>Ga0193743_1001093_pt1 | contig 20656 bp, 17 predicted proteins | sample L2c2metaG_FD_143038 | JGI IMG/M metagenome (GOLD analysis project Ga0193743, IMG submission 143038) | Soil microbial communities from a riparian zone of the East river system, Colorado, United States - L2c2 | ecosystem: Environmental > Terrestrial > Soil > Riparian zone | place: USA: East River... | reverse complement strand
TACATCGACCCGGTGTGCGAGAAGCGCGACGTACGCGAAACCACAAGCCCGTCCACGCGACCCCTTCCGCCACCGAATCGCGATCATCGTAGGCGTCGATGGTGATGGCGCACCAGGAAAGCGAAGTCGCCCGGCCATGCCCACGGTGGGCTCGGGTCATGCGTGAAAGTGGGGATGAGCACCCGAAACGGGACCCGGGTCGCCGAAATCGTTGCGGTCCTGCACACTTCCTGCGTGGAGGCGAGCCGTCACGGGGTGCGTTCGGCTGTTGTGGTCAACCCGGCGAAGCTGGGCGACTCAGCCGATCTGCGGGCCGTCGTGGGCCGGGCCCTGACGAAGGCGGGCTGGCCGGCACCGACCTGGCACGAGACGACTGTGGAGGATCCCGGCCGCGGTCAGAGCCGGGCCGCGGTCGAGGCCGGTGCCGAGGTGGTGTTCGCCTGCGGCGGTGACGGCACGATCATGTCGTGCGCGTCCGGGCTGGTCGGCACCGACACGGCCCTGGCCGTCCTGCCCAGCGGCACCGGCAACCTGCTCGCCGCCAACCTCGGGCTCTCCACCGACCTCGCCGCCGGCATCGCGGTGGCCGTCGAAGGTGGCCGCCGCCGGCTCGACCTGGGGCTGGTCAAGGGGCGTGACGAGAAGCGCTACTTCACCGTGATGGCCGGCATGGGCTTCGACGCGCAGATGCTCGAGTCCACCTCCGAGGTGACCAAGGCGCGGATCGGCTGGCTGGCCTACCTCTTCGGCGGGCTGAAGCACCTCCGCGACCGCCCGATGCGAATCTCCGTGCGAATCGACGACCGGCCGCCGATCCGGCGGCGGGCTCGCTCGGTGCTGGTCGCCAACGTCGGGCGGCTGCCGGGCGGCGTGCGGCTCTTCAAAGAGGCCGAGCCCGACGACGGGTGGCTCGACATCGCGATCCTGACGCCGCGCACCGTCGGGCACTGGGCCGCCCTCGGCTGGGGCCTCCTGCGGCGGCACGGTCGGGTGCCGCGGATGGAGACCTACCGCGGCCACCGGGTGCAGGTCACCAGCAACCGGCCACAACCGCGCCAGCTCGACGGCGACGTCATCCCACCCGGCCGGACGCTGCGGATCGAGGTGCAACCCCCGATCTGGCTCTGCGTGCCGCGGCCCGACGACGCCGACGACCTCGCCTACGACGCCGACGCGGCCGCCAAGCGAGGCAGGCGGCTGGTGGGCACGGAATGAGCTCGACCCGGATCATTCCCGAAACGCGGCTGATCTGGGCCGCGCTGGTTCGCCGAGCACCGCAACCCGACCCTCGACGGCTGGAGCCACTGGGCCAGCAAGGCCGGTGACACGCACACGATCCTCGCCGTGTCGCTCATCTTCTGCACGCTCGTTCTGGCACGCTGGCGGCAATGGTGGCCGATCCTGTTCCTGGCACTGGTGATGGTCGGCGAGCTGGCGCTGTTTCTCGCCTCGGCCGCCGCGGTCGTCATGCCGCTGGTCGTCGCCACCTCACGGATCTACCGGGGCATGCACCATCCGAGCGACCTGCTCGGCGCGATCCTGCTGACCGGGCTCTGGATCGGTCCGCTCTACATCGTGGTCAAGCCCAACGCCGAAGCGGCGGTCAGCCATGCGCGTGATGACCTACAACATCAAGACCGGCGGGTACGACGGCTCGCGCGGCACCCGTCTGGACGCCATCGCCGAGGTCATCGAGTCCGCCCTGGCGGACGTGGTGGCCCTCCAGGAACTCCGTGGCGACTCCGGGCCCTGGCTCGCGAAGCGGCTCGGCATGCGGATGGTGCGCGCCCGCTCCTCCTGGGGCCAGCCGGTCGCGGTCCTGACCGGTCCGGAGTGGACGGTGCTCAGCGAAGGCACCGTGGCCCGCCCGTTCCATCACGCCGCCGCCCGGGTGGAGATCGCCACGCTCGGCGGCCCGCTCACTGTCATCTCCGCGCACCTGCACCCGCACTGGGGCTGGCGCCGGCTACACGAGGCGCGCTGGCTGGTGACCGCGGTCGGCAAGGCCCGGCTGGCGCTGGTGCTGGGCGACCTCAACACCCTCGACCCGTGGACCGAGCACCAGGAACGGCTGCGCGCGCTCCCGCCGCCCTACCGGGTGCGCCACCTCCGCTGGCGCCCGTTCGGCCGCGAGCCGAGCGGCCGCGACATCGGCACGGTCGCCCGCGTCGACACCCGGGCAGTCGCCGCGCTCGACGCGGCCGGCCTGGTCGACGTCTTCCGCGCCGTGGGGGACGGCCCGGCCGAGACCGCGCCGACCGCGCTCGGCGGCGCCGAGTTCTCCGGCATGCGACTTGACTACGTGTTCGCCACCCCGGGCCTGGCCGAGCGCGTGCGGTCCTGCCGGATCGTCAAGACGCCCGCCGCCGACCGGGCCAGCGACCACTACCCGGTCGTCGCCGAGATCGACATCTGACCCACCGTCGACATTGACATCCGCCGAAACGCGATGGCAACATGGGAGCGCTTCCAAGGATGGCCATCGATCTCTAACGGTGAGGAAACCCCCGTGACACGTAGCCGGATCGGCGCCGCAACCGTCCTCGCGCTCGTCGCGGCCGGCCTGGTCGGGTCGGCCAGCCCCGCGGCCGCCGCACCCGTGGAGCACATCACCAACGGCACCTTCGAGACCGGCACCTCGCCCTGGTGGTCGACCGCCAACACCACCCTCGCGGTCCGCGACGGCCGGCTCTGCGCCGACGTCCCCGGCGGCACCGCCAACCCGTGGGACGTCGCGCTCGGCCACAACGGCATCCCGCTGGTCGACGGCGCCGCCTACACACTCACGTTCACCGCGACCGCGGGCGACGGAGCCACCGTGACGGCTAACGTGCAGCTCAACGAGGCCCCCTACACCACGGTGCTGTCGACCGCGGTGACCCCGGACGGCACCGCCCGCACGCAGACGTTCACCAGCGGCCTGACCGCCACCGACGGGACGTTCACCCTCCAGCTCGGCGGCAAGCCCGACCCCTACACGTTCTGCCTCGACGACGTCAGCCTGACCAGCGACAGCGAACTCGCGCCGGAGCAGATCGAGAACGGTGACTTCAGCGACGGCACCGGTGGCTGGTATTCCTACGGCACCACGAGCACCGCGGTCGACGACGGCCGGCTCTGCTCGGTGGTGCCCGGCGGCCTGGCCAACCCGTGGGACGCCGGCGTGGGGCAGAACGACGTTCCGCTGATCGCCGGATCCGCGTACACGCTGAGCTTCGACGCGGCCGCCGACCCCGCCGCGACCGTGCGGGTCGCCGTGCAGCTCGGCGCCGACCCGTTCACCGGCTATTTCAGCCGTGACCTGGCCCTGACCGCGGCCGGCGACCACTACGAGTTCACCTTCACCGCGCCCGACGACACCCCGGTCGCGCAGGTCGCGTTCCAGGTCGGCGCCAACCCGGCCGGCTACCGGTTCTGCCTCGACAACGTCTCGCTGCGCGGCGGCGAGGCCGAGCCGCCCTACGTGCCGGACACCGGCCCGCGGGTGCGGGTCAACCAGGTCGGCTACCTCCCCGACGGCCCGAAGCGCGCGACGCTGGTCACCGACGCCACCACCGTAGTGGCGAGCGGCACGACCACGCCCCGCGGCCTCGACGCCGCCTCCGGCCAGAACACCCACACCATCGACTTCACCGGGTACGCCGCACAGGCGAACGACCTCACGCTGGTGGCCGACGGCGAGACGAGCCACCCGTTCGACGTCACGAAGGGCGTCTACGACCGGCTGCGCTCCGACTCCCTGCAGTTCTTCTACATCCAGCGCAGCGGCATCGCGATCGACGGTGGCCTGGTCAGCGCCGAATACGCCCGCCCGGCCGGCCACCTGGGCGTGGCGCCCAACCAGGGCGACACCGACGTGCCCTGCCAGCCGGGCGTCTGCGGCTACCGGCTGGACGCCCGCGGCGGCTGGTACGACGCCGGCGACCACGGCAAGTACGTCGTCAACGGCGGCATCGCCACGGCCAGTTGCTGAGCGCCTACGAGCGCACCAAGATCGCACCCACCGCGGGCTTCGGCGCCGCCCTTGGCGACGGCACGCTGCGGGTACCCGAGCGGGGCAACGCGGTGCCGGACATCCTCGACGAGGCCCGCTGGGAGCTGGACTGGCTGCTGCGCATGCAGGTCCCGGCCGGGCAGCCGCTGGCCGGCATGGTGCACCACAAGCTGCACGACCAGAACTGGACCGGGCTGCCGCTCGCACCGACCGCCGACCCGCAGCCCCGCGAGCTGCACCCGCCGTCGACCGCCGCCACGCTCAACCTCGCCGCCGCGGCGGCACAGGGCGCCCGCCTCTGGGCACCCTACGACCCGGCCTTCGCCGCGCGGGCGCTTTCCGCGGCCAAGACGGCGTACGCGGCCGCCAAGGCCCACCCGGCGCTCTACGCCAGCGGGGCGGACGGCAACGGCGGCGGCGCCTACAGCGACAACGACGTCACCGACGAGTTCTACTGGGCCGCCGCGGAGCTCTACCTGACCACCGGCGCGGCGACCTACCGCACCGACCTAACGGCCTCGCCGCACCACACCGGCGACGTGTTCGCCGCGACCGGCTTCTCCTGGGGCAGCACCGCCGCGCTCGGCCGCCTCGACCTGGCCACCGTCCCCAATGGACTCCCGGCGAGCGACCTGGCCCGGATCCGCCAGTCCGTGCTGACCGCCGCCGACGCCTACGTCACGACGGCCGGTGGCCAGGCCTACGGGCTGCCGATGCCCGGCTCGCCCGGCTCCTACTTCTGGGGCGCCAACAGCAACATCATCAACAACGCCGTGGTGCTGGCGACCGCCTACGACCTGTCCGGCCGGGCTTCCTACCGGACCGGGGCGGTCGAGGCGATGGACTACATCTTCGGCCGCAACGCGCTCAACCAGTCCTATGTGACCGGTTGGGGGGAGAACGCGTCGGAGAACCAGCACACCCGGATCTTCGCCAACCAGCTCGACCCGGCGCTGCCGCACCCGCCGGCCGGCTCGATCGCCGGCGGTGCCAACGCCGGCCTCGACGACCCGTTCGCCAAGCAGCTCCTCGACGGTTGTCAGCCGATGTTCTGCTACGTCGACGACATCAACTCCTACGCCACCAACGAGGTCGCCATCAACTGGAACTCGGCGCTGGCCTGGATCTCGTCCTTCCTCGCCGACCAGGGCGCCGGTCCGGCCCCGGCCGCCATCTCCTGCAAGGTGGTCTACACCGACTACGGCACCTGGCAGGGCGGCAAGGGCTTCACCGGCCAGCTCGACATCACCAACACCGGCCGGGCGCCGGTCGACGGCTGGACCGCGCGCTTCGCGTTCACCGGCGACCAGAAGCTGCGGGAGGCCTGGCTGGCCCGGGCGACCCAGTCCGGCGCGGTGCTGACCGCGCGCAACGAGTCCTACAACGCCCGCATCCAGCCGGGAGCCACCGTCATGTTCGGCTTCAACGCCACCCAGTCGTCCTCCTACGCCAACCCCGCGCCGGGCCTGGTGACCGTCAACGGATACCGGTGCTCGTCATGAGGAGGGTCGCGGTCGTGACGGCGACCGCGCTCCTCGGCGCGAGCCTCGCCGCCGCGGTGGGCACTGCCGCCGCGGCGGCGGGGTGCCGGGTTGACTACGCGGTCAGCAACCAATGGCAGGGCGGCTTCGGCGCGAGCGTGACCGTCACCAACCTCGGCGACCCGATCACCGGGTGGACCTTGACCTGGAGCTACGCCGCCGGCCAGACCGTCACCCAGGCGTGGAACGCGACGGTGACCCAGGCCGGCGCCGCGGTCACCGCGCGCGATGCCGGCTACAACGCGGCGCTGCCGACCAACGGCACGGCCACGTTCGGCTTCAACGGCGCGTGGACCGGCAGCAACCCGGCACCGCAGGCGTTCGCGCTCAACGGGACGGCCTGCACCGGCGGCACGACGCCCGGCAACCCGACGACGCCGCCACCGACGAACCCGACGACGCCACCACCGACCAACCCGCCGCCCGCGGGCGCGAAGCAGGTCGAAGACCTCGACCGCGGCGCCATCAGTGTCCGCTCCGGCAACGGCAACCTGGTCTCCTGGCGGCTACTGGGCACGGAGGCCACCGACACCGGCTTCCACGTCTACCGCGGCGGCAGCCGGCTGACCAGCACCCCGATCACCGCGACCACCAACTACCTCGACGCCGGTGCGCCCGCCGACGCCAGTTACACCATCCGCGCGGTCACCGGCGGCGTCGAACAGCCGGCAGGCCCGGCCGCGCTGCGCTTCGCCAACGGCTTCCTCGATGTGCCGCTGCAGCGCCCGCCCGGCGGCACCACCCCGACCGGCGAGGCCTTCACCTACAGCGCCAACGACGCCTCGGTCGGCGACCTCGACGGCGACGGCGCCTTCGAGATCGTGCTCAAGTGGGACCCGTCCAACAGCAAGGACAACTCGCAGTCCGGCTACACCGGCCCGGTGCTGGTCGACGCCTACCGCCTCGACGGCACCCGGCTGTGGCGGATCGACCTCGGCCGCAACATCCGCGCCGGCGCGCATTACACCCAGTTCCAGGTGTACGACTACGACGGCGACGGCGCCGCCGAGATCGCGATGAAGACGGCCGACGGCAGCCGCGACGGCACCGGCCAGGTGATCGGGAACGCGGCGGCCGACTATCGCAACAGCAGCGGTTACGTGCTCGCCGGCCCCGAGTTCCTCACCATGTTCGACGGCCGCACCGGCGCGGCGCGCAACACGATCGACTACGTGCCGGCGAGAGGCACCGTGTCGAGCTGGGGCGACAGTTACGGCAACCGGGTCGACCGGTTCCTGGCCGGCACCGCCTACCTCGACGGCACCAGGCCGTCGCTGATCGTCTCGCGCGGCTACTACACCCGGACCGTCATCGTCGCCTACGACTTCCGCGACGGCACCCTGCGCCGCCGCTGGACCTTCGACTCCAACGCGGCCGGGTCGGCCTACGCCGGCCAGGGCAACCACAGCCTCACCATCGGCGACGTCGACCGGGACGGCCGCGACGAGGTGGTGTTCGGCGCGATGGCCGTCGACGACAACGGTGCTCCACTGTGGAACACCGGGAACAACCACGGCGACGCCGCCCATCTCGGCGACCTCGATCCGGCCCGACCGGGCCTGGAATATTTCAAGGTCTCCGAAGACGGCAGCAAGCCGGCCTCCTGGTTCGCTGACGCCCGCACCGGCCAGGTGCTCTGGTCGACCGCGCCGGCCGGCGACAACGGCCGCGGCGTGGCCGCCGACATCTACCCCGGCAGCCCCGGCGCCGAGTCGTGGTCGGCCGCCGTCGACGGGCTGCGCTCCACCAGCGGCGCCAACATCGGCCGCAAGCCGTCGTCGACCAACTTCGTCATCTGGTGGGACGGCGACCCGGTGCGTGAGCTGCTCGACCAGACCCGGATCGACAAATACGGCACCGGCGGCGACACCCGCCTGCTCACCGGCTCCGGGGTGGCCAGCAACAACGGCACCAAGGCCACCCCGGCGCTGGCCGGCGACATCCTCGGCGACTGGCGCGAGGAGGTGATCTGGCGGACCAGCGAGAGCACGGCGCTGCGGATCTACGCGACCCCCACGCCGACCGACCGCCGGATCCACACGCTGGCCCACGACCCGCACTACCGGGTCGCGCTGGCCTGGCAGAACACCGCCTACAACCAGCCGCCGCACCCCAGCTACTTCATCGGAAACGCGATGGCGGCGCCGCCCCGGCCCACCGTCTACACCCGCTGATCGACCAGCGACCGCACCAGCTCGAAGGAACGGATCCGGTCTTCGACGTCGTACACCATGGTGGTGAGCATCAGCTCGTTGGCCTGGGTCGACGTGAGCAGTGCGGAGAGCTGTCCGGCGACGGTCTCCGGCGAGCCGACCGCCTGACCGACCTGGCGATCGGCCATGAACGCCCGCTCCACGTCGCTGAGCGGGTAGGCGGCTGCCTCCTCCGGCGTGGCCAGCGGCTGCGGGCGGCCCTGGCGCATCCGCAGGAACGAGAGTCCGGCCGGGCCGGTCAGATACTGGGCGCGCTCATCGGTGTCGGCGCAGACGGTGGAGACCGCGACCATCGCGTAGGGCTCGTCGAGCCAGCGCGACGGCGTGAACCGGTCGCGGTAGAGGGCAAGCGCGGGCAGCGTGTTCTGCGCGCTGAAGTGGTGTGCGAACGCGAACGGCAGCCCGAGCAGCCCGGCGAGCTGGGCGCTGTAGCCGCTCGACCCGAGCAGCCACACGTCGGGCGACTCGCCCGCGCCCGGCGACGCGACGATCGGCCCCGGGCTGTCACCGGTGAAGTAGTTGATCAGGCTGGCCAGCTCCTCGGGGAACTGCTCCGCGGAGAGCCCCTCGACGGTCCGGCGCAGCGCCAGCGCGGTGGCCTGGTCGGTGCCGGGCGCCCGGCCGATGCCCAGGTCGATCCGGCCGGGGTGCAGTGCCGAGAGGGTGCCGAACTGCTCGGCGACCACCAGCGGGGCGTGGTTGGGCAACATCACGCCGCCGGACCCGACCTTGATGGTCGACGTCGAGGCGGCGAGGTGGGCCAACAGGACGGCCGGTGCCGACGAGGCGATCGCCGGCATGTTGTGGTGCTCGGCGACCCAGAAGCGGCGGAAGCCGAGCTCCTCGGTGCGCCGGGCGAGCGCGGTGGTATGGGCGAGCGCCTCGGCCGGTGAGCCGTTGGCGGCGACGGGCGCGACATCGAGCACGGAGAGCGGAACGTCGATCACAAACTATTCACAACACCGCCGCCGCGAAATACCTTCCGCTTACAGCGAATGGAGTCTAGGAATCAGCTCACTGGCGGCCCAGTCGAGGAACTCGGGCTGGCTCTCGTCGCCGATCTGGAGCAGCGAGACGTGGGTGAAACCGGCGTCGGCGAACCGCTTGACCGCTTCGACGTGCGCGTCGACGTCCGGCCCGCACGGGATGCCGGCCGCCACGTCCTCCTCACGGACGAACTGCGACGCCTGCTCGAACGCCGCCGGGTTGGGCAGGTTGGAGTTGACCTTCCAGCCCAGGCCGAACCAGGGGAACTGGTCGTGCGCCGTCTTCCGGCTCGCCGCCTCGTCGCGGCCCCAGCACATCGGCTGCTGTCCGTAGCGCGGCCGCCCGGCGCCGCCGGACTCGTCGTAGAGGCGCATCAGCCGGGCCTGTGGCTCGGTGGCGATCGCGCCGTCGCCGTATTCGCCGGCCAGCGAGGCCGACTCCGGCCCGGAGAGCGCGACCGCGACCGGCACCCGGGTGTCCGGCCGGTCCCAGACGTACGCCTCCGGGACCTCGAAGTATTCGCCCGAGTAGGTGAGCGTCTCGCCATCGAGCAGCGGCCGGATGATCTCCAGCGCCTCGGCCAGCATCGCGTGCCGCTCGCGCACGTGCGGCCACGGCCCGACGACGTGCTCGTTGAGGTTCTCGCCGGCGCCGACGCCGAGCGTGAACCGCCCGTCGGCGAGGATCTGCGTGGTCGCCGCCTTCTGCGCCACCACGGTGGGATGGTATCGGCGGGTCGGGCAGGTGATGTAGGTCATCAGGTCGGCCCGCGAGGTCGCGTGGGCCACCGCGCCCAGCACCGCCCACGCGTACGGCGAATGCCCCTGCGCGTCGAGCCACGGGTAGTAGTGGTCGGAGATGGTGATCTGGTCGAACCCGACCTCCTCGGCCTGGATCGCGTAGTCGACCAACTCCTTCGGCCCTGACTGCTCGCACAGCAGGGAGTAGCCCACGGCGACCATGGTTCCCCTCCTTGGAATGTCCGCTTTCGCCCCGCTTACCCCGCTTTCCCGGCGTCAACCGTCGGCCGGACCGATATCCTCGCCCGCGTGCCCCCGTTGCTCGCGGCGATCCTGCCGCCCCTGGTCGTGGCCGTCGAGCGCCGCGGCGACGGCGACCCGGCACCGCTGTTCCCGGCGGAGGCGGTGGCGGTGGCGGCCGCGGTGGCCACCCGCCGGCAGGAGTTCGCCACCGTGCGGCTCTGCGCCCGCGACGCCCTGCGCGCGCTGGGCGTGCCGGCCGGCCCGCTGCTGCCCGGCGCCGGCGGCGCACCGGGCTGGCCGCCGGGCGTGCGGGGCAGCATGACGCACTGCGCCGGCTACCGCGCGGCGGCCGTGGCCCGCGCGACCGACCTGGCCGGGCTCGGCATCGACGCGGAGCCCGACGAGCCGCTGCCCGCCGGGGTGCTCGACCTGGTCGCCGACCCGGCCGAGCGGGCCGCATTGCCGGCGACCGGCGGGCCGTGCTGGGACCGGCTGCTCTTCTGCGCCAAGGAGGCGCTCTACAAGGCGTGGTTCCCGCTGACCGGTCGCTGGCTGGGTTTCGAGGAGGCCCGCGTGACGCTGGCGCCGGACGGCACGTTCACCGCGCACCTGCTGGTCGAGGGGGTGCCGATCGGCGGCCGGGTGCGCGCCGAGTTCGCCGGTCGCTGGCACGCGGCGCCCGGCCTGCTGCTCGCCGCGGTGGTCGTGCCGACCGGTTGACCGGTCCGTGCCCGCGGCCCTACTGTGAGTCGACGCCTAGGGAGCCGGGCGGCAGCTGTGGGCCAGCTGCCAGCCCTTGTCACGTCTCCCTTGTGAAGGCAGGAAATGCGATCCCGACTCCTCGCCGTCGTCACGGCGCTGTCCGCGGCCGCGCTCGCGGCCATGTTCATCCTCACCATCGGCTCGCCGGCCCGCGCGGCCGCCGGGTTCACCGTCACCAACGGCCGCCTCTACGACGCCAACGGCACCGAGTTCGTCATGCGTGGCATCAGCCATGCGCACACCTGGTTCCCGAGCCAGACCCGAGCGTTCACCGACATCAAGGCGACCGGCGCCAACACCGTGCGGGTCGTACTCAGCGGTGGCCGCTGGCCGGCCAACAGCGCCAGCGACGTGTCCAATGTGGTCAATTTGTGCAGGCAGAACCGCCTGATCTGCGTGCTGGAGAACCACGACACCACGGGGTACGGCGAGCAGAGCGGCGCGGTCACGCTCGCCGCCGCCGTCGACTACTGGATCAGCCTGCGCGCCGCGCTGGCCGGCCAGGAGCGCTACATCATCATCAACCTGGGCAACGAACCGATCGGCAACAACGCCGTCAGTCCAACCTGGACCCAGGCGACGACCACCGCGATCCAGCGGATGCGCGACGCCGGCTTCGACCACACGCTGATGGTCGACGCGCCCAACTGGGGCCAGGACTGGCGGTTCGAGATGCGCGACAACGCCGCCGCCGTGTTCGCCGCCGACCCCGACCGCAACACCGTTTTCAGCATCCACATGTATGGCGTCTTCGACACCGCCGCCGAGATCACCGACTATCTCGGCCGGTTCCGCACCGCCGGGCTGCCGATCGTGGTCGGCGAGTTCGGCTTCAACCACTCGGACGGCAACCCCGACGAGGACACCATCATGTCTTACGCGCAGACCAACCGGATCGGTTACCTCGGCTGGTCGTGGAGCGGCAACGGCGGCGGCGTCGAGTATCTCGACATGGTCACCAACTTCGACCCGAACCAGAAGACGAGTTGGGGCCAACGGATCATCGACGGTGCCAACGGGATCCGCTCGACCTCCCGCGAAGCGACCGTGTTCGGCGGCGGCCCCACCGGGTCACCGACGGGCGGCCCGACAGGTGGGCCGACCCAGACGCCTACCGCGCAGCCGACGACGCAGCCCCCGGCCCGGGGCTGCACGGCCGCCTACCGGGTGATCGGGCAGTGGCCGGGCGGCTTCCAGGCGGAGGTCACCGTCACCGCGGGCAGCGCGGCGGTCAGCGGTTGGACGGTCGGTTGGACCTGGGCCAACGGCCAGCGGATCAGCCAGTCCTGGAACACCACGCTGACCACCTCGGGCAGCGCGGTGACCGCTCGCAACGTCACCTACAACGGCACGCTCGGTGCCGGCGCCAGCGCGACGTTCGGCTTCCTCGGCTCGTGGACGGGTAGCAACACGGCTCCGACGCCGTCCTGCGCCGCAAGCTGAAGGCGTTAGGAAGGGACCCTTGTTATGCGACAAGGGTCCCTTCCTTTCTGCTCAGTCGACCTCGGCGCTGCCGGTCACCCGGAGCTTGCGGCGGGCGCGCTCGGAGAACGTGGTGTGGCCCAGGCGGATCACCCGGGCCGCGCCGGGCACCGCTTTGATCTCGAGCCGGTCACCCGGGCCGACGTAGGTGGCCACGCCGCCGTCGACCTCGACCGCCAGCCGGCCGCTGCGCTCGAGCACGTCGAGGCTGAGCGTCTCGTTGACGGAGAGCATCAGGGCCCGGTTGTAGGACGAGTGCGGCGACGACGGCACGACCAGCACGCCCTCCAGGTTGGGGGACACGATCGGGCCACCGGCCGAGAACGCGTACGCGGTCGAGCCGGTCGGGGTCGCCACGATCACCGCGTCGGCGGCGTACCGGACGAACGGGACGCCGAGGATGCCGACGCCGATGGCGGCGGAGCCGTCGCCGGGCACACGTACCAGGACGATGTCGTTGAAAGCGGTGACGTCCTTGCCGTCCGGCAGCGTCGTGCGCACGGCGAGCCGCTCTTCCAGCGTGTATTGCCGGCTGTCGATCGCGGAGAGCGCCCACGGCAGGTCTTCGACGTCGATCTCGGCAAGATAGCCCAGCTTGCCCAGGTTGACCCCGAGCACCGCGGTCTTGGTGTAGGCGGCCAGCCGCATGCTGCGCAGCATGGTGCCGTCGCCACCCAGGCTGACCAGGATGTTGGACTTGGTGGCCAGCGTCTCCGGGTCGACGGGTATCGCGTTGCAGTCGATCCGGGCGATGTCGTCGGCGAGCCCGAGCACCGAGGCGCCGTGGTTGCCGGCCCACTGGAGGATCGTTTCCAGCGCAGGGGCCGAGTCGCGCTGCGGATGTAGCACGATCCCGACGGTATGCACCATTCCCACACGGCAACTCTAGTGCGCGCGGACGGCGGAGCGCCCGGTCCGTGTGGACCGGGCGCTCCAGCGGATCGGGTCAGCGGTGGCTGGCCGCGACCTCGTAGAGCTTCTCCGGGCTGACCGCGCCGACGAAGAGGCGGCCGTCGTCGGTCAGCAGGCCGGTCGCGAGCCGGCTGGTGAACAGTCGACCGCTGCCCCACGCGCCACTGACCTTGGGAAGCTGGCCGAGCAGTCCACTGATCTCCGGCGGCGCCTTGTCGGTGCTTTGGTCGAGCTTGGTCATCAACACCGTGGTCCAGCCGGTCCCGATGATCGTGGGCTCCGAGCCGGCCTTCCGCTCCTCGGCCGCCTTCTCCGGCTGCGCCTTCTCCAAATCCTTGAGCGCCTGGCCACCCTCGGTGACCTTGGTGCCGGCCGGCGGGTTGAAGGCGAACTGCGCGTCGTCGGGCCGGGCGAAGCTGACCATCGTGAACGCGGCCTCGAACGCCGGCTTGTCGGAGGCGGCCGGGTAGACCCGGAACCGCAGCGGCACATGCTCGGTCGCGTCGATCGCGACAGAGATCTGGCCGACCAGCGAGGCGTGGTCACGCGGGGTCAGGTTGAGCTCGTAGGCGTCGCGGCCGGCGATCTTCGTCGAGCGCCCGACACTGACCTGGGTGCTCGGGTCGATCGCCTTGAGCGCCAGGTCGGCCGCCTCCTGCGGAGTGGCCGGGAAGCCGGCGGGCGGCGCCCCGTGGTCGCCGCTGCCTTCCTTGACGGTCGTGTGGGTGGCCTGCTTGGCCTTGCTGCTCCAGACCCAGGCGTCGGTGCCGTTGCGGATCACGTCGGTCTGGGCGTTGGTGCCGACCAGCGAGATCCGGGCCTTGTCCGGGCCGGCGTACCAGACCCGCAGGGTGTGCTGGCCGTCGACGAGCGACGCCAGGTTGTCGTCGCCGAGCATGCCGGCGAGGCTGACGATCGGCGGCAGGCCCAGGTCGGCGCGCTGCACGACGGTGCCGGAGATGCCGTCGAGGCGGGCGGTCTGCAGGTCGACCAGGAGTTGGGCGGCGGAGCGGTCGGGGAGGGTCGGGTCGGCCGCGCCGGCGACGGTGGCCACGGCGGCGCCGCCACCGATGACAGCGGCCGCGGCGGCCGCGGGCACCAGCCAGCGCAGCACCGGACGTTTGGTCAGAACAGACATGGGTGGATACCTCCTGCGGAAGATGATGCCCGGTTGACGCTGTGACCCGGCTGAGAGTGCTGGGAAGCGGTGGCCTCGGGATGGCACGCTTTGCTGGTGCGGTTGCTGGTGGTCGAAGACGAGGCGCGGCTGGCGTCGGCGCTGCAGCGTGGGCTGCAGGCGGAGGGCTTCGCGGTCGACGTCGCCGGCGACGGCCCCACCGGGCTGGAGCTGGCCCGGCACGGCGAATACGACGCCATGATCCTCGATGTGATGCTGCCCGGCCTGTCCGGCTACCGGGTGGTCCGCGCCCTGCGCGCCGAGGACCGTTGGCTCCCGGTGCTGATGCTGTCGGCCAAGGACGGCGAATACGACCAGGCCGACGGGCTCGACTGCGGCGCCGACGACTACCTGACCAAACCTTTCTCGTACGTCGTGCTGCTGGCTCGGCTGCGCGCGCTGCTGCGCCGGGGTGCGCCGGCCCGCCCGGCGGTGCTGGAGTCCGGCGACCTGTGCCTTGACCCGGCGCAGCGGACGGTGACCCGGGGCGGCGCCCCGATCGGGCTGACCGCGCGCGAGTTCGCCCTGCTGGAATACCTGATGCGGCGGACCGGCGAGGTGGTCTCCAAGACCGAGTTGCTCGACCACGTCTGGGACGCGAGCCTCGACACGGCGGAGAACGCTGTCGAGGTCTACGTCGGCTACCTGCGCCGCAAGATCGGCCGGGAGCGGCTGGAGACGGTCCGCGGCGCCGGCTACCGGTTGGCCTCGTGAACCCGGTCCGGTTCTGGCGGCGGCTGAGCCTGCGCGCCCGGCTGCTGGTCATCGGCGTCACCGGCCTGGTCGGCGGCCTGCTGGTGGGCGGCATCCTGCTGGTCTCGGTGCTCGGCAACACGCTGCACCGCGGCGCCGAGGAAGACGCGGCCACCATCGCGTCCGGGATGGCCGAGCTGATCGCCAACGACTCGCTGCCCGACCCGCTGCCGGTCTCCGGCGACGATGTCCGCGCCCAGGTGATCGACGGCCAGGGCCGGGTGGTCGCGGCGTCGCTGGAGGCCGACCGGCTGGTGCCGTTCCTCTACCCCGACGAGCGGCCGGCGCGCGGCGCCGCGAAGTCGAGCACCGTCTACATCCCGGGCGACCGGATCGGCGTCAACGGGCCGGTGCAGGTGGTGGCGGTCCCGGCCGGCACCGCCGACCAGCCGCGCACGGTGCTGGTCGCCAAGTCCCTCAACGACCTCGTACGCAGCGTCAACCTGCTCAAAGAGTCGCTGCTGATCGCCTACCCGCTGCTGGTGGCCTTGCTCGCGGCGATCGCCTGGCGGGTGATCGGCGCGACCCTGCGCCCGGTCGAGACGCTGCGGGCCGGGGCCGAGGCGATCGACGCGACCGCCGGGGCCGGACGGCTGCCGCTGCCGGAGTCCCGCGACGAGATCCACCGGCTGGCGCTGACCCTCAACGGCATGCTGGCCCGGCTCGAGGGCGCGCGGGCGCGGCAGCGGGCGTTCATCGCCGACGCCGCGCACGAGCTGCGCTCGCCGCTGGCCAACCTGCGCACCCAGCTCGAGGTGGCGCAGCGGATCGGCGACCCGCCCGACACCGACGACCTGCTGGCCGACGTCGGGCGGCTCGGCCGGCTGGTCGACGACCTGCTGCTGCTGGCCCGCGCCGACGACCTGGCCGGGCGCCCCGACCCGGTGACCGGGCCGGTCGACGTCGGTGCCCTGCTCGCCGCCGTCGCGGCGCGCTACCCGACCAAGGTGGTGCTGGTGCCGGCCGAGGCCACGCTGTGGACGGTGGGCGACGAGTCGGCCCTCGACCGGGTGGTGGCCAACCTGCTCGACAACGCGGTGCGGCACGCCAGCGGCCGGGTGGAGCTGGCCGCGACGGCCGCGGCCCGCGGCTGGGTCGAGATCACCGTGACCGACGACGGGCCGGGTGTGCCGGAGGCCGACCGCGACCGGGTGTTCGACCGGTTCACCCGCCTCGACGACGCCCGGGCCCGCGACGCCGGTGGTGCCGGCCTAGGGCTGTCGATCGTCCGGGAGTTGGTCGCCCAGCACGGCGGCACGGTCGCGCTCACCGACGCCGGGCCGGGCCTGCGGGTCGCTGTGCGACTGCCGGCGGCCGATCCCATGCTCGAACCGGCGCCACCTCTTGCGGCCGCGCCCGTTGTGGAGGCCGCGCCCCTTCCCGAGGCCGTGCCGCCGGTTCAGCCCCGGTCGGTGCAGACCGGCTTGGCGTTGCCGACGACGCCGCCGGAATACACCACGCCGACCACGAAGCAGTAGTCGCCGGTGGTGCCGAGCCCGTAGACGACGTAGTTGTCGGTGCCGGCCGGCAGCTCCTCGATCGCGCGCGGCTGCTGGCCGGTCGGCCCCGCCGAGATCACCACCGGCCCGGGGGCGCCGGCCGGATAGGTCCAGCGGAGCGTGACCTGGTCGATCCCGTCGTCGAGGGAGACGCGCCCGGGCGCGGTGCCGGGCCGGGCGGTCGGCGGCGTCAGCGGGGCGCTCGACGTCGGCGGCGCCGCGCTCGGGCCGGCGGTCGGCGCCGTCGTGCGCCGGGCGACCGGGGTGCCCGGGTCGATCAGCATGAAGCCGGCGATCACCGCGGCGGCGCCGAGCACCACGACCAGGAGGCCGGCGATCACCAGTGGAGCGACCCGGCGCTTCCGGGGCGGCGCGTAGGGGACCGGCAGCCGCTCGGGGAGCCGGCCCGGGTCGGCGCCGGACTCGATCTCGCGCGGGTGTGCCGGCGCGGGCGGCGGGGCGTCCTCGGGCCCACCCGGGAGCGTGGCCGCACCCGGCTGCGCGCCCCAGGCGTCGCGTTCCCAGCCCTCGTCGGGCGGGTCGGCGTCGGGGGCGGCCCAGCGCTCGTCGCCGCCGCCCCGGCCGGACCACGCCTCGTCGGCGCCGCGCCCGACGGCCCAGCCGGTGCCGCCCTCCCAGTCTTCGCCGGCCGTGCCGTCCCAGGACTCGCTGCTCGTGCGGTCCCAGGTGGCGCCGGTCCCGCCCCGCCAGCGCTCGTCGCCGGCCGGGTCGGAGTCGGCGAACTCCGCCGGCCGATTCCAGGCGGTGTCGCCCGGCTCAGCGGCGGCCGGAGCGCCTGTGCCGGCGGTGGCCCAGGCGGGGTCGGTTGGCTCGGCGGTGCCCGCCTCCCAGCCGGTGCCGGCGGCGGCGCTGCCGGCGGCCCAGGCGGCCTGCTGCTCGGGGCCGGGCGTGCGCCAGGTGCCGCGCGCTTCCCGGTCGGCCCAGTGCGGTGCCTCGTCGGCCGGCCACAGCGGACGCTCGGGCGCGGACCGCTGCGCGGGCGGCGACCAAGCCTCGTCGGGCGGCTCGGTGTCGGGCGGCTCGGTGTCGGGCGGCTCGGCGTCGGGTGGGTAGACCTCGGTGGCGTAGGCGTCGCGCAGGTCGGCGCCGGGCCCGAACAGGTTCGGCGGGTCGTCGTCGGCGGCGTGCCGCGGGCCGCCGGGGCCGTCGTCGAGATCATCGAGCGCGGAACCGCTGTCGAAGCCGTCGCGCAGCGTCGGCGTGACCGGGCGCGGTGCCACCGGTGGTGGTGCGACCGGCACCGGCGCGACCGGCGGCGGGGTGACCGGCTCGGGCGCGACCGGCGAGATGTGGTCGGGCAACGGCGAGAACGGGCGGGCGTAGCCGGCGCCGGCCGGCGAGCCGGGCGAGCGCGGCGGCGGCGGGCCCGAGTCGTTGGCGAGCCGCAGGCTGTCTTCGACAGCGCAGACGTGGTCGGGGTTGGCCGCCGCCCGGGACAGCGCGGCCACCTGGGCGATCAGTGGGTGGTCGGACGGCAGGTGGGTGCGGCACAGCTCCTGCGCGAGCGCGAGGTGGGCGTGCGAGTCGGCGACGCGGCCGCAGTCGCGCTCCATCGCGCCGAGCTTGGCGAGCATCCGGATGCCGGCCGGGTGGCCGTCGCCGTAGACCTCGCGGTGCAGCTCCCAGGCGTCTTCGAGCCGGGTGCGGGCGGTGGCGCAGTCGCCCCGGGCGTATTCGACGGTGGCCAGGTCGGCGTGTGCGGCCAGCACCCGGGCCGACTCGGGGCCTTCGGCGGCGGACAGCTCGAGGATCACGTCGTGGTAGAGCCGGGCGGCCCGCTCGTGCGCGCCGACCCGGTGCAGCACGGCGGCCAGCGTGGTGGCGGTGTCAGTGGTGCGCGGGTCGTGCGCGCCGTAGAGGCGGGTGGTCGCGGAGTAGGCGTAGGAGGCCCAGCCCCGGGCCGCGTGTGCATCGCCCAGCGCGAGCAGCACCTTGCCCTGCAGCGCGGCGGCCAGGGCGAGCTCGTCGGTGGCGGTGGCCGGCGAGGGGTCGGCCGTGGCGAGCGCGGCGCCGAGCAGCTCTTCCGCGCCGGCCAGGTCACCGGCGTGGATCCGGTCCTGCGCCCGCGTGGTGAGGTCACCGAGGCCGATGGACATCGCCTCATCGTGCTTGCCCGGCGACGTTCTGTACAAGAGCCAGTTGGCGGAGATATTGACCGGAAACGACGTGACCTGGACCGTCGCCACCCGAAGTCGTCCGTTCGTGCGCATGGCGCACGTCCGATATGTGCTATCGGCTTTCCTTGATCTCCCCGAGGATCGCGTCGCTGATCCGCCGCAGCTCGCCGACCTGCCGGGGGCTCAGTGCGTCGAACAGGTGCCGGCGGACGCCCTCGACATGGCCGGGTGCCGCCTCTTCGAGCCGGCGGTAGCCCTCGTCGGTGAGCACCGCGACCTGGCCGCGGCGGTCGGTCGGGCAGTCCTGGCGGCGCACCCAGGCGGACTCCTCCAGCCGGGCGACCGCGTGTGAGAGGCGGCTGCGCGACGAGCCGCAGGCGTCGGCGAGCTCACTCATCCGCATCCGGTGCTCGGGCGCCTCGGAGAGGCGGACCAGGATCTCGTAATAGGCGTGTGGCATCCCGGCCTCGTGCTGCAGTTCGCGGTCGAGGGTGTCCATCAGCGCCCGGGTGGCGCCGAGGAACGCACGCCAGGTGGCCTGCTCCTCGTCGTCGAGCCATCGGGTCATGAGCGGCATCATACTCGCATAGTTTAACTCTCAACTAAGTCGCGCTACCGTTGACCCATGGGCATCCACCGACTCAACCACGCGGTCCTCTTCGTCAGCGATCTCGCCCGCAGCGTCGCCTTCTACCACGACGTGCTGGGCTTCCGGCAGGTCGCGATGACGCCCGAGGGCTTCAGCGGTGCCGCGTTCCTCCAGGCGCCGGATTCGACCAACGACCACGACCTGGGCCTCTTCGAGGTGGCGGGCGCCGGCCCGTCGCCGGCCGGCCGGGCCACCGTCGGCCTCTACCACCTCGCGTGGGAGGTCGACACGCTCGACGAGCTGTCCGTGACCGCTGAGCGGCTCGCCGCCGCGGGCGCGCTGGTCGGCTCCAGCGACCACGGCAGCACCAAGTCGCTCTACGGCAAGGACCCCGACGGGCTCGAGTTCGAGATCGTCTGGCTGATCCCGGCCGACCGGCTAGACCCGGCCGCGCTCGACGCCCGGCGCCGGATCGGCCGCCTCGACCTTGCCGCGGAAAAGGCGCGCTACGGGGGTCAGACGCGAGGCGGTGTCGGCATCTCCGTTCCCGCGTAACGGGTTTTCCGCTAGAAATGTGGCATGAGCGGGCCGGTCGATGACGTCGTACGCGAAATCCTGGTGCGGCAACTCGACGCCTGGGGGCCCGCCGCGCTGCACCGCTCCAAGCGGGCCACCTTCGCCCAGGCCTACGGCGGCCCGCCGGACGGGCTGGCCGAGGCGGCGCTGCGGGTCTTCGACGAGTTCACCGACCTGTTGCGCGGCCGCAGGCTGACCGCACCGGTCGTCTCGCCTGCGCCCGACCGGGCCGCGCTCGACGCGGTCTACCAGGAGCTCGACCGTCCGTCCGGGTTGGACATCCACGCCGTCGAGGGCGGCGTCGACACGCTGCCGGCGGTGCTCACCGCGGCGTCGGCGGCCGGCGCGCCGCTGTTCGCGTTCCTCGACGCCGCGACCGGCCCGGCTCCGTCTGCGGCCACGCTCGCGGCCGTGGCCAAGGGCAAGCCGGGCGAGCTGCTGCTGGTGCTCGCCGCCGGCGCCGCTGACCACCGCGCGATGCTCGGCACCGCCGGCTTCCCGCTCGTCGCCGACGTCGAGCTGGTCGCCCGCGACGGCACCGCCCGGCTGGTCGCGTTCGCCACCGGCGCGGGCAAGAGCCTCGACACGTTCAAAGACGCGATGTGGGCGGTCGACGAATACGCCGGCGTGCGCTACCGCGACCCGCACGACCCCGAGGGGCACCTGCTCGACATCTCCGAGCGCCCGCACCCGGGCCCGCTGCGCCGCGAGCTGCTGGCACACCTCGCCGACGTCGGCCCGGCGACGGTGACCGACCTGCGCCGGTTCACCGTGACCGACACCGTCTACCGCGCGGCCGACGCCAACCGTGTGCTCACCACCCTGCTCGGCGCCGGCCAGGTCACCCGCGACCCGCCGGCCGGCCGCCTCGGCGGCGACGTGGTGATCGCCGCCGCCTAGCGCTGTCGCCGGCCCTTGCGCAGGCGGGCGGTGGCCTGGTTGACCAGCAGGGACGCGCCGGTGGCGAGCACCGCGATGTTGAAGACCATCTGGAAGCAGACCAGCACCCGGGCGCCCTGTCCGACGGCGTGGATGTCGCCGAACCCGACG
>Ga0193743_1001091_pt1 | contig 20674 bp, 19 predicted proteins | sample L2c2metaG_FD_143038 | JGI IMG/M metagenome (GOLD analysis project Ga0193743, IMG submission 143038) | Soil microbial communities from a riparian zone of the East river system, Colorado, United States - L2c2 | ecosystem: Environmental > Terrestrial > Soil > Riparian zone | place: USA: East River... | reverse complement strand
CAGCATGTCTTTGTCCCGATGGATCGAAGGGCGGAAACTAATCGCTCGCCCCGCTGTTGGCAAAGCAAATAAGTTATTGAAAAGGCTTATTAATTAGCGGTCTGCAGCGCCTTGACCCTATGCGACCGCTTGGTTACAAACCCGCGCGGTTCGCAGGTCGCCTTCCCGGGCGGGCGGGGCGGATCGCACGAACGGACAAATTCAGCATGACTTCTCCTAAGACCGCCGGCGCGACTGACGCCGCGCCGCGTTGGGCCACGGCCGCGCTGGTCCTGGCCGATGGCGCGGTCTTTTGGGGCAAGGGCGTGGGGGCTCCCCGCCACGCGGTGGGCGAGGTCTGCTTCAATACCTCGATGACCGGCTACCAGGAGATCATCACCGATCCCTCCTATGCCGGGCAGATCATCACCTTCACCTTCCCCCATATCGGCAATGTCGGCACCAATCTCGAGGACATCGAGAGCGTCAATCCCGCCGCGCGCGGCGTGGTGCTGCGGGGCGACATCACCGAGCCTGCCAACTGGCGGGCGGCCAAGCCGCTCGACGACTGGCTGAAGAGCCACAATCTGCCGGGTGTCTGCGGCGTCGACACGCGGGCAATCACCCGGCGTGTCCGCGACGGCGGCGCGCCCAGCGGCGTGGTGGTCCATGCGCCCGACGGCAAGTTCGACATTCCCAAGCTGCGCAAGGTCGCCGAGGACTGGCCCGGCCTCGACGGCATGGATCTCGCCGTCGAAGTGACGACCAAGCAGACCTACAGCTGGGACGAGACCAAGTGGGCGCTGGGCAAGGGCTACGGCAAGCTCACCAAGCCCAAGTATCACGTGGTCGCCGTGGATTACGGCGCCAAGCGCAACATCCTGCGCTGCCTCGCCAACACCGGCTGCAAGGTCACGGTCGTTCCGGCCACCGCCACGGCCGACGACATCCTGCGCCACAAGCCCGACGGCGTGTTCCTGTCCAACGGCCCGGGCGATCCCGCGGCGACGGCAGGTTACAGCGTGCCCGCGATCCAGGGCGTTCTCGACAAGAAGGTGCCGCTGTTCGGCATCTGCCTCGGCCATCAGATCCTGGCCCTGACGCTGGGCGGCAAGACGCGCAAGATGGAGCGTGGTCATCGCGGCGCCAACCAGCCGGTCAAGAATCTGACGACCGGCAAGGTCGAGATCACCTCACAGAACCATGGCTTTTGCGTCCTGCCCGAGTCGCTACCCAACAACGTCGAGGTAACGCACGTCTCGCTGTTCGACGGCACCAACGAGGGCCTGCGCTGCACCGACAAGCCGGCCTTCTCGGTGCAGTATCATCCCGAGGCCTCGCCCGGTCCGACCGACAGCCACTATCTCTTCGACCGGTTTGTCGAGATGATCGACAAGAGCAAGGGCAAGTAGCCTTTCATGCCCAAGCGCACCGACATCAAGAGCATCCTGGTCATTGGCGCCGGTCCGATCGTGATCGGGCAGGCCTGCGAGTTCGATTATTCCGGCGTGCAGGCCTGCAAGGCGCTGAAGGACGAGGGCTACCGCGTCATCCTGGTGAACTCCAATCCGGGGCTGGCCGATGCGACCTATATCGAGCCGATCACGCCCGACATGGTGGCCAAGATCATCGAGAAGGAGCGGCCGGACGCCATTCTGCCGACGATGGGCGGGCAGACGGCGCTCAACACGGCGATGGCGCTCCATCGCGACGGCCGTCTCAAGAAGTACAAGGTCGAACTTATCGGCGCCAACGCCGAGGCGATCGACAAGGCCGAGGACCGCCTGCTGTTCCGCGAGGCCATGACCAAGATCGGGCTGAATTGCCCCAAGAGCGAGGTCGTGCACAATCGCGAGGAGGCGATCGGCGCCCTCGACCATGTCGGCCTGCCCGCCATCATCCGCCCGTCCTTTACCCTGGGCGGCACGGGCGGCGGCATCGCCTACAATCGCGACGAATATTTCGACATCGTGCAGGGCGGCGTCGACGCCTCGCCGGTCGGCGAGGTTTTAGTCGAGGAATCAGTGCTCGGCTGGAAAGAGTATGAGATGGAGGTCGTGCGCGACCGGCGCGACAACTGCATCATCATCTGCTCGATCGAGAACGTCGACCCGATGGGCATCCACACCGGCGACTCGGTGACGGTGGCGCCGGCGCTGACGCTGACCGACAAGGAATACCAGATCATGCGCGACGCCTCGATCGCGTGCCTGCGCGAGATCGGCGTCGATACCGGCGGTTCGAACGTGCAGTTCGCGGTCGATCCCGAGACCGGCCGCATGGTCGTGATCGAGATGAACCCGCGCGTGTCGCGCTCCTCGGCGCTGGCCTCCAAGGCCACTGGCTTCCCGATCGCCAAAGTCGCGGCGCGCCTTGCCGTCGGCTACACGCTCGACGAACTGCTGAACGACATCACCGGCACGACGCCCGCCTCGTTCGAGCCGACGATCGACTATGTCGTCACCAAGATGCCGCGCTTCGCCTTCGAGAAGTTCCCGGGCGCCGAGGCGCTGCTCACCACCTCGATGAAGAGCGTGGGCGAGGCGATGTCGATCGGCCGGACCTTCCAGGAGTCGCTGCAGAAGGCGCTGCGCTCGATGGAGACGGGCCTCACCGGCCTGAACGAGATCGAGATCAAGGGCGCGCCTGACAAGTCGGCCATTGTCGGCGCCCTGTCGCGGCCCACGCCCGATCGCATCCTGACGATCGCCCAGGCCTTCCGCTTCGGCCTTTCGGTCGACGAGGTGGCGCACGCCTGCAAGTACGAGCCGTGGTTCCTGCGCCAGATCGAGCAGCTCGTGGCGATCGAGGCGGAGGTGCGGGCCAAGGGCCTGCCCAAGGACGCCAAGGGCCTGATCGACCTCAAGAAGAAGGGCTTCTCCGACGAGCGCCTGGCCGAGCTCACCGGGCAGTCGGCGGCCGACGTCGCCGGCAAGCGGCGCAGCCTCGGCGTCAAGCCGGTGTTCAAGCGCATCGACACCTGCGCCGCCGAGTTCGAATCGCGCACGCCCTATCTCTATTCCTGCTACGAGGGCGACGGCGTGCGGCCGGCCGAGTGCGAGGCCCAGCCGACCGACCGCCGCAAGGTCATCATCCTGGGCGGCGGCCCCAACCGCATCGGCCAGGGCATCGAGTTCGACTATTGCTGCGTGCACGCGGTCTACGCGCTGCGCGAGGCCGGCTACGAGACCATCATGGTCAACTGCAATCCCGAGACCGTCTCGACGGATTACGATACCGCCGACCGCCTCTATTTCGAGCCGCTGACGGCCGAGGACGTGATCGAGCTGGTCGAGGTCGAGCGCCGCAGCGGCGAGCTTTTGGGACTGATCGTGCAGTTCGGCGGCCAGACGCCGCTCAAGCTTGCCAAGCCGCTCGAGGCGGCGGGCATTCCCATCCTCGGCACCTCGCCCGACGCCATCGATCTCGCCGAGGACCGCGAACGCTTCCAGAAGCTCATCCACAAGCTGAAGCTGCGCCAGCCCGACAACGGCACGGCAACGTCACAGGAGAAGGCGATCGCCGTCGCCGAGAAGATCGGCTACCCGGTCGTGATCCGGCCGTCCTATGTGCTGGGCGGCCGCGCCATGCAGATCGTCTACGATCGCGAGGCGCTCGAGCGCTACACGCGAGACGCCGTGAAGGTCTCGGGCGCCAATCCCGTGCTGATCGATTCCTACCTGCGCGACGCCATCGAGGTCGATGTCGACGCGCTGGCCGACAAGGACCAGAACGTGTTCGTCGCCGGCATCATGGAGCACATCGAGGAGGCCGGCATTCATTCCGGCGATTCGGCCTGCTCGCTGCCGCCGCATTCGCTGCCGGCCAAGATCCTGGCCGAGATCGAGCGCCAGACCGAGGCGATGGCGCGCGCGCTGAAAGTCGTCGGGCTGATGAACGTGCAATACGCCGTCAAGGACGGCGAGGTCTACGTGCTGGAGGTCAATCCGCGCGCTAGCCGCACGGTGCCGTTCGTCGCCAAGGCGACCGGCCAGCCGATCGCCAAGTATGCCGCCCGCCTGATGGCCGGCGAATCGCTGAAGTCGCTCGCCATCAAGAAGGCGCGCGGCAAGCACATCGCGGTCAAGGAAGCGGTCTTCCCGTTCGCCCGCTTCCCCGGAGTCGATGTGATCCTGGGACCCGAGATGCGCTCGACCGGCGAGGTCATGGGCCTCGATTCCGATTTCGGTCGCGCCTTTGCCAAGTCGCAGCTCGGCGCCGGCAGCAAGGTGCCCCTGGACGGCGTGGTGTTCGTGTCGGTCAAGGACCAGGACAAGGCCCAGATGGTGAAGCCGGTGAAGCGGCTGCTCGATCTCGGCTTCAAGGTCGTGGCGACCGGCGGCACGGCCGACTTCCTGCACAAGCACGGCATCGAAGCGCAGCGGGTGAACAAGGTGCTCGAGGGGCGGCCGCACATCGTCGACCTGATGAAGGACGGCAAGGTCCAGCTCGTCTTCAACACCGTCGACGGGGCGGGTGCGCTGACCGACAGCTATACGCTGCGGCGCGCCGCGCTGATGCACAAGATCGCCTATTACACCACGGTCGCCGGCGCCAAGGCGTCGGTCGAAGGCATTGCGGCGCTGAGCGAGGGGGCCCTCGACGTGGCGCCCCTGCAGTCCTACTTCAAGACCGCTTTCTAGCCGCCAACTTCGCAACTTGCGCGATGCAACCCGAATTTGGGGGTGCGTTGGGCGTTGACGCCGCACGATTCATTGAGGACGATTGAGCAATGGAAAGGGTTCCGACGACGGCCGAGGGGCTGAAAAGCCTCACCGACGAACTGAAGCAGCTGAAGAGCGTGGAACGCCCGGCGATCATCAAGGCACTCGCGGCGGCGCGCGAGCATGGCGACCTTTCGGAGAACGCCGAATACACCTCCGCGCGCGAACGCCAGGGCTTCATCGAGGGCCGAATCGCCGAGATCGAGGACATCATCTCGCGCGCCGAGGTGATCGATTTCAGCAAGCTTTCCGGCAAGATCGTGAAGTTCGGCGCCACCGTGCAGCTGGCCGACGAGGATACCGACGAGAAGGTGAAATACCAGATCGTCGGCCCCTACGAAGCCGACCTCACCAAGCGGCGCATCTCCGTCACCTCGCCGATCGGCCGGGCGCTGATCGGCAAGACCGTGGGCGACACCGTCGAGGTCCAGACCCCGCGCGGGGCACGCTCCTACGAGGTCGTCGGGGTTCAGTTCAAATAGATGCCGTTGCCGCGGTGGCCCGGCGGCGCCCGATCATCGTCATCACGGCGTACTGGACCAGGAACAGGCCGATCTTGCTGGCGATGCCCCAGGCCGACATGGCGGCGGCCCAGCTCTTGGCGTCGAGCGTGAGCGCAAGCGCGATGTTGAGCACCGCCGAGGCGAACATCAGGCCAGCCCAGACATAGCCGAACGTCGTTGCGACATCGGCGACCGGCGCGGCACGCGGCGGCAGGTAGCGGTTCATCCAGCCGCGCTTCAGCATGACCACGCCGACGATGCAGTAGATGGCGCTGGGCTTCAGCATCACGAAGCGTGGATCGTGGGTGAAGAAGGTCGCCGTGCCCGACGCCAGGATCAGCACCAGGCTCAGCCACTGCAGTGCCTCGACCGGCTTGCCCTTGAAAAGCTGCCAGCCGATCTGGGCGACGCCCAGCGCCATGCCCAGCCCGACGGCCAGGAAGAGGTTGTCGGTCGCGATATAGAGGGCGAGGAACAGGACGGTCGACGCCAGGTCGAGCAGCAGCACACGGCCTGCTTCGAAGAGGTTCTTCATGCGATACTCCTGTCGGGTAACGCTGTGTATTTGTAGCAGGCTATCGATACACGCTGTTCCCCGCAAGGGGGTTTTTAGGCGACGACCTTGATGTAGGTGTCCTTCATGACGATCAGGCCGCGGCGGAAGGTGTAGAGGTCGCAGCCCAGCCATTCCTGGCGCTCGCCGGTCTTGAGTGTCGCCGTGCGGTGCCACTCGGTGAAGGCGCGATTGCCGCAGATGAACTCGCTGGTGTGCCGCCACGTGACGTCGCCGGCGCTGGCGAATAGCGGCTCGAAGTAGCTTCGGATCGCCGCCTTGCCCCTAAAACTCCGGCCCCAGTAGTCCGGCCCGTGGGCATTGCGGAATTCCCCGTCCTCGGCGAAGGAATTGACGATGCCGTCGACATCGCGGCGCGCGAAGGCGTCGGCGACCTCGTGCAGGCGCTCCAGGGTGACGTCGGGGCCGGTGCTGCCGTCCATGGACGCGTCCTCCCTATTCGACTGAGATGGGCACGCCGGGCAACTGCTTGGCGGTGCGGAACACCATCATCGATTTCACGTGGCTGACGTTGGGTGCCGAGGTGAGCCGGGTCGTCAGGAATTTCTGATACTCGTCCCACGTCTCGGCCACGATCTTCAGCAGGAAGTCGGCTTCGCCCGCCAGCATATGGCACTCGCGGACCTCGTCCCATTTGGCGATCAGCTCCTCGAACGCCTTGAGGTCGGTCTCGGCCTGGCTGTTGAGGCCGACCAAGGCAAACACCGAGACGCTGTAGCCCAGCGCCTCGGGGCTGAGGTCGGCGTGGTAGCCCTTGATGATCCCGGCGCGCTCCAAGGCCCGCACCCGGCGCAGGCAGGGCGGCGCGGATATGCCCGCCCGCTCCGCCAGTTCCACATTGGTCATGCGCCCATTCGACTGCAGGTCGCTTAGAATGCGCCGGTCGATTCGATCGAGCTTTGCGCGAGCCATCCGATTTTCCTCCCGTTGGCCGCGGTCTATGCCAGAACCATGCCACGCACGCAATAAAGTTGCGAGATTCGGGCAGCCGACTGTGCACAATTGCGCCCGGCGTGCAGAACTATCGTGCATCCCCGGCGAGGTTTGCATATATGTCGAAGATATGCGGTTGGCGGGATGCGAAAGGGACATGGCAGCGACTCATCGTAGTAAAGTGCTCATCCTGGGCTCGGGCCCGGCAGGCTATACGGCAGCCATTTATGCTGCCCGCGCGAGTCTCAAGCCCATGCTGGTGCAAGGCATCCAGCCGGGCGGCCAGCTCACCATCACGACGGATGTCGAGAACTACCCGGGCTTTGCCGATGTCATCCAGGGTCCCTGGCTGATGGAGCAGATGCAGAAGCAGGCCGAGCACGTCGGCACGGAGCTTTTCTTCGATACCATCGTCGACGTCGATCTCAGCCGGCGGCCGTTCGTGTGCAGCGGCGATTCCGGCGATCGCTACGAGGCCGACTCGCTCATCATTTCGACGGGCGCCACGGCCAAGTGGCTGGGCCTGCCCAGCGAAGAGGCGTTCCGCGGCGGCGGCGTTTCGGCCTGCGCGACCTGCGATGGCTTCTTCTTTCGCGGTAAGGAAGTGGTCGTCGTGGGCGGCGGCAACACCGCCGTCGAGGAGGCGCTCTACCTCACGCATCACGCCTCCAAGGTGACCCTGATTCACCGTCGCGATTCGTTCCGAGCCGAAAAGATCCTGCAGGACCGCCTGTTCAAGAATCCCAAGGTGACGGTGCTGTGGGACAACACGCTGCAGGAGATCCTGGGCGAAGCGAAGCCCGCGCCGCTGGTGCAGGGTGTCCGGATGAAGAACGTCAAGACCGGCGTTGAGAAGGATTTGGCGACCGACGGCGTTTTCATCGCCATCGGCCACTCGCCCAACACCGAGCTGTTCAAGGGCAAGCTCGCCATGGACGGCGAAGGCTATCTGATCACCAAGCCCGATTCGACGGCGACCGATATCGAGGGCGTCTACGCCGCGGGCGACGTGCAGGACAAGATCTTCCGTCAGGCCGTCACGGCAGCCGGCACCGGCTGCATGGCGGCGCTCGAGGCGGAGAAGTGGTTGGCGCACCAAGAAGCGCGACTCGCGCAAGCCGCGGAGTAAGCGGCGGCGCGAGTCGGCGTTTTGGCGCGTAGCGCCAAGCGCCTTAGGGAGGAGATGTCATGGACTGGGACAAGCTGCGGATCTTTCAGGCCGTAGCCGATGCCGGGAGTTTTACGCACGCTGGCGAGACGCTGAAGCTCAGCCAGTCGGCGATTTCGCGCCAGATCGGTGCGCTCGAGGAGCAGCTTGGCGTCATGCTGTTCCACAGGCACGCGCGCGGCCTGATTCTTACCGAGCAGGGCGAATTGCTCTATCGCACCGCGCGCGACATGGCGGCCAAGGTGAACACCGCCGAGGCGCTGCTGCGCGCCAACCAGGACAAGCCGGCGGGCCGCCTGAAAGTCACGACCACGGTCGGCTTCGGCTCGACCTGGCTCACCGCGCAGATGCACGAATTCATCACCATGTACCCCGACATCGATGTCAGTTTGGTGCTGTCGGACAACGAACTCGACCTCGGCATGCGCGAGGCCGATGTCGCCATCCGCATGATGATGCCGCGCCAGCCCGGCTTGGTGCAGCGCCATCTGCTCACGGTGCGCAGCCACGTTTACGCCTCTCACGGCTACATCCAGAAGTACGGCAAGCCGCAGGCGATCGAGGAACTCGACCAGCATCGTCTGATCATCTTCGGCGAGGACGCCCGGGCGCCGGTCCAGGACGTCAACTGGCTGTTGCGCGAGGGCAATGTCGACCAGTCGGGACGGGTCGTGGTGCTGCGGGTCAACAACGTCTACGGCATCTTCCGCGCCGTCGAATCGGGCCTGGGCATCGCCTCGTTGCCGGATTATCTCGCCCGCGAATCGACCAAGATCGAGATGGTCCTGCCCGACCTCAATGTCCGTACGACCGATGTGTATTTCACCTACCCCGAGGAATTGCGGCATTCCAAGCGCATCGCCGTGTTCCGCGATTTTCTTTTGCGGAAGGTTGCCGAGACACGTTTCTGAGGCTCAGACCTGCAGTATTGCATAGTCAATGAAAGGCATGCGTCCCTCGCATGCCAGTGTTCGGATTTCCCCCCCTACCAATACATCTGCTGAGGGATACGTTGGCTTCAGGTCTTCGACACGAGCGGTTTCGGCTGATCGCGTTCGAAACTCGGGATCCTCATGATCCCACGTCTCCCAGACGTGAAGCCTCCCTGTTTGACTCGCCGGGCCCTTGGGCCCGGCGTCTTTTTTAGCGGCAAGAGGCCGATCTGCGGCCCGCGCCCCGATGGGACGTTCTGACGCGGTGGGTCGATGATACCCATCTTCAAGCAATTGATGTGGCAGAGACCACACACCACATGTATTTTCAGAGACAACCAAGACGATGTTTTCCGAGGTTCGCCACGCCATTCTCCCCCTGGCTTTGCGCAAGATCCAGCGCCGGGGCGATTTGGAGCGCGCGGGGCTCTTGATCGAGTCGCTGGCCAAGCACTGGCGCGACACCAAGCCTTTCGAGTTGCTGATCGTATCGCCCGGCAGCGACACCCACTTGCTGCGGACCAGCCTGCCGTGCTTTTCCAACATCAATGTCTCGGTCCGGCCGGAGAGCGACTTCATCTCGCCGTTCAGCGGCTTCTACCTGATGACCGGCTGGTACCGGCAGCAGATCGTCAAGCTCAAGGTTCCGGCGATGCTGGGCTTCGGCGGGTATCTGACGCTCGATTCGGACGTCTGTTGTGTCGGTGATTTCGATGCCACCACCTTCGTGCTGGACGGCAGGGGCCTCTCGCGCTGGGAGCCCAAGCTGCATCACGATTGGTGGCGCCACGCCGCCAACGTCGTGGGCTCGTCGTACGACGCCAAGGGCCATGGCCTCTCGGTCACGCCCAACCTGCTGCACGGCCGGCTGGCGGCGCAGACGCTGGAGCATGTCCGCAACGGTGGCCATGACGCCGCGACGGCGTTGATGCTCCGCAAGGCGCGCAAGCCGATCGGCGTGCCGTGGACCGAGTATTCGCTCTACACCAGCGTCGCCGAGATCAAGGGCAACCTGTTCGACTATCACGTCGACTGGAACACCTGCTACGCCGCCGATGTGCACCTGTTCTCCGAGCAGTCCTGCGTCTGGGGCGCCGACGACTTCGAGCGCCTGGTGAAGCTGCCCAACGGCACCGATCCCGGCGGCAAGTTCATCATCGTCCAGAGCCACGCCCGCATTCCGCTGGAACGCGTCCGCGAATACTGCCTGAGCTTCGCGAGCTGAAGGCTCAGTCCCGGCCGTTGTGCTCGCCGATCTTGGGCGCGACCTCGGATCCTCCCGCACGAACACCATCGAAGCTGACCGGCAGGCCGTGGAACAGCGCGTCGTGGCTGGCATAGGGCTTGGCGAACATGCCGAGCGCCGCCACCTGCGCCAGTTCCATCACCTGCGGTACCGTGTTGAGCGGCCCGTTCGGCACGCCCAGCGCGTCGAGCTTGGCCGACCAGTGGGCGCGGCTCTCGGCCTTCATGATGTCGGAAATCATGCCCAGCAGCAGGTCGCGCTGCTGCATGCGCTCGACATTGGTTTTGAAGCGCGGCTCGTCCGGCCATTCGGGATGACCGAGCGCCTCGGCGAATTTGCGCCACAGCCGGTCGTTGCCGGGGCAGATCATCAGCGGCCCGTCGTTGCACTCGAACGCCTGGTAGGGCGTGAGCGAGGGATGACCGGTCCCCTGGCGCGCCGCCATCCTGCCGGTCACCGAGTAGGACGCGATGTGGTTGGACGCCCACATAAGGCCGCTCTCGAACAGCGACGTATTGACCAGGCTGCCCTGGCCTGTCGCCGCGCGCTTGGCCAAGGCTGCCAAAACGCCGATCGCCGTCCACATGCCGGTCGACAGGTCGATGATGGAGACGCCGATGCGCGCCTCCGGTCCCGACGGATCGCCGTTCAGCGAGATCAGCCCCGCCACCGCCTGGATGATCGGCTCGTAGCCCGGCCGCTCCTTCCATGGTCCGAGATGGCCGAAGGCGCCCAGGTCGGCGTAGATCAGTCGCGGGAAGCGTTTGGTGAGCGTCTGGCCGTCGATGCCGAACTTGGCTGGCACGTCGGCCCTGAGATTGTGCACGAATACGTCCGCCGTGCCGATGCGCTCGATCAGAGCCTCACACTCCGCCTTGTCGGCGAGATCGCAGGTGATCGACTTCTTGCCGCGATTGAGGGCAATGAAACTCAACGCATCGCCTTCGACGAAGGGCGGGCCCCATTTGCGCGCGTCGTCGCCCTCTGGCCGCTCGACCTTAACGACGTCCGCCCCGAGGAAGGCCAGGATCTGCCCGCAATAGGGGCCGGCCAGGTTCTGGCCGAACTCGACGACCTTGATGCCTTCGAGGGGTTTGTTCATCTGAGATTGCTGCCCAGGATCTCGCGCGCGACCACCATGCGCTGCACCTCGCTCGGGCCTTCGCCGACCCGGCGGATGCGCATCTCGCGATACCAGCGCTCCAGCGGCAGGTCCTTGGTCATGCCCATGCCGCCATGGATCTGCATGGAACGGTCGACGACCCGCCCGCCGCCCTCCGACGCGATCAGCTTGGCGAGGGCGGCCTCGGTGCGGAAGGGCAGGCCGCGCCGCGCCTTTTCGGCGGCCTCCAGGGTAAAGTGGCGCGCCGAGCGGATGTCGATCTCGTTGTCGACCAGCATCCACTGCACGGCCTGGCGGTTGGCGAGCTTCTCGCCGAAGGTCGTGCGCATCTTGGCCCATTCGATCGCCATTTCATGGGCGGCGATGGCGACGCCGATGCAGCCTGCGGCGTAGGGAATGCGCTGGCGGGTCAGCCGATCGTTGGCCACTGCGAAGCCCTTGTTGACCTCCCCCAGCACCTGGTGGTCGGACACCCAGCAATCCTTGAACTCGAGCTCGGTGGCGTAGCTCGACGAGCGCAGCGTGTGCACGACGCGCCGCACGTGGAAGCCCGGCGTGTCGGCGTCGACGAGGAAGCAGGTGATGCCGGCGCGGCCCTTGGAGGCGTCGGTGCGGGCGAAGACGATGCCGTACTGTGCGCGGTCGGCGCCCGAAATGAAGATTTTGGCGCCGTTCAGCACCCAGCCATTGTCCTTGCGCTCGGCTCGGGTCTGGATGGCGCGCGCCGGGTCGCTGCCGCCCGACGGTTCGGTCAGTCCGAAGAACGGCTTCTTCTCGCCGCGCAATGTCGGATAGAGATAGCGTTCCTTCTGGTCCTCATTGGCCTCGAAGATCTGGGCGAGGCCGGCGCCGCCGAACGTGCCGTAGCAGGGTACGTAGAGCCCGGCGCGATGCTGCGCCATCTCGATGGCGAGCAGCACGCGGGTCACGATGTCGATGTCGGGCCCGCCGAACTCCTTGGGAATGTCGATGCCGTACAGGCCCATCGCCTTGGTCTTCTCGACCAGTCGCGCCTGGTCGGTGGGATCGAGCTCCGAGGCGTCGGGGTCGAGCCTGGCCTCGAGCGGGATGATCTCCTCGCGCACGTAGCGGCGGACCTGGTCGATCAGCATTTGCTGTTCGGAGCTCGGTTCGAAATCCATTCTTTCACTCCTAATCCAGAACCAACCTCATGCTGAGGAGGTCGCGCAGCGACCGTCTCGAAGCATGGGCTGCAGACGAGGTGCCGGCGGCCCACCCTTCGAGACGCGGCCCTGCGGGCCGCTCCTCAGGGTGAGGTAGTGGGTGTCGCGACTCATATGACTAAGCTGGGCTCAGCCTGCCGAGGGCAGGTGGCGGGTTCTTGGCGTTGTCGACCGGCAGGCTGCCGTGGTCGGCCTTGTGCACCATCAAAAGCTCGAACCAGCGAGTGCGGTACTGCTGGTTCACCTCGACGCGAAACTGGTGGCCGGGGCCACGCGCACTTGCCTCGCGCTGCAATTCGCTGCGCAGACCGAACGGCGAGCGCGCGCCGGCCTGGCCGATATAGACGATCGTGCCCTTGGCGTCGGCGACCTGATAGACGCCGAGTTGGCCCGGCAGGCGCGTTGCCGCTTCCGCCGTCAGCGGCTGCCAGGGTTTGTCGAGACGCAGGCGGATCGACACGCTACTTGCCCTGGAACTTCGCGGTGCGCTTCTCCAGGCGGGCCTCCATGCCCTCTTGCGCGTCACTGCTCTGCATGGCCGCCCGCACCAGCGCATCGATGTCGTCGTGCTTGATGGCGTCGCGAAACTCAAGCTGGCGCACCGTGAGACCCTTCATGGCCTTGAGCGACAGCGGCGCATTGGCGGCCAGCCGATCGATCACCTTCTTGGCCTCGGCCTCGAGCTCGGCGGCCGGCACGCAGCGGGCGATCAGGCCCAGGGCGTGCAGCTTGGTCGCGGGCAGCGGATCGCCCAGCAGCAGCATCTCGCGCGTCGTCACCGGTCCCAGCACTTCCATGAGCTTCTTGGCCAGGAACCAGTTGGGCGCCAGGCCGACCTGGGCGAGCGACATGCCGAAGCGCGCCTTGTCGCTCGCGACGACGATGTCGCAATGCAGCGCCAGCTCGTTGCCGCCGGCGATGGCGTCGCCCTGCACCACGGCCACGACGGGTAGCGGGCAGAGCTCGATGGCGCGCAGCATGATCTCGATGCCGCTTGCCTCGCCGGCGCCGGCCGATTTGCTGCGCTCGGCCATGTCGAGGCCGGCGCAGAACACCGAGCCCTTGCCGCGGATCACCATCACCCGGTCATCGGCCGCGACAGGTGCGCCCAGCGCCTCGATCATCTCGCGCAAGAGCTCGCTATCGAGCGCGTTCCGCTTCTCCGGCCGGTTCATCCAGATGGTCTTTACCGGGCCGTCCTTCTCGATGATGACCTTGTTCATGGTGCTCCCTCTCGATGTCATTCCGGCTCGATGCCGGCTTCCTTGATCGACTTCGTCCACCATCCGGTCTCGGTCTTCACGTAGGCGGCGAAGTCGTCGAGGCCGAGTGGGGAAATTTCCATGCGGCCCTGGGTCATCGCCTTGTCGGTCGCCGGATCCTTGAGCGCCTCGGCGATGGCCTCGTACAGCGCCTTCTGAATGGGCTTGGGCGTGGCGGCGGGCGCGAACACGGCGAGCCAATAGACCAGCGAATAGCCCGGCACCGTCTCGGCGATGGCCGGCAGGTCGGGAGCGACGGAGGTGCGCTTGGGCCCAGTGGTGGCCAGGCCGCGCACGCGCCCGGCCTCGATCTGGGTCATGGCCTGCGGCAGGTCGGGGAACATCACCTGGACCTGGCCCGACGCCACGTCGCCCAGCGCCTGCGGGCTTGCCTTGTAGGGCACGCGCTCGATCTTGACGCCGGCCAGCTGATTGAACATCTCGCCCGACAGGCGCTGCGAGGCGCTGGCCTCGGAGTAGTTGAGCTTGCCCGGGTTCTTCTTGGCGTAGTCGACCAGTTCGGCCACGGTCTTCACCGGCAGGTCGTTGTTCACCACCAGCGCGTTGACGCCGGTGACGCAGCGCATGATCGGCGCGAAATCCTTCTCGGGATCGTAGGAAAGCTGCTTGAACAGCGCGCCGTTGGCGGCATTGGTCGTGTTGGTGCCCATCATCAACGTGTAGCCGTCGGCCGGCGCCGTTGCGACGGCGGAAGCGCCGAGCTGGCCGCTGGCGCCCGGCCTGTCATCGACGATGATCGGCTGCTTCAGGATCTCCTGCAGCTTGGCGCCGAGGCCGCGCGCGGTGAGGTCGGTGGCGCTGCCGGCGGCGAAGGGCACGACGATCTTGATCGGCTTGCTGGGGAACGCCTGCGCAAAGGCTTTCGGCGCCGCGCCGATGGCAGCGACGCCGGCAAGTGCGGCGCGGCGGTTCAATTTCACTAAAAATCCTCCCTTGGCCTCGGCGGCCGGCGCCCGTTGTAGCGCGGGGCGCCGCGGCGAAGCAAAGGCAGGCGGCTACATCAGGCGGCTACATAAAGAGCTTTTCCGCTTTGCGGTCGGCGTACATCCCGGCCACGAACTCGGCGTAGCCGTTATAGAGCAGCGTCGGGACGCGTTCGTCGCTGCCCAGCGGCTTCTCGGTCGCCTGGCTCCAGCGCGGATGCGCCACTTGCGGATTCACGTTGGCCCAGAAGCCGTACTCGCTCGACTGCAGCGCCTCCCAGAAGGTGGCCGGCCGCTTATCGCTGAATTCCAGGCTGACGATCGACTTCACGCTCTTGAAGCCGTACTTCCACGGCGTCACCAGGCGCAGCGGCGCGCCGTTCTGCTTGGCAATCGGTTTGCCGTAGAGGCCGGTGGCGATGAAGGTGAGGTCGTTCATCGCCTCGTCCATCGCCAGGCCTTCGGTGTAAGGCCACGGATAGAGAGGGTCGCGCTGCTCGGGCATCACCGCGGGCTTCAACAGCGTCTTCATGACGACGTACTTGGCGTTGCCCGTGGGCTTGCACAGCTCGACCAGGGAGCGCAGCGGGAACCCGCTCCACGGCACGACCATCGACCAGGTCTCGACGCAGCGGTGGCGATAGACGCGCTCCTCGAGCTGCACCTTGGCGAGAAGATCGTCGATGCCGATCTCGAACGGCTTCTCGACCATGCCGCCGACCTTGATCGTCCACGGCCGGACTTCGAGCTTCTGGGCCTCGCGGTAGATGCTCTTGTCGGTGCCGAATTCATAGTAGTTGTTGTAGGTGTTGACGCGCCGCTCCTCGGTCATCGGCGCCGGCACGCCGTATTTGTCGTTGCGCTTGGCCGGGTAGAGGCCGGCCGACGGATCCTTGGTCTCGGCCCAGGCCATCGACGGCAGGGCCGCGGCCGCCGCGCCGAGGCCCATCGCGCGCACCAGTTCACGGCGCTTCAGGTAGCAGCCTTCCGGCGTTGCCTGATTTTCGCCCAATTCCCAGCCGCGCTTGCGCTTGATCAACATGCGTAAAACTCCTTTGCGCTCCTCATGGCGCGGCAGCGCGCCCGTCGCAAATCAACCCTGCTCACCGGGCCGTGACGTCGCCTTCGCCCATGGCGTCGGCAAGGTCGCTGCGCTGACCCATGACCACGAAGCTCTCGGCGACCAGGAACATCGGCCCGATGAACGCCTGGAAGATGTTGTCGAGCAGGGCCGGCCGCTTGCCTTCGTAGTGATGGCCAACGAACTGCAGGACCCAGCCGCCGACGAACAAGGCAATGAACGCCATCCAGACGGCCGAAGCCGAGCCCAGCGCGCCGGCCAGTGCCTCGGCGGCAAACCAGGCGACGGCCATGATCAGGGCCATGGCGAGGCCGATGCCGAGATCGAGTGCCATCCAACCCACGACCGCGGCGATCGCCACGGCGAGCGACACCGTCCATTCGCGGCCGCCAAGCTGGAAGGTCCACAGCGACAACAGCAGCAACAGGGAGAAGACGATGATCGGAATGCCGACGAAGTGGGTCGCCTTGTTGCGCCAGTCGCGATGCACCGCGGCGTAAGCGCCGAGCTGGCGACGGAACAGATCATTTGTCATGGGCAGCCCCGGTCATAGCGCTTCTCCCCCGTGGAAACGCTCACGCAGTCAATATGATCCAAGCCCCTGCCTGGGAAAAGGCAACACTCGCCTCCTCCCCTCGTTCATACGAGGGGAGGGACACCGCCTTGTGACCGATGGTGCTCGTCAGGCCGCCGCGCGCTTCTTGGTTTCTTCGACGATGCGCTCCGCCGTCCGTCCGGCGAGCTCCTGCAGGTGGTCGAACTCGGTGCGGAAGGTGCCGATGCCCTGGGTCACCGAGCGGATCTCGACGATCATGTCGGCGATCTCCGCCTCCGGCATCAGCGCCGAGACCTCGTCCCAGCCGTTCCAGCCGGCGCGGGTGTCGAAGCCCAGCAGCTGGCCGCGGCGGCCGGAGATCAGCCGCTGGATGCGCGGCGTCGACTCGCTGGGCGCCGCCACCGTCACTTTGAGGATCGGCTCGAGCAGGACCGGCCGGCACTTGGGCATCGCCTCGCTCATGGCAATGCGCGCCGCCATCTTGAACGACATTTCCGAGCTGTCGACGGCGTGGAACTGGCCGTCGAACAGCGTGACTTCGAGGTCGACGACCGGCTGGCCGAGCGGGCCCTCCTTGGTGTAGTCGAACAGGCCCTCCTCGACGGCGGGGATGAAGTTGCGCGGCACGACGCCGCCCACGATCTTGTCGACGAAGCGGAAGCCCGAGCCGCGCGGCAGCGGCTTGATCTCGACCTTGATGTCGGCGAACTGGCCGTGGCCACCCGTCTGGCGCTTGTAGCGTGCGTGCTGCTGGGTGCCGGCCTGGATCGTCTCGCGATAGGCCACGCGCGGCGTCGTGGTCTCGACCGCGACGTTGTAGCGGCCGGCCAGCTTGTCGACCGCGACCTTGAGATGCATCTCGCCCTGGCCCTTGATCAGGAGCTCGTGGGTCTCGCCGCGCGCTTCGAAGGAGAGCGACGGATCCTCCTCGACGATCTTGTGCAGGGCGCCCGACAGCTTGACCTCGTCGTTGCGGTTCTTGGCGGCCAGCGAGAGCGCGAACACCGGCGGGACGGCGGCCGGGAAGTCGACGGTCGGCGCGATCCCGGCGGCGGCGAGCGATTGGCCGGCCGACAGCACGTCGACCTTGGCCAGGGCCACGATCTCGCCGGCCTTGGCCTCGCTGATCTTGTCGAGGCGCTGGCCGAACGGCCGCAGCAGCGTGCCGATCCGCTGGCCGCCGATGTTCTGGCCTTCACTCAGCGTGCCCGACCAGACGCGGCAGAGCGACAGCTTGCCGGCATGGCTCTGGTGCAGAACCTTGAAGCATTCGGCCATGGCCACGCCGTTGGACGGCAGGGTACGCCGCTCCGCGGTGACGGCGACGAACGGCGTGTCGTGGCGCAGCGCCTTCAAGAGCCGGCGCACGCCGTTCTCGCGATCGCCGGCGCCCAGCAGCACGGGCACGATCTGGTCGGAGCCGAACTCGTCGTGCAGGTCGCGGTAGATCAGCGACTTCTCCGGCGCGATGTCCTCGATCAGCTGCTCGAGCAGCGTGTCGTCGAACTCCGAGAGGGTTTCCAGCATCTCGCGCCTGGCATCGGCCTCGCGCGGCAGGATCTCGGCCGGCATCTCGATCAGGTCCGACGCGCCGCTCGTCTTGTAGCGGTAGGCACGCTCGCTCACGAGGTCGACATAGCCCACGGTCTCCTCGCCGCCGTCGCTGGTCGGACGGCGGATCGGCACCTGACGCAGCACGAGCTTGCGCGCCGACACGGCCTGCAGCGCCCCCAGCATGTCGCGCACGCGGACCTGGGCGGAATCGATCTTGTTGACGAAGATGATGTGCGGGATGTGGTTGTCCTCGATGTATTTCAGCAGCGGCGTCAGCGCCACCACGCGCTCGGGCGAGGGCTCGCAGACCAGCACGGCCGCGTCGCACACCGCGAGCGCCGCAAAGGCGTCGTGCTGGAACTCGATCGAACCCGGGACGTCCAGGAAGCTCCACTGGTCGCCGAGATAGTCGACCGAGGCGACGTTGATCTCGGTGCCCATGCCGCGCTTGCGCGCCTCGGCAGCGCCGTCGCCGATGGAGGTGCCTGCGCGCGTCGATCCGCGCCGGCCGATGGCCCCCGTGGCGTAGAGAATGCTCTCGAGCAGACTGGTCTTGCCCGAAAGATACGGCCCGCACAGCGCCACCACGCGATGCGCGCCGCTGCCTGGTCTGCCTCCGGTGATGGTCTCGGATTTGATGTCGTTCATGACAACGTCCTCCCTTCCGCGCGTTGGTCAGCGCCTGAAAGCTCCGGACGGTGGTCGCTACGGATCTCGGCCGGAGCGAAGCCTTGTCTTGGAAATCGTTTCACCCTGGCCGGGGGGAGTCAATGCGCGGGCAGGGGAAGATTTTTGCAGGGTGCGGCGGGAAGGCGACGAGCGTCGTTAGAAGAGACCGAGCGCTTTCGGATTGTCCTGGAATATGCGGCGGCGCAGCAAAGCGTCTGTGTCGGCGAGTTGCTTGTGTGGATCGGGCAAGCCCATTGAGAAGGGCCAGTCGGAGCCGAACAGCACGCGTCCCTGCCCATGCATCGCCGCCGCCAGCCGCAGGGCATCGGCATCGTGGGCGATGCAGTCGACGCAGAAGCGCTTGAACGCCAGCCGCGGCCGCTCGGCACCCGTGTCGGCGCCGGGCCGGCCGGTGATTTGTCCGCGCTCCAGACGGCCCGCGACGGCGGCTGCCGCTCCACCGCCATGGGCCAGGCAGATCGTCATGTCGGGATGGCGCTCCAGCACGCCCGACATGGCGAGATGGGCGGCGGCCAGCGCCGTCTCCATCGGGCTGCCCAAAAGGTTGTGCAGGTAGAACGGCTCGTAGCGCGGATCGCAACCCTTGCAGGGATGCAGGAAGAGGAACGCGCGCGCCGCATTCAGTGCCGTCCACAATGCGCCGTAGGCCGGATCCGACAGGATGACCTTGTGATCCTGCGATCCTGCCGGCATGGCAAAGCGGGCCTTGCCACTCTTCGCCCGCTCGGTCACGACCTCGGCCGCCAGGGCCGGATGCGTGACCGGCAGGTGATAGAGCGGCGCCAGCCGGTCCGGCCGCTTCGCCGCCAGCATGTCGAGGCCCTCGTTGGCGTAATGGGTCCAGGCGCGCATCGCCGCCTCGTCGAGTCCCAGGCGATAGAGCGGCGGCGGGATCGATATCCAGGCGCGGTCGACCCGATGCTCGTCCATCCAGGCAAGGAGGGCTTCGGGGCGATAGACCGATTTCGCCGCCAGCGTATAGCCGTCGATGGTCAGCGCGCCGGCGTCCTCGCTCCACTCGACGCCCGCAATCGCACCGAGCCGATCGGCGAGGACGGGCGCGAGATGGGCATGGACGTCGAGCGCGATGCGCTCCTCCCCGGCGGCGGCGCTCACGAGGCCGCCGATAGGCGCGGCGACGTCGCCAGCACCGGATCGGTCTGCACGAACTCCGCCTTGGCGGCCGTAACCTGGCGGCCGGGGAACACGTCGCGATAGAGCCTGAGCCAGTTGCCGCTGGTGATCTTCTCGACCTCGGCGGGCGAGAAGCCCACGTCGCGCAGGCCGCCCGGCAGCAGGCCGAGATGATGGACCTCGGTGAACCAGGCCGGCGGCGGCGCCTTCCCAGGCCGAGCGGCGGACGCCGCGCCATAGTCGATGCCGCGCGTCCACCGGCCCATGCGCATCCAGTCGTAATCCGGCTTGGTGAAATTGTGGCTGCGGTCGGTGCCGATGCCGACATGGTCGATGCCCGCAATGTCGACCGACTTGGCGACCATCTCGCACCAGTTCCGGAGCGAGCTGCAATAGTGCTCGCCCGTGATGTTGCGATAGGTGGCGCAGCCCAGCACGCCGCCGCGCTCGGCCAGCACCTTCAGCACGTCGTCGGTCTTGTTGCGCTTGTGCGCAAACAGGCTGTCGGGATTGGCATGGGTGACGGCCACCGGTTTCTCCGAGCACAGGATGGCATCCTTGGTCGTGCGATTGCCGACATGGCTCAGGTCGACGAGGATGCCGGTGCGGTTCATCTCGCGGACGATCTCCTTGCCGGTGCGCGAGAGGCCCGAATCCTCGTCCTCGTAGCAACTGCCGCCCAATTCGTTCTGGTTGTTGTAGGTGAGCTGGACGGCCCGCACGCCCAGCTCGGCGAAGAACTCGACGAAGCGGATCCGCCCCTCGAGCAGGTTGGAGTTCTGGAAGCCGAGAATGATCGCCGTGCGGCCCGAGGTGGAAATCGCCTCGATCTCGTCCACCGTCGTGGCGATGGCGACGAGGTCCTTGTTCGCCGCCACGAGATCACGCCAGCGCGCGATCGAATCGAGCGATTCGACGGTGCCCTCCCAAAAGCCGCAGGTCACCGTCACGGCGCCGACGCCGGCCTTGCGAAGCTCGGCAAAGATCTCGCGGGTGAAATGCCCGCATTGAAGGCCGTCGATCAGCATGACTTTGCTCCTTCTCCTGGTGCCTACGCTGACTGGCGCAGGACAAGCTTGGTTGGAAT
>Ga0193743_1001090_pt1 | contig 20685 bp, 15 predicted proteins | sample L2c2metaG_FD_143038 | JGI IMG/M metagenome (GOLD analysis project Ga0193743, IMG submission 143038) | Soil microbial communities from a riparian zone of the East river system, Colorado, United States - L2c2 | ecosystem: Environmental > Terrestrial > Soil > Riparian zone | place: USA: East River... | reverse complement strand
CGCCGGGTGGGGTGAACATCTCCGGTGTCACCAACTACTACGCCACGATCCTGCTCACCAACAGCGATCCCCGGTTGCGCAGTGGTTTGACCGCGGAGACCGGAGTGCTGGTCAACTCGCTGGACAACGTGCTGGTGGTGCCGAACTCGGCGATCATCCGCCAGGGCGGCCGGACATTCGTCAACACCCCAGGCCCGGACGGCAGACCGGTGCAGACCCAGTTCCAGCCTGGCCTGGTCGGCGACGACAACACCCAGGTGCTCTCCGGGCTGCGTGAGGGGCAGGAGATCCAGCTGCCTCAGGCCAGCGTCTCCGGCGCTCCCGGCGGCCGCTGAGCTCAACCCCGTGAGTGGTATTGGTCGCCATAGCGACCAATACCACTCACGGGCTATCGAGCGGAGATGAGGGGCATGAGGACGTCGTCGACCAGTTCGAGGACGACCTCATCGGGGATCGGCGCGCCGTGCACCATGTACTGCTGGCGGATCAGGCCGGGGCCGACGCTGGCGATCCGGTGGGTCAGCGCGGTCGGCCGGACCTCACCGCGCACCGCGCCCCGGCGCAGCACGTCCAGCACCATCGCGATGCCCGGATCGGTGAACCGGCTGCGGACCACGTTCATCAGCTCGGGGTCGCGCACGGACTCCACCATCAGGCCCCGGGCGGCTTCTCCGTCCGCGCCGTTCAGCAGGTCGGCGATGGCGCGCAGGTAACCGAGCAGGTCTTCCCGGACGTTGCCGGTGTCCGGGGGCTCGATGTGGTGCGGCCGGGCGTGGTGCATGGCGTCCACGACCAGTTCGGCCCGGTTCGACCAGCGGCGGTAGAGCGAACCCTTGCTGGCCTTCGCCCGGCCGGCCACCCGCTCCATGGTGAGCTCGGCGTAGCCGACCTCGGCGAGCTCGGCCAGAGTGGCGTCGAAGATTGCCGCGGTGAGCGCGTCGCCCCGGCGCCGTGGCCCCCGGCGGTGATCGGCGCTGATCGAGTCCTCGTCGGCGCAGGCGTCGGCCAGCTCGTCGTCGTCGGCCTCGTTCGCCATGGAGAGCATCCCTGTTGAGCCCCCCGCTGGGGTCGCCACGTCGCTTCTGGAGCCCATGAACGTACTTTACTTGAAAACTTCACGTTCTCTATGGGTCCAAGGCTCCTGAACTCGTCCGAGTTCTCACACCGCAGGCGCGGAGACTAGCCCATCGGCGGCATACGCGGTACGCAACTCGGTCTTGAGCACCTTGCCGCTGGCGTTCCTCGGCAGCGCGGTCACCAGGGCAATCGCCCTCGGGCACTTGTAGCCGGCCAGGTACCCGCGGGTGTACAACTCGATCTCTTCCCTGGTCGGCGGGTCATCAGGATCGACCGGAGCCAGCACGGCCAGCGGGGTTTCACCCCAACGTGGGTGCGGCACGCCAATCAGGGCGACCTCGGCGACCTTCGGATGCCCGGCCAGGACATCCTCCACCTCCGCGCAGTAGATGTTCTCGCCGCCGGAGATGATCATGTCCTTCTTCCGGTCCACCACGTAGTAGTAGCCGTCCTCGTCCTCCCGGACCAGGTCGCCGGAGTGGAACCAGCCGCCGGCGAACGCCTCGGCGGTCGCCTCCGGGTGGTTCCAGTACTCCTTCATCACCATCGGGCTCCGATAGACGATCTCGCCCACCTGCCCCCTGGGCACGTCGTTCATCTCGTCGTCCACCACCCGCACCTCGACGTTGAGCATCGGGGTGCCCACCGAGCCGATCTTGCGGACGGAGTCCTCGCCGCGCAGGTAGCAGGTGACCGGGCTGCACTCGGTCTGCCCGAAGGCGGAGACCACCTCGGCCTGAGGAAATGTCTCAATCATCGTGCGGAGCAACGTGGTGGAGGCCGGCGCGGCGCCCCAGGACATCCGCCGCAGCGCGGAGAGGTCGTATTCGGAGATGCTCGGGACCGCGCAGATCGCCTGCCACTGGGAAGGCACGAAAAAGCAGGTGGTGACCCGCTCGGCGGCGAGCAACCGGACGGTCGCCTCGGGGTCGAAGCCACCCGAGCGCATCACCACGAACCGGCCGCCGGGCAGCAGGTTCATCAGGTAGCTGCAGAGCCCGGCGATGTGGAACAGCGGCGCGCCGGACAGCGACACCCGGTCCTCGTTGGGTACGCCCAGGTGCACGCTGCTGCTGAAGGCGTGCAGCATCAGGTTGTAGTGGGTGAGCACGGCGCCCTTGGGCCGGCCGGTGGTGCCCGAGGTGTACATGATGAATGCCGGATCCTGCTCGTCGACCGGCTGCTCGACCGGCTCGGCGCTGGCCTGGCGCACCGCGTCCTCGAAGTCCCCGCCGAGCTCCGGGTCCGGGTGCCCGCCGATGACCAGGCAGTGCCGCAGCTCGGGGGCGTGCTCCGTGGCGCCGGCCAGCAATGCGGCGTGCGCGGCGTCCACCACGGCCGCGACCGCGCCGCTGTCCGCCAGCTGGTAGCCGATCTCGGCGGCCACCAGGCGGAAGTTGAGCGGAACGCAGATCGCGCCGAGCCGCACCGAGGCCAGGTAGGACTCGATCACCTCGATGGAGTTGAGGCCGAGCACCGCGATCCGGTCGCCGGCCTGGACGCCCAGCGCGCGCAACGCGTTGGCCAGGCGGGTTACCCGCTCATCGAGTTCCGCGTAGCTGCGGCCGGCCTCGTCGAGGCGCAACGCGGTGACCTCGGGGATCTTGCGCGCATGCCGGGCGAGCTGGTCACTTGCGGTCATCCCGCGCGCGGCGGCGAGTACGGGGTGTGAGGCGGCCATGGGGTCATCGTGCTTTGCCGTGGCGGGCATGGTCAACGCCAACTGGCTGAGGGAGTACCCAGCGGCCGGGGACCTCGGCGGCGGACGACGCCGGCTGTCGTCGCTGCCCCCGGCGCTGGATTCGGCGCTGGATTTGGCGCTGGATTTGGCGCTGTTGCTCCTGAGCTCAGTCCGGTGTGCCGCAGCCACAGTTGGTGGTGCAGCTGTCGGTGCCCCGCAGTGCCATCATCTGTTCGTTCCTCCCTGTGTGTGGACAACACCGACCGTAGGCAGCGCGCGCCCCGAGCCTCAAGGGCGACCACCCGCTCCGGGCCGGCCTTAGCCCGGACGCCGTGACACCGTCGCTCACGGTCACCACCCTGCGCCATCAGGTGCCAGGGGCGGCCGGGGTCCGTGGGGTGGCCGGGTCAGAAGAAGGCGTCCACGGCGAGTTTGACCGCGAGGCCGAGCCCAGCCACCCCGATACCGATCCGCAGCAGGTTGGCCGGGAGCCGGCGGACCACCGGCGGGCCGAACCAGGAGCCGAGCAGCAACCCGATGGTGAGTGGCACCGCGGCCAGCCAGGACACCGGGCCGAACACCGCGAACCCGACCGCGGCGATCACATTGGCCAGGCCGAGCAGCACGTTCTTCAGGGCGTTCACCCGGATCAGGCTCTCCGGGAGCACGTTGAGTAGCAGCGCCAGCATCAGCACGCCGGCCGCCGCCCCGAAGTAGCCGCCGTACACCGAGACCGCCAGCACCCCGACCAGCACGCCCGGCCGCCGCCGGCGCGCCACCTCGGCGTGCCGCTCGCCCATCGCGACCGGGGCACGACGACCCAGCAACATCAGCACTGACGCCGCGGCGACCAGGAAGGGCACGATCCGGGCAAAGACCCCGGAAGGGGTGACCAGGAGCAGGCCGGCACCCGCCGCGCCGCCGGCCGCGCAGATCAGCCCGAGCTGGCGGGCGATGCCGGCCTGTCCGACCAGGTCGGGCCGCGAACTGGTGATCGTGCTGAGGCTGCCGACGGCGAGCGAGACGGTGTTGGTCACGTTCGCCGCGGTGGCCGGTAGCCCGGCGGCGAGCAGCGCGGGATAGGAGAACAGCGAGGCCAACCCGGCGATCGACCCGGTCAGCCCGGCCGCGATGCCCGCGCCGGCCAGCAGCGCGAACATGCCTGGCGTCACCGGTTCAGACTGACATCGCCGCCGACGGCGCTGGTAGCGGACAGCGTCGGGTGCGGGACATCTCACGTCCGTGGATCTCCGATGTCGGCCGCCGGCCCGCGCGGCGATACCCTCCGCCCAGCGACGACGGGCGGGAAACACCGGATGGCGAGGGCGAATCGATCGGCCTATTTGGAGTCCGCGCTGCGAGTACTGGCCGAGGATGGCAGCGAGGGGCTCACCATCGCGGAGCTCTGCTGTCGGCTGGGCGTCACCAAGGGGTCGTTCTACCACCACTTCTCCGGGATGCCCGAGTTCGTCACCGCGCTGCTGGAGTTCTGGGAGGACCAGCGCAGCCAGCGGCTCATCGCCGCGTCCGAGGCCGAGTCGGACCCGCAGGCCCGATTCGCCCTGCTGATGGACGTCGCGATGGGCCTGCCGCACGAGGCCGAGGCGGCGCTGCGTGCGTGGGGGCGCAGCAACGCCGAGGTCCGGGCGGTGGTGGAGCGGGTGGACGAGGCGCGGGAAAAGCACCTGGCCGATTCGATGCGGCTGGTCGGGCTTCCCGAGGAACGGGCCAGGGTGCGCGCGCGCATGGCGATGGCCGTGCTGGTCGGCACCCAGCAGCGGGAGAACCCGGTGAACATCGACGGGCTGCGGGCCATGCTGGAAGAGCTCAACGCCGACGTTTCGGTCAACGGAGCCATCTACCGGCCAACCATACCTTGAGGTATGTTCCTATCGGGCATCGCCGCCAGCGAACGGGAGCTGAACATGACCATCTCGGTCGAGCAAGCTGGGTTGACCGTCGTCGACCCGTCCGCGTACGCGCAGGAGCACCGGTTGCACGAGGCGTGCGCGCTGCTGCGGCGGGAGTCGCCGGTGCACTGGGTGGACGGGCGCCCGGACTTCAACCCGTTCTGGGTGATCACCCGGCGCGCGGACATCCTGGAGATCGAGAAGAACCACCAGGTGTTCCGCAACCACCCGCGCCCGGTGCTGGTGCCGGCCGTTGAGGACGCCCGGCAGGCCGAGCAGGGGCAGATGCTGCGGACCCTGATCCACATCGACGATCCGGATCACAAGGCATTGCGGCCGATCGCAGCGGATTGGTTCCGGCCCAAGACGCTGCGCACCATGCAGGAGAGCGTCGACCAACTGGCGCGTCGCTATGTCGACCTGATGGCCGAGCGCGGTGGGGAGTGCGACTTCGTCAGCGACGTGGCTGTGCACTACCCGCTGCAGGTGATCCTTTCGCTGCTGGGGCTGCCGGAGAGCGACTTCGAGCGAATGCTGCAGCTCACCCAGGAGATCTTCGGCGGCTCCGACCCGGAGCGGCGCCGGGGCGAGACGCCCGAGGAGCAGCTCGCCGTCGTGCTGGACTTCTTCGCCTACTTCCAGGCACTGATCAACGACCGCCGGGAGAAGCCCACCGAGGATCTGGCCTCGGCGATCGCCAACGCGCGCGTCGACGGGGAGTACCTGTCGGATATGGACGCGGCCTCCTACTTCGTCATCATCGCCACCGCCGGGCACGACACCACCAGCTCGACCATCGCCGGGGGCATGCACGCGCTGATCGAGCACCCCGACCAGCTGGCCGCACTCAAGGCCGACCCGAGCCTGCTGCCCGGCGCGGTCGAGGAGATCATCCGCTGGGTCACCCCGGTCAAGGAGTTCATGCGCACCGCCGCGCGCGACTACGAGATCGGCGGGGTCACCGTCAAGCAGGGCGAGCAGGTGCTGCTGATGTACCCGTCGGGCAACCGCGACGAAGCCGAGTTCGACCGGCCGATGGACTTCGACGTGACCCGCAAGCCCAACCGGCACGTCGCCTTCGGCGCCGGGGTGCACTTCTGCCTGGGCGCCCAGCTCGCCCGGATGGAGACCCAGGCCATCTTCGCCGAGCTGCTGCCCCGGCTGGACCACGTGGAGCTGGCCGGCCCGGTGGAGGGCGTGCTCAGCACCTTCGTCAGCGGGCTCAAGCAGCTGCCCATCCGCTACCGGATCACCGACCCGGTGAGCGCCTGAGCCCCGGGTTCACAGCTGGTCGCGGAGCACCCGCTTGAGCAGCTTGCCGGAGGCGTTCCTGGGTAGCTCGTCCACCAGCTGGACGCGCTTGGGGACCTTGAATCCGGCCAGCCGGCTCCGGGTGTGCGCGATCAGCTCATCCGGGCTGGCTGCGTCCGCGTCACTGTTCTTCAGTACGACAAAGGCCGTGATCGCCTCGATCCAGCGCTCGTCCGGCGCGCCGATCACCGCGGCCTCGGCCACCGCCGGGTGGGTGTAGAGCGCGTCCTCCACCTCTCGGGAGGCCACCAGCACCCCGCCGGTGTTGATCACGTCCTTGATCCGGTCCACCACGGTGATGTAGCCCTGCTCGTCGGCCCGCACCAGGTCGCCGGAGTGGAACCAGCCGCCGGCGAACGCCTCCTCGGTCTCCGCCGGTTTGTCCCAGTAGCCCTCGCAGAGCTGCGGGGAGCGGTACACCACCTCGCCGAGCTCGCCGGGCGGCACGTCGTTGCCCTCGCCGTCCACCACCCGCAGCTCGACGAACAGCACGGCCCGCCCGCAGGAGGCCGGGCGCTCGGCGTGCTCCTCGGGGGCCAGCACGGTGGCCAGCGGGCCGACCTCGGACTGGCCGAACAGGTTGTAGAAGCCCAGCTCGGGCAGCGCCTTCTGGAGCCGTTCCAGCACCGGCCCTGGCATGATCGAAGCGCCGTAGAACGCCTTGCGCAGCGACGACAGGTCCCTGGTCGCGAAGTCCGGGTGGTTGGACAGCGGCACCCAGACGGTGGGCGCGAGGAACAGCGCACCGATCCCGTCCGCCTCGATCCGGCGCAGGATCTCCGGCACGTCCGGCGACTCCATCACGTGATTGGTGGCGCCGACCGCGAGGTAGGGCAGCATCATCACGTGCATGCCGGCCGAGTGGTAGAGCGGCATCGGATGCAGCGGCTCGTCGTCCGCGCGGCAGTCCATCGCCACGATGCACGACACGTACTCGTGCACCAGCGCCCGGTGGGTCATCATCGCGCCCTTGGGCCGGCTGGTGGTGCCTGACGTGTACAGCAGCTGCACCAGGTCGGACTCGGCGAGCTGGACGTCGAGGGTGGGCACCGGGCCGGAGCGGGTGAGCGCGAGCAGCGAGGCCTCGTCGTCACGCAGCGGGATGACCTGGGCCGGGGCGCTGGCCAGCTCGCTGAGCCGGCCGGCGAGCGCGGGGTCGACCAGCACCGCGCTGCTGCCGGACTGCTCCAGCAGGTAGGCCAGCTCGTCACCGGCGAGGTTGTAGTTGATCGGCACATGCACCAGGCCGGCGCGGGCACAACCCAGGAAGCCGATGACGTAGGCGTCCGAGTTCTTCCCGTACGCGGCCACCCGGTCACCCTTGGTCATGCCGCGTTCCAGCAGCACGGCGGCGGCGCGGGTGACCGCCTCGTCCAGCTCCCGGTAGGTCCATGCCCGGTCGGCGAAGCGCAGGGCGACCCGGTCGGGGGTGCGCCGTGCGGAACGGGCCAGCACATCGGCCACGGTGCTGGAGCGGATGGCCGTCATGGGCGTCCTCCTCGGTGCCGGCGGGGCTGGCCCCGGCGGGGCTGGCGGGGCTGGCCGCCGATGTGGCGGCGCGGCCCTGGTGTCGGCAATCGTGGCAGAACCCGCCGTCGTCGGGGATGTCCGCGACCCCCGGTCACGCCCTGCCACCCCCTCGGTACGGCGTTTCGCCGGGTCGGGGGCGACGGGCCCGGCCGATCAGGGCTACCGTCGTGCCATGTCCTCACCGCCACCGTCCGGTGCCGACCGGCCCGGGTCGGGCTGGAACCCGGACCCGTGGCCCGGCTCGGCGAACTCGCGCCAGGGCAGGGTGCCGCAGGCCGCTCCGCTGAGCGACCCGCTGGTACCACCGGACCTGCGCGGATGGTTCGAGCGGGTGATCGGGGTAGTGCGTCGCAGCCTGGTCCCGCTGCTGATCATCCAGGTGGGCGTCGCGGTGATCAGCGCGATGGTGTCCTTCGCGATGAGCCCGGCGCTGGCGGCCGGCCCCGATCCGAGCGGCTTCGACAGTTTGCTCGCCCTGCTCGGGGTGATGATCGCGGTCGCGGTCGGAGTGTTCGCCCAGGGCGCGTCGGTTTACATCGCCATCCGGGACGCCGCCGGCCACCAGGCGAGCGCCCAGGAGGCCATGCAGTTCGCCGCCGCCAGGGCACCCGCGCTGATCGGGTGGGGGTTGGTCGCCGGGGTGCTCACCGTGTTCGGCTTCCTGATGCTGATCGTGCCCGGGTTGTACCTGGCCATCGTCTTCGGCGCGGCCCTGGCCGGCGTGGTCACCGTCGAGCGGGCCGGGATCGCGCGCTGCTTCGAGCTGGTCAACGCCCGGTTCGGGCCCACCGTCGCGCGGATGGTGCTCGCCGTCGCGGTCGGCATCGGCTACACCGTCGTCGCCGGGTTCGTGGTGGGTGCGCTGAGCACCCCGGACTCGTTCAGCGAAGCGTTGCTGCGGGCGTTGGTGGAGATCCCGCTCGGCATGGCCGCCGTCGGGGTCGCCGTGGTCACCTACGCCGAGCTGCGGTTCCACGAGCGGGGCGAGGTGTTCACCTCAACGCTGGCCGCCGAACTAGTTCGCTAACCGCCGCCCCTTTCCACGTCACAGGGGCCGCGTCCACGCCACAGACCGTGCAGGCTCTGTGGCGTGGCTGGAGCGCTGCCGTTGGGGCTTCTAGTCCGGGCAGGTGACCCCGGCGGGGGAGTGGTGACGGCGCCGACCTACCATCGTCGGGCCGGGGCGCTCCCCAGATGCCGCGCGGTTCGCAACGAACGCGTGGCACCAATGCACTCGGCGGCCGTCAGTCCCCGGTAACCGGCTCGGCCGCCGCCGCGGCGCAGAGCGAGGTCGACAGCCGATGCCAAAGGCGACATCCCAGTCAGCCGAGGTGAGTGGGACTCCCGAGGACGACAAGGCCGGGGTGGATAAGTCCGCCGTGGTCACCGAGCCCGCCGAGACAGCCGCGCCGCCCGAACCCGCGGCGGTGGCTGAGCCCGTGGCGGCCGAGAAGGTTACGGAACCTGAGGACGGTGAGCCCGAGCCGGTCGACGAGCCGGCGGCGGTCGACGAGGCGGCGGCGGTCGACGAGCCGGTCGACGAGGCGGCGGCTGAGGAGCCGGAGGCTGAGGCGGTCACCGCGCCGGCGGCCGAGGAGACCGCGGCGGTCCACGAGGCGGAGACAGGCGACGAGCCGGAGCCGGTGGTGGACGAGGCAGGCGCCAGTGCCGCGTCGGCGGTGCCGGCAGCTCGGCGGCGCCCTTCGCGGCGGACGCTGGTGCTCGCCGGGTTGTCCGTGCTCCTGGTCGCGCTCTGGGCGACCGGCGGGTGGTTGTACGTGCACAACCGCGGCAACAGCGAGCTGGACGCCCAGCGAGCGCAGGCACTGGCCACCGCGCAGAAGGTGGCCGCCGACCTCACCTCGATCGGCGCGGACAACGCCCAGGCGCAGATCCAGAGCCTGACCCAGGAGTCGACCGGGGGATTCCGGGAGCAGATCAGCACCTACGCGGCCGCGCTGCAGGCGATCCTGCAACAAGCCCAGGCTGGCTCGCGGGGCACCGTCAGCGCCGCCGGGATCGAGCGGATCGACGCGAACACGGCGTCCGCGCTGGTCACGGTGAGCGCGACGGTGTCGAACAGCAAACAGCCCAACGCCCAGCCGGTGAGCTACCGGATGGGCGTGCAGCTGCAGCGAGAGGGCGACCGCTGGTTGGCCTCCGACGTGAACTTCGTCCCGTGAGCGCCCGAGACAGCGCAATGGCGACGACAAGGAGGCGACGATGAGCGCGACCACGGAAACCACGGCCGAGAAGGCAAAGACGGCGGCCGAGGAGACGGAGACCGCGACGGCGGAAACCGCGACGGCGGAGACTCCGGAGACGACTGACGACCTCGAGCCGACCGCGGCCGCCCCACCCCGCTCACAAGCCAGGCGGCTGCTCCCGATCGTGCTCGCCGCCCTGCTGGTGGCCTCCGCGGTGGCCGTCGCGCTGCTGGGTTGGGGGGCGTACAGCGAGTCCCGGGCCCAGCGGACCCAAGACGCCGCGCTGGCCGCCGCCCGGGACAACACCACCCAGGTGCTCAGCTACAACTCGACGACCCTGGACGCCGACCTGGCCCGCTCCCGCGCGTTGATCTCCGGCGGTTTCGCGGCGAAGTTCGAGGAGCTGGCCAGCAGCGTGATCGTGCCCGCCGTGCGCCAGCAGAGCCTGTCGACCAAGGCCACGGTGGTTCGCGCGGCGGTCATCGACGCGCAATCGGACCAGGTTCGCGCCCTGCTGTTTGTGAACCAGACCACAACGGTGGCCGGGCAGCCCGCACCGCACAACGCCACCAACCAGGTACGCGTCACCATGACCTGGACAGACGGGAAGTGGCTGATCTCTGATATGCAGCCGCTCTGAGTGGCGGGTTCGGAATGCTGACCACGCCGGGGCGGGGATAGAGTCCGCCTATGCGCGGATCAATTCTGGGTACCGAGGTTCGCCGGGTCGAAGACCCTGAGCTGATCCGCGGTGAGGGAAGCTACGTAGACAATCTGGACATCCCGGGTGCCCTGCACCTGTCGTTCGTGCGCTCGCCGATCGCGCACGCTCGAATCGAGAGCATCGACACCTCCGAGGCCGAGACGGCGCCCGGGGTGCGCGCGGTCTACACCGCCGAGTCGCTGAGCCTGGCGCCGCAGGTGGGCGGGATCCCGCTCAACCCGGCGTGTGCCCGGCCACCGCTGGCCGTCGGCAAGGTGCGGTTCGTCGGTGACGTGGTCGCCGTGGTGATCGCGGACACCAAGGCGCAGGCTCAGGACGCCACCGAGCTGGTCGTGGTCGACTACGACCCGCTGGACGCGGTGGTGGACATGGAGGCGGCGCTGGAGCCCGGCGCGGCGCTGCAGTTCGAGGAGCTGGGGTCGAACATCGCGGCCGGGGAACGGGAGCCGGACGGCGAGGACCCGCTGGACGGCTCGGACGTGGTGGTCCGGCTGACCATGCGCAACCAGCGGCTGGCCGCCATGCCGATGGAGTCGAATGCGATGGTGGCGGTGCCCGGCGGTGTCGACGGGGCCGACCACGACGCGACCGTGTACGTGTCCACCCAGGCCGCCCACATGTTCCACATGATGGTTGCCGGGGCGGCGGGTCTCGCCCCGGAGCGGCTGCGGGTGATCGCGCCGCACGTCGGCGGCGGGTTCGGCGCCAAGATCGGTGCCCAGACCGAGCACCTGGTGGTACTGGCCGCCGCGCTCAAGCTGGGCCGCCCGGTCAAGTGGATCGAGACGCGCTCGGAGAACGCGCTGTCCATGTACCAGGGCCGCGGCCAGCAGGAATGGGCCGAGCTGGGGCTGCGCAACGACGGCACGATCGTCGGCCTGCGCCTGCACGTGATCGCCGACTGTGGTGCCTACGCCGGGTTCAACGGCTTCCTCGGCATCGTGTTCACCCGGCTCATGGCGGCCGGCGTGTACCGGGTCCCCAAGATCAGTTACACGGTCGCGGCGGCGCTGACCAACACCACCCCGATGGGCGCGTTCCGTGGCGCCGGCCGCCCGGAGGCCGCCGCGCTGATCGAGCGGATCATGGACCTGGCCGCCGTCCAGCTGGGCATCGACCCGGTCGAGCTGCGCCGGCGCAACTTCATCCAGCCCGAGGAGTTCCCCTACACCACGGTGGTCGGCGCGAACTACGACATCGGCGACTACGACCTGCCGCTGCGCAAGGCCCTCGAGCTGTCCGACTACGAGGGGCTGCGCAAGGAGCAGGCGCGCCGGCGGGCCAGCGGCGAGGCCAAGCAGCTGGGCATCGGGGTCTCCGCCTACGTCGAGGTCACCGGCGGCGGGAACTTCACCGAGTACTCCTCGGTGGAGGTGCACCCGGACGGCACCGCGACGGTGAAGGTGGGTACCTCCTCGCACGGCCAGGGGCATGCCACCTCGTTCAGCATGATCGTGTCCGACAAGCTGGGCATCCCGATGGAGAACATCACCTTCGTGCAGGCGGACACCGCCACAGTGCCCCGGGGCGGCGGCACCATGGGGTCGCGCTCGCTGCAGATCGGTGGCAACGCGGTGAACCGGGCCACCGAGGTGGTCCTGCAGTCGGCCCGCGAGCTGGCCGCCGAGCTGCTCGAGGCCGACGTGGAGGACATCGAGGTCACCGACGAGGGCGAGCTGGGCGTGGCCGGTGTACCCGGCCAGCGGGTGTCCTGGCCGCAGCTCTCCCAGGCCGCCGCGGACCGGGGTACCCCGCTGGTCACCGAGCTGGACTGGGAGCAGGAGGGCGGCTCCACCTTCCCGTTCGGCGCGCACGTCAGCGTGGTCGAGGTGGACACCGACACCGGGTACGTCACGCCGATCAAGCACTACGCGGTGGACGACTGCGGCCGGATCCTGAACCCGATGATCGTGGCCGGCCAGCAGCACGGTGGGCTGGCGCAGGGCATGTCCCAGGCGCTGTGGGAGCACTTCGTCTACGACGAGGACGGCAACCCGGTGACCGCCTCGCTGACCGACTACACCATTCCGACGGCTGTCGAGATGCCGTGGTTCGACGTGTCCAACACCGAGACGCCCACGCCGCTGAACCCGCTCGGCGCCAAGGGCATCGGCGAGTCGGCCACCGTCGGCTCCACCCCGGCGGTGCAGAACGCGGTGGTGGACGCGGTGAGCCACCTCGGCATCCGGCACATCGAGCTGCCCTGCACGCCGCAGGCCGTGTGGCGGGCCATCTCCGAGGCCAAGGCCGGCACGCTGGCCGACCTGTGGCGGGAGCCGCCGGCGGTGTTCAACACGCTGCCAGAACGGCAGGAGCCAGACCCGAACGCGGGGGAGCCCGTAGGCGCCTGACGGAGTCGGCGCCTGGCACGTGGTTGGCCTTGCCGCCCCACTTGTCGCGTCTTTTTCCAACGACAAGAGCCACTTGTCGGGTCGTCTTCCAACGACAAGAGCCGGCGCCGATCCCTCACGGGTGACCGTGAGGGATCACGCGGCGCGACTGAGGGTGCCCGCCGCCGGTCGGTGCAGCCGGGTCACGGTGACCTCGACGTCGGGCAGGCCAGCGGTGTCAAAGTCACGGCGGAGCTGGTCCGCGACGTCGGTCGCGTCGATGCCGTTGTAGGGACCATGCGCGTCGGCTTCGTGCGTCTGGGGGTCCAGCACCAGCACGATGTAGCCGTCGCAGGCGTCCAGCTCGACAAGCTTGTCGATCATTGACGCGGTCAGCGGGCTATATAGCGGATCCATTCGGTGATCACCTCCAACCATGTGTCGGACCCGGGGCGCGAGACGTTATCGAGCATGCCCGTGTGGGTGGTGGGAGTCTCGTGGTCAGCCCCGTTCGGGGGCACGGATTCAGCTCCCGGTGGTGTGCCGGGGCGTCTGCTTCGCTCGTCCGGGGCATGGCAAATGGATCGAAATCGCCGCCTGGATGCCGTTTGATTCGGTGAGGGTCGCGGCCCGCTTCGGCGCTGGCCGGTTGGGGCTTCGATTTCCTGGTACGCGGGAGGGGCCTTCGCGGTGGCTGTGCCTGGTGCGGTCTCGGGCGGCGAGCTCGGGCGTGGCTGGCCGGGTAGCTCGGCGGCCCGGATCGATGCGGAGGCCAAGGCGCGCGGCGAGCACCGCTACCCCTCGGACTACCGGCCGGACGGGGCGTTGTGGGTGCGCCCGGTGCGCGCCCCGCTGGTGCACGCGGAGATCGCCGAGGTGGACGTGGCGGCGGCCCGCGCGGTGCCCGGCGTGGTGGGGGTGTTCACCGCGGCCGACGTGCCGGGGCGCAACGGGTTCGGCCTGATCACCCCGGACCAGCCGGTGCTGTGTGACCGGGTGGTGCGCTGCGCCGGGGACATGATCGCGGTGGTGGCCGCCGAGTCGCTGCGGGCGGCCCAGCTGGCCAGCCGGCTGGTGAGCGTCTCCGCGCGGGCGTTGCCGCTGGTCACCGACCCTCGGCTGGCCCTGCTGCCGGACGCGCCGCGGCTGCACCCGTCCGGGAACCTGTGCGCCGAACTGCTGCTCGGTCATGGCGACGTGGCGGTGGGGTTCGCCGAGGCCGACGTGGTGGTGGAGTACACCTACCGCACCGGCCACCAGGAGCACGCGTTCCTGGAGACCGAGGCGGGCGTCGCCTACCTGGCCGAGGACGGCCGGCTGACGGTGTGCGCCGGTGGCCAGAACCCGTTCAGCGACCGGGAGCAGATCTGCGCCGCGCTGGACCTGCCGGAATCCGCGGTGCGGGTGCTCAACCCGATGATGGGCGGCGCTTTCGGCGGCAAGGAGGACATCAGCGTGCAGATCGTGCTCGCGCTGGTCACCCACCTGACCGGGCGGCCGGCGCGGCTGACCCTGGAGCGCGCCGAGTCGCTGGCGTTCGGGGTGAAGCGGCATCCGTTCCAGGTGCGCTACCGGGTCGGCGCGACCGGGGACGGCGAGTTCACCGCGCTGGACGCCGAGCTGATCGCGGACACCGGGGCGTACCTGACGCTCGGCCCCGGTGTGCTGGGGTTGGCGGCCGAGCACACCGGCGGCCCGTACGCCTACCGGCACGCCAGGATCACCGGGCAGGCGGTCTACACCAACAACGGCAACAGCAGCGCGTTCCGAGGGTTCGGCAATCCGCAGGTCACCACCGGGATCGAGCAGGTGATCGAGATGCTGGCCGACCGGCTCGGGATGGACCCGCTGAAGCTGCGCGGGCGCAATGCGCTGCGGCCCGGGCAGCGCGCCGCCGCCGGGTTCCCGGTCCGCTACGGCGTGGAGCTGCCCGGGGTGTTCCGCTTCCACGGCGCCGGCGGGCTGCTCGCCGAGGGGGCGGCGTGGAAGGCGGCCGCTGCGCCGTGGAAGCGGCGGGGCATCGGGGTGGCCTGCGCCTGGCAGGGCTTCGGCCTGGGCGCCGGGGTGGAGTCCGGTGCCGAGGTGTGGGCGCAGCGGTCCGCCGAGGGCGGCTGGCGGATCACGGTGAGCTGCCCCGACCTGGGCGAGGGCAACCTCACCGCGTTCGCGCAGATCGCCGCGGGCGCGCTGGGCTGCGAGGTCGACCGGGTCGAGGTGGTGGCCGGGGACACCGACGGCCCTGACTCGGACGCCTCGAACGCCTCCCGGACGGTGTTCGTGGTGGGCAACGCGGTGGCCCAGGCCTGCGCGCTGCTGCGCGAGCGGGCCGACCACGGGTCGGCCACGGTGGTGCACCACTACCGCCCGGAGTTGCCCGACCCGCACCAGGTCGGCATGCCGCACGTCAGCTACACGCCCTCGGCGATGGTGGTCGGGGTGGAGGTCGACGTGCTCACCGGTGAGGTCGATGTGCCGCGGTTGGAACACCACCTGGATGCTGGCCAGGTGATCAACCCGGCCGGGGTGCGGGGCCAGTCCGAGGGGGCCATCGCCCAGGGGCTCGGGTTCGCTCTGCTGGAGCACGTCGAGATGGTGGACGGCCGGGTGCGCAACGACCGGTTCGCCAGCTACCTCATTCCCGGGGTGGCCGACCTGCCGGCGGACCTGCGGACCGTGCTGGTCTGTACCCCGGACCGGTCCAACCCGCTGGGCGTCCGGGGCGTCGGGGAGATCGGCATCACCCCGGTGGCCGCCGCGGTGGGCAACGCGATCCACGACGCGATCGGCCGCCGGTTCGACCGCTTCCCGATCACCGCGGACGCGGTGCTCGCCGCCTTGGAGGCGGGCGCCGATGGATGATCAGGTGATCGCGCCGCCCCGGGTGGTTCTGCGGCTGAACGGGGTGGCCCGCGAGCTGGCCGTCGACCCGCGCGCGCGGCTGCTGGACGTGCTGCGCGAGGAGTGCGGGCTGACCGGCACCAAGGACGGCTGCGGGGAGGGCGAGTGCGGCGCCTGCACCGTGCTGCTGGACGGGCGGGCCAGGTGTGCCTGCCTGATCCCGGTCGGTGTGGCCGCCGCCGGCGAGCTGACCACCATCGAAGGCCTGCGCGGCGACCCGGCGGGGGAGTGCCTGGTCGAGGAGTTCCGCCGGGCCGGCGCGGTGCAGTGCGGCTTCTGCACCCCGGGTTTCCTGGTCGCGGCCTGGTCGGCCGTCGCCAGGGGCGAGTGCGCCGATGCGGAGGCGGTGACCGCCAGCCTGGCCGGCAACCTGTGCCGGTGCACCGGCTACGCGCCGATCCGGGAGGCGGTCGCCCGGGTGGCGGAGCAGCTCCCGCCGGGCCTGCGTGGGCAGCCAGCGGCGCCGGCTTCCTCGACGATCGGGCACGCGCCGGGCGCCGGTGCGGACCCCCGGTTCCTGGCGCCGGCCACCCTCGAGGACGCCCACGCGGCGCTCGCCCGGCTCGGCGGGAACGCGGTGCTGGTCGCCGGTGGGACCCATGTGATGGCGGCCGGAGCGCTCGACGAGTCCGACTCGGTGGGGGTATGGCTGGGTGGGCTGGCCGAGCTGCTCCGGATCGAGGCGACGCCCGGGTCGCTGCGGATCGGCGCCGCGGTGAGTTGGGCGCGGCTGCGCCGCGACGCGCGGGTGGCCCGGTTGGCCCCGGCGCTCGCCCAGGCCGCCGCCCGCGTCGGTGGGCCGCAGATCCAGGAGGCCGGCACCTTGGGCGGCAACCTGGTGAACGCCGCCCCCGGCGCCGACGGAGCGCCACCGTTGGCCATCCACCGGGCGGAGCTGGAGCTGAGCTCGGCGGCCGGAATCCGCCGGGTGCCGGTCAGCGAGTTCGGCGTCGCGCCGGGTGCCACGCTGCTGCGCGCCGGCGAGATCCTCACCGCGGTGGAGATCCCGGTGCCAGCGCACCCACCGGCCGGGCGGCTGGAGTTCTTCGTCAAGGTCGGCCCCCGCCGGGGCCGCGCGGTGATCGACAAGGTGAGCGTGGCGGTGACCGCGGCGCGGGCCGGGGACCGGCTCACCGCCGTCCGGATCGCGCTGGGGGCGGCCGGGCCCACCGTCCTACTGGCCAGCGAGGCGGCCCGGCTGCTGATGGCCGGACCGGTGGACGCCGCCCGGATCGCCGCCGCCGGGAAAGCCGCCGCCGCGATCGCCGACCCGATCGACGACGTCCGCCCGACCGCCGACCACCGCCGCCGACTGGTCGCCGGCCTACTGATCCGCGAGCTGTCCGCCCGCCTCGGCATCCCGTTCCAGGCGGGCAGCCCTCGCTAGCCGCCCCTGAACCGCCCCAGCGGCCACTTCGCATACCCAGGGTGCACTTCGCATACCGCATGCGCTGTGCGAAGTGTGCCTGGGGTATGCGAAGTGGAGTGTGGGCGGCCGCGGCGGACGGCGGTGACCGCGGGGCGGCGGTCAGCCCGGGGGCGGCGGCTAGAAGGGCTGTACGGCGATCACTTTGAGCACCGCGGTTCCGGCCTGGTGCGAGGCGTCCAGGTCGACCTCGGCGGTGATGGACCACTCGTGGTAGCCCCGCGGGTCGTCCAGCACCTGGTGGATCTCCCAGCGGCCCGGGCCCTCGGTGACCCGGAACAGGTCGGGCCCCCTGGCGTGCGCGTCGGTGCGGATCTCGTCGAACTGCTCGAAGTACCGCTCCATGGACAGGTGCCAGCGGTCGGCGTCCCACAGCCCGCTCGGGTCCAGCTCGCCCAGCTCGTCCCAGCGTTGCCGGGCGGCCAGCTGCACCCGCCGGAACATCGCGTTGCGCACCAGCACCCGCAGCGCCCTGGGGTCGGCGGTGACCGGGCGCGGCTGCCCCGGCGTGTCCTCCTCGGCGTCCGGGTTGGCCAGCTTCTCCCACTCGTCCAGCAGGCTCGAGTCGACCTCCCGGACCAGCTCGCCGAGCAGCTCGATGAGGTCGGCCAGCTCGACGGTGCGGGCCTCCTCGGGCACCGTCTGGCGCAGCGCCTTGTAGGCGTCGGTGAGGTAGCGCAGCAGCAGGCCCTCCGAGCGGGCCAGCCCGTAGTGGCCGATGTACTCGACGAACGTCATCGCCCGCTCGTACAGGTCCCGGGCGATTGACTTGGGGGAGAGCTCGAAGTCGGCCACCCAGGGGTGACCCTGCCGGTAGGTCTCGTACGCGGCGTTCAGCAGCTCGGCCAGCGGCTTGGGGTAGGTGATTTCCTCCAGCGCGACCATGCGCTCTTCGTAGTCCAGCCCGTCCGCCTTCATCTCGGCCAGCGCCGCCCGCTTGGCCACCGAGCGCTGCGCCTGCAGCACCTGCCTGGGGTCGTCCAGGGTGGCTTCCACCACGGACAGCACGTCCAGCGCGTAGTCCGGGGACTCCCGGTCCAGCAGTTCGACGGTGGCCAGCGCCAGCGGGGACAGCGGCTGGTTGAGCGCGAAGTCCAGCTGCAGGTCGACGGTGACCTTGGCGCGGCGGCCGTCCAGGTCCGGCTCGGGCAGCTGCTCCACCACGCCGGCGGCGAGCAGCGCCCGGTAGATGGCAATGGCCCGGCGGATGTGCCGCAGCTGGGCCGGCCGGTCCTCGTGGTTGTCCTCCAGCAGGTGGCGGAGGTTCGCGAGCGTGTCGCCGGGCTGGTTGATCACGTTCAGCAGCATCGCGTGGCTGACCCGGAAGCTCGAGGTCAGCGGCTCCGGCTCGGCCTTGACCAGCCGCTCGAAGGTGGTCTCACCCCAGGTGATCTCGCCTTCCCTGGGCTGCTTGCGCACCACCTTGCGCCGCTTCTTCGGATCGTCGCCGGCCTTGGCCAGCGCTTTCTCGTTCAACGTCACGTGTTCCGGGGCCTGCACCACCACGGTGCCCAGGGTGTCGTAACCGGCCCGCCCGGCCCGCCCGGCGATCTGGTGGAACTCGCGCGCGTTGAGCATCCGGTTGCGGATGCCGTCGTACTTGGCCAGGCCGGTGAATACCACCGTGCGGATCGGCACGTTGATGCCCACGCCCAGGGTGTCCGTGCCGCACACCACCTTGAGCAACCCGCTCTGCGCCAGCCGCTCCACCAGCCGCCGGTACTTGGGCAGCATGCCGGCGTGGTGCACCCCGATGCCGTGGCGGACCAGCCGGGACAGCGTGCGGCCGAACCCGGCGGAGAACCGGAAGCGGCCGATCAGCTCGGCGATCTGGTCCTTCTCCGCCCGCGAGCAGACGTTGATGCTCATCAGTGCCTGCGCGTGCTCGATCGCCGCCACCTGGGTGAAGTGCACCACGTAGACCGGCGCCTGCCGGGTTTCCAGCAACTCCTCCACCGTCTCGTGCAGCGGCGTGGTGGCGTAGGAGAACATCAGCGGCACGGGGCGATCGCCCGTGCTGACCACCGCGGTGGGCTGCCCGGTGCGCCGGGTCAGGTCCTCCTGGAACCGGGTGACGTCGCCCAGGGTTGCCGACATCAGCAGGAACTGGGTGTGCGGCAGCTCGATCAGCGGCACCTGCCAGGCCCAGCCGCGCTCCGGGTCGGCGTAGAAATGGAACTCGTCCATCACCACCTGGCCGATGTCGGCCTCGGGCCCGTCCCGCAGCGCGATGTTGGCCAGCACCTCGGCGGTGCAGCAGATGATCGGCGCTTTCGGGTTGATACTGGAGTCGCCGGTCATCATGCCGATCTGGTCGGCGCCGAAGACGTCGCACAGTGCGAAGAACTTCTCCGAGACCAGCGCCTTGATCGGCGCCGTATAGAAGCTGCGCACCCCCTGGGCCAACGCGGCGAAATGCGCGCCGATTGCCACCAGGCTCTTCCCGGAACCGGTCGGGGTGGCCAGGATGACGTTCGCCCCGGACACGATCTCGATCAACGCCTCTTCCTGGGCGGGATAGAGGGTAAAGCCCTCCCCGGTGGTCCACAGGGTGAACGCGTCGTAGAGCGTGTCTGCGTCGGCGGTGTCCGGAAGTACTTCGGTGAGCGTCATGTCACAGTCGATGGTGCCTGTTCCGGGCGCCAAGTCCCAACCTGGGATGCATCACGGCGTGGCGGCGCCCTGCGAATTGCGCTGCCTCGGCTGCTCCCGCCCGGCGCAGGGCAGCGGGGTGGCCAGCCGGGTCGGCTTGGAGCGCCCGCGCAGGATCACCGCGTCGCCCAGCTCCCAGTGTTCCGCCTCGGCCGGTCCGGCCAGGGAGACCGCCCCGCCGGCCGCGAGCACCCGGCAGGGCACCGTCTTGGACAGCTCGGTGAGTCGGGCGGCCTCGTTCACCGGGTCGCCGATCACCGTGTACTCGTAGCGGCGCACGTCGCCGATGTAGCCGGCGACCGCCTCGCCGGCGGACACCCCGATCCCGGCGAACACCTCGGGCACCTCGACCTCGAGCCGGGCGGCCAGATCCCGGGCCGCCCGGAGCGCCCGGCCGGCTGGGTCGTCGATGTCGTTCGGGGCGCCGAACACCGCGAGCGCGGCGTCACCCTCGAACTTGTTGATCCACCCGCCGCAGGACTCGACCACCTCGACCACCACGGCGAAGAACCGGTTGAGCAGCGCGACCACCTCGGTGGGCGGCCGCTCGGCGGCCAGCGTGGTGGACCCGACCAGGTCCACGAACAACACCGCGACCAGTCGGGTCTCTCCGCCGAGTCGCACCTCGGAGGCCGCCGCGGCGGCGCTGGCCACGTCGTGCCCGACCTGCCGGCCGAACAGGTCACGCAGCCGGTCGCGCTCCCGCAGCCCGACGACCATGGTGTTGAAGCCGGCCTGCAGCTGGCCGAGCTCGGTACCGTCGTAGACCGGCACCGACACGTCCAGCTCGCCCTGCTCGACCTGCTGCAGCGCCCGGCGCACCGCGCGCACCGGGTCGGACACCGCGCGGGCCGCACCCACCGTGGTGAGGAACCCCATCACCAACGCCGCCCCGCCCACCGCGAGTACCAGGAAGGACAGCTGCTCGGAAGGTATGTC
>Ga0193743_1001089_pt1 | contig 20686 bp, 18 predicted proteins | sample L2c2metaG_FD_143038 | JGI IMG/M metagenome (GOLD analysis project Ga0193743, IMG submission 143038) | Soil microbial communities from a riparian zone of the East river system, Colorado, United States - L2c2 | ecosystem: Environmental > Terrestrial > Soil > Riparian zone | place: USA: East River... | reverse complement strand
CCGCAGGCCATCGGAAGCATCGAGCGACCACGAACTTGCTCCTCCGAAGGTGTTGTGCCAGCTCGCAAAGTCGACGCCGCCCTCGCGGGCAAAGTCGGCCGCAACCATCGGAGCGTAGAAGGTGACCAGGTTGGCCTCGTTCTGGAACCAGCTGTGCAGCGAAGTGTGATCGCTGTAGCCGATGAACGCCTTAGGATTGGCGCGGATCAGATCCGCGTCCAAATGCGCCAGCAACTCCGCTGAGCCCCATCCGCCACGCACGCAGAGCACACCGTCAACCTCAGGATCGGCAAAGGCCCAGTGCAGGTCCTCCAGCCGCTCCGACAGAGTTCCCGCATAGTACAGCGGACCACCGCCGAACGCATGCCTGCCCAGCTTGACGCGATATCCCGCTTCCTCCACCGCAACCAGACCTCGCTCCAGCAGCTCGCGCTTCGGCGTGCTGGCGGGAGAGATCACCGCCAGGGTAGCACCCGGGCGCAGCGCACGCGGCCGGGTGAAGACTCGCCCAGACGCGCTCCCATGTCCACTCATAGACCAGCGACCTCACCGCGGCAGATAATCTCCGCGGGCCCGGTCAGGCGCATAACCTGATCGTTTGCCAGCCACACTGTCCGCTGCGCTCCGCCCTCGGCCACGGCCTTCAGCTCGCGGTTCACTCCGCGCAGCGCTATCGCGGCCGCCGAGGAGGCGCAGGTTCCCGTACCCGACGAAGTCGTCGGGCCACAGCCGCGCTCGAAGATGCGAAAGGCGATCTCTCCCTCGGAGAGCACCTTCACAAACTCGACGTTCGTTCCGTGTGGAAACAGCGGACTCACGCTGATCTGTCCTCCCAACTGCTGCCAGGAGAGACCGTGCGCGCCGAAGTCCTCTGACTCAACGAAGATCACAAAATGAGGGTTCCCTACATTGACCATCGCTCCGGCCACATGGCCAACGCCGGGAAGCTCAATCGTGCGCGCCATCACGCGTGGAACTCCCATCTCGCTCTCGATCAGGTAGAGCGGATCGGCGTCTTCGACCACGCGGCAGCTTCTTGGGCCTCCGTGCGTCCCAAGCACAGCCTCGTCCAGACCCTCCGAGCTTGCCAGCCACGCCGCTACGCAACGGGTTCCGTTGCCCGAGAGCTCAGCCTCGCTGCCGTCGGCGTTGAACAGGCGTAAAAAAAATTCTCCGTTCGGTCTGCGCTCGAGGAACTCGATTCCATCGGCCCCGATGCTGGTGTTGCGGCTGCAAAGCTTCCGGGCAAGCAAAGCGTGCTGCCGCGCCGCGACCGTCTCCTCGAGGATCAGAAAATCATTTCCGCACGCATGTGCTTTTACAAAGGGAATCATTGGTGTCTTTATTCTTCCTCAGGATCGCCGAAGACCACAACCTGATCGGCACCATCGCTACTGCGAAGCTCTCGAATCAGCTCGACGTGGCGCCGTCGTGCGGCAGGAACCGTAAACGTCATCCTCTCGAATCCATCTACACTCTCCTGGTCTACGATGTTGAGCCGAATCCCCATTCGATCGAGGACACTGAGCACGGCGACATACATCGCCTTTCTGTCGGATCCTCGAACCTCGTAGAGCATGGTGATATGTTTCCAGCCCGCCCGCGACTCCACATAACCGACGAATGACAGGGTAAAGAGTCCGATGAAGGTCGCCAGAACCGCTTCAATATAGAGACCTGCACCACAGGCCATTCCTATCGAAGCGACTACGAATACGGTCGCCGCGCTCGTCAGGCCCATCACTCGATCACGGGTATGGAGAATAATTCCGGCGCCGAGAAACCCTATCCCCTGCACGATATTGGAGGCAACACGACCCTTATCCGGATTTCCATCCCCTGCCAGCACACCAGAGAGCATCGTGAAGAAGGCGCAGCCCATGCATATCAGCAGATTCGTTCTCAGGCCGGCTGCCTTATGACGGCGCTCACGTTCGATTCCGACGATACCGCCCAGCACACAGGCCGTCAGCAGTCGCGCGGCCGTACCGGTTGACAGCAGCTCCTGATCGATCTGACTAAAGTTGAATTGAGGAACCAGCATTTTCGATCTGCGAGAGATGGTAGCACCTGCTCTCGCCTCTACCCTTCAAAAGTGCGAAGAACGGTACGTGCGCGCGCATGGCTGCCCGGTCGTGCACAGCACAACCATCTCGGTGAGCCCCTCTGGATGCGCCGCGACCGCGGCAGAGACCGGATCGCCCTCGATGGCTACGACGTAAGCCGCGTACTTCGCAGGATCGGACAAGGCAGCTTTCCAGGTATCGTAGTCGGTCTCGCTCAGGGTCTGCTTCAAAGGGATGCCCGCGCGCTGCAGCGCTCCGACGTGGTCGGAGTTGTACATCAGGATAGGAACGCCGCGAGGAAAGGACTTCAGCTCGTTCGCGATGGCCTGTTCGAAGGCGATGCGGGTAGTCGAGTTCACCATCGCCTCCTTGAGCACCAGGGGAACGCGGTACATCATCGCGACCGCGTTGATGGCGACCAGCAGGAGAGCTACCGGAGGCATCAGCCGCACGACCAACGGCTGCGAGGCCGCCAAGCGCTGCTGCAGCCATCCGGCCGTGATCGCGGCAAAGAGAGCGAACGCCGGAAGCATCTCCACCCCGTAGCGCGAGTTGTAATACGAGTGCGGAAACAGTGGAGGAATGAAGATCGGAATCGATCCGAACGCGATGGAGTAGATGTAGAACGGAAGTGGAATCCAGAGCAGCGTCGAGGCCAGCTCCAGCCGGCGGCGAACCGCGAGGACGAGACCGGCGATCGCCATGGCCGCGACTGCGAAGCCCGTCTCCCACACCGACGCATCGAGCTGCGAGGCGCGAAGATACAGCACCACCGCCCAGACCGGATTGTGCCAGCCGGGATGATGCGAGCCTGTTTTTCCAGTGCGCTGTTCGATCGCCATAGCGGAGTAGGGTCCGCGCATGAAGTCCAGGGCATCGTGGAAGAAGTGCTGATTGTAGGCAAGCCACGCAATCGGGCCAGCAACGGCAAGAACGGTGAAGATTGCGAAGCTCGCCGTGACTTTAGGCCGAACCTTCTGGGAACGAAGGATCGTCCAGGCCACAACGCACCACACCGCAGCACCGAAGATCCAGCCATCGTAGCGGGTAAGAACTGCGGCCAGGATGAGCAGGCCAAGGGCGATCAGCCTTCCCTTGACTGCGGCCACGCGCGCATCGCGTATCGCGGCCACACACTCCATCGTCAGCAGTGTCGCCCAGATGACGATGGCCAGAAAGAGCGGCTCGGTCATCGCTGTGGTCGACAGGTAGAGCAGGTTAGGATTCAGCCCATAGAACGCCGTAGCCACAACGGCCCACTGCGGAGGCACCACGCGACGCGCCAGCCGGTAGAACCCCGCGGCAGACAACACGTAGCACAGCAGCGATGGCCACGCTCCGGCAAGGCCGTTCTGCCACCACTCCATCTTCTGGATGAAGGGCAGCATCAGTAGGTGCGACAGAGGAAGCCACACACCGCCCAGCTGAATCAACCCGGGGTTTCGCGTGTCGAGGATCCGGCGGGCAATGCCCAGATGCGCCACCGCATCGCCGTAGAGAAGGAGATAGTCGTGCCCCATGCACACGATCAGTGCGATAAAGGCGAAGGCCACAGCGGCAATCGCGACCGGCATCGCCTCTTCCCGCTTCGCCGGGCGAACCTCGAAGCTCAGCGTCGGCAGAGGCTCGCTCGTCTTGCCGCGAAGCTGCCGTCTACGAGCTCGCATACTCAAGGTGCGAGATCTCCTTGAATAGCTTGAATCGCTCATCGATCTCTTCGCGGGTCACGTTCTGCAGCCGCTCGGTCCCGAACCTCTCCACGGCAAATGAGCCCATCACGCCGCCATAGAACATCGCCGTGCGAAAGACCGCGGGCGTCAGCTCAGGCTGCGAGGCGAGGTAGCCATAGAAGCCTCCGGCAAAGGAGTCGCCGGCGCCGGTCGGATCGACCACCTCGGCCAGCGGAAGCGCTGGAGCGCGGAAGGGGTGACAGGCGAGAACTCCGTGCGTGAAGGAGCGGTCGCTGAAGAACGCCGTCGCACCGTACTCGCCATGCTTGACGATCAGGGTCTTCGGCCCCATCTCCAGAACCTTGTTCGCGGCAAGCACGAGGTTACGGTCACCGGCCAGCATGCGGACTTCGCCATCATTGATCAGCAGCACGTCCAACTCGCGCAGCACCTTGGCAAGGTTCTCTGCATGGTCGGCGATCCAGTAGTTCATGGTGTCGCCACAGACCATGCGCACATTGGACATCTGGCTGCGCACGCGAGCCTGCAGGACCGGATCGATGTTGGCGAGAAAGAGAAAATCGCTGTCCTTGTAAGCGTCGGGGATCTTGGGCTCGAAGGTCTGGAAGACGTTCAGGTCCGTGCCCAGCGTCTTGGCCTCGTTTAGGTTCTGAACATAGGAGCCGGTCCAATGAAAGCTCAGACCATCGGCATGTTCGATGCCGCGTGTGTCGATTCCGCGTTTGGCGAAGACGGCCTCGTGCTCGTCGGTAAAGTCCCTGCCGACGACCCCGATCACGCGAACATCGGTAAAGTAGCTGGCGGCAAGGGCAAAGTGCGTGGCCGCTCCACCCAGGCAGTTGGCCACCGATCCGCTTGGCGTCTCAATGCTGTCGAACGCAACCGATCCTACGACGAGTATGGACAATCAAACCCTCTTTCTGAACATGAATTGAACTTGCAAACGAACTAGAGATATCTCTTGAGCAGCAGGGCCAGCTTCTTCTGGACTTCCGCCGGAATCGTCTTGCGGTCGGTGAGAATGGCATACTTCAGCGCATCGCCGCAGGCGCAGGTCCTCTCCTTCGGCATGGCCGCGACGGCGGCGCGGACGACCTTTTCCGCATTGGCCGCGTTCTGATGTATGACGGCAACGATCTGGTCGACGGTGACGTCGTCATGGCCTTCACGCCAGCAGTCGTAGTCGGTGACCATGGCCATCGTCGCGTAGCATATCTCGGCCTCGCGGGCCAGCTTCGCCTCCTGTAGGTTGGTCATCCCGATGACATCGGCGCCCCAGCTGCGATAGAGATTCGATTCGGCGCGCGTCGAAAACTGCGGCCCTTCCATACAAACGTAGGTGCCGCCGCTCTTGCCGACGACGCCAACCGCATCGCAGGCCTTTTTGAAGGCGGACGACACCGTAGCGCAGACCGGATCGCCGAAGGCGACGTGCGCGACGATGCCCTCACCAAAGAAGGTAGATATGCGCGCAAAGGTGCGGTCGATGAACTGGTCGGGCATGACGAAGTCGGTGGGCTTGTGCTCTTCCTTGAGCGAACCGACGGCGGAGACGGAGAGGATCCGCTCTACTCCCAGCGACTTCATGGCGTAGATGTTGGCGCGGAAGTTGAGCTCGGTCGGCAGCAGGCGATGTCCGCGGCCGTGGCGTGCAAGAAACGCCACCTGGCGTCCTTCCAGCTCTCCCAGAACAAATGCGTCTGAAGGATCGCCGAACGGGGTCGTCACCCACTCTTCACTGATATTCGTCAACCCCGGCATGGCATACAGCCCGCTGCCACCGATGATTCCAATCTCTGCTTTCTTCAAGTGCCTCTTCTCCCTCTGCCAAAGCGCGGGCTATCGTGTTGCGTTCCCTTGGGAAGTATATCGTTCCGGCAGGGCCGGCTTCATTACGCCATAGGCTCCCAGAAGATGCGACAGCGACAGGGCAGGCTCGCCTCCAACCTGCGCGGTGCGAATCGGCCCCTGGGCCTGCGCATCGGCGATACTGTCCCTCAACTTGCGCGCCAGCGCCAGATCGAAACCTTCGCTCACGAAGACATTCGAGCCCGAGATCGACAGCAGCACATCTCCCTCGTTGGTGGAGTAGACCTGCTCGTTGCCTCCCGCCTCATCCTTCTGCCTGCGCGTCACATTCGAATACTTCCGCGAGACCTGCGCGCCGTAGATGCGCATGAACGTGCTCGCCGAATCGGCGTTCTTCCACCGCGAGTAGTAGAACAGCCCGAGCGAAGCAGTCGTCTCCTTCTCGGCTGGAGTGGCGGCCTTGCGCTGCGCTGCATAGTACATGCCGCCATCCCATTCTGGAGACAGCCCCTCGGCCATCTCGCGTCCGCCAAACAGCTCTGCCAGAATCCGCACATCCAGCTCGCCCATCACGCCAAGATCGTAGGGCTCCCACTCCGCGTCGATCAGGGGATGAATATCCGGCATCCGCAGCACCGGAACCGGAGCATGCGCCATGTACTGCTCCGGATGCAGAATCTCAAAACTCGACGAAGGAGGGTTCGCCAGCACGCCTGCAAAGGCCGCGTCCTTGCCGCCCTTCACCAGGACGGCGTGCTCGAAGTTCAGCCCGTCGCTGTAGGGAAACAGAAGCGACTCCTGCAGCAGCAGTGGAGCGCGCTCGAGCACCGGCGATCCCGTCGTATCGCCCACCAGCCCCTTCAGGCGCGCCATCATCTCCGGCGGGGCGTCGGCCAGCGTCTTGCCCGAAGGCTGTAGCGTGTAGTCGATGAACGTCGCCATGGCCTGCCCCTCGGCCACAGCCTCGCGCGCCGTGTCGGCCTCATCTACCTGCAGGTGGCGATTGTCGTCCTGCACGTTGTGGGAGACGCCTTCGAGGCTCACATCCGACCACTTCGTCAGCCCTACCTTCTGGTCCTGCAGAGCATGGGTCAGCTCATGGGCCAGCACCGGCTTCTGCTCGTCCGGCTCAATCCAGTCCAGCAGGTTCACTGTTTTGGTCTTGTTGTCGTAGAAGCCGGCAATCTGCTCGGTCAGCAGCGACAGGAGGAATGGCCGCAGATGAAAGTCGCGGTCCAGCAGGCCGAACTTCTTCAGCACCAGCTCCGAGCGCTCCATGCGTCGCGCGCTCTCGTCCTCATCGAACTTCTTCTTCAAATACTTCGTTACTTCATCGCGCGAGATCAGCTTGCGCTTCACGCCGTGCTCGATCGGAAGCTTCGTATCCTTGCTGACGAAGCTCAGAATCTGGTCGACGGAGCGAAACAGCTCCTTCGCCTGCTCTTTCGTCATGGGAGCGTGCGGTTTATCGTCTTTGTTGTTGTCTTCGTTACTGTTGCCCTGCCCGGGCACCTGGGCCACGGCGGCCAGCGAGCACCCTGCCAGCAACACCGTCCCCACAACCCGCCACCCTGCCCGCCTGATCTCTACGACCATCCTTCGCTGCAAACCCTACTCTCCATCCGACCGCTATAATCAAGTGTACGCAGAGTTCACTCGCGACGTCGCGGAATGACGCTTATGACACCGGCAGCCACCTCCAATACGCACCCTGCAGAGACCTCCGGCATTCAGCCCTCCAGCCCCGATCCACAGCTCAACGCTCTGCTCCAGGGAGCTGCCATCGCCAACCTCGAACAGACAGGCTGGATCCGTGTCACGGGGTCGGATCGCGTCCGCTGGCTGAACGGCATGGCCACCAACTCCGTGCAGGACCTAACCGCAGGCTCCGGAGCCTATAACTTCTTTTTGAACGCGCAGGGACGCATCCAGGCCGTCGGCAACATCTTCGCTGCAGCCGACGAGCTGCTGATCGAGACCAGCCGCCAGCAGATCGCAACCCTGATCCCCTACCTCGACCACTACATCATCATGGACGACGTCGAGCTGGCCGACATCAGCGCCGAGCGCCACGGGTTGACCATCATCGGTCCCCAGGCCGCCACGCTTCTTGCCGGGCTCGGCCTGAGCGCAGATGCCCTGAAAGAGCTCGAGAACCGCACGCTTTCGTGGAACTCCACCACAGTGAGCGTAATCCGTGCCTATGGCCCGCTGGTGCCCCGGTACGAGATATGGTCTGATCGCGCCGACGACATCCTCGCGCTGCAGAAGGCCCTCGAAGAAGCCGGGGCAACGCCATGCGAGCCTGCGGCGCTCGATTGGCTTCGCCTACTGGAGGGGACACCGCTCTACGGCGTCGACATCCGCGACCGCGATCTTCCCCAGGAAACCAACCAGACCCGCGCCCTGCACTTCAACAAGGGCTGCTACCTCGGCCAGGAGATCGTCGAGCGTATCCGTTCTCGGGGCAACGTACACCGCACCTTCACCGCCTTCCTCCTGGATGGAACGCTTCCTGAACCCGGCGCGATCCTGCAGTCCGCCGGAAAACCGGCAGGCGAACTCACCAGCGTTGCAGCGATCCCGCTTCCCGGCAACCATGGCCCCAATCTTCAGCGGGCGCTGGGCTATATCCGGCGCGAAGCCTTGGAACGCCACGAACCGGTCCAGTATTCGGGTGGAACAGTCCATTCCGTCTCATCCCTTTTTCTCGCGGCGGAGATCGAATCTCCGCCCCCAAGCATCTGATTCTTCTGAGAGACCAACACTATGTCCGAGCAAAATAAGCCCTTCGTCGTTACCGATCGCCGCAAATTCAACCTCGATGGTGAGCTGCGCCCCGACGCCGACCCTTCTCCGGAGCGGGACGAGCGCGAGACCGCCCAGACTGCGGGCCCGATCGAGATTCCTTCCTCCGCTACACTCGTCGAGCCGGACGAGCCAAACGCCACTGCCGATGAAGACCTCGACGAAGAAAGCCTCGACGACCTGCCTCTTGGCCCGACCCCAGAGCAGAGCGAGCAGTCCCGCGCGGCCTATGAAGCCACCTCCGAGCGCTTGGACACTGCCATCCGCGCCGCCAACCCCGGAGCCGATCATCCGCCTGCCATGAACTTCGAGACGCTGGTGCAGTCCATCTACATGACCACCATCGTCCAGCTTGGCGGCGCCACCCCCGAGGGCCAGCAGCCCCAGGTCGACCTGCTGGGGGCACGCCAGAGCATCGACATGCTCAACATCCTGGCGGAGAAGACCAAGGGCAACCTGACGCCATCGGAAGAGCGCCTTCTCGACAACGCGCTCTTCGAGGTACGCATGGGATTCCTTGAGATTACCCAGGCCCTGGCTCGCTCCGCGGCGGCCAAGAACCCCAATAATCCCACCCCCGGAAAGCCGAGCATCGTTCGCTGACGAATGGAGGCGACGCTCACCTTTCTTGGTACGGGTACCTCCATGGGAGTTCCCACACTGGGCTGCGACTGCGCCGTGTGCTCTTCCGCAGTCTCACCGGAGGGCGACGCACGCAATCGCCGCACCCGTCCTTCCCTGCGTCTTGCCTACAACGGCCACATTGTCGTCATCGACACCGGCCCCGACTTTCACGCGCAGTCCATCCGCGAGAATATCCGCCATATTGATGCCGTTCTCTACACGCATGGTCACGCCGACCATATCCTCGGCTTTGACGACCTGCGGCCTCTCAGCTTCCGCCAGAAGGACGGCCTTCCCCTCTACGCCGATGAGGACACTGCCAGCACGCTCACGCGGATCTTCGACTACACGTTCGGCACCCGAGAACGCTACTCCACCGCCGCGCGAGTGACGCTCCACCCGCTCGACGAGACCACACCCGGCGCCGGCATCGATCTCTTCGGCGCCTGCTTCCAGCGGATTCCCGTCACCCACGGCACCCAGACCATCACGGGCTATCGCTTCGGCTCCGCCGCCTATCTCACCGATATGAGCGACATCCCCCCGGAAAGCGTCCCTCTGCTCCAGGACCTCGATATCCTCATCCTCGACGCTCTTCGCCGCCAGCCGCATCCCAGCCACTCGCACCTCGAACGCTCACTCGGCTTCGTCGAGCAGCTGAAACCCCGCCGAGCCTTCTTCACCCACATCAGCCACGACCTCGACCACGCCCCGACCGAAGCCGAACTTCCGCCTCATGTACGGCTGGCCTACGACGGCCTCCAACTCACCTTCGAGATCGCCTGATGTCGAGCGCCGCCACAAACGCAACTCCGAACCGTATGCAGATCTACCGTTCACTCTCCGAGCTTCCCGTTCCCTTCGGCCCCACCGTCGCAACCATCGGCAACTTCGACGGCGTTCATCGCGGACACCAGTGGGTCATCGGCGAGGTCATCGCCCGGGCCCGGGCGCTTCACGCGCGCTCGCTTGCCGTCACCTTCGATCCGCATCCGGCTCACGTGCTCCGGCCCGAGACAGGCCAGCCGCTGATTACTCCGCTGCAGCAGAAGCTCGACCAGCTGGCCGCCACCGGGCTCGATGCCGTACTGGTGCTTCCCTTCACGCGGGAGCTCTCCCAGACGACGGCACGCTCCTTTGCCGAGGACGTCCTCAAACAGCGGCTCGGCATCGTCGAGCTGCACGAGGGAGAGAACTTCCGCTTCGGCTATCGCGCCGAGGCCGGTGTCGAATCACTCGAAGCCCTCGGCCGCGAACTTGGCTTTCACGTCTCCATCTACTCCCCCCGCATGCTGCGCGGAGACGCCATCTCCTCCAGCCGCATCCGCCGGCTCATCGCCGCTGGCGACATGGACACCGTGCGCACTCTCCTCGGCCGTCCTTTCTCCATAACAGGTACACCTGCCTCCGGTCGCGGCTATGGCACGCGCTACACCGTGCCGACCATCAACCTGGCCCCCTACCCGGAGCTCATCCCGGCCATCGGGGTCTACATCACCACGCTCACCATCGCCGGCGCCGCGGCTGGATCGAAGACCCGCTTCGACGCCGTAACCAACGTCGGCAACCGTCCCACCTTCGGCCCTGAACACGGTCCCGCCTCCTTCACCATCGAGTCCCACCTGCTCAACTTTCACCCCATCGATCTGACCGAACAGACACCCCTGCAGCTGTCCTTCCTCCACCGTTTGCGCGACGAGATCCGATGGCCCTCCCCCGAGGCCCTGCGCGAGCAGATCGGCCGGGACGTACGCTACGCCCAGCGCTACTTCCACCTCTGCCGTCTGCTGGCCCCATAACCATGTCAGTTGCTAAGCGCCAAGACTAAAGGCTTGAGCGTACTTAGCACTTGCGTTACAAAACAGACCAGAGACATGCGTTACGGCGAAGTGGAACCCTTTGTTCCTCGGCTTTGGTCATACGCACGAGTTGTCGGTTGTCATTTCTCCTGCAAGCTGTGCGGATGACAATAGGGTTCTCGATTTCGGGTATGATCCCTGCAAGTTCACCTAAGCCTTCGGCTATGAATCGACAAGTTTTAACTGCCATCCTGAGCTGTGCCCTCTTTCTCGCCGACGCTAATGGTCAAACAAAGGGGGCGCCTCCCCACTCTCTCTGCAGCCAAGTCTCGATGTTTGATGAGCACCCCATTACATCTTTGCCAGTCAGTGTTCAGCGGAGAATTCGAGAAGTTTTACATATTGATATCTTGGCGATCGTTCACGATCCAGGCATGGGCATAGACACAAAATGGCCTGACGTGAAGCTTGACGCTATCCAGATACTCCAGCATCCGACAGGCAGAACTCTGTATGCAGTTCATTGGGGTCATCCTCAATTTGGTGTCAATGGCGCGGTGTGGATTGTGGAACTAGAAAAGAATCGCGGAAGGAATATTGGACCTGCATCCAAAACTGGTGGCTCATTTAGCGGTTGGGGTATGCAGGTACTCTCGGCATCCGATGATGGCTATCCAGAACTGATGTTCGCTTCCAAGGGATATCACGAGGGTGGTGGAGGCGAAGCTGAGGCAGTATGTGCTCGAAAAACAGGGTCTATCTACATCATCGCAGCCTGTCCGGTAGGCTGCTTCGATCAACTAAACGCCCGATGAGGTCGTTATCCCCGGAAGACGAATTTCGGAAACCTCGAATTCATGAGTCTGCGTTCCTGCGGGATTACCACATTTCCCAGGCCTCGACGACGAGACTAGGTATTTAGAAGCAACGGCAAAGACCAGCCCTAATCCCTATCTTTAGGCCCCTACCGCCGCAAGGGACTTGTAACGGATGTTCCCGGTCCAAAGTGTAACGGGATGTTCCGGTACATTCAGGCTAGCGATCTGAAGAAAATGTGTCATTCCGAGCGAAGTTTCGGCGGATGCCGGGTGCCCCATTCATGGCGCGGGCATCATCCAGCCTGTTTCTAAAGATCTGAAGAGTCGATTCGTAGCGCGCATATCGCTTATGTGGTAGCTCGTGCACAACTCAACTTAGTATTCGCGGGTTTGGACAACCTTCATCGCCGCAAAGAACAGAATTGCGGCTAAGCCGAACGAGAAGGCCATTGCAGTCCACGGGACCGTGTGTGCGAGCAGAGGCGAACCCTCTCGCATGGCATGAAAGATATTGACGGAGGCCGGCAAAGGCGCGCGGGCAGACACCAACCACAACGCGGCAGAAGCCAACATCGTTCCCCATGCACGCCACTGGTCGTCAAGGAATGTAGCCAGCAACACAGAAAGACAATAGAACGCCGAAGCACAGGCGATGAGCGTTCCCGCATACGCCATCATTTCTGCGAACGTTGATATGGCCCTGAATAAAGGTGATACCAGCCACATTCCGCAGCAAAGCGCCACAACTACGCCGGCCACCTCCAGCCATCCGATAGTGGCTCGGATCGCAAGCAAACGGAGCCTGCTTACAGGCAGCGAGAGAGTGAAAAGCATAGAACCGTGGAGACCTTTCGCTGCCTGAAATGAAGGTTGCGTGGCGATTCCCGCACCTCCCAGAATCGCGCAAAGCATCAGGACAAGCGAAGGGGTTGAGAACAAGACGAATCCGAGGGCCGGGTTCTTACCGCCTGGCGGGGTTGCTGCATTCCGGACCGAATGCTGGAAGAACAGAAGAAACGTCGCGAAACCGACCAGGAACAACAGCTTAAAACGGGTTTCCAGCCATCCTTTGTACCAAAACATGTCAGTTATTCCTCACGTGTTCCAGAAAGATTTCTTTGAGAGTCACCGGGTAGCGCTCGACGACGGCCCCCGGTATGGACTGCACCTGTTCCAAGATGCCATCTACGTTCCGGCTTGCAAGGAGTGAGACAACGCGTCCTTCCTGGTAAACCGACTCAACTCCGTCCTCCCACCGCAGTGCTAACTCGTCAGGATTTTCGAGCACCACACGGATCCTTCGATAGCGTGACTTGATGTCATCCAGCGAGCCTGAAACGATCATTCTGCCCTGATCGATGATTCCGATGTGATCGGCGATAAGGTCGACCTCCGCCAGCTGGTGCGAGGAGAAGAACATGGTTGTTCCCGACGTGGCGGCCATGGTAACCAGCTCACGCAATACATCCTCGATAGCGGCAGGATCGAGTCCATCGGTTGGCTCATCCAGGATCAGCAGGTCGGCACCTCGCGAAAAGGCCAGCAGGAGCATCAGCTTCGACCGCATCCCTTTCGATAAGTCCGGTATTTTGCCTTTCAGGGGAAGCTCGAATATCTCCAGATAGTGTCGTTCGAGATCGTGCCGCCATTTAGGAAAGAGTGGACGAGTGAAGCGAATAATCTCCTCCACAGTCATGTACGGATAGAGCTCCTTGTCTTCAGTGACGAAGCCAATGCGTCGGCGGATCTCAATGGAGTGGTCCGCGTCGGCGACGGGGCTTCCAAACACGAGGGCGCTGCCGCTGTCCGCCCGCAACAGGCCCATGAGAGTTTTTATAGTGGTAGTTTTGCCTGCACCATTGCGGCCGAGGAAACCAAAGATGCTTCCAGCAGGCACCCGCAGATCCAAGCCACGTAATGCCTGTTTATCCTTGTAAGACTTGCAGAGTTGACTTGTTTCGATGACGAAGTCGGTCATAGCTTCCTTTCTTTTCCTGCTACCGATCCCTGCTTTGCGCCAGCCTGCCCTAACTCATTTTCAACGGCTCTGCGTATCTCCTCTTCGGTCAGTCCCATCAAGAACAATCGTTCAATCGCGGATCCAATCACCACCTGTGCCTTACGGATCAGGCTGGCTCGGCCTTCTATCGATCCTTTGATGAACGCACCAGAACCGTGCTTCAGAGCGATGACTCCTTCGTGTTCCAACTCTCTGTATGCACGGACCACGGTGTTTGGGTTCATGACCAAGTCCTCGGCAACTTTCCGGATAGTAGGGAGCTGATCACCCTCTCGTAGCGCACCTGTTTCTACCGCGTGTTTCACCTGCTCCATGAGCTGGAGATAGAGCGGTATGCCGGAAGCTGGGTTTAGTCGAAAAATCACAACCGAAGTGTACTAGTCTATCGACACACTACACACATCTCCGATGACGTGTCAAGCGACGGGAAGGACGGTTCAATGAGTTTCGTAACAGTCTCCATCGCGGCATGAGTGGGATCATTCGAGCAAAGCTCGAACCGCCCGCACGCAACAGCCTGTCAAGCCCAAAAACGACCTAACCCTAACAAACCAAACCATATAAATTTGCCGATTCACCTTTAGCCCCCTGCTAGACTTAAATCAGGGAAATAAGAGAAGACCCGGCGCAAGCCGGGTTTTTCTGTCTTCCGGATGGAACAGGAAGTCCGGACCTATATCATTTGTTTCGAAGACTTTGCGCAAAAAAGGGGGGAGGGGGTAGGTAGAAATTAAGGAACAGACGTCTTCCCGGAGTCATCGCCGGAAGGCTTCTCCTGCGCCGCCTTATTCACGGCCACCTTGAGAGGCTTCTTCAAGGCTCCCTCCGCCGGAAACACCTCGTCGGGCTTATTGGCGATCTCGGCCTTCATGAAGTCCATCCAGATCGGGAGAGCGGCTCGCGCTCCTGTCTCCTTATCGCCCAGGGACTGCCGGGTATCGTAGCCGATCCAGGTCCCGCAGGTCACCGACGGCGAAAAGCCGATAAACCAAGCGTCGGTATAGTTGTTCGTCGTCCCGGTCTTTCCTCCGAGAGGATGGTTCAGCTGCGAGGCCCGACCAGCGGTTCCCATGCGCACCACCGCCTGCAGAAGCTGCATCATCGTCCGCGCCGTCTCCACCGAGATCACCTCGCGCACGTCGGTCGGCTTCTCGTCCAGCGGAAGACCGTCCGCCTGCGAGACCTTACGGATGTAGTGCGGAGCGATACGGATTCCATCGTTGGGAAAGACGCTGTACGCTCCAACCTGTTCGTAGAGCGTGATGTCGGCCGAACCGAGCGCCACGGGAAGGAACGGAGGAATGTCGCTGGTAATCCCGAACCGGTGAGCCGTCTCGATCACCTTTCGGATCCCCACATGGGAGGCCAGCTTCAGCGCGGGAATATTCCTGGACTCCGCGAAGGCGTACAGCAGCGACATCGGCCCCATATAGTTTCCCTCATAGTTATGAGGCGTATACGGCCCGTTCGGTGTGGGAAAGGTCGTCGGGCCATCCACAATGATGTCCGTCAGTTTCGCGCCCGCCTCAATGGCCGTGGTGTAAACGTACGGTTTGAACGAGGAACCTACCTGACGCTTTGCCTGCGTGGCGCGGTTGAACTGAGACAGCGCGAAGTCGCGTCCCCCGACCATCGCCACAACCTCTCCGCTCGCGTTGTCGACCGCCATCAGCGCCGCCTGCGCGCCCGAGTCCTGCTGCAGCGAGGCCTTCCACGCTCCACCCGTGCCCTGGCCTTCGATCCTCAGATAGACCAGATCGCCGTTGCGCAGAAAACTGTCCGCCTCCGCATACTGTGTCCACACCCAGTCTTCGGGGGTCAGCACGGCGACCTGCGTCCCCAGGTTGACCGTTACGCGCTTCGGCTCGACAGACGTCACCACACCGTGCACATAGGCATCTTTCCCAATGGATTGGACCCAGTCCGGATGCTTATAGCTTTCCACATCACCGCCGGCAAGAATTACATTCGGCAGATTTCCCTTCCATCCTTCGCGCCGCTCATAAGCTGCCGCTCCATCGAGGACCGCCTTGTTCGCCACGGCCTGTAGATCGAGATCGAGTGTCGTATAAACCCGCAACCCCGCTCCGTGGACCTCTTCGACCCCGTACTCCTTCTCAAGCTGCCGCCGCACCTCCTCCACGAAGTAAGGAGCGATACTGTTCGGCGGCGTCTCGATGCGCAGCCCCAGAGGGGCGATCTTCGCCTCCTCCTCCTGCCGGATGGTGATCTTCCCATCCTGCTGCATCTCGCTCAGCACGAGGTTGCGCCGCCTCAGGGCACGCTCCGGATAGCGCACAGGAGAGTAATACTCCGGCCCCTTCGGGAGCCCGGCCAGCAGAGCTGCCTCAGGCAGCGTCAGGTTGCGCACATGCTTGCTGAAGTAGTACTCCGCCCCTGCTTCGAATCCATAGGTCCCACGACCCAGGTAGATCTGGTTCGCATACAGCTCGAAGATCTGGTTTTTGGTAAATCTCCTCTCGATCTGCATCGAGAGGATGACTTCCTGAAACTTCCTCCCATAGGTCTTTTCGGCCGAAAGAAAGAGATTCCGCGCAAGCTGCATCGTTATCGTCGATGCGCCCTGCGCCTTTCCCTGCGAATGAAGATCGCGATAGGCCGCGCCCACCGCGCGCACCAGGTTCACACCCCAGTTGCTCTCGAAGCTTTTATCTTCAATTGAAAGAATGGCGTCTTTCAGAACTGGGGGAAACTCCGAATACGGCACCGCGACGCGGCGCTCCAGAGCAAAGGAGCCGAAGGGCCGACTATGTACATCCAGCAGCTCCGTGGTGGTGTTCGGCCGGTAGCGCGTGAGATCGTCTACCTCAGGAAGATCAATCGAATAGACGAGCATCAGCCCGCACATCGCTCCGAAGACAGCGGACAGTCCCAGAAGGACGTAGAAGGTAACAAGGCGGGCTCGCCTGCGGCTGGGGTACTCCGGTCCTGCCATCAGCCGTTCGAAAAGCTTCTGCCATCCTGGCTCGGAAGTGTCCCGCGCGACCACATCTTCGCGTCTGAATAAGCTCGGCACTGCCCTTCACGATAGCATGATCTGCGCGCCAAGGCAGATAACGCCTGTTGAAAGAGCCTCTTGGGATCGATCGGGTATCCGCCGGAAGAAAACCCTCAGGCAGCCTTGCTCTTGAGCAGATCCAGAGCCTTATTCAACTGTTCGTCGACCGAGACACTGGGCTTTTTCGTCACCGGCTGCTGCGAATCCGGCATCGTGGCGTCTTCATCCACAGGAGCGTTATCGTCGATATTCGAGACCACCTGGACCCCCGGCGTCACACCCTCATCTTCAAGCTTCTTGCCCGAAGGCGACTCGTACTTCGCAACTGACAGGATCAACGCCGCTCCATCGGGCAGCTCGAAGGTCTTCTGCTGCGAGCCCTCGCCAAAGGTCTTCTCTCCGACCAGGTCGGCACGCTTGTTATCCATCAGCGCCGCGGCAACAATCTCGGCCGGACCGGCCGTTCCACGATTCACCAGCACCACAACGGGCGAGGTCGCATTGATGGACTTCGAGGAGTCGGCGGCAAATGTCTGCTTCTCCACCTTCTGGCCTTCAAGCGTCACGATGGTCCCCGCCTTCAGCAGGAAGTTCGCCATGCGGACAGCCTCGGCATTGTCGCCTGCGGCCACATCCCGCAGGTCCAGAAGAATCTTCTTGTTGCCTGACTTCGACATCCCTTTCAGCTTGCCCTCGACCTGCTGCACATGGTCGTGATCCAGGATGCCGGGCTTCAGGTACAGGATCGACGAGTTCTCATACATCGTCTCCGCCACCGGAGGCATCGTCGTCACCACGCGGGTCATCGTAACCTTCTCCGGGGATGAGGATGACTTGCGTGGTCGCACCACCGAAACGGAGAGCTCGCTGCCCGGTGCACCTTCGAGCATCATGCGGATCATTGCCACAGAGATGTCTCGCGTGTCCTGCGTTCCGATCGCTTCGATAATGTCGCCATCGTTCAGGTTCGCCTTGTCTGCGGGACTTCCCGGCACAACCGATACAACTGTCGCATACCCCCACCGCTTGGAGACGTTGATCCCCACCTGCGCCTTGCCGCCCTTGTCTTCCTTGAAGGCCTTGTAGTCCTCCGGAGTCAGGTAGCTCGAATCCGAATCGAGCGACTCCAGCAGTCCGCGCAGAGCTCCGTTCGTCACAGTAGGGATGTTCGGTTCCTCCACATAGTCCGTCTGGATGTGCCGCAGCACTTCGCTGTACACATTGATCTGGCGATAGGCCCCCTCCTGGTCGTCGGTCGCGGCGCTCACACCGCTCGAGTTAACACCCAGAAATACGGTCAGCACCAGAACCACAGAGACGGAAAGCAGAAGGATCTTCGAAATCTTCGGCATAGGTAAAGAACTCTCCAGGCGATGCAAAAAACACCGCCCAACAGGCGTTAGACGAACTTCGCTGACAAAATGATACTCTCGTACCGGGATTCCGCGATACGGGCAGAATTACAACACTTCGGTTGTTCTCATTGGAAGCTTGGTGGCGGTGGACAGAATCGAACTGTCGACCTACGGGTTATGAGTCCGTCGCTCTAACCATCTGAGCTACACCGCCAATGTAAGAAGACCGCGCCCATCAGAAACATGCGGATCGAGGAGAATCGCCGCGGCACAGCCAGATACCATCATACTTGATTCCATGGGACCGGAAAAGCTCAACGAGAACCATCCTTTACGCGTCGTCGGCGTCATCCCGGCGCGCCTGGCCTCCACCCGCCTTCCCCGCAAGATTCTTCGGCCTATCGCCGGCCGGCCCATGCTCGCCTGGGTCTGGGACGCTGCCCGCGCCTGCCCCCAGCTCGATGAGCTTCTCGTCGCCACCGACTCCGAGGAGGTTGCAGAGCTCTGCCGGGAGAATGGCTGGCCCTGCCAGCTCACCTCGCCCACGCTTCCCAGCGGCACCGACCGCGTCCACGCCGTCTCCCAGCTGGTGGACGCAGACATTTATGTCAACATTCAGGGCGATGAGCCTTTGCTCAAACCGGAGCATCTGACGGCGCTGCTTCAGCCGTTCGCGAAATCGCATGTCGAGGTCTCGACGCTCAAGGTGCTCTGCACCCCGGAGAACATCCACAATCCCAACGCGGTCAAGGTCGTCACCGCCGCCGACGGGCGAGCGCTCTACTTCTCTCGCGCCACCATCCCCTACAACCGCGACGGCAACCCCACGAAGTATTGGAAGCATATCGGCCTTTATGCCTACCGCAAGGCTGCGCTTCAACGTTTTCCCACACTGCCAGCCAGCACGCTTGAACACACCGAGCGGCTGGAACAGCTTCGCTTCCTTGAAAACGGTGTCAGCCTGTATGTCGAGCCCACTCCATACGACACCATTGGGGTCGATACTGAAGAAGATCTTCGTCTGGTCGAATCTCTTTTGACTCGCTAGCGGGGCTCGGGCGAGAACGTGAGTTCCAGTCCGCCGTTATTGGACTTTGCGACAACCCCTTCAAGGGAAGGCACCACCCAGTCGGCCTCGTGAAGCTCCTCGATCGTATGGGTTCCGATGACCCCCAGGACTCGTGCGCGCGCCGCCTTGCCCGCGCCGACGCCGGAGGGAGCATCTTCTACAACGATGCACTCCTCAGGCCTGCAACCCAACAGCTCCGCGCCGCGGCGATACGGCTCCGGATCCGGTTTGCCACGCTCCACGTCGTCCGCGCTGACGATCCTTTCAGGCAATGGAAGACCAGCCGCCTCGAGACGCCCCAACATCAGCCGCCGGGTCGCCGAGGTTACAATCGCCCAGCGCTCCGGTGGCAGGCTCTCCAACAGAGCCTTCACTCCGGGCAGCACTTTCAGGTCTTCCGTGTCCTTGATCTCCATGTCTTCGATGACCCGAAGACCCTCCAGTGGGTCGATGTCAGGACGAAGCTGCTTCACAATCTCGATCGCGCGCATCCCATGCGGAACTTCGTATGTGTCTGCGTTCGGCACGCCATACATTGCCGCCCAGCGCTGCCAGCATCGCCGCACCGAACCGATAGAGCTCACAAGCACGCCATCCATATCGAAGAGAAGCCCCTTCGTCTCCACCCGTAGTGCTTCCCTCAAACCGCAGCTCCCTTCAAAACAAACTCCTGTGCAGCCCCCAGCACCTTCGCCACTGACTCAGTCGAGCAGCTCTCGCAGTACACGCGCAGCAGAGGCTCGGTTCCCGAGGCACGCAGCAGCAGCCAGGTCTCCGCAGCATTGGGTTTGCCCGCGCACTCCGGATTCTCAAGAAAGAACTTGATCCCATCCAGCGTCTCAGTCCGCAGAACCTTCATTCCGGCAAAGCTTGACACTCCAGCCCTGGCCCGCGCGATCGCAGACTGCTTCACCTCTTCGGCGATGTGCATATCCACCCGGCCGTACTCATGCACACCGAACTCCGACTGCAACATCGCCACCAGCTCGCCGAGTGTCTTCTTCTCATCGGCCATCACGTTGGCAAGCAGCAGTGAGTTCAGCAAGCCGTCGCGCTCCGGCAGATGCCTGCTGATTCCTACCCCGCCCGACTCCTCGCCGCCGATCAGGATCTCCTTCGCGAGCATGAAATCGACGACGTACTTGAACCCGATCCCATGCTCGTTCAGCTTGCGGCCATACTTCGCAGCGATGCGATCGATCATCTTCGTCGTGTTAAACGCTCGCGTCACCTCTCCCGGCCACTTCTTGCGCTCCAGCAGCCACCACAACAGGATGGAGAAGATTCTGTGCGCATCGACTACATTCCCGTGTTCGTCCACTGCGCCAATACGATCCGCATCGCCGTCGGTGATCAGTCCGGCATCGCACTTCTCTCGCACGACGGCCTCTTGCGTTGCCTTGATGTGCGGCAGAATCGGCTCCGGGTTAATCCCCAGAAACGTCGGGTTGATCTCGTTGCGAATCTCTACGAATGGAATACCCGCTCGCGCAAAGATGCCTGCAACCACACCTCGCCCCGCGCCGTACATCACATCGATCAGAAACTTATAGCCACTGGCCTTAATCGCCTTCAGGTCGACAAACTTTTCGAGCGCGGCGATGTACT
>Ga0193743_1001088_pt1 | contig 20706 bp, 14 predicted proteins | sample L2c2metaG_FD_143038 | JGI IMG/M metagenome (GOLD analysis project Ga0193743, IMG submission 143038) | Soil microbial communities from a riparian zone of the East river system, Colorado, United States - L2c2 | ecosystem: Environmental > Terrestrial > Soil > Riparian zone | place: USA: East River... | reverse complement strand
CACCGTCGAGCTCGACGTCGCCTCCAGCGAGTCGGTGGAGGCCGGCATCGCCAAGGTCATCGCCGACAACGGCCGCCTGGACGTGGTGGTCCACAATGCCGGCCACATGTCGTTCGGCCCGGCCGAAGCCTTCAGCCCGGAGCAGTTCGCCGAGCTCTACGACATCAATGTGCTGAGCACCCAGCGGGTCAACCGCGCGGCGCTGCCGCAGCTGCGCAAGCAGGGCAAAGGCCTGGTCGTCTGGGTCTCGTCCAGCAGCGCCCGCGGTGGCACACCGCCCTACCTGTCGCCCTATTTCGCGGCCAAGGCGGCGATGGACTCGCTCGCGGTCAGCTATGCCGGCGAACTGGCGCGCTGGGGCATCGAGACCTCGATCATCGTGCCGGGCGCCTACACCAAGGGCACCAACCACTTCGCCCATTCCGGCAAGCCGGCCGACACGGCGCGGGCGGCGGAATACGACCAGGGGCCCTATGCCGGCCTGCCCGAGCAGGCGCTGAAGGGCCTCGCCGCGCTGGAGCCGGCCGACGCCGATGCCGCGGCGGTGGCCGAGGAGATCGTGCGGGTGGTGGGCCTGCCCTTCGGCAAGCGCCCGTTCCGCACCCATATCGACCCGTCGGAGGATGGCTGCGAGATCGTCAACGGCGTCGCCGACCGGGTGCGGGCCGAGCTGCTGCGCCGCATCGGCCTGGAAGACCTGCTGTCGCCCCGGGTCAACGGCTGAAGCTGCCTGGTCGTGGGTCGGGGTCGCCGTGGCGGCCCCGACCCACGGTCACGTCTGCCTACCCCGTCGCCAGGCTGCGCAGGTTGCGGTTGGCGACGGCCAGCATCGACAGGTCGACCTGGTCCATCGCCTTGAGCTCGGAGACCAGCTGGTCGACCCGCTCGACCGGGGTGCGGCGCTGGTCGACCCAGGCCTCGACCGCCTCGGTCCCGGCCGCGCCCGCCGGCGCCGCCTGCATCGCCCGCACCGCCAGGTCGGCCTGCAGGGTGTAGAGGTCGTCGACGATCGCCCCCACCGCCTGCTTCTGCCAGTGGTTGGTCGCCGGCATCCGGCTGGCGCCGTCGCGCAGCCAGGCGAGGCCGAGCCGGCGCCCGGTCTCGAAGTACACCGACGCGACCTCGGTCACGCCGCGGCCGGTGTCGTCGGCGATGCGGATGACGTCGAGCCCCGCCGCCCACAGGTTCAGCCGCGCCACGCGGCGGGCCAGGTCTTCCGGCAGCCCGGCCTCGACGAAGGTCTTGGCGCGGGCGTCGATCACGGCCCGGGCATCGTCGAAGATCGCGGCGTCCAACTCGCGCTCCAGCTCGGCCAGGCCGGGCTTGAGATGCGCGACGTCCTTGCCGACATCGAGGCCGCGGCCCTGCTGGCGCAGGATCCAGGACACGGTGCGTTCGATCAGCCGCCGGGTCGCCAGCATGGCGCGGATCTGGGCCTGGGCCTCGGCCTTGTTGTCGAGCGCCTCGACTGCCGACCAGATCTCGCGCAGGCCGAAGCTGTCGCGCACGATCAGATAGGCCCGCGCGATCTCGGCCACGCCCAGGCCGGTCCTGTCCGCCATCTCCGACACGAAGGTGGCGCCGACCCGGTTGACCATGCTGTTGGTGACATGGGTCGCCACGATCTCGCGGCGCAGCCGGTGGTGTTCGATCGCATCCTTGAACCGTTCGCGCAGCGGCGTCGGGAAGTACAGGAACAGGTCGTCGACCAGGGCCGGATCGTCCGGCAGGTCGCTGGCCAAGAGCGCGTCGTAGATGGTGATCTTGGCATAGGCCAGCAGCACCGCCTGCTCCGGCCGGGTCAGGCCCTCGCGATTGGCCAGGCGCTGGGTCATCTCCTCGTCGGTCGGCAGCATCTCGATCAGGCGGTCGAGCTTGCCCACCTTCTCCAGCCCGCGCATGAAGCGGCCCTGCTGGTCCAGCACCTCGACCCCCTCGCCGACCGCGAGCGACAGCGCCTGGCTCTGCAGGTAGTTGTCGCGCAGGACGAGGTGGCCGACCTCCTCGGTCATGCTGCCCAGCAGCTGGTTGCGCTGCTTCAGGGTCAGGTCGCCGGCCTGGACCACGGCGCCGAACAGGACCTTGATGTTGACCTCGTGATCCGAGGTGTCGACGCCGGCCGAGTTGTCGATGAAGTCGGTGTTCAGCCGGCCGCCCGCGCCGCCGGCCCCGGCGCGCGCGTATTCGATGCGGCCGAACTGGGTGACGCCGAGATTGGCGCCCTCGCCGATCACCTTGGCGCGGACGTCGCGGCCGTTGATGCGCAGCGGGTCGTTGGCCTTGTCGCCGACATCGGCCTGGCTCTCGCGGCCGCCCTTCACATAGGTGCCGATGCCGCCGAACCACAGCAGGTCGACCTCGGCCCGCAGCATCGTCTGCATCAGCTCGTTCGGGGTCACCGTCTCACGGTCCAGGCCGAAGCGGGCGCGGACCTCGGGCGACAGCTTGATCGACTTGGCGCGGCGGTCGTACACCGCCCCGCCGGGCGACAGCAGCGCCGCGTCGTACTGGTCCCAGGAGCCGCGGCCGAGGTCGAACAGCCGCTTGCGCTCGGCGAGGCTGACCGCCGCATCCGGGTCGGGATCGACGAAGATGTGCAGGTGGTTGAAGGCGCCGAACAGCCGGGTGTGTTCGGACAGGATCATGCCGTTGCCGAACACGTCGCCCGACATGTCGCCGACGCCGACGCAGGTGAAGTCCTGCGTCTGGATATCTCGGCCGAGTTCGCGGAAGTGCCGCTTCACCGATTCCCAGGCGCCGCGGGCGGTGATGCCCATCTTCTTGTGGTCGTAGCCGACCGAGCCGCCGGAGGCGAAGGCGTCGTCGAGCCAGAAGCCGTAATCCTGGCTGACCCCGTTGGCGATGTCGGAGAAGGTGGCCGTGCCCTTGTCGGCGGCGACGACGAGATAGGGATCGTCCTCGTCATGCCGGACGACGCGGTCGGGATGCTGGGTCTCGCCACCGCTGATGGTGTCGGTGATATCAAGCAGCCCGCGCATCAGGATCTTGTAGCATTCGATGCCTTCGGCCTGGAACGCCTCGCGCCCGCCTTGGGTCGGCGGCCGCTTCAGCACGAAGCCGCCCTTCGAGCCGACCGGCACGATGACGGTGTTCTTCACCATCTGCGCCTTCATCAGCCCCAGGATCTCGGTGCGGAAATCTCTGCGCCGGTCGGACCAGCGGATGCCGCCGCGGGCGACCTTGCCGCCGCGCAGATGCACGCCTTCCATCCGGGGGCTGTAGACGAAGATCTCGCGCCACGGCCGCGGCAGCGGCATCTCCTCGACCGAGAGGCTGTCGAGCTTGAGCGACAGGTAGGATTTCGGCCGGCCCTGGTCGTCGGACTGGAAGAAGTTGGTGCGCAGCGTCGACCGCACCAGGTTCAGGTAGCGGCGGAGGATGCGGTCCTCGTCGAGATTGGTCACCGCGTCCAGCATGTGGTCGATCTCGACCAGCATGCCGCGGATCGCCACCTCGCGGTCGCCGGTCAGGTCCGGGTCGAAGCGGGCGGTGAACATGCGGACGATCGCGCGGGTGATGTCGGGATGCGCGACCAGCGTGTCCTCGATCGTCTCCTGGCTGAAGGCGAAGCGCGCTTGGCGCAGGAACTTGGCATAGGCACGCAGCAGGGTGATCGAGCGCCAGTCGAGGCCGGCGGCGAGCACCAGCCGGTTCAGCCGGTCATCCTCCATGTCGCCGGTCCAGATCCGCTCGAAGGCGGTCTGGAACACGGCCTTCAGCCGGTTCAGCTCGATCGCGTCGCCGCTGCGGCTGCGCACCTCGAAATCATGGATCCAGACCGGGGGCAGGCCCTGGAGCGCGACCTCGGTCGGGATCTCGGAGATCACCTTGAAGCCGATATGCTCCAGCATCGGCAGCACGTCCGACAGCGGCACCGGGCTGCCGCGGTGGTACAGCTTGAAGCGCAGCTCGTTCGGCGCCGACTCGATCGGGCGGAACAGGTGCAGCCCGATCTCGCCGGCCTCGTCGATCTCCTCGATCCGCTCGATGTCGACGATCGCCGCCGCCGGCGCCGTCTCCTCGCGGTAGCCGGCGGGGAAGGCCTCGGCGTAGCGGCGCAGCAGGTTCAGCCCCTGCTCCTCGCCCTTCTTCTCGACCAGAGCCGATTGCAGCAGGTCGGCCCAGCTGCGCCCGGCCTCGACCAGCCGCTCCTCGATCACATCGACCGGTTCGTCCGTGCCGACGCCGGGTTCGGTCTTGATGGTGAAGTGGACGCGGGCGTGCGCCCCTTCGGTCATCTGGGTGGTGAAGGCCGTGACCGGGCCGCCATAGGCCTTCTCCAGGATCTTCTGGATGCGGTGGCGCAGGTCGGTGTTGTAGCGGTCGCGCGGCACGTAGACGAGGCAGGAGACGAAGCGGCCGAACGGGTCGCGGCGCATGAACAGCGCGGTGCGCTGCCGTTCCTGCAGATGCAGCACGCCCATGCCGGTGTCGAGCAGCTGCTCGTCCGAGATCTGGAACAGCTCGTCGCGCGGATAGGTGTCGAAGATGTGCCCCAGCGCCTTGCCGTCATGGCTGCGCGGGTCCAGCCCGGCGCGCGCCAGGGTGCGGCTGACCTTGGACCGGAGATAGGGGATGTCGCGGGCGCTGCGGCTGTAGGCGAGCGAGGTGAACAGGCCGACGAACATGTGGTCGCCCGCGACCTCGCCGGCCTCGTCGAAGATCTTGACGGTGAAGACGTCGAGATGCACCGGCCGGTGCACGGTCGCCTTCAGGCTGGCCTTGGTGACGGTCAGCGGCACCGTGCTGCGCAGCATGGCCTGCGCCTCTTCCGACATCCTGTCGTAGCGGCGCGCGCCGTCGAACACCGAGACGTCGGCCTGGCGCAGGATGCCGAGGCCGCTGTCCGGCACGATCGCGATCTCGAGCCCCTTGTCGCTGTGGGTGAAATCGTAGCGGCGGTAGCCCAGGAAGGTGAAGTGGTCGTCCTCGAGCCATTCCAGGAAGGCGACGATCTCGCGCACCTCGCCCGGGTCGACCGGCAGCGCCTTGCCGTCGAGCTCGTCGAGCACGGTGCGGATCTGCTTGCGCATCGCCGCCCAGTCCTCGACCGAGGCGCGGACATCGGCCAGCACGCCGCGCAGGGTCGCGGCGATGCGGTCGAGCGTCGCCTGGTCGGTGCGCTCGTCGACCTGGATGTGCATGAAGCTTTCGGCAGCCGTGCCTTCGGGGGCCGTCGCCGGATCCTGGGCGTCGGTCAGCCGGCCCTGGGCGTCGCGAGTCACCGCGATGATGGGATGGGCGACCAGATGCACGGTGAGGCCGAGCTCGGACAGCGCCGCGGTCACCGAATCGACCAGGAACGGCATGTCGTCGTTGATGACCTCGACCACGGTGTGCGGGCTGCGCCAGCCATAGTCGTCATAGACCGGATTGAAGATCCGGATCTTGACCTCGCCCTTGCGCCTCTCGCCGCCGAACTGCAGCAGGCCGAGGGCGACGCTGTACAGCGTGTCGGCCCCCTCGCGCAGCACATCGTGCGGCGGCATGTTGCGGAAATAGAGGCGGATGAACCGCTCGGCCATTCCTCCCTTCGCCGGATCGAGCCGCTGCTTGGCGAGAGCGACGACACCATCGACGATTTCGGCCTTATGCTGATCGGCCTTTGACATCCTGCAGACTCCAGAGAGCGTGCGGCCCAACGTCAGGGCCGCATCAGGCCCCATGGGCATACAATCAACTTGTGTAAAAGAAAACCGCGCAACGATGACGATGCGCCGGCGGGGCCCCGACCCATGGCGGAAGAATTTCGCGCGGCGGGACATCTCGCACCGGAAATCGCCGTATTCCGGTTCGAATGATCCAAATGCCTGTTTCCGGGCCTTTGGTTTGATCGCCGGCTGGACGTCCGACCCGCTTCGCCTGTATTGGAAGAAAAAGATTCTGGCCGCCAAAACAAGAAAGAGAGCGCGTGTTGTCGATCCATCATCGTCGCCCCTCGCCGACCCTCTTCATCGCGCTTGCCGCGACAGCCCTGCTTGGCGCCTGCCAGACGACCCAGGTCGGACAGATTCCCCCCTACGACTTCCCCAAGGTGTCCACCGAGTGGCATGACGACATCAACGTCGTCTACACCGGCACCCTCCAGGTCGGCCGCCCCTGCAGCGTGCTGCGCCGCGATGATGGCAGCGAGGTCGCGATCCAGGGCAAGCCGTTCCCGGTCCGCATCGGCGACCGCGTCACCATCTCCGGCCCGACCGCGCGCTGGTCGCTTTGCCAGACGCTGGAGACGATCCGCGCCGACAAGGTCGACGTCATGTCCGGCGCCTATGTGCCGACGTCGACATCCGTCACCGTCTACTGACCGCCGCCCCCGTTCCGCTGCACCGCAAAACGCCGTAGCCGCCGCCACGTCTTTGGGACAGGCTGCGGCGAATCACGCCCGGGCGCCACGACGCACGGGCGACCGGAACAGGGAAACTGCATCATGCGCCTGGGCATCGCCGCCGCCATCGCCTTCGCCGCCACGTCGGCCACCGCCGCGGAGCCGGTGAAGCTGCGCCTGGCCATGAGCGGCTGGACCGGCTTCGCACCGATCACGCTGGCCAAGCAGCTGGGCTTCTTCGAGAAGCACGGCATCGACCTCGACATCGTCAAGATGCCGACCTCGAACCGGCACCAGGCCATGGCCTCGGGCGACGTGCAGGTGATCACCACCACCATCGACACCCATCTGATCTACGCCACCTCCGGCGTGCCGGTGGTGCAGGTGATGGCGCTCGACACCTCCTCCGGCGGCGACGGCATCGCCGCGCGCAAGGACATCGCCGACATCGAGGGGCTGAAGGGCAAGAGCATCGCGGTGCAGTTCGGCGGCGTGCCGCAGTTCTGGCTGGCCTATCTGCTGAAGAAGCACGGCATGTCGATCAAGGATGTCAGCCTGACCGACCTGCAGCCTTCGGACGCGGCGGCCGCCTTCATCGCCGGCCAGTTCGACGTCGCCGTGACCTATGAGCCCTACCTGTCGAACATCCGCCAGGACCCGAACGGCAAGATCCTGGTCACCTCGGCCGAGACGCCCGGCGTGATCATCGACACCCTGGCCTTCCAGCCCGACTACGTCGCCGCCCATCCCGACGTGGTCAAGGGCGTGGTCGAGAGCTGGTACGAGGCGCTGGACTACATCAAGGCCAACCCGGCCGAGGCCAACCGGATCATGGGCGCCGACGTCAACCAGACGGCGGAGCAGTTCGCCGATTCGGCCAAGTTCGTCACCTGGTACGACCGCGCCGCCAACAAGACCTACATGACCGAAACCATGCCGGTCTTCATCAAGGAGGCGGCCGACATCATGCTCGAGGCCGGCCTGCTGCGGACCAAGCCGGACGACCTGACCGCGCTCTACACCGCGAAATTCGTCCAGTAGCCGTGCCCACGCCACTCGCCCCGGTGGGCGCTGCCCGCCGGCTCGCCCTCGGCATCCTCTGCTTCGTCCTGTTCGTGGCGCTGTGGGGCGCCGTGACCTGGGGCGGGCTGGTCAAGCCGCTGTTCCTGGCCAGCCCCGACCTGACCCTGGCCAAGGGCGTCGAGCTGTTCACGCGCTTCGGCTTCGCCTGGGACATCGTTGTCACCATGTTCCGCGTCTTCGGCGGCTTCCTGCTGGCGGCGCTGCTGGCGGTGCCGCTCGGCATCCTGATGGGCACCTTCAAGGGCGTCGAGGCGTTCTTCGAGCCCTTCGTCTCGTTCTGCCGCTACCTGCCGGCCTCGGCCTTCATCCCGCTCTTGATCCTGTGGGCCGGGGTCGGCGAGACCCAGAAGCTGCTGGTGATCTTCATCGGCTCGGTGTTCCAGCTGGTGATCATGGTCGCGGTGATCACCGGGTCGATCCGGATCGAGCTGGTGGAGGCGGCGCGGACGCTGGGCGCCCGGACCCGCGGCGTGGTGGTGCGGGTGATGATCCCGAACGCGGCGCCGCAGATCTTCGAGTCGCTGCGCCTGGTGCTGGGCTGGGCCTGGACCTATGTCATCGTCGCCGAGCTGATCGGATCCTCCGCCGGCATCGGCCACATGATCATCGACGCCCAGCGCTTCCTCGACACCGGGCAGATGATCTTCGGCATCTTCGTCATCGGCACCATCGGCCTGATCACCGACCAGCTGTTCAAGCGGCTGAACCGGGTGCTGTTCCCCTGGAGCCTCGGCCGATGACGCTGGTTCGTGTCGAAAGTGTCAGCCGGCAATTCCCCGGCGTGCATGGCGGCGCGCCGACCCAGGCGCTGAGCCCGGTCGACCTTGATATCGCCGAGAACGACTTCATCACCCTGCTGGGCCCGTCCGGCTGCGGCAAGTCCACCCTGCTGCGCATCGTCGCCGGGCTGGACCGGCCCAGCACCGGGCGGGTGCTGGTCGGCGGCAGGCCGGTGACCGAGCCGGGGCCCGACCGCGGCGTGGTGTTCCAGGCCTACACCCTGTTCCCCTGGCTGAGCGTGGCGCAGAACATCGCCTTCGGCCTGCGCGAGAAGGGCGTGGCGCAGAAGCGGCAGGCCGAAATCGTCGCCGAATACGTCGCCAAGGTCAGCCTGCGCGGCTTCGAGAACCACTACCCGAAGATGCTGTCGGGCGGCATGCAGCAGCGCACCGCGATCGCCCGGGCGCTGGCCAACGACCCGAAGATCCTGCTGCTGGACGAGCCCTTCGGCGCGCTCGACACCCAGACCCGGGCGCTGATGCAGGAGCTGCTGCTGTCGATCTGGGAGGCGGAGCGCAAGACCGTGCTGTTCGTCACCCACGACATCGACGAGGCGGTGTTCCTGGCCAACCGGGTGATCGTGATGAGCGCCCGGCCCGGCCGGATCATCGAGGACCGGCCGATCGCCCTGCCGCATCCGCGGCACTACACGGTGAAGACCACGCCGGAGTTCCAGGAGCACCGCGCCGCCCTGACCGAGGCGGTGCGCCAGCAGGCGATGATTGCGGCGGGAATGGCAGCATAAGACGGGGCCAGACAGTTTCTTGCCGTCAACAAATCTCTTTGTTGCGCAATGAAGCCACATTTGATATCATTTTTGCAAATATGAGAAACAATATTGCCGAAACTCGGACATGATCCGAGCTCTTCGGACGGAGCGATCCGAGCCGACAGGCTTGGAGATCCCATTATCGAGAGTTGCGGGCCCTCGCCTTCGTGCCGCCGGTCGATCCATCCGGACATCTTCGCAGTTCGATTCCAATAATCCCCGGGAGTCTCCGCCCGGGATCAGGCGCGCGTCGATGAGGGTCATCGTCCGCGGGTGGCCCGGCCTGCCGATGGGTGGGCGATGGCCGCACGTCTCGAAGAAACTGCCGGTTCCGTGCGGGCCGACAGATCCCAGGACGACGCGTCTCCAATCGGAATTGGAGAAACCGCGTGGCCATACAGCTGGAAATCAGGGACGGCACACCGTACTGGTGGCTGAGCCCGGATATTTGGGTCGTCCCGGGCCCTGACCCGAGCGGACAGCCGGGGGCGCCGATCGCGGGCCAGCCGGCCTATGTCTGGGCCCATGTCGAAAACCATGGGTCGAGCGCCGCCGACGGCACCCGCATCGATTTCTGGTGGGCGGACCCCAGCACCCAGATCCTGCGCAGCACCGCCCATTTCATCGGATCCGCCAATGCGGATCTGCAGCCCGGCGCCGCGCAGGACGTGCTTTGCCTCGTGCCCTGGGCCGTGACGATGGTGAATGGCGGGCACGAATGCCTGATCGCCGTCGCCAACCATGCGGGCAGCTCCGTCCCCGTCCCGCCGCCGGACGACTTCAACCCGCCGGCCTATCCGGAAGTCGCCCAGCTCAATCTCAGCGTCCACATGGCCCGGGTGGGCGTGCCCGCCCGGATGCTGACCATCGCCGCCGGCCAGCGCGCCGACAAACGGATCCTGGTCGCGGCAACGGTGGGCGGCGAGCTGGGTGCCAAGCAGCTTCGCCGGCTCGGCCTGGCCGGCCTGACGCCGGCCAAGGCAGGCAAGGTCGAGGTCGGGCTGGCGCAGGAACCGATGTGCACGCCGGAGAAGGGCAGCCTGGGCAAGCGCGAGCTGGAGCTCCGGATCCCCCGGGGGACCAGGGCCGCCGTCCATGTCGCCATCCGGGGCCCGGACATGGCGAAGGATGAATACGCCCTGGTCCAGGTCGCCGAACATGACGGCGACCGGACGCTCGGCGGATACACGTTCCTGGTGGTGTCCGGCAGCAAAGGAGGCCGCAAATGACCGCCACCCCGATGCAGGTGCTGACGCGCCCCTTCGCCGTCGAACCAGTGACCAACATCATGCTGCCGGACGGCATCTTCGACAACGCGATCTATTCCTTGCTGATCTCGTGCCACTACACCAACAATTCCTCCAGCGACCTGGTCAATGTCCGCCTGTATCTCGAAAGCATCGGTGATCCGGGCATCGCGCCGGCGACAAACACCCTGGTCTTTCCCAGGATCCCGGCCGGGGCGTCGGTGCTGGTCTCGTGGCGGGCGGATTTCGAGCACGCCACGCCCGGCAAGCACTTGGTCAGCTTCGTTGCACGCGCCGACGGCTTCGAGTCCCGCCGCTCGATCCAGCAGATCTTCGTCTCGCAGACCCGGTTCGACGCGGCGACCAATTCCTACACCTGCACCGTGGGCGAGGGATCGCTGGTGGTGTCGAACCTGGCCGCCATCGGTCCGGGCGCAGATTGGTGGAAGTGCAATCCGAAGGACCCGAAATGTTCGCCCGACTTCGGACCCTGGGTGCCGACCGGGGCGACGATGGTTTGGCAGCCCAACCCCGCCTATGACGGGGTGCATGGTGAACTGCCCTTCGCGGATCCGTGGTGGAAGATCCTCGCCATCATCGTGCTGATCGTCGCCGCCATCGTGGCGATCGTCGCTGCCGCCCTCGGCGCTGGGAACGCGAATTTCAGCGCCGGCGGGACTTTCGAGGAGACGGACCCGAGCGTCAGCTGCTGCACACCGAAGGGCGCCGCTTCCGGCCCACCCGAATACACGGTGGCGGGCGTGGCCTCGGCCATCGCCTCGGGCGCCCTCGTTGTCGCCTGCTCCGACGCCGCGGATCCCTTCTATCGCGGACAGGCGGCCACGCCGCCGGCGGCCGGCGAAAAGACCCTGGGCGAAAAGGTGGTGGCGAAATGGGCCTTGCCCGACGCCCCGAACGCTGGCCGCGCCTATCCGGCCGATGTCGAATGGACCTATCAGCGCTTCACGACCGGCCAGACCTACAACCATTCGGTATCGGAGACGCAGACCAACATCCATGTCGGCGGCGACGTCGAGATCGAAACCCCCGGCACGGTGCACGCTTTCAAGCCATTGTGGGTGAAGGTGAAGTTCCAGAACGGCGGAAGCGGCTACTTCATCGGGACGCAACTATACGCGTTCGCCCTGTTCCAGGCGCCGCAAGGGCTGTTCTTTGTCGTGCCGCTGACGGATGACGGGCTCGGCTTCGACGACGCCGCCAATGACGGCGTCTATGCCGGCAGCCTCGACTTGGAACGGGCCTACAGGCTGCTGCTGTCGCAGCACCAGGACGTCTATGGCGTTTGGCGGATCTTCGTCTTCGCCCAGGACGTCAACCTGACGAAGCCGGGAACCCCGCCCGAAATTGCAGCCCAACACATCGGTGGCTTCTTCATCGCCAGCGCGATCGAGATCACTTTCGACCCGTCCCTGCCATGTCCGCTCAAGGCGCAGAGCTCCATCACCGTCGTCTGACCAGACCGGGCTTCGGAGCCGGCTGAAGGCGGCCCGATGTTTCGGTGCCGCCGGACGCCGGCTCCGGGCATACTCCGCGTCGAGGACAGACGAGGGGGCGGCCCGGATGCTCTACGCCATTCTTTGCTACAACTCGCAGGAAGCCGTCGGCGCCTGGACCAAGGAAGAGGATGACGCGGTCATGGCCCGGCTGGACGTCGTCCATCGCAGGCTGGCCGAGCAGGGCCGGCTGGGGCCCGCCGCGCGGCTGATGCCGACGACCGCCGCGACCACGCTGGTGAAGGGGCATGAGCCGCCGCTGGTGGTCGACGGGCCCTATGTCGAGACCAAGGAGCAGATGCTCGGCTTCTACATCGTCGACTGCCCGTCGATCGAGGAGGCGGTCGCGCTGGCCCAGGACCTGGAGCGGGCGAATCCCGGCATCGGCGGCTACGAGATCCGCCCGGTCAAGCTGTTCCTGCCCGGAAGCGGCATGGCCTGATGCCCGGCCCCGGCCGAAGCTGGCGACCCTTCCGGGCCGTGGCGGGCTGGACGCTGCGGGACGGCCGGTCGGACCTCGTCGCGGGCTTGACGCTGGCGGCCATCACCATCCCCGAGCAGATGGCCACCGCGCGGCTGGGCGGCTTCGCGCCGGAGATCGGCTTCTTCGCCTTCGTCGCCGCGGCGCTGGCCTTCGCGGTGTTCGGCGCCCATCGCCTGCTGTCGGTCGGCGCCGATTCCACCATCACCCCGATCTTCGCCGGCGGCCTGGCCCTGCTGGCGACCACGGGATCGCCGCACTACGCGGCCCTGGCCGCCGCTTTGGCCCTGATGGTCGGCCTGATCGTCTGCTGCGGCGGTGTGTTCCGCCTGGGCTGGATCGCCGACCTGCTGTCGGTGCCGGTCACCACCGGCTTCCTGGCCGGGATCGCGGTGCACATCGCCGTCTCGCAGCTGCCGGGGCTGCTGGGCCTGCCGGCGCAGACCGGCAGCACGCCGCAGCGCATCGCCGAGACCGCGGCGCAGCTGGGGCAGGTCAATCCCTGGAGCGCGGCGCTGGGGATCGGCGTCTTCCTGGCGGTGTTCGGCGCCGAGCGGATCAGCGCGCGCATCCCGGGGGCGCTGATCGGCCTGGTGGCGGCGACGGCCGCGGTGGTCGCCTTCGGCCTCGAGAACCACGGCGTCGCGGTCCTCGGCCCCCTTCCGAGCGGCCTGCCGCAGCCGGCGCTGCCGGCGGTGGATTTCGACGAGTTGCGCCGCCTGGTGTCTCTGGCGCTGATCGTCGCCCTCGTCGTCATGGTGCAGACGGCCGCCACCAGCCGGTCCTTCCCGCCCCCGTCCGGCGCGCTGCCGGAGCTGAACCGGGATTTCATCGGCGTCGGCGCCGGCAGCATCCTGTCCGGCCTGTTCGGGGCCTTTCCGGTGAATGCCAGCCCGCCGCGCACCGCCATCGTGGCCGAGACCGGCGGCCGGTCGCAGGTCGCCGGCCTGATCGCCGCCGCCATCGTGCTGGCCCTCGCTCTGCTGGGCGGCGGGCTGCTGTCGCATGTCCCGCATGCGGCCCTGGCCGGGGTCCTGGTGTTCGTGGCCCAGCGGATCATCCGCGTCCCGACCTTCGTCGCCGTCTACCGCCAGGCGCCGGGCGAGTTCGCCCTGATCCTGGCCACCGCGGTCGCCATCGTCGTGCTGCCGATCCAGGCCGGGGTCGCCGTCGGCATCGGCCTGTCGCTGCTGCACGGCGTCTGGGCGATCACGCAGGCCCAGCCGATCGAGTTCGAGAAGGTGCCGCAGACGTCGATCTGGTGGCCGCCCGCCCCCGGCTCCCGCGGCGAGACGCTGCCCGGAGTCGCCGTCATCGCCTTCCAGGCCCCATTGAGCTTCCTCAACGCCGGAACGTTCGAGGCCGGCATCGGCCGCCTCATCGACGCCAGGCGGGATGCGCTGCGCCTCGTGATCCTGGAGGCCAGCAGCATCATCGAGATCGACTATTCCGCGGCCCGCAGCCTGGCCGGGGTGATCGCGCAATGCCGCGCCGCGGGCGTGACCTTCGCCATCGCCCGGCTCGAATCCGTCCGCGCGCAGCAGGCCCTGTCCCGATTCGGCATCCTGGCGCTGATCGGGCCGGACCACGTGTTCCGCAGCGTCGACGAGGCGGTGAGGGCGCTGGCCGGCCCGCCCCCCGATCAGGCACCCGGCGCAAGGGGCGCACCGGCGAGCCCCTGAGGCGGCGCGGAGCCGCCGTTCCCCTGGGCCCGCCACCCCGGGCTTGACTCTGCGGCGCCGCAGTGGATTCATATAAGAACAAATATAGAACATCTGTGAGCCCCATGTCCGCCCTCGCCGCCCTGCGCGAGCGCCTGAACCGCTATGGATCCGCCGTCGAGGATCCCGGAATCCTGCCGCTCGACCTGCCGCCGATCGATGCCCGCCTGCCGCGCGGCGGGCTGGCGCTCGGCCGGCTGCACCGGGTCGCCGCGGCCGGCGGGGGCGGGGCGGCCGCGGGGGCGGCGGCGACCGGCTTCGCCGCCCGGCTGCTGGCCCGGCTGCAGCGGCGCGGGCCGGTGCTGTGGTGCACCACCGGCGACGACCTGTACCCGCCGGCGCTGGCGGCGCTGGGCTTGGCGCCCGACCGGCTGATCCTGGTGCGGCCGCGCGACGAGAAGGGCGTCCTGGCGGTGGTGGAGGAGGCGCTGCGCACCCCCGGCTTCGGCGCCGTGCTGGCCGAGGCGGTGCGGGCCGACCTGCTGGCCGAGCGGCGGCTGCAGCTGGCCTGCGAGACCCGAGGCACCACCGCCCTGCTGCTGCAGCGCGAATTGCTGGCGCCCCGCCCCGGCCGCGACGGGATCAGCCGATCGGGCGCCAGCGCCGCGGTGACGCGCTGGACGGTGGCCCCGGCGCCCAGCGGCGGCACCACCGCCTGGGTCGGGCCGGTGCGGTGGGAGCTGGCACTGACCCATTGCCGCGGCGGCGCGCCCGGCCGCTGGATCGTGGAGACAAAGGATGGGACGGATCGTCTCGCTGTGGTTGCCGAACTGGCCGATCACGCGGCTGAAGCTGGCCACGCCGGAGAGCGCCTGGCCGGCTGAGCCGGTCGCGATCGTCGAGACCATCGAACAGCGGCGCCAGGTCGTCGCCGTCGACGACCGCGGCTGGGCCGCCGGCATCCGGCCGCAGCAGAAGGCGACCGATGCCCGCGCCGTGCTGCCCACCCTGGCCCTGATCCCGGCGGACCACGCCGCCGACGCCCGCGCCCTGGCCCGGCTGGCCCGCTGGGCCGGCCGCTACAGCCCTGCCGTGGCACCCTGCCCGTCCGATGGGCTGTGGATCGACATCACCGGCTGCGCCCATCTCTGGGGCGGCGAGGAGGGCCTCGTCTCCGATCTCGCCGGACGGTTGCGGCGGCGCGGCCTGCCCGGCCGGATCGCCGTCGCCGGCAGCTTCGGCGCCGCCTGGGCGCTGGCGCATCACGGCCGCGCCGAGCGGCCGATCCAGATCCTGCCCGATGGCGAGGAACGCGCGGCCTTGTCCCCCCTGCCCGTCGCGGCGCTGCGGCTGGACGAGGATGCAGTGCAGGCGCTGCGCCGGATCGGCCTGACCAAGGTCGCCGACCTGCTGGCGGCGCCGCGCCCCGGCCTGGCCCGCCGCTTCGGCGCCCGGCCGCTGCTGCGGCTGGACCAGGCGCTGGGCCGGGCGGAGGAGACGGTCGGCTTCCGCCGGCCGCCGACGCCCTGGTTCGCCCGCCTGGCCTTCCCCGAGCCGATCGGCACGCCGGAGGACCTGCAGCGCGCCATCGCGGCGGTGACGGCGGAGCTCTGCGCCCGGCTGGAGGCCCGGATGATGGGTGCGGCGCAATTCGCCGCCGACTTCCACCGGGTCGACGGACGGCGCCAGACCGCCGCCATCCGAACCGCCCTGCCGGTGCGTGACGCGGTGCGGGTCGCGCGCCTGCTGGCCGAGCGGCTGGACCGGGTCGACCCCGGCTTCGGGGTCGAGGTGGTGACGCTGCGGGCCGACCGGGTGGCGCCGCTGGATGGGCGCCAAACCGGGCTGAACAAGCTGGAGGACGAGGGTGCCGCGATCGGCGACCCTGTGGATCAAACCCGACGCTTGGTTCCCAAGCGTCGGGATAATTTGATCCACAGCTTTAAAGGTTGTGATTCGACCATGGTCGAATCACTGGCCGGCTTCGTCGACATCGTCGGCAACCGCATCGGCTTCGACCGGATCTGGCGCCCGGCCCCGGTCGAGAGCCACCTGCCCGAACGCTGCGTTGCCGCCGCGCCGCCGCTGGCCCCGGCCGGCAGCAAGGCTTGGCCCGAGGGCTGGACCCGCCCGCTGCGCCTGCTGCGCCGGCCGGAGCCGATCACGGTCACGGCGCCGGTCCCGGACGACCCGCCGAGCGTCTTCCGCTGGGCCGGGGCGACCCACAAGGTGCGCCGCGCCGACGGGCCGGAGCGCATCGCCTATGAATGGTGGCGCCGGGCAAAGCCGGAGGACCGGACCGAGCCGGAGATGATCCGCGACTACTACCGGATCGAAGACGAAACCGGCCGCCGCTTCTGGGTCTACCGCGCCGGGCTGTACCGCGAAGGCCAGACCGCGCGCTGGTTCCTGCACGGAGTGTTCGATTGATGACCGCCTATGCCGAGCTGCAGGTCACCACCAACTTCTCCTTCCTGCGCGGCGGGTCGCACCCGGCGGAGCTGGTGGAAACGGCAAGGCTTCTGGGGCTGTCCGCCATCGCCGTGACCGACCGCAACAGCCTGGCCGGGATCGTGCGTGGCCATGTCGCCGCCAATCGGAACGCCGACCACCGGAAGGAGAGCCGCATTCCCTACATCGTCGGCTGCCGGCTGGACTTCACCGATGCGCCGAGCCTGCTGTGCTATCCGACCGACCGCGATGCCTATGGCCGCCTGTGCCGGCTGCTGACCATCGGCAAGCGCCGGGCGAAGAAGGGAGAATGCCATCTGGCCTTCGCCGACCTGCTGCCGTTCAGCGATGGCCAGATCCTGGTGGCGCTGCCGCCTGACCACATCGACGACGGCTTCGTCGGCCACCTCGACCGGCTGCGATCGGATATGGGGAAACGGGTCTATCTGGCGGCCAGCCACCGCTATCGTGGCGATGATGCCCAGCGTCTGGAGGATCTCCGCGATCTCGCCTTCCGCACACGGGCACAGTTGGTTGCCACCAACGACGTGCTGTACCACGTGCCGGAACGGCGGCGGCTGCAGGATGTCGTCACCTGCATCCGCGAGCATTGCACCATCGACGAGGCCGGCTGGCGGCTGGCGGCCAACGCCGAGCGGCACCTGAAGACGCCGGCTGAGATGGCCCGGCTGTTCCACGAGCATCTTTATGCGCTGGAACGGACGGTGGAGATCGCCGAGCGCTGCCGCTTCGACCTCGACACGCTGAAATACGAGTACCCCGAGGAGATCACACCCGAGGGCGAACCGGCGCAGGCGCGGCTGGAACGCATGACCTGGGAGGGGGCGGCGAGCCGCTATCCCAAGGGCGTGCCGGCCGATCTGCGCGGCCAGATCGAGAAGGAGCTGGCGTTGATCGGCGGGCGCGACTACGCGCCCTTCTTCCTGACCGTGGCCGACATCGTTGCCTATGCCAGGAGCCAGGACATCCTGAACCAGGGCCGCGGATCGGCCGCCAACAGCGCCGTCTGCTTCTGCCTGGGCATCACCTCGGTCAACCCGGTCGAGGTCAACCTGCTGTTCGAACGCTTCATCAGCGAGGCGCGCCACGAGCCGCCTGACATCGATGTCGATTTCGAACATGAGCGGCGCGAGGAGGTGATCCAGCACATCTACGACAAGTTCGGCCGGCACCGCACCGGGCTGACCGCGACCGTGATCTGCTACCGCACCCGCGCCGCGGTGCGCGACGTCGGCAAGGCGATGGGCCTGTCGGAGGACATGATCGGCGCCCTGTCCGGCTCGGTCTGGGGCTGGAGCATGACCGGGCTGGACGAGGACCAGGTGCGCGAGGCCGGGCTGGACCCCGCCGACCCGCGGCTGCGCCTGGCCCTGACGCTGAGCTGCGAACTGATGGGCTTTCCCCGGCACCTCAGCCAGCACACCGGCGGCTTCGTCTTCGCCCGCGACCGGCTGGACGAGCTGGTGCCGATCGAGAATGCGGCGATGGACAAGCGCACCGTCATCTGCTGGGACAAGGACGACATCGAGGCACTGGGCATGCTGAAGGTCGACGTGCTGGCGCTGGGCATGCTGACCGCGCTCAAGCGCTGCTTCGACCTGATGGAAACGCATTACCCGGAGAACTTCCGGGAACGGCCGAAGCTGGGCCGCCGGCCGACCGACAAGGCGGTCTTCGACATGCTGAGCCGGGCCGATTCGATCGGCGTGTTCCAGGTCGAATCCCGGGCCCAGCAGTCGATGCTGCCGCGGCTGAAGCCGCAGACCTATTACGACCTGGTGATCGAGGTCGCGATCGTCCGGCCCGGCCCGATCCAGGGTGACATGGTCCACCCCTATCTGCGCCGCCGCGACGGCATCGAGCCGGTGAGCTACCCGAAGGACGAACTCAAGGAGGTCTTGGAGAAGACCATGGGCGTGCCGCTGTTCCAGGAGCAGGGCATGAAGCTGGCCATCGTCGCCGCCAAGTTCAGCCCGGCCGAGGCCGACAACCTGCGGCGGGCGATGGCGACGTTCAAGAATGTCGGCACCATCCACCAATACGAGACCCGCTTCGTCGAGGGCATGGTCGCCAACGGCTATGAGCGCGATTTCGCCGAGCGCTGCTTCAGCCAGATCAAGGGCTTCGGCAGCTACGGCTTCCCCGAGGCGCATGCCGCCTCCTTCGCCCTGCTGGTCTATGAGAGCGCCTGGGTGAAGCACTATTACCCCGAGGTGTTCTGCTGCGCCCTGATCAACTCCCAACCCATGGGCTTCTACGCCCCGGCGCAGCTGGTGCGCGACGCGCGCGAGCACGGCGTCGAGATCCGCCCGGTCGACGTCAACCACAGCGACTGGGACTGCACCCTGGAGCCGACCGGCGGCCGCGACCACGCCGTGCGGCTGGGCCTGCGGATGGTGACGGGGCTGGGCAAGGACGAAGGCGGGGAGATCGTGACGCACCGGGAGGCCGGCTACGCCGCGCCCGCCGATGTCGTCCGCCGCGCCGGCGTCTCGGCCCGCGCCCTGAACCGGTTGGCCGAGGCCGCCGCCTTCGGCTCGATGGGGCTGGACCGGCAGCAAGGGCTATGGGCGGTGGCCGGCATCGCGGGCGAGGCCCTCCCGCTGTTCGCCGCCCGCCCGGCCCAGCTGGCGCTGTTCGAGGAGCCGCAGGCAGTGCTGCCGCCTTTGCCGCCTGGGCTGGAGGTGCTGGAAGACTACGCCACCACCGGCCTGTCGCTGACCCGCCATCCGCTGGCCCTGCTGCGCCCGGCGCTGACGCGGCTGGGCATCGTCCCGGCCCGCAGCCTGCGCGACGACACCACCCGGGACAGCGCCCGCATCCGCCTGGCCGGCATCGTGCTGTTCCGCCAGCGGCCGCAGACCGCCAAGGGCACGATCTTCGTCACCATCGAGGATGAGAGCGGCGCCGCCAACCTGGTGGTCTGGGCCGACGTGTCGGAGAAGTACCGCCGCGCCGTCTATGCCGGGCGCCTGCTGGCCTGCGAGGGCCGGGTGCAGAAGGTCGGCACGGACGAGCACATGGTGATCCATGTCGTGGTCGAGCATTTCGCCGACTGGAGCGACCAGCTGCCCGTCCTGGCCAAGGGCACCGACCAGGTCGCGCTCGACCTCGTCCATCAAGGCCGCCCGCGCGCCGAAGCCGGGCGTGGGCACCGGGTGACCCTGCGCAGCCGCGATTTCAAATAGGCCGGCTCCCGCCACCCCACCTTTGCGCATTTAATTAAGAATATACTTATTTAAGTTTTCACTTCATAATAAACCCATGAACGCCTTCGCCGCCCTGGCCGATCCCACCCGGATGCAGATCGTGGAGATGCTGGCGGCGGGGGAGCGGACGGCCGGCGACATCGCCGCGCAGTTCGCCACGAGCGGCCCGGCGATCTCGCAGCATCTGAAGGTGCTGCGCGAGGCGGGGCTGATCACGGTCCGCGCCGAGGCGCAGCGGCGCATCTACGCGCTCGACCCCCGGGGCTTCGGCGCGCTGGACGAGTGGCTGCAGCACATCCGCCGCTTCTGGGGCGGCCGGCTGGACGAGCTGGAACGGCAGCTGCGCGCCGCCCCCGGAACAGAAGGACAGGAACCATGAGCGACCACGGCACCATCACCGCCCCGGGCACGGTCCGGTTCGAGCGCCTGCTGCCCGGCCCGATCGAACGGGTCTGGGCCTATCTGACGGAATCGGACAAGCGCGGCACCTGGCTTGCCACCGGCGCCGTCGAGCCCCGCGTCGGCGGCCAGGTGGAGCTGCGCTTCCTCCATTCCGGGCTGTCGCCGCTGCCGGACGAGATCCCGGCCAAGTACAAGTCGCTGGAGAAGGGTGCCGACTCCACCGCCCGGGTGACGCGGTGGGAGCCGCCACGGCTGCTGAGCCACAGCTGGCCCGGGCCGCCCGGCGGGGAATCGGAGGTGACCTTCGAACTGACGCCGCAGGGCGAAGACGTGTTGCTGGTGCTGACCCACCGCCGCCTCGGGACGGAGAAGATGGCGAGCGCCGCCGGCGGCTGGCACACCCATCTCGGCATCCTGGTCGACCGGATGAACGGCCGGGTGCCGCAGCCCTTCTTCCTTACCCATTCGCGGCTCGAGGGCGAGTACGAGAAGCGCATCGCCTCGGCCTGACCGTCCCGAACGGAGGACTGCCATGACCGCGACCTTCGCCGGCGGCCGCAACATCGCGCTGAAAGTGCCGCCGCACCAGTACGACGCCACGGTCCGCTTCTACCGCGACGTGATCGGCCTGAAGCCGCTGGACAACCACCCGCCGGCCATCGGCTTCGAGTTCGGCGCCAACCAGCTGTGGATCGACCGGGTCGAGGCCCTCAGCCAGGCCGAGTTGTGGCTGGAGATCGTG
>Ga0193743_1001087_pt1 | contig 20712 bp, 26 predicted proteins | sample L2c2metaG_FD_143038 | JGI IMG/M metagenome (GOLD analysis project Ga0193743, IMG submission 143038) | Soil microbial communities from a riparian zone of the East river system, Colorado, United States - L2c2 | ecosystem: Environmental > Terrestrial > Soil > Riparian zone | place: USA: East River... | reverse complement strand
TCTGTCTCGTGGATTTGTGGGATTGCGCGTGGCCTCCTTGTATGCGTAGTCCGGGTAGTAATGCCGAAAGGCATTGAAACTCTGGGTGGCCGCATAGAATGGAATTGTCTGTGGGAGGAAATCGGTCCCGCGCATTTTCGGTGTATCCAGTAGCGGGGTTATCTCACTCTCGGTATATTCCCTTATCGAGAGAGCCGATTGCAGCATGAGTCGCGCCTGCTGAATCACTTCATTGCGTGCGTTTGCTTCCAAGAACCGATACAAAAAAAATCCGGCCAACGCCTGCCCGGCTCCAAACACAAGAACAAAAAGGAGCGTGAATTTTACCAGCAGCTTCATCGGAGTCTCCTCAATACAAACATAAGAACACGCGCCGGCCATTAATATTCCTTCCCAGGGTTAAGAACCAGCCAACCGGGCCTTCTATGCCGGCCTCCCTGCATCATCTCCGCCGGGCGAGGAGGGCGGAGCAAAAAAAGTCCGCCGGATTTGTGTCATGAACTATTGCCTAGCAGGCAGGTTCATGAGACACCGGAGGGATGTTCCGAGTAGAGCTCTATGGTCGTGTGCAGCGGGGTAGCGCGGGAGCTCAATATCTCGCGTGAGACGATCGGAAGACGCTGCGTTATTCGGTTCACCTGGGGGTATCAGCGGCATACGGCGAAGAGAATCTTCGACCGGCGGCCCTGGAGCTAAGTCCAGGATGACTGTCCTATCTGGTGATGGGACAGTTCCGGTCGTCGCGTTGTGTGGTCGGGTGAGCGCTCAGTGAGTCAGAAAAAGCCAGATTAGCGCAAAGCTCGTTACCGCGAAGAACAGAAGCGCAACTTCACGTGGCTCCAGGATGTGTAATGTGACATCTAGTGGCCGCTTCCAGGGGGCGCTGGGCGTCTTTGACTGCACAGCAGCAGGAACTTCGGCCTGTGTTTTTTGAGGCGCATCTGTGCCTTGGAGCGTCACTTGCATCTCATAGCCGGGAAGCTCGATGATATCCCCTGACTTCACACGAGCCGACATCTGGGCTTTCAAGAGCGATCCATTCAGCCAAGTCCCGTTGCTACTAAGATTCTCGATAGTTAGAGCGCCATCAACAACCATTAGTGAAAAATGGTGACGAGATAGCCTGTCCCCCCGTAGAAGGATGGGACTTTCTAGATGTCGGCCTATGGTGATCTTCTCTTCGATCGCCAGATCATAATTGTTAGACTCATTCAACGCTTTATCCGTGACGACGAATCTGATCAACATCTAGATATAACCTTTCCCGACGGTTGCATGACCTATAGCAATCAGTAGGGGCTATTTCCCAAATCTCCTCTGCCATTTTGTGCGCGGGAAATAGGAGTTACCGCTACCTGCGATACGCTTTATGGGTAACCAGTGCGTATAAAGTGCATCATCGCATATCGCATAGAGTTCCGTTGAATAATTCGACGAACGCATTATCCGTCAGCTTTCCAGGACGCAAGAAGTTGATCTTCGCGCCATTGCTATAAACCCAAAAATCTATCGTCTGTCCGGTGAGCGCTACTCCACTGTTACAAAACAATATCCCCAGCACCCGAATAAACTCACTCAATCTTGATTCAGGGTGTGGATATTTGGAAACGGAATGTTTAACTACCGCCAATAGGCTAAGTCCTAGATTCAATCATGGATGTCAGCTTCAGAAGCAACTTTGTCAGAGCGGCAGTTGGGCCGTTTGGGCTAATTTCTAGAGATCTTTGAAGACTCTGGCGAGCACTGGCACTGTTTTTCTGCAGCAGCTGTATCTCAGCAAGTTGCGTATACGCTGCCGCGCTCGCATGATTCAGTTCGAGCACGCGCCTGCAGTGTGCTTCTGCCTCAGCTAACTTCCCCTCATCCATGAACACACCCGCGAGCGCCAAATCGGCGACTTCTTGGGTCGGAAGCAGCGCGCGTACTCCTTGGAAGATATCCCGAGCTTCGTGAAATCTTCCGGCATACCGATACACACATCCGGCTTCCAACATCAGCGTTACTTCGTTGATAGACGACTTCAATTCTTTGCCTTTAAGCATTGTTCTATCAGCTGCCTATGATATGTTCTGGATGATTGCCATAAAGGTTGAATGCTTCGACTTCGCAATGGTCGAAGCTAATTCCGTCATTTCTTGATCCTGGTTTGCTTGCGTGGCCACGGCCTGAAGCGCATTAGCAGCGGCAAAGTTAGCGGCATTGGCTGCGAAACCCGAAGCGGAAAGATCGGAGGCAAAAGCGGAGCCCCCTCCAATCATATTTCCTAAAGCCCCTCCTAGTCCTGGAGCGAATGCGTTTCCTGCCATTCCTGCGACGCCTCCCAAAATCCTCCTGAACATGCTTGGCTGATGAGGTACCTGGAGCTGTTGAAGCTGAGACTGCTGTTGCTCTAAAAGATTCAGCTCTTGGTTGACATTGCCAAAGTTGACACTGCCGCTTGAATTTAGTGGTTCGCTCATGATGATCTGTTATCGAAGTTTTGCTGATCCTGTTGCTTGTTTTTTGTTAATTTCGGTCTGCGCTGCCTCCAGCTCCTGAAGCAATGTGCAAGTGCGGGCGTAGCTCGTGGCGATCAGCCTGGCGCGCACTCGATCGGCGGCCGTTCCGGTTGCCTCGAGCGACTGGTACTCCTTGTGCTTCGCTGTCAAACAAGCAATTGTCTTTGACGGAGACTGATCGAAGACCTCCGCCAGTGTTGGGAATTTCATCCAGTCAGGAAGAACAGTCGATGATTTCTGTTGCGATTTCGCAGCCGTGTTGATGTTGTTCTCGCTTAGCATGCCGATGTCACCGGTCCATTTCGTTAGGTAAGGGCTAGCCTTTCCTCTTCCGACTCCTGAGGAGGACTTAAAGAGATCGTTCCGATAGGCTCCACTACGATCTCAGAGGCAAGCTCGTTATAGCTGAGGGTGTGAAGCTCGGGGAAGCTGTTGCCCAGCGCAGCATTCATGAAACGCCGAACCGAGCCGTCAACGACTAACACAGGATTTTGTGTGCGGGTCGGCACATCTCCGATCTGGCTTCGAATCGCTCCGATCAGCCGATCGCTCTGTTCCTGATCCATCGCAAGGAATTCACCTGCGGGTCCCTGACGAATCGAATCGCGGATAATGTCTTCAAGCGCCGGGTCGAGTTGATAGACAACGAGCCGCGGTTTGCCGCCACTTAGGCTAAAACATATCCGTCTTTTCAATGCAAGGCGCGCATGCTCGGCCAAAGCAACTGTGTCGCCTGAGTCGGTGCGATTCCATTCGCCGATTGCTTGCAGAATACCTCGAAGGTCCTTGACCGCCACCTGTTCGCTCAGAAGCCGCTGAAGGACTTCAGTAAGCTGTTGCAGCGAAACCATCTTTGGCACTACCTCCTCTACAAGCGTCGGATAGAACTTGCGGACCTCATTGATCATCCACTGAACTTCCTGCATCGTGATGAAGTCCATGGCATGCGAACGCAAGAACGCGGAAATCTGCAGCAGAAGGATCTCATCAGTATCCCAGATCTTCATCTCCAACGCCGAGGCACGTTCCATGTCCGCTCTGTTTATCCAAGAAGCAGGTTTATGATCCGCCGGATTGACCGTTGCCTCCGCTTCTATGTCGTGGTCTGCCAATGTTTGCGCGGAAGCATTCACCAGAACACGATCGGAGCGAATGCGCCCCGTACTGATCGGTGCTTCGTTCAGCCAGAACCGGTAGTTGTTGCTTTCCTCAAACGCAAGCTGAACCAAATCCACCCGCAACGGTGGGAACACGACACCCAATTGCCTGTAGAGCATATTTCTCAGGTTGATCAACTTGTCGAAGAACACCTTGCCTTCTTTGCTTTCCATGGAAACGAGAGGCGCTAACTCGCCGCCCACTTCAAGGATGAGGGGAAATGTTCTCATCAGCTCAGGATTGGCGGGCGGAGGTGGCACAACCTGTACCATGCTGTTCGTATTCTGCGCTTCCGACTTCGCCTTGAGTCGCTTCGCCTGATAGAGACCGAACGAAATGCCGCCAGTAACCACCGTAAGAAGCAAAAATGCTAACTTAGGCATTCCCGGTATTAAACCCATCACCAGAAGAATGGCGGATGCGACGCCAATCGCTTTCGGCTGCGAGAGGATCTGGCCGGCGATATCGCTGCCAATGTTGGTATTTTCATCCTCGGAGGCTACGCGCGTTACCACCATGCCAGCCGAGATGGAGATAAGAAGCGCCGGAATTTGTGCAACCAGACCGTCGCCGATGGTAAGAATCGAATAGGTCTGAATAGCCTCGCTCGCTGGCATGCCGTTCATCGCGACACCGATGATCAGCCCACCAACGATATTGATGACCGTGATAATGATGCCCGCCATTGCATCGCCCTTCACGAACTTCATGGCGCCATCCATAGAACCGTAAAACTGTGATTCCTTCGCTAATGCCTGCCTTCTTTTCCGTGCTACCTTGAAGTCGATACTGCCGGCCCTCAGATCCGCATCGATGCTCATCTGCTTGCCAGGCATTGCATCTAGAGTGAAGCGGGCCGCCACCTCAGCCACGCGCTCAGAACCCTTGGTGATGACGATAAACTGAACCAGGGTGATAATAAGAAAAATGACAGCGCCAACCACAAAATTGCCGCCTACCACAAAGTTGCCAAACGCCTTGATGACCTCTCCGGCATCCGCCTGGAGCAGAATCAGTCGAGTGGAGGATATCTCAAGCGCCAGCCGGTACAACGTGGTCAACAGCAAGATCGTGGGATAGGAAGCAATCTGCGCGCCATTAGAAACATAAATAGACACCATCAGGATCGTAATCGCGATGGTGATGTTTACAGTTAGAAAAATATCAAGCATGAACGTCGGCAGCGGAACGATCATCAAGCCGACAATAAGCGTTATGCACCCCACCAGGATCAGGTCGCTGAAACGAGTCAAGACGGTATTGAAATTACCCGCCCTAATCTCTTGCTTAATGCCGGAAAACTGCATCAGAAACTTAGCTAGCATATAAACCTTGGTGACCGTGGCTGGCGAAGTCCGCGGGATAAAGCAAGAATGTGTCGCCTACAACGACGATGTGCCTTATTTATAAAAAAAGTCCGCACAGAAAAAAACCAAGGTCAAATCCATGCGGATTTTCTAAGTTTATTGCATTGAACCGATTGCAGCTGAGATTTGCTCATGACGGTTTTTTTCTTCGGCGGCAGCCAACGTTGCCGCTTCTAAGTTTTGGTTCGCCTGATCAGAAGCTGCCTGCGAAGCGCCGGCCGCATCAGCGTTTTGTTGGTTTGTTTGAGTCGCGCCCTGGGCGGCATTCAAAGAACTTTGCGCTTGGGCACCGCCCTGCGCCTGATTGCTACTCTGAGTGTCAGTAACGCCCGAATTTGCGCTGTTGGTGATTCCCGAGGATTGAGCACCGGTTGCGTCAGAACCAACTTGGCCCGATATATCATTCCCTAAACCGCCCGCCCCTTGCTTACCTATACCACTTAAAGCGCCCATTTATATCTCCTTTTCTCTCTCTTCCTGCCCGTTGCTTGCAGGTTTTTGAATTATCGCTTTTCGCTACCGTCAAGTTGCGCATTAGCAGTCGTTATCTCTAATTTTTCAATACGTTGATTGAGGTGCTCCATCTGCATTCTTCTTACGCTCATCAGCCGCATCTCCATGCGCCGTGCTGGTCCGTAAGCATGCAGGCTTTCTAGGCGCTCCAGATCCCGTTCCGCTTCGTCGCACATCCCAAGCAGCAAGTACCCCTCACAGCGCCTCACGAATGCGCTGGTGTAGGTAGGCGACGCGGCAATGACATCCGATGCATACCGAATGGCTTCCGCGGGATTTGCTAACGAAAGATGAAGCGCGCTTAACGCATCCCTGTAGTACAAATTGTCAGGGTATATCTCAACCAGGCCCTCGAAGAGCGCAAGCGATTCCCGGAAACGCCCTTCAGTATGCATCAAATAAGCCCGGTCGCTTACCGCGTAGGCCGAGTGCTCGTTCCACACTGCAGAAACTATGGACATTGTGCGTTACCCTCTGGATGCACGTGCGCGAATCAGTCGCGCCGCTTGGCTATAGCCAGCAAGCAGCCCAATCATGCGCTCGACTTTAGGAGACGTTGAGGCCTCGCCCAGACCGTTACGGGCATCGGTTCCCGGGAAGTGGAAGGAGGCGACTGTGGCATTTGCGGGTGTTCCCCATTCCGAATAAGTTGGCCGGGGAGGAGGATCGATCTGGCTGGGGCTAGGTGAAATCTGATTCAGACCGAGTAAATCCTGCCAGCCTGTAGAGGTTGGCATATCCGTGACAGCCGGCATTTGGCTGTAAGGTGCATCGGCGTAATCGTCTTCGACACCATCGGGGTCTGCCACGGCAGCAGTCCCCATATCGATACCCGGGATGAGATAGCGTGTGCTTAGTTCGTCAATTTTGGTTGTCATTGGCAAGTTTGGAGGCGAGATTCAGAATTTCCGCTACAGTCTCATACATTTCTTCAGGAATCTCTTCCTCAAGCTCGAGAGTAAAAAGACTGCGAGCAAGCATTATGTTCCGAAGGACCGGTACGTTGTGGCTTTTCGCGATTTGAATGATTTTCTGAGCCAAAAACTTTTCGCCTTTGGCTACGACGCGTGGGGCATTCATGCGAGCGTCTTCGTACTGCAAGGCAACGGCGATATGGGTCGGGTTCACGACAACGGCCTTAGCTTTCGGTACCTGCTTGACAGCATTCTCCCGAAGAAGCGCCATATGCATGGCTTTGCGGTGGCCCTTTACCTCTGGATCGCCTTCCGAGTTCTTGTATTCCTGCTTGATCTCCTCCTTTGACATCATGAGGCCCTTCATGAAGAGCTTCTTCTGCAATGCGAAGTCGGCGGCTCCAAAAATCAGAAACACGCCTCCCACTTTGAACAGTAGATTGAACAGCAGTTTTGGCCCGAAGTCGGCAATTTGTGCGAGCCCAAGTCGGCTGGAAACAATCAGATCGCGTAGACTCGGCAAAAGCGTCGAGTAGGCCAGCCAGAGAATGATGGTGAACTTGAGTAAGTTTTTTAACAGCTCGATATAGGTCTTCGGCTTGAACAGTATCTCCTGCAGCCCCGCCACAGGGTTAAGCTTCGTGAACTTCGGCGACAGCGCACTAGGTACGAAGATAAGCCCCTGGAGTTGTGCGAAATTCACGGCTATTGCAGCAATAGCCAGGGCCATCAGCAGGGGCATGGAGAGCAGCAGGAACTTGATCGAGGCGTTTCCGATGCGAGCAACAAGCAGATCCATATCCGAGGTCCCAGCCAACAGTCTCGGACTAAAAGACTCAATCATGAAAGCTTTCAGTTGTTCGACAAGAGCCGGCCCGGTAAAAGACAACACAGCAGCCGCAGTCAAAAAGAGCACCGACTGCGTCAGATCGGAGCTCTTGGACACCTGACCTTTTTGTCGTGCGTCCGAGAGTTTTTTGGGTGTCGGTTGCTCTGTTTTATCGTCAGCCATCTGCAAACTCGCTTCAGTTATCGGCCTGTTGTCCGATAGGTTGCTACCCAGTCAGCTCAAACTTTTAACAAAATGGTCGATCGTCGGAATTACGGATGCAAGGAATTGCAGGAGCCTGTCGAAGAAGAATCCAACCGAAAGAAGGAGGACGGCCAGCCCAATCCAGGATTTCACCGTATTCGAGTCATGGCTAATCCGAATCGATGAAGCGACTTTCTGAATACTCCCGAACGAGATGTCTATCAGAAAAATAATTAGGACAACAGGAGCGCAGAGCTGCGCACCAACGAGGATGGCCGACGCGCTGATTCGGGCGAACTCGCTGGCCACCGGCAACCATCCCATGCCGAAATGTGGCATCTGGACCGGGGGTATGACCAGGAAGCTATGCGCGATGCTGCGTAGGAACAGAAGATGCCCACCCAGAAGGAGAAACAGCACGATGGAAGCTTGAATCTGGAGGGTTCCAAACGCCGAAACGTTACCAGGTAGTTGTGGCGCCAGGTAACTGATCTGATTCATTCCTCGTTGCGTGTCGATAACGATTCCTGCAATCTGCACGCCGAAGAAAATCATCTGCGAGATGAAACCGATCATCATGCCGACGACGAACTCCTTACCCAGCAGAGCGAAGTAGAACATGGGCGACCCCGGAAGGGGACCGGCTGATTTTGCAAGAGTTGGATACAAGAGCAAAGTAATCACAGCCGCCAGGCCCACTTTTACCTGGGTGGGTAGAGTCTGCCCACCCATGAAGGGGGTCAGGTTCAACGCGGAGACCAGACGTGTGAAGATAAGAAAGAACAGAAGCAGAAACGACTGCACGTCGACATGAATTCCGGCACTCTGCAGAAGACTCTGCAGCGGAGATACAAGTCCCATCAACGCACCAGCACGATCGAGTTAAGGATCGTCTGCGTGAACTGAACCACTTGCCTCAGCATCCAGGGCCCAAGGACAGCAATCGTTAGAAAAACGATGATCAGCTTAGGAACGTAGCTTAGAGTTTGCTCCTGGATCTGGGTCGTCGCCTGAAGAATACTGACGATGACCCCCACGACGAGACTCGCCAGCATGGGACCTGCGGACAACAGCAGAACCAGCATCAGCGCTTCGCGCAAAATCGTGATAATGGCTTCCGTATTCATGAATACCTTTCCCGTGTGGGGGCTCAAACGTAGCTTAGAAGCAGACCCCGGATGATGAGGAACCATCCGTCGACGAGAACAAATAGTAGGAGTTTGAAGGGTAGCGAGATGACGCTCGGAGAAAGCATGCTCATGCCCATCGCGAGCAATATGTTTGCGATCACCATATCGATGATGACGAACGGAATAAAGATAAGGAATCCGGCTTCAAATGCCTCTTTTAGCTGGCTCGTCACAAACGCGGGAATGATGACCTGGAAGTCATCTTTGGAGAGAGAGGGCGTAGATGCGGGCGCCGGTGCGGCAATCGATGGACTGACGGCGTCGTTTGCTGGCGTCGTCGTGACCGGCGAGTTCGACATTACAGCTGCCGACGTGCCTGGGACTGGCGCGGCCACCGTTGCCGGAACTGTCGACAAATTTACCGTAGGGGCTTTTGTCTGAGTTTTGCTGGCTCCTTCGTCGAGTCGCTTCGCAAGTTCAATAAAGAGAATCCGATCTTTATCATGTGCGTGCTTGATCAGAAAATGGCGAAGCGGCTCCCGTCCTCGTCCCACGGCTTCGAACAGAGTTTTGACGCTCGCCTCCGAAAACATATCCCGAGTGTCTGAAACGGGACCAGCAGCGGTATACATCTGCTTCGCGACCGGCGTCATGACAAAGAAACTCAGCACGAAGGCGAGACCAGTGATGACCTGGTTCGGTGGTACCGACTGTGTGCCGAGGGCGTTACGCAAGATGGAAAGAACAACGGAAATCTTGACGAAGGATGTCAACATCACCAGCACAAAGGGTGCCAGGCTAAGCGCACCAAGAACGATCGTCATTACGATTGGATTTGGTAGGGAGTTGGATGTCATATCGATTTTTCCTACTTCCGATCCGCGAGAGACTGTATGATTCGCCGAAAGGCAGAGCCGCTCATCGAATCGGTCTGAGCCGGTGCGGCGATCTCCTCGAAGTCTTCTGGATTGAGTGTTGTCATAAAGATCAGTCCTTCCGCGGAAGCCCCCAAAAGCATGACAGTCTTGCCGGCTCTTGCCAGATAGAGCGTCTTTCTGGGCTCCAGCGGGTATCTTGCGAATACCTGGATGTGGCTCGAAGCAGGCGTCGCAAAGCCTAGAAGCTTCGGAAGCAAAACCTTCAAGGCAACGAGCGCGAGCAGACAAACGCCGCTAAGAACGAGCAGCATTTTGACATAGTCTAACCACATGCCTGTTGACAACGCAGGAGCCACAAACATGGCGAGACAAAAGGCCAACATTAAACCTTCCTCCAGCGCGTGATCTGGACCCCGAGACGATCGTCTATCTCGACTAACTCTCCTGCGCCCAGCACTCTGCCATTCACCACCAGTCGAACCGCTGTGGGCTGCTCTTCATCAAGTTGAATGATGCTTCCGTCGGTCAGGCCTTCCAAATCCTTAAGCGACAACTCGACCTGACTTAATACGACCTGGATCCTAACCGGAAGGGTCGCTAACTCGACCTTTCCGGTCGTTTCTACTTCATCTTCGAGATTCGTTCTTTCCTCCATATAAGCGCTCCTTTCAAAGAACTCTTTCACTTCAAAACAGTGTGAATTGTTTTCGTCTCGCACAGCGCGCCAACCGCGTTCCGACGCGCGGCCGCCGACATCGGAGGGTAGGAGTAATTCCACTGCCGAGGTGTAAAGCAGTGTGTCCGCTAGCCCCAGACTTTCCAGCTCGCTCGCGGCAAGATCGACGAAGCCAATACAGACCCTTACCTGCCATGTAATCTGTTCTTTCGCTCTAGGGGACAGTCCGATCGATGCCGTGCTTTGAAATTTTTGCAGCGAGCTATCTGTCAGAAATAGCAGGATGCTGCCCTGCGCCTGGGACATACGCACCGAGACCTCCAGCGCGATGCCCGGCTCATCCTGGAGCGCGAACCGGTTACTGGGCACCAGGAGGCACTGGAAAGGAAACCGAAGTTCCCGGTTCGCGCGCTCGAGAATACTGACAACAACAAACTCGAAGAGGCCTGAATCGGTTTCGGCAAGGTCCGAGATGGCGTCACGTGTAAGTCGCGAAAGGATAGTCTTCAAAAATGGCCGGGAAAGAGCCAGAACACCATGGCCCATCTCTGGATGAATGCGGAACTGGAAAAGACACAAGTCTGAGCCCAGCCTCGAGATGAATTCTGACGCCGCTGTTGGACTGAAGCGGCACGAGTAGGCTAACTCGACTTCACCGTCGCGTGCCCATAGTTCCTGCAGATCCACACGAAGGATATATGGAAAAATGAGCACCTCATCCCCGCTTGCCAGCCGCCGCGCATGCGCCGGCTCCAGCCTTTGGCGATTCACATAAGTACCGCTAGAGCTCTCCATGTCCTCAATGTGGAAACCGTCATCGCGCTCGGTAATGCGCGCATGCTTGCGGCTAATAGAACGAAGCGGAAGCGGAATATCGTTGTTAGTGGCCCTCCCGATGGAAATTTCTTTTTGCTCAAACGTGTACTTCTTATTCTGTTCACCGTGGAGTTCGCTAGACTGCGAAATCTCAAGCCTTCGGCCCGTGGGTACTTCGAGCAGTTCTCGTAGCGTGTCTTCCACCCAGATTTTCCAGGATGAAGCGCTTTCGAACAGCCTGTTGTAGGCATTGATCGATGCTACCTCGCTTGAAGTGTACTTCCGCAGTTTCCGAAAGAGGGCAAGGGCTCCGGTCCTGTGCATCAGTTCAGGCACGTGCATTTCCGAACCGCTGCATTTCCGGTGGCGTGCTGGTATTCGAGATCACGATATTTCGGATTTTAACCCCTTTACTCGTCAATGATTCCTGAAGCTCTCCAGTATGGCGGCTGAGCAGATTGGACACATTGTCAGAATGTGTAACGAAGCGGATGGCCAACTGCCCGTCCTGCTGCCGAATCTGCACCTGCAGTCCTTCGAGTGTCTTGGAGTCGAAGGTGACGTTGATTGACTCCGTCTTTCCCCCTTGTTTGACGATGTCGATCTGGTGCACTATCTCTGTTGTCAGCTTGTCGATTTGCGAAGCGGCGCTGGAGCCGGGTTGTGCGATCCTTTCCGGATCTACTGCTGTAGATGGCCCGGAAAGGCGTGAAGCCGAAGCATCTGCCACTAGGGGATTCAGGGGCAGCGGGTCGATGACTACCGCCGGTGTTTTCTGCTTAGCATCGCCGCCGTCCCCCTTGTTGCCTGCCAGCTTATCCTGACTCTCTTTACTCTTGCTTTTAAGCACTTGCGAGAAACGGTCTGACGTCTTCTGCTCGTCGGCCCGATGTTCTGCAGTTTGCTTGGCTTCATTCACAGATTCTGTAGAAATTTTCATATTCTCGCCCGTCTGCTGAGGTGCATCACATTGCCGATTTCGTCCTGCTCCAACTCTTCTCGATAGGCAGCTTCCTGAAGGAATCGCTTCTCTGCTTTCTCTCGGTACTTCTCAAGAACGTCCGCTTCGCGCCGACGCTCTTCGAGCACTGCCCTAGCTTTCTGCACCGCCTCGCTTGCTTGATCGATGAAGACCTGTTGCGAAAGAACCCCCGACTGTGCTGCTTGCATATCCAGCTTCAGGCCGAGTAGAAAGTCGCTCTGCTTCGTAAGACTGCAGCCTCCTTGTACACCTGTTGCGAGTCTCTCCGCGCGTTTACGCTGGTAACGGTCCGCGGCACGCTTCGCTTCGTCCTCCAGTTCCTTCATGGTTCGCCGCTCGACCGCGAGCTCTCGCTCACGTACGGCCAGCAACTCCTCGGCATGTTTCTTCACTTCAGTCCGCTGTTCGAGAAGCACCTGAAGCCGAAATTGAAAACCCGACATACTACTCCGTAAACATGGCGCAGAGTTTCTCTACGGTTTCCGTGCGGGGCATTTTTTCGTTGGTGGGCTGCTGGAGAAAGCTGTTGACGTCGTCGATTCTGTGGATCGCATCGTCGGTTCGTGGATCGGATCCAGCCTGGTAAGCTCCCAGAGTGATCAGGTCTTTCTGTTTGTTGTACGTCGCCAGCACGCTGCGCATGGCTGAGGCTGCTGCGCGATGTTCTTTCGTGCTCACTGCATTCATCACACGGCTCACGCTTCCGAGAACATCAATGGCAGGAAAGTGACCTGCTCCCGCCATATCACGCGATAAGATGATGTGACCATCTAGGATTGATCGAACTTCATCCGCTACAGGCTCGTTCATATCGTCGCCGGCAACGAGCACGGTATAGAATGCAGTGATGGATCCTTTGTCGGAGTTGCCGGCGCGCTCCAACAGCTTAGGCAGTTCCGCGAAGACCGATGGTGTGTAACCAGCTCGAGCAGGAGGCTCACCACATGCAAGTCCAACCTCACGTTGGGCTCGCGCAAACCGTGTCACTGAATCCATCATGAGCATCACCTTCTTGCCTTTATTGCGGAAATACTCAGCAATGGCCGTACCCACGTAAGCGGCTTTGAGTCTGACGAGCGAAGGCTCGTTGGAAGTGGCACAGACGATCACCGAGCGCTTCAGACCCTCAGGACCTAAATCCTGCTCAAGAAAATCCCGAACCTCTCGTCCGCGTTCGCCCACAAGGGTAATCACGTTGACATCGGCTTCCGTATTCCGAGCGATCATTCCCAGCAGCGTGCTTTTGCCGACTCCTGCCGCTGCGAACAGACCGATGCGTTGCCCTTCTCCACAGGCCAGCAGTGAATCAATAGCGCGTACACCTACTGAGATGGGCTTGTTAACGCGATTGCGGTGCAGCGGATCAGGGGCTTCCTGGTAAACAGCGTATTCTTCGCTGGCACCAAGGGGCCCTTTGGACTCAGTGTCCATCGGCTCGCCCAGGCCGTTCAGCACGCGTCCCAGCAGTTCATTGCCCACCTTCACGCTCAGATATTTGCCGGTGGGAACCACCTCGCTTTGCGGCCCGATATCCACCAAGGCCCCAAGCGGCATAAGGAGTACGTCACCATCCTCAAAACCCACGACCTCCGCTTTTACTGGGCGCGTAGAGCGTGGGTTATAAATCAGACATAGCTCTCCTATCCAGACGTCGGGAACAGTAGCTCGAATCAGCAGCCCGACCAACGCCTTCACACGGCCTTTGGCGACGAATGGAGAGCAGTCGTCCAATTCGGACAGATATCTGTCGAGCTCGAAACTAGCGATTGCCGACATCGAACCTCCGTAGCAACGCGTTTTCTATCGATACCAGCTGTGTACTGATCTGAGCATCAATAATACCCAGATCACTTTCCACGATGCATCCGCCGGCTTCGATCGAAGGGTTCCCAATGACGACGAGTTCGCCTATTTCAGCGCCAAGCATCTTCAGAGGGCCTGCCTGTTCACGTATCGCTCCCTCGTCTGAAGGATTCACCCTTATGGTGACTCTCTTTTCGCTGCGCACAGACCGAAGGGCCTCCTTGGCGCTCTGAAGAACAGCGCCCGGATCCATCTCTACGCCATGGCCTATGACCTTTTTGGCAACGGCGACAGCCAGCTTGACAAGTTCGGCTTCATTCCCGGCAAGAAAGTCTTCGCGCCGTTTCCAGGCATCTGCGAGAGCATCGTTCCATTGGTCCAGACCAGCGGCATAACCTCGCTTGGCGCTCTCCGCCAGCACCGCTTCCTTCTCGCGCCCGGCGTCCTCAAGCAGCTGTGCAGCACGTTCCTGGGCCTTCGCCAGAATGTCCTTGGCTTCGAGCGATGCTTCGTGCGCCTCTTTAGTAATTTTGGACCCGGCGGTCTTGCCGTTGTTCGCATGAACCTTGATTACATTAGCGCTCATCTAAATCTTTCTCTAAAAGATCCGGGTTAACCATGCGTATAGCTTGGGGGAGACATGATCAATCTGGGGACCAATTCGATCTTTGGCCCTCTCCCTCTGACGTTTTAGCTGAGAATCTCGAAGCTCTCTGAGTTGCTTACAAATCTGTTCCGTTGTCAGTTCTTTTACGTTTTCCAGAACGCTATGCACCTCAGCGCGCCGATCCTGCGAAAGTAGAGCCATCAGTTCGTCCTTGGCTTCGGCTCCGCGCAGGAGCAGAACGTACGCAAATGCAGTAGCGCTCATGACTGGTCAGGCCTTTACCACGTCCGGAGGAACGACTTTCGCATTAGCCAGCTTCTTCTCAAGAGCCTTGATCTTGAACTTCCTCTGCTGACTAAGCGATAGCACCAGCATGGAAGCGAGCCCCGCCGCTCCAGCCATCCCGAAAGCCGCAACTTCAAGCCATGCCTTGATCGAGAGTGGACCCAGGCCTTCCGTGGGGAGCGGCGCGATTTCAACCTTCTTGAACACGACCGCGACGTTTTCAGGCGTAAGGCCTTCGATACTTTTTGCCATCAGACTCTTCACTTCAGCATCTTTCAGTGGCGGCTCATCGCCGCGGAACTGGATAAGCGCAGAGGCAGTGGGAGGGGACTGCTCGCTCTTGTCAATTAGGGGCGAGTTGTCGGGCAGAACTACCTGCACCCTGGCGTCGACCACTCCTGGAAGCGAATCCAGCGTGCGCGTTAGCTCTCCGTCAAGACCGGAGAGCAACCGCGCCTTCTCTTCCCCGGCAGTGGGTATCATTCCGGCGTTCGCGAATACGTCATCCAGCCCTTTCACCTTCTTGCGGGGAAGGCCGTTTTCATTAAGAATCTTCCACGCTCTTATTACCGTGTCGCTTTGGCCCCGCACATTTACCATCCAAGCCGCAGCATCCTTCTTCTGGGTCAGGTCGAGCTCCGTCGTGGCGCTGATTCCGTTCTCGCGTAAGACCACGACGACCTGCTGCGCATCATCCTCAGTTAAACCCGTCTCCAGTTGTCTCGAGCAACCGGCAAGAAATAACAGGCATACCATCAATAAGGAGCCACAGAGAAGAAGTTTTTTCATTTGCCTTTCCAGCTACACCTGGGTTTGCAGAACCGACTTCACGCCGCTCGCAGCTTGACCGACGATCTTTGAAAGCACGCCAATATTTTCACTCATGCTGTACGCCTGTTGTTGAAGCGCCATCCACTGTTGAGGACTAGCATTCGGCGGCATGGCATTAACAGCCGAACTGAGGCTCGTGTACTGATGCTCAGCACTAGTCAATCTGCCTTGAAGGCCTTGCATGACACTCATCCCTGGAGTCGACTCAACGCGCTCTCTCAAATTAGCCAAGTGGTATTGGCTTGCTGCGAGACTCTGACGTACTCGATCCGGTGCAGCGACAACACCGCGCTGTACTCGGTCGACACTCGAGTCGCTGCTCGGAGCCGGAGTGTTTACCGGAGAAGCAGACTCCGCAGTCGATGCTTCGTTGCCAGCTTTATCCTTTAACTGGCTTTTGATCTTATCGAACTTCGATGCCCCAGCTTTGCTGGCTTGACCGCCAGCTTCCGAGCTTGAAGAGTCCGGTAGAGTTGTCGTTAGTTTGGTGATTACGGAATCCATGGTCTTATTCAGTTATCGCCTACTTAGAGCCAAAGGTTGCTTGCAGAGGGATTGCGCTCCCTCTGCGATGGAATAGAGTCGGCCCTCAGAGAGCGATGGCCCCGGGATCCTGCATAATCTTTCGAATCATTACAAGGGCCTGCGCGTGAATTCGTGACACCCACGACTTCGAGAGATTCAGCTGCTTTCCGATGCTGACCAGTGAAAGGTCGTCGTAATAATACGCTTGGAGCACAAAGCGATGTCGCTTGGGCAACTGCCGCATCGCTGCTTGTATTGCTTCGGACTCTTCTTTTCTCAGGACGTAACTTACCGGAGACTCAGTCGCAGCAGCCACCCGCTCCGCGTGGCTACTATCTAGAGAAATGAGACAAGTATCGCCCTCAGAAAAAGTGGATTTTTCAACCTCTTCCCATGACGTATACGTCTCCCGGCGCGGTGTTACCTGCGTGAACTCCTCAGGCACGGACCTGTCGGAACCGTCTTTCAGATGAGAGGCCCGCCAGGACTTACGCACTTCGTCGAAGATGGCGCCACGGATCCGGTAATACGAGAACGTCGCGAACGAAACGCACTTTGAAGGATCGTAGATGCGGGCCGCCTGCACGAGTCCGAACTCAGCAGCTCCCTCCAGATCAGCACGCGTAATGTTGGGCGGATACTTCCCCACAAGATTTGAAGCTATGGCATGGGCATATCCAAGATGGCTTTCGATCAGCTCGTTCATCATTCACGTCCGGATCCTTTCTTTGTATTTGGCGAGCGGTAAGCTTTAACAGAACGGACTTTCTCTGCTCCTCCTTGCCTGGAGGACTTTTGTGCGTCCCTGGCTCTTACAGGGACCTGCTCATTTTTTCTGGTAAAAATGCGGCCCCACAGTAGCTTTCGCAGACCGCGGCGCGCTTTGCTCATAAGCCTGAACCAGAAGGCATCCACCTTCTCGGCGACGGATACCTTTGGCGAAACGAACCCTTCATCACCACCCTGCAATGCAGAAAGATCGCTGATCGCCATCGTCGCGTGTGAAGCGCCGCTGATTGTGTCAGCGATCCTCTGAAGATCCGTTATCCTTTCCGAAGCCTCTTTCGCCATCATTCCGTCGATCAAACTGGAAAGCATATAAGGGAAACCGTGTATAACTTCGCTCAGTGGTTTCGCGCGCTTTGCTTTATCGGTGTGCCAGGCGAGCCAGCCAAACCTTCCCTGCCCGGACACATCCCGGAACTGCTGCTCGAACAGATCGCTGCCAAGCAATATCTCGTAAAACACGAATCCAAGCACATAGCTGTCCAGCAGGCGGTTGTCGGTTGGCCCAGCGTTCTCTTCAAACATCTCCGGAGCGAAGTACTTTGAAAAACTAAGGACGACGGTCATTCCGGATGCCGGGGGGGGATAGGTTGATAACTCAACGGTGCCATCGCTTCTGAGGAAAATTCTCCGGGGGTCCAGATCGCAAGGCCCCGTGTTTCCGCGATGCGCTTCTTCTACCGCCGCAATTACGCTCAGGAATCTCGGAGTAACAAGCCCCGTGGGGGCAGGCTCGGGTGACAGAAGACGGCTAAGATCGTGGCCACTGCGTTGCTCCTCCGAGTGGGCCGGGCTAGTTCGATCCTTGCGTGCTGAAGCGAGCGGGATCCGACCGTCACTCTTCGTCATTCGTTTCCTCACGGAATGCAACTTAGGAGGTCAACCGCAGAAATCCACGAAGAGCCCTCATTGGTAATAATGCAACGAACACAGTTGCACGCTGTCGCCCGCGGCACAAATCGATCCATCCGCGATACGAAGGTTACAGAACGCGCCAACGGATGGCGTTCCAAGACAGAAGTTCTTCCTGATAGCCACATCCTCTCTCCTCAACGCCGAGAGAAACGCGCAACTCTCATTCGCTGTGTAGAGAAGTGTCGAGTCAGGAGTCGATTGAGTGATTCAAGTCGCCTGCTGTGTATTGCCACAATGACAATCCGATTCCAACATGTACTTCTTTTCCTGCCTCTTTACTTTTCTGTGATGCTCTCCAGACCACGCGGCAGACGAAAAAGCGCCGGGGCATTTTGTTTCGGTTCGTCTTGCAAGTTCGTCCACATGCACTGGACTATAAGCCAGGATATCCACAACGCTTAGTCTATTAATCAGTCCAACTGCATGGGCCTGCCAGAAACCAAGAATGAGCGAGAGGATCTGTTCATGAGGTTCCACATTGGTGTTCTGCATACTACTCCTATTGGAGTTGGCTGAGTGAGAGTTGAACGCTATAGACCTGCCTTCCAGCAGGTACAAAAGCCGCGCTGCCGGAGCCGCCACCTCAACCCTTGCCCACTTTGCGCCAGCTTGATTCATCGTCTCTTCCGCAGAACCTTTCAGTTTGTCGATCAAACCGGAGCTCGACCGATGAACTAATTCTGAGTATGTCTATCGGGCGCGGCACATGCTTTCAGGAAAGGATCAAACTTCTATCAAATGAACTTATTTTTTGCTGTACGTTGGATGGCCGTAGTAAGGTGAACGTGACTTGAGAAACCACAAGCCGCAGCTATATCGATCAACGACAGCGATCAGTTGGAAATGAGGGCTTGAGCCTTGGCTAGACGCAATCCCATCAGATAATGATGTGGCGTCTGTCCGGTGCCCCCGGAACATTTGTAGAAACTGGGCTCTGCCGTACCCACTTTCAGCGGCCAGCGTCGCCAGGTCTAAATTGCCGTTGAGGTCGCTCTGCATCCGTTCCCACACGCCGCAGATACCGTTGCGGCAATGGGAATGCTCCAGTTTGCGTAGGAGACCTTTCCAATCGCGCCGCGTACAGCAACCGGGCAGCGTAGACGGGCCCAACTTGCGGCACCATTCCCGGACTGTTTCATACGTCACCGGGACGCCTCGCTTCGCCATCATCTCCTCAATGTTCCGATAGCTCAAGGCAAAGCGAAAGTACAGCCATACACATTGCTCCATCACTTCGTTGGAAAACGGTGCCGACGATATCTGCTCTCAGACGTACTCACCTCGTCAGCTTCTCACACATCCTTAGGTTGACAATGCCGTCGGAGGAAGTATCTAAACAACATCGTCGAACTGGGCCACAGGACGATCAATCGCCGGACTCGAGCCATGCTGGGGCCCAAGAATTCCGGTTGCGCCCACATCTTAAATTAAACGGTATCGAACTCATACACAGGATCAACAAGGAACAGATGAAAAGCCAGGATTCGAGCGCGCTGCCGCCAGCAATTTCACGAGTTAGCTGCATAACCAATTCTCATCACATCAGCTTTTTTCGCCCTGCCTCTCTTATCGCGACAGTACCCACTCTTCGAGCTTCCCAAGAACATCTTGTGCCTCGCCGTGACTCGGTCGATAAGCAACCAAATTCACTGCTTGGCCGATAAATGTAATATCCATCAACATAACTCGCTGTTGAGCAGTCAAGAGCAGGGGAAGATGATCAGATGACTGGTTCGGTTACATTGGACGATGAGTTCCCAAATTTTGCAGAGAACAAAGTCTTCTTTAGCCTCCGCAATTCATTTGCAGAATTTGGTTTCAACGAAAACAACATACTGGATCAATATATATTCGATGGTCCAGGCAACCCTTTCATCTTACCTAAATTTTCCGAAAGAAAAGCAGGGACCATATCTGGCCTTGATGTACTCGTGCATCTTTTCATGGGACAAGAATCGATTCCTGTAGATTGCGGTGAGCGTTCATTAGGCTCTCGGCTTTTTTCTGTATTACAGGAACTGAAACTGATCCAGGTTGAAGAAGGCGGGGCATGCCGGGCGACGGTACGCATCGAGCCAGTCAACGACCTTCTCGTTTGCGCAGATCGATTTCCCGCGAAACTTCCAATCAGACACGACTTCGTCTATCGTCCCTGGGACTTCAGTGCACAGTTATACGCGCGAATTGTTCCTCCGACGAGATGCAAAAGCTTTTTGGAGATGTGTTGTGGTTCCGCATACGTATGCCTGAAGGCTGCGCGGAATTTTGCCGAGTCCGTTTACGGAGTCGACATCAATCCGCGGGCCATTCGCTTTGCGGAGTTCAACAAGAAGCTCAATGGGATTGAAAACGTAACCACCTATTGTGGCGATTTATTCGAGCCGATTCAATCAAAGCTCTTCGACCGGATCGTTGCGCACCCTCCTTACATTCCTGCACTCACCGACTCGGTTACTTACAAAGATGGCGGAGTTGATGGCGAACGCGTATCGATAGATTTGATCCGCGAGTTGCCGCGCCATCTCTCTGACGGTGGAGAATTCTATGCCTATCTCTCACTCTCTGATCGCCTTGACGCTCCCGCTGAGCTTCGTGTGCGAGAAATACTCGGTGCGGATGGGCAAGAACTCGATCTTGCACTGCTTGTCGTCAGTGAAGAGTCGCCTGGATCGTTCTTATTGAGGAGGGCTGGTCCCAATCCATTTTCGGAGGAGAATGAGCAACTCAAAGAGGCATGCAAAAAACTGGGAATCACCAAATTTGTAACAACCGTTCTCACCATACGGAGCCGGAGGGGATCATCTCCATCGACATTGCGGCATCGGGCAACCAGTTGGCAGACGGTAAGGGCCATGGCTGCCCCAGATAGGTTCCGTTTCGAGGCGTGAGTGCGCAGAGGTCGAGAGTGGGCATTGTCAACTTAAGGATGTGTGAGAAGCTGACGAGGTGAGTACATCTGAGAGCAGATATCGTCGGAACCGTTTTCCAATCGAAG
>Ga0193743_1001086_pt1 | contig 20750 bp, 33 predicted proteins | sample L2c2metaG_FD_143038 | JGI IMG/M metagenome (GOLD analysis project Ga0193743, IMG submission 143038) | Soil microbial communities from a riparian zone of the East river system, Colorado, United States - L2c2 | ecosystem: Environmental > Terrestrial > Soil > Riparian zone | place: USA: East River... | reverse complement strand
AGATTTTGTTACACTCACAGAAGCTGGAGTCGGGCCATCTTGATTCTCGTAACTCCCATGTCGCAGCCACAGAGGGAAGGCTCAACCAAGTCAACGTATCGAAGGATCAAGATCTTTTCATTCAGTACAACGTCAGGCCCTTTATGGCTCCAACAGACTGGAATTTCGAGCCATGTAAAATCCATTACGATACGGTACGCTGTCGTACCTTGGTGGTGTTGCCATTCTATTTAAAACATATTGTCTCTTAACTCAGGATGCCATGAGCATTGAACCTGCACCGAAAGTTTTCCTGCAGAACAAACTCAGGCGATGCCGAGAGAAATTACATGAACTTACTCCCCTTATGAATTCAAAACGTAGGTTTTTGAAAAAATGTCATTGTCTGGAATGAAAAATGATCGCTTATTTTACGCTAGGGCTTGAATTCAACAAGTTGTCATCCCAGGTGCACTCCTCGGACCGTGCCGAGAGCGATTCCAATGAAGTAATTGATGTGAGCTATTTTTATTGCTTGTTTTCACCATTATGTCAATTGTGGCTTGTAGAGTTACTTGGAAGCCGGTCATCAACTAACGTTCTATGCTACTTCCGAGCGCATTTTGAAAGCGGAGGTGGATACAATCGTCCTTTCAATTGGAGGTATCGACTCAAGATGGTCTCGATTTTTTTCTCTTTCGATGCTGAACCTTTACATGTAGACGACGTCGGAGCTCTGAGCCCGCACTCGTTTAAAAGTTCTTCATTTTCCATCCCGACGCAGTGTAGTTATTGCAAGGTATTTCCCTCTATCCCAAAAAAAATGGGTCCATGATTTTCTAAGGACGCCTTAGTCGTCGATATGGGGCTTAAGCAAGCAAGGCAAAACGTGTAAAACCTGTGGTTTAGCTGTTCATTCCAAATGCGAGCTCAAAGTGAGATTGATCGTCCTAAATCTGGTGTATAGTGGAGGTCTTAATGTCCGTTAGGTTCCAGCGAACTGCCAACTAGCAGACGATGATCAACAGTCCATGATGTCCAGACAGAGTACAAGTGCATCTCGTAAAAGTCTTCATGGTGAGGCCCCCAGTCCATGTTTGTAAAATTACATTTTACATATCCGCGGATAGAGCCAATTCCGGCGGTCACACCTACAGCATCTTCTTTCGTTCAACCAGCCTCGCCAGAAGAGCCAGCAAATGAGCATTTCGAAGCTCTTGTCATATTTGATTTTACCCCTACATCTGAGTTTGAGTTGGGTGTACATGGTGTGTCGCTATGCGCAGGTATCGACAGAATGGCTGAAAGGCTGCTTGCTATGTAGATGGCATGAATGTCCGTATTTTAGAACCCGATGACGGCTCTGGGTGGGTAAAGGTCGCCGATCAAGACGGGAATAGTGGTCTGGTGCCTGCATCGTATATCCAAACGGCACAAGGTAGGTCTGCTGATACAGAAAAGAGGTTGGGTGGTGGCGAGCGTGGTAGGTGTCAACTCATGAGAACCGATTTTGCAGCATGCAAACACTACTCCTACCTAGTGCGAGCAATTTATCCTTACATTGCTCAGGGTCCCGACGAGCTCAGCCTTCGGGAAGGAGATATCTTGGAGCTTTCCAGCGAGCAGACGAATGGAGGTAAGAACTATGGTGATGGCTGGTGGGAAGGTAAATAAAAGTTTTTCATATTGATCTGAATGGCTCTCAACCCGTCAACTATATAGGTTATAATACACAAGGACAGAAGGGAATTTTTCCCAGCAACTATGTCAGTTGTGAAGTTCATTAGCATATTTAAAGAGTGATTTACCAACCACTCTTCGCCGATAGGTTGAAATTGTATAATCATTATGGCCAGCGCTCTTTTATAAGCTCCGTCGACATTAAATAAATTGAAACATCAATTTGGGTCGTTTCTTTTGTTTCTTTTGCCATACATAGTACAGGGACATCGGGACGGCAATTAACTCCTCACGATCGTAAACGTCAAAGTTGTTCCCCCATTTTGACGTGTAACGCGTTACAACTCACCCATACATAAGGGCAAAATTTGTTAAAAATAGATTTAAAATTCATGACCGATTTAATTTTTTTTTTACAAAAGAGTATATTAAAAAGGGTTCCATCCCCCCCCCCCCCCCCAAAGTGGCCATGAATTCAAAAGGATCTACATTGATTCTACTCTCTTTGTAAGTAACAAGTCAGGTCGAAACGATTGTGACGGCGCCTGCATGCAATCCGGAATTTTCCGACACTGATATTTCCTTCTTCTTTGGTTCCTTCACCTGAGAGCATGTACAGGGCAGGGCAGTCCCTGAGGAGGGGCGAGAAGTCGATGACTCGGTGCCCGCAGTCTAGGGTGATAGTTTTTTTAACCTAATTGTGGGATAATCACTTGAATGTCAACGGGATGACGGGTTTTAAATGAGAAAAAATCTGTGTAACTAAAGCTGGAAATCTATATGGATGCGATGGCTCAGGCCAGAGACGATTCGGTTTTACGGCCGATAAATAGGACAATTTTAGTTATCGCCCTTGAAGTAATTTCAAATCAAACATTTTTTTTTTTTTTTTTTTTTTCTAAAGCATGTGGAGGTTCCTGAGTTGAAGTGTCTCTGATCAGAATCCAAGGTTTTTTCAGTTTAGGGCGATGTGGAAAAAAAGGTTGGATACTTTAAGGGGACTCATTAACAAGGGTAAATTATTGCCGTTGCCAAAAATTGTTGGCTGAAAATAGATCTGGATTTGGGAAATAACCGTGACGGCCAGCTGGTCAACCATCAGATGTAATGTCCTTGGGCTGTTGCGCAGCTCCATGCCCTTAACCAGGGGTAAAAATACTAACCCATAAGACAGATGGAGGGGGGTGGGTGTTTGAAGCTTTGTGTTTGGAGGATGGGAGACGTGTCCATCAGGCCTTCCACAACACACAATGCGAAACCAACTGGCTCACGACTTACCAGACGACCTCGCCAAGTTACTCTCCTTCGAGTCGAAACGGTATCCGGCCACCCAATTTATTCGCCATCATGGTATTATTCGCTCAGTTTCGAATTCGCTGGAAGATCGTCCGGGGGCATGGCGAAATGTGCACGCAGCTCTCTCTCCATCCAATTGGTTCTCGTGGCCAGCACGAAGTAGGGCACATATCGGATGGCATGTTTCTCTGACCAGAAATGTGATTGGTTTTTCAAACCCACGAACAATGAATGGAAAAGAAGCGAACGCACATGGAAACTAGGGTCCTTTCAGAAATAACATCACACGGTCCATGCGTTCTCGCTGGTGACAGGAAGAAAAAAAAATCCAAACTGCCTCACTTTAAGTAGCGAGACGAGAGGGCAAAACAAACCAGATCCTTTCTTCCCCAACCCCCTCCTTCCTCTCCTAGAGGTCCCCCTTCCGAGAACAACCCTCCTGCTGCAACTTCAGCAGCATCGACCCCTTCGTAGACGGTGAGTTCCCTCGTCATCAACCAACTCCAGTTTATAGCGTATTTCGTAGAAAGTCATCTCTGGTGATTTTTTATCAGAAGGGAAAACCCACAGGCAGCCCCAGGCTCTCTGCTTCCAGTATCTCCAAGCTCCAATTTCCAAAAGAGGGTTCAGATTTTTTTTTTATATTGCTATCGCCGAGATCGTGCATCATTTTTCGGATAAGGGTCTAGGAAAAAAAGCAAATGTTTCCCAGTTCAGCGTCGTCACCCGCAGTCCCAATCTCGAGTATCTTTCACCAGCGTGGCGTCTAATACTCGCCAAGTAATGGTTCGACACTCCTGCGATGGATGACTGCGATGGCGCCTCGAGCGACACATTGCAAACTCCTGATCAGCCCTTCTTTGTTCTGCGTTCCTTTTTTGATAACGACCGATTTGGTCCCAAATCTTCTTTCCCTCCCCCCCCAAAGATTTATAAGTACTACGAAGATGCTACCCAGGCCGGGGAATTTTATTTTTTTCCTCATCATGATTGATGGCCAGAGCGCGGGGTTGATCCCAAAAGCTCTTTGCGTCCCCTTCAAGTTTTCGTCGAAAAGCTAACAGAAAGACTGTTTTTTTTTTATACCAGGAAACCATGCAAGCCCTCCGCAAGTGAATATATATCCCTTTGTCCTACCCAAGTCATCTTTCAAGCCATGCGAAAGCCAAGAGTTCTAGTTGAAACCAAAGTCGGAGGCTTTCACCAGAAAAGGGAATCCGTGAGTTTTCACTGCTAGCTAGCTAGCTCCCCCCGCGCATTCATGCCCACTGAAGTCCGCATTGTTTAGACCCTCCTACGGAAATTTTAGTTCGCTGCCTAGGTATTGTACAACCTCATTTGACGACAACAGGATACATAACAAGTTTTTCGGCAAGTAAACCTTGTGTGGACTTTTTTTTTCGGGTGTTTTTTGGGGGCAGACCGAACCTTCAACGCTGCACAAGTCACCCCCCGAGCCCAGTTCTTCCAGCAGAGGTTAAGCCGTCGTCAAAGCTTTTCAAGCACAAAGCCCTCGGAGTAGGTACGTTTGTGGGTATTGTTGAATAGTTTTTGCGTCATTTTTGATTCGGCAACAGGTCTTTGGCAGCGAAAAAAACCACTGGGGTTTCGTCCAAGGATCCACAGTGCTTTAGATACGCTCTTGATATACACTTGGAGGAGTCGACAGGATCCAATTAAAATCAGAAAAACAAAGTCAGTAAACTTAGTTAGAGTTCAGGCATTTTCCCCAATCGCAGTCACGTGGAGGACGACGAGACTTCCCAGTTACCAAGTAGGATAACAGCGTCAAGCTAGTCATAATTACATGGCTGATTATTCAGTATAACAAATACATACACCGAAGAGATACAGAACGAGAAATTTTTTTGTCCAAGTTGTAGGAGAAGCCAAGACATAAATTACCGACCACCTCCCACCATCGTACGCATGTACCCCGGAGGCCCATTACCCATTGGACCGTACGGCCCAGGTGTCATAGCAGAAGGAATTCCTGCTTGCATAGGACCTAAAGCCATCGTCACATTTTGTGTTTGTTGAGCTGCGGTATTATTGGGTCCTGGCGTTTGGTTGTGGACATCTCTAACGGATCCGCGGTCGTCTCTTTCTGCAATGGTCGCTCCGCCTCGCGTGGGGTCTGTAAGACCATTTGAAATAGCGAACGTTTGCCCAAGTCCATACAGTTTTCCAGAATATTCGACATCGTCAATTTGATCATTGAAATAGATTTCTCGCATTTTGAAGAAAGTCGAAGATGTCAGAAGAGAATCTGATCCTGCTTGTTGACTTGACGCTATTCTCAGCACCTGGGAATGGGAATGGTCATAATGTAAAAACGTCAAGCTGATCAACGATTCGATAACATACCCCGAGGTCGTCTGCTACTTCTTGGAGGCCACCTTTGAGAAGTTTCGAGGCTTTCATCAGAAACTTGATGTCATAAACCGTAGGAAACCATATGTTGAGAAGTGAAAAAAAGCCATCCTCCGTAGTTGGTAGAGATTCGGCGGTAAGCAGCTTTACAAAGTATCCAAAATCGTAGCCGCTGAAAAACAGGGTTTGTGTTGTTCGTTAGTTCCGTCGCATAGAAGATGTTTGTGAAAGCCCCCCTCCCCATTTAATGATCATGAATAAAAGCTGCAGGCCCGGCACGCAAGATGGATTGCGATCCGCTCCACACAAAGTATATCCACCCTCCCCGATCGAATAAATGACAACAAACACCACCCACCTATGAAAGGATATCCACTTCGTTTCAGGTGCCAACACCAGACCAGAAGTGATCATGAGTTCTGCAAAGTCATTTGGAAGGATCCCGTACTCCTCATGCTTCTGGAACTCGATGCCTGCCTTCTGTAATTGTTCTATTGAATCTGGAGGGTAGATATCTTCACTGACTCATGAAAAGGAAAAAACAAAGTAAGTCAGTTTTTTTTTTGATCTAAAGGAAGCTGAACGACGCACGCTAGGCTGAACTTGAAGTTAAACTGCCATGTCGAACATTCTTGTGGAAACTGACCCTCTTCGTCTGCGAGGGTGATGCCAACTTGTATAATTTTGAGTAGGTCAACATTACACCGCATCGTTTGATAGTGGTAGTCTGAAGAAGTCTTGAATGAACCAATAGGGCGAGCAACGACTCCGGGGAATTCAGTGTCCTGTATATATAAACTGAGTAAGTCTGGGACTGCAAGTTGAATATTTAGGTGAAAGTACGGACCATTGCAATATATGGGTATTGGTCAATGAGGTCGCGTATGTGCCTCATTTCAGTCTCCAGATTGAGAGCCCATACCTCCCGTATTCGAGACATAAGAGGTTATGGAACCAGAAAACAAAGTACAAGTCCAAGCCTCGTCAGTGGCCATTATCCGAGCTTATGTAATGTAAACTGGTATACAAAGGATCTAAATGTTTATTTGGTGTATATGTTACAAGAGAATACAAATTAACGGTTGGTTCAAGAACTGATCAGAACCACGCCATGTAACTAGTTTCTTCCACTAGTTCAGTAGTCAAAGCCCCATGATCAAAATTGAAATTCTTATCCTCCGCTACTCGGGGAGAAGAAGGGATGAATGGAGTAGGTTGCGCAGAGGCAAAAGTATACCTCTCTTCCACGCTCACACCCACGCTCGAAAAGCGATAGATATCAGGAAGCCACGTGTGTTGAACAGGTAAAGAAGACGATGGGTCAGTGGAAGTCATGAACGGTGCTAGATCTGAGGATGTCATGAAACCCATCCCTTGCATTACAGACCGCGATTCAACTCGCTCGGCATATTGCGAGATGAGGGTGTGAACATGGCTGAAGGATGCTGGCAGGACTGGTTGTGGGACCGGACTTGGAAATCCGGCATACGCAGCGTGGGCAGTTTCAACATGTAATACTCGGCGAGATTTTTCCACTAACTTCTGCATGACAGGCTTGTGGCGGTAAAGTGAGTATACAAAGACTGGATGGACATGAAACACATACTAGAGCCTTTCCACTGAAAGGTAGTATTTTTGCTGCCGATCTGAAAAGTCGACAACCTCTCTCCATGTCTTGGAATGCGTAGGCTGCTAGTGGGTTGGATGAAGCCCTGGAAATAAGAAGGGATAGAGTAACCTTATGATCATCAAAAAGTCAACGCGTTTCGAGTAAATATCGATGATCAGGACATACCACGGCGGAAAACGCGTTGAACCAGAAATGCAAGAACCGCACGCTCAACTGTTGTTCTTGCTCAAAGAGTGTTTCTACCACCGATATTAGATTAGACGCCCCCAGATAAGTCGCAATCACAGAAGGTGCATGATGATGGCTGAGATCAAAAGCTTCTGGACCGCTCATAGCATCCGTAAAATACCGCCGATGAAGTTGAAGTAGAGCTAAGAAGTTATGTCTCCCGTCAGCAATTATAAATTCCGTGGACGTGCGGATATTAAAAAAAAAGTGGGGGACATACCTATCTCACGACTCATAGCAACCAGTCCTCGTTGCATGATGAGGAAACGAGGACTTACGTCATGACATTTGTGTTCGTCCAACAATGAAGGAACTCCAAAATCTCTGACTGATTTGTCTAGGTTGACGATGTGGGCATAGTCTGGTGGATCGACGGCCACCATCGCTTCTAGCATCGGTGTCAGGCACTGGATGAAAAAGGCATTTTTCCATTCATGATCTACAAGGAATCAAAAACAAATAAATGTTGTTAACCAAGATGGTCATCCAACGGAAGAGTGAGGAAATGTCCGACTTACAGACGATCTCTTCCCTGGGCACATATAGCCCTGGTCCGACGCAAGTCGGAGGCTTAATATCGACATGTGCCAGCTGTAATGAGGGTGGTCGTCCAAGTGAAAGACTCTAAAAAAAAATTAGCAATCCGAAATCGGTAGTCGCCGTGGCCCTGAAAGTTAGGTCGTACATACCATGCGACAATCCATGTTGAGCAGTTCCCAAAATACAGACCGTCGCTTCTCATGCTCCTCAGGGATATCTTTCATCCTTGGAGCATCTCGGTCTATTCCAGGATCAATCTTTGATTAAAAGTTTGCCGAGAATTGAGAACGACATACGCAATCCAAGCTGAAAAAGATTGAAAGTTAAATTAAGAAAAATCGATTTTGTGTGATGATGATGTAGAGAGGCTACTTACTCCTTGTGCAAGTTTGGCGACGAAACCCATGAGATTCCAAGCATAACCAACGGCTTTTTTATTGTCGGAGAATATCAAGTGATACCACATCATGAAGAACTTGAGGAACACAAAGTTACGTTATTTTATTTTTTATTTGATATGAACGAAGACTTACGAGGGCATGCAAAACATCAAAATCGGGCTCTTCCATGAGAGGGATTTCACAAACAGCGGCGCGAGCGAGGTGGTGGTATGCCTCGCCATGCAAAGATCCAAGAGGCCTAGTAAGATCGACTAGGGAACCTATCGATAGGTGCATCAACAGAAGAGCCAGCCTCCTTGGGCTGAGGGCTTCAATTGGTGTCGAATAACAGTAATGTAGAAGGTTTGGGAGAAAAGTTTCCGATGCGTCCAAATTAAATCTTTAACAAAGTTTTTGTGTTTTTTGTTTTTTGTTTTTTTGTGTTAAGAAAAGAAGAAATATATATAATATTAAATCCACTTACTGCCAAAGCGCATTGGCTCTCGCTTCTTCACAAATCCTCTGCGCTTCCGCTCTGGGAGGTAGAACATCTCGTATTCTTTTTCGAATACTAACATCGACCATCCAAGGGAACGGGAACGTCGCGCTCAACTGGAGAATATCAGGAGCTACCTCCGGCGGTGAAGGCTCTCGTCCAGACCCATGATCTGGTTCCATCAAGTCCCCACGTGGCGGTGATTGATTATTATTCAATGACAGAGTTGCAACTGACTCTCGTAATTGCCCATCTCGAGAAGAATGGTCGGCGGCCAAAGTGGTGGCACCCGATGATGCATGGGGATTGGGTGGATTTGTTGTCCCGTATAATTCTTGAGATGTTTTTATCCTCAGTAATTCAGGTGAAAGTAGGGGATGTGGTTGATTTGAACATCGTGACTGGAGGGATTCAAGAGCGTCTTCTAATTGGCGCACGCGGTCACTGAGTTGGAAAATCTTTTCATGTAGTTGTTCGGCGCCAGCCAAGATAAATCTATTTTTTTATTTTTTTGGGGGGGTCGTTTAAAAAGATGGATAGTCATTTTATGGGGGTAGCAGTTTAGACAACATACCTACTTCCACGGCCAGAGGTCAAGGCACCTACCTTATACATATTAGCCGCCCAAAGATAAATAGAGCATAAAGAAGGACGGACCTTCTGGGCAGAGAGTTCCACAACCTCTTTTGACACAAGACTTTGTGGAAATGTGGGGTATTATTCGTTATTTTGAAATGGGTGTAATGAAAAATTGAAACCAATCTCACTTGACATGGAAACACACGATCACACTAAGGTAGATTAACATTAAGTATGTTTAAGGCCGATCAGGCAAAAAGCTAAAAAGATCGCACTTGCCTTGAGTTTTAGCCTGTTTAAAAAAAGAGAGTATCCCAACACCAAGTCAGATGGAAAGTTTTCTTCTTCGGGGAGCAAAGAAAAAAAAGCTCTTTTTTTTTTTTTATACTTGCCTACGACATTCTTTACATGAGAGTTTACGATTATTTTTGTCATCTGTCCGCCCCTTGATTGGAGTGGTGGTGGTAGAGGTGGAAGCTGGATGAGCTTCCGACCTCATATTTCTGAGATTATCAGCAGTACTGATGCCCATGCCCACCCCCGAGTCCTCGATAGGTCCCGCATTGGGATGCGCGGATTCTCCGGCCATACTAGTAGAAGTGTTTCTTGGTCGTTTAGTAGGCCTGGTATCCTGATCATAGTTTGTGAACATTATTTAGATGCCAGAGGTTAGTAGTGATAGTGGTTCGTGAACAAGAGAATGCAAAGGAGGGTTGGGAGGGAAAAAAAGGTTTGAAGGGACCGGATGTGGCTTTTACATTAGAGTTAACAAAGCCCGTGACTTCCGGAGAACGAAATTCGAAATGAACTCGTTGCAAGTGGATAACGTCAAACCCTTTGGACCATGTGTGCCTCAGGGTCCAAATAAGTTTTCGATCAAATAACCCTGCATTTAACCATCACAACAAAAACACAATTTGCCCAGGGACCACACGGTGCTTTAACCGTAACACACCGCCATATACACTTCAGCCTTTCCGATAGACGGAAAGTAAAAAGGAAAGAAGAAGAGAAAAAAAAAAGAAAGATTACTTGGCTTGTACCGTAATTCGCGGATTTATGACGGAATTCTCTGTCCAAGGTCCAAGCGAAAGAGCCAAGCAAAGCCAATGCCATTGGTTTGAAACAAAAAGTATTTATATACAAGCGTAATAGATGAAACATAATGCAATGACTCGACAAAAAAAAAATTTACATAGCTCTATATCCGATTATAGCCAATAAATGAAATAGATAGAAATGAAACGAAAAATGGGGAGTCTGGTGGTGTACAAATAAATTACTTATCCAAAAGTTCAGAAAAATGCCATCCAGCTCTGGTCACCATTCGAGTTTAACGCCCCAAGTTCAAAGTTCATCGTATCAACAATAGCCATCTTCGAAGTCGGCGATAAAGTCATCAACGTCGATGGAGGCCATGATGGTTGAATGGCAGCTGGACGAGCGGCAGCAGCACTATTTGACAGACTACTATTGGAATAAAATATCCCTTGATCTGGTTGCATCCCATAGGATGATGTAGGATACGATTGCGAGGAGGATGATGATGATGACGATGAAGACATCTCATTATACCCATTCCCATTACCCAGTCCGTTTTGGGAATATGAGGGTCCTGGTGGGACACAAGCAAATTGTGGGACTTCCGGCGGTAAGACGGGCGAAGATGGCGAGTGGTTCACAGGTGTAGGACCCCATGTATGGAGTGGACATGCAATAGAAGGAGGAGAGCATTGGCATGCATGACGGGATGTTACTAGAGATCTAACGCGTTCATGGACTTCGATGACACACTGTAAAAGTCTTGGATGGAATCGTGCGAATGGCTCAGGCTCTTGATATTGACCTGTCCCATACTGATCCACATGAACATCACCAGTGCTCATCCCTCCTCCTCCTCCTCCTCCATTCGTGGAATCACATTCGTCGTCCGAGGTATAACGCCTAAGAACAACATTCGGCAATTCAAGACCTGCCGACCATCGGTCATATGTAACATTAGCTTTGTCGATCATCGTCTCCAATATCGGCTATAGAAAAAATAAGAAGACAGTAAAAAAAAAAAAAAGACAGAAAAGACTTACTACGACCTGCATTGCCCGCGGACAAAAATCTTTTGCTGAGCGGAACAAAACCCGTGCCCGCTCAAGCTCCTGGAGCGCCGGAAGTGAAAGACACGTGAAAGGCGCACGGGACACTAGTAGACATAGAGCCACCTAAAGTAAAAAAAAAAGATCCAACAGGAAAAACACAGGTCAGCAAAATGTGTCCAAACAATTTGAAAAAATAGATAAATTGCAAAGTTAACGATATCGTATTTACTGCCTCCATGTCAAATTCACACCCACGCGGGGTAGGCATGCGCCAAGGCATGTCGTTTTTTTTCTGTGTAGATGAGATAAAAATAATATTATACTCACAGCGGCGGAGAAGGCATTAGACCAGTACCCAAGGATCCTCGCTGTCAAATGTGGCTCACGGTGGTAAAGGTCTTGTACTGTAGCTATCATGCGAGAGGCACTAAGAAAGACGGCCACTACGGATGGAGCGTACTTGTGCCTTCGATTAAGACCCTCTTCCGGTCCACTGAGGGCCCGGGTGAAGAATTGGCGATGGAGCTGAAGGAGGACTAAAGACAGAGTTCGGTTTGGCTGGAGGCCTTAGGAAGAGAAGGAGGGGACATACCAGCCTCCAAAGCAGTCGACAACGAAGCCTTTTGCATCACAATCGATCTCGGGTGCGCACCTCCATCTCTGAGATGAGAAGGAATCGAGAAATCTCGAATCCGATTGTCGAGATCCATGACAGTCTCGTAATTCAACGAGGGTTGTGAGATAGCGTCTAGAACGGGAGCGAGGCAATGAATATAGCAAGAATGCTTCCATTCTTGGTCTGTAGAAAGAAGACAACAGGAAAGCGTGAGCATTGGGAAAAAACCTACATGGAAAGGAGCCTTACAACAATGCCAACTTTCTGATAAATCACAACCTTCATCTGGCGTGTACGATGGCCTTGGGCAATCAACATGGCTGAGCGACAGTGAAGGTGGTCTTCCTAATGATAAAGACTAGCCATATCTGAATACCAGAGGTGTGAGATTAACATTTGACATTGAGACTTACCAGACGTGCATCTAAGTATAAAAGTTCCCAAAATAACCAGCGTCGTTTCTCCACTTCTTCTGGGATGACCTTTGATTTTCCCCCGTTCAGATCTGACGATTTTTTTAAATTTTTTTTTTACACTTGAAGGAAGAAATGAAGACAAAAAAAAACATACGGAGACCAATCTACAAAAACTTAATCAATGGTTTCAATTTCATAAATATTTGGTCAACTCACACTTTGGGCAAGCTTTGCGGTCAGACCCATTAATCCCCACGCATACCCAGTGGCTTTCTTCCTATCAGAAAACACGAGTAGATACCAGATTTCATAAAACAACGTTGTTATCGTTTCCACATTCGTTTCTGCCATGACGGGTACCTCGCACAGACACGCCCGTGCGAGTTGATGGTATTTCTCTGCATCAGGGTGGTCTGGAGCTCTGTTTTGGAGATCGACAAGACAGCCAACAGCTAGGATCATGTAGAGGAGAGCGAGCCGCCGAGGGCATGGTGTGGAAATGGTAGTGTAACAGTGATAAGCCAGATTTGGGTAGAAGGTTGAGTTGGGATGAGGGTTGTATTGCCACAAGGCATTTTGACGGGCTTGTTCCCAGAGGTAATCCGCTTCTTCACGCGGCGGGAGGTGAGAAGCCATGTATCTGCGTAATGGAATATTGGGTTCCGATGAGATAGAGTCTGTTAACGGGAAGATGTGGCTTAAACGTGCAATCTCGGCTTGGAAATGTGCTTCTGAGAATTCGTCCTTGACGGTCTTTTTTTTTTTGACTTTTTGTTAGCTTTTTTTTATTGCCTGCATGGACAAGTGGATGTTATTCACCTGGACAGGGTGTGGGAGAAGTTCTGGCGCCATCGGAGTATCTTCGCTTGAGCTACGTTCATGAGCCTGTTGATCTGATGGTGAATGAAGGGGTACAGTTTCTGCACAAGTGCGGGGAGCGGCGGGGCGATCTTCTAAAGTAGAAGTAGCTTGTGCACTGTAAAGTCCCATCGTGCTCTTGATTCCCAGTAATGATGGCTCCATCAATGGATGTGGCTGGTCTGGATCCGATGCATGCTGGTTGTGAATGGCTTGAAGGCCGTCTTCGAGATGACGGATACGATCACTCATTTCTTGTATCTTGGTATGCAATTGCTCGGTGTTGGCCAAGATGAACCGTGTTCCCTTTCCAGAGACGAGAACACCTGCGTTTTTCCCGTGAGTAAAGACGAAGCTTTTGGGAGCGGAGAGCTTACCATCGGGGCATATTTCAGCGCAGCCACGTTTCTAAACATAGTTCAATGACCCCAACTTTTATTTCATTGAAAACCTTGTCACCTTGCATGAAGCGCAGGGAAAGGTACGGTCGCACTAAGTTTCGGTAAGTACAAGGATTGAGAAGAGGGCTGATACGAACCTTCAACTTCAACCTAAGGAAGACATTTTCAACCAACTCACAAAGACTGATATGTGCCTAAGGCGACTTACCGACGACACTCGCAACATGATAAAGGAGTCTGAAACTGACATGAGAGACTAGAACTAAGAGAAAGCTAAAATCTAACCTTCTTAGCGGGTTTTTTGGTGAGAATGCCATCTGTGATAAAGATATGGTCAAGTGGGAGGTGACGCTCTTCTGGATATGGGTTAAATTTACGAGCTCGTTTGAGTGGACGAGGATGTTCAGAGGGAACCATGCGTGTCATTCGGACACATTTCTTTGGTTTTATCAATATCCCCCCTGTACTATAGGCTCCGGCAGATCATGGGAACTTCCTATTCCAGCCACGGGAATATAAAATATCGTCACTGGTGTGAAGGCACCGCGGAACATAGTAGCAGTATACACAGAGCACGAGCGCTGGCCGTCACATCTGCACATCGCGATATCATGGCACCAAGCGCTGGCGAGGCTGCGCGTGACTGGCAAACTGTGTCAAACGACAAAAAGTCGTCCAGAACGCCAGCGGTTTACATCTCACAATCGGTGCGGTTTCCGAGCATATCAACGTAAAGCACAACAAAAAGATCTCTTATTTCGATAAATGATTTTCACGGCCCTATGTTAGGGTTTTTGGTTTGCCAGGCCAAGACCAAATGTGTCGGTTTCGGTGGCCAGACCAAATCCGTTTTCGGACGTGCCAAAAAACCTAACCTAACCTAAATCTTCCCAAAATCTAACCGAATCCAAAGCGAGTTCTCCGAAAAGGGAGTAGCCTCCTTGTGTTCCTGAGATCGTCCGGGAACTAGCGGTGCAGCCTAAGGTCATATCAAGGCCCCACGTTGGCCCACATTCTGACGTTGTCATTGCTCCAAATGGATTTCCCGGGCCTGTGAACCGGTGTACTGACTTGCAGTGAGCTCTCCGCCTTGAATTACGAACTGTTTTTTTCTTTTCTTTTCTAATAATGGCTTCAGCTGCGTATGGCCATATCATCAGCTTTCCTGAAATTTAAATATTCCCGTGGGTTCAACTTTCAACCTTTGTAACGGTATTCAATTGCCAAGCGCCGCGGTACTAATATACCGGGTGACTTCCTGTGACTTCCCGCTACTTCCCGTCGTCAATTAAGGGTCGTTTCCCCAGCTGAGTTTAAAGATATCATTTCTAACGTAGGCGTTGAACCTGGCCTAAGATATGATTGGAATTTGGAAGCACCCAATTTCCAAGGCTTGGAATAAAATCTGTAATGAAGGTGGCTGGTGCCACGGTGTTCCATCGAGTTTGATACTGCTTAATATGAGCGAGCGGCGAACTCGACGTGTTTAGAAAACAGGGATTTGAACTAGATTAAAGTTTGAAAATGCTAAACAATCGGTGGGAAAATAATCTAAATGACTATCCGAGAGTCGCGTGGGACGAGACCTTTGTCAAGTACCCCGGTTAAAACGGCTTCAAAAAAGTAAAAAATTGGGTGTAACTTATTAGAAAGATAATAATGAACATTCATGTTGGCACCAACTTTAATGCTCCCCAAAGTTTTCAGTAACACTTTCTTTTTTTTTTTTGAACAACGTTTTGTCGAGTTGAATTTTTTTTAGGTGAATTTTCGGACCAAATTTCCGCCAAGGTTTGATTCCAAGCTTGCATTGGATGTCAACTGATGTACGCCACTGTCCAGCATCCTAGATTTTGTGCCCAGGGAGTCAGGTGTTATCGACTTTGGTATTCTAATCTTCAATTCTCCCAGTATGATCAATCGACATATACTAGTGAGTTCTGAGTGCCTTATTGGATGAAGCCTGAGAGCAACAACGACTTATCATCGAGCTATTTCTGTCCCTCTATCCCTAATCTTATACAATTCAATTCCATTTGTTTCAACCACCAAACACACGACGCCCTTGAATCCACATCCCTAACCGATTTCTCACATCTCCTATACACCACCATTTCTCAATCTCTTCAGATCTCAATGGTCTCGATAGTGACGACGACTTAGTTGGCACTTGAGATTCCGATTCAGAAGCTTCGAGATCGAAATAATCAAGTGCGCCGATACCCATACCAGAGGTTCGATCGTATAGTTTGACTATGATTAAAGAGGACATTAGTACCTTGGAACCACCGATGCTGCTTTCTGTATATTGAACTCACTTTCTTGAGCGTCGAATGGCAGGCCAACTCCGAATATTCCTTGCAACCCCAAAGCCATCGCGCCCCCTCTTGTCGCTAAGAATAATGCTTCCTTCCAATCGATGGATAACTTCAAATCCATAGCTATTTCCGCAGCCACCCCCATCACCCTACTTCCCTCCCGCATTCTCGAAACCATCACTGTTTGTCTCATAGCATTCATCATATCCAAACTATAGCCCCCAGCTACATCCGTCCCCAACCCCACTTTCACCTTTTCAGTTAGGGCTTCGCGGAGCGGGAAAGGTGTGGCAGAGAAATAGGCATTGGAGAGAGGACAGTGAGCGATGGATGTCCCTTTGGAGGACAAAAACGAGAGCTGAGAAGTGGAAAGGAAAGTGCAGTGAGCTTGGATTGTTTGCGATGTTAGGAGATTATTCTGAGGGAGAAGAAAGTAATTAGTAAACGTTGAAGCAAGTGGGAAGTTGAAACTTTTGAAAGGTCTATCAAAAATTAGCTTACAGAATCAAAAACATCTATATCCTCTATACCTCTCTCCGCTCTGACCCACTCTACCTGATCTTTCGCTTCCGCTAGATGACTTTGAATTTTCACACCTTGCTCAGCTGATATCTCGCCCAAACCTCTCAACAATTCATCGGAACAAGTCGGTGTGAATCGAGGAGTTAAGACAGGTTCGACAAGACGGTGGGAGGGAGAGAGATGTGCGGTTAGGTGTTGGCATCGCTTGATAAATGACCTAGCTGATTCGAGAGATTCGTGGGCGGAGGGCTCGATGTACGTAGTAGTAGTAGTAGTAGTCGCTGCTTCAGTCTGTGGTGAGGATATGTCGATGTCCATTGATAGTTTCCCAACATAAGCGCGTATACCGGCAGATTGCATACATTCAGCAAGGATCAAACTAGTCCATAAATTGTCTATAAGTAAGTAAAAGGCTTCCGGCTGTAAAGAAGAGGTGCACTTGGTCTCTTCTTTGATTGTTCCAAAAAGCAAGACAGCACCAGTTCCATTCTCTTTAAGACGGTTTGCGAGTCGTGTGTATAGCTTATGTGCGAGATCAGGATTGCCGTCTAGACGAGATTCCGCTTTGAGAGCGTATTTATCGAGCCATTCCATCAAAGGGAGGTCTAAGCCCGTTCCTTGATAAAGGAATTGAGGGGCATGAAGGTGAAGATCACAGAACGGAGGCAACAAGAAACTTCCTGATGGTACATCGAGTATTACTGACTCAACCTCCAAACCTTGATTTTCCTTACATTTCCGCAAGATCTCAATCGATTTAGGCGACGTGCTAGAATCTAGATGGGTTATGATGCCTTCATCGTTCACAGCTTTTTAAAACATGAGGTATGGTCAATAACGTTCAAAAAAGGAGGATTGTTATGTTCTGTGAGAGATTAGACGTCTTGATAGACCAGTGTGACCGAGCAGACATACTTCAAAGTTACCAATGAGATGATTATCGAGAATTTCCAACTCGCCGAGACGAGGTGTATGAACCAGGGACCCTCGGATGAGCATGGCTGAAAGCTGTGATAAGGAGGCTCGCTGTCACGCTGAATAACTTGACGACATCCTGCTTATAAATCAATCTTTGACCGGTCATGGAGAGATCCTCGAAATTGCCTACCTCTAGTGATTGCAACGCTCTCAACTTCAGGTGACAACTCTAACAACTACGAGCAAAGCTGTTGGTTTACCGTCTGATGTTGCTTTTCACCGTTCTGTTCTATGGATCACCGTTTCGCACAAGATGTCTTGCTTGTCACTAACAACAAGCTTTCTGAACTTGGTTGCGACAGCAGATCAATCTCAAGGTGCTCAAGGAAAAAGAAAATGAGGGTTGGCAAGTCAGGATTAATGTTGTTGATAATTTCCATTCGCTCGTGGTTGATTCCATGGACCATTTGCTGGAGAAAAACTGTTAAATTCAGTTTGATCTCATATTGAAAACATCCGGGATATATGTCTTTGACAATTTTCCGGGAAAAAATCAGGCTCCTGCAGTTGCAATTAATCTGCCAACGACCTCGACTCTGGGAGGGAAGGTATATAGTATCAGTAGCTTCTTAACTATCTCTTACGGGTCCCACAGAACCCAACTCAAAAGCCATCTGTGATCCATCCTGGACCCATTGTCCAACATACCGTTCATCTGCCAGGTTCCGATTGTTCCTGATTTTGCAATAGCCGAGAGCTGATTGGATGATAGGGGGGCTTCCCCAACCTCATAGTCATCATTGTTTGGACCGTCGCAGTCACTGTGGCCTTCGGCATCTGGTTCGACTCTGTTTGCTACTCCAACCAGCTTTCTTTTTGGAGCAGTGAGCGTTGGTTCAAGTCGGCATAAAGCAAAATATCGCATCTATATGGCCCGAAATTGAAATCAAAACTTCATCCGGCTTACGTTCGTTGATTTCTCCAGAGGACATACCTCACCTCAATGAGCTAGTAGTCAGATCAAACGCAGTATCGCGATGGCACCAGTGGTTCCATTGAGGCACATATCCCATTCATACTCTTTTCATACTCTTTTCTTCTCCGCTTCTCATTCCTTTCTGGGTACTTTTAGGACTTCGCGTAGCAGACAAAAGGTCTCTCTTCCTTGTCCGAATCATTTCAAGAAGGCAGAGATTTTCGGACAAAAGCTATGAAGATACAAGCGCGCCTGATTCGGCGGTGCTTATCATGTCTTTGGTGTTCTTCATGCACGCTATAAGTTTTTTGTTTTTTTGTTTTTGTTTTATGGTACGACTCCCGCTCAAAAATATATATTAAACCCTCCACCTACAGGTCCTCGTTTTGAAATAGATTATGCTTTGAAGTAGATTATGAAAAACCTCCGAGAATGACCTCAAATGTACATTGGCTGTCATCTGGATAGGCATCATTATCACAGCTAAATTTTTTATTTGGCCAGGCAACGAAGGTGATGAGGTCCTATGTTCTATTGTGGAACAATTTCACTTTGCTGTGACTGCGGTCTTCCAGGATCTTGTCTACCGATATGATGTACGGAAGTCATCGGGTGACGTTGGAGGTGAAGAAGGCACTTTTTTGTCTGTGTACATCATGGTATGTTGCTTAACTTTCAAACAAACGGCGGTATCTACCATGTGGTCCCCTCGGTGGGACAATCGGACCGACGGTTACTTCGCACAAAGGTGGTTACCATGTTTGAGGTACATAACTCCAGCGCGTGCTATATTATCTTTTTAGAATCCAATTGGGAAGCAACCTTTTTGTGTCTGTGTGTTTTTTTCAAATTTTTTATGGGATTTTATCTCAATAATGTCGGACTTTACACCGAAGAAAAATATCTGATGCAGGGTGCAGCTTTTCTTTTTTTCTTTTTTTCCCTCTGAACGCAATTTTATGACTTGAGTTCTAGTGTTTGTTTCTTTTTTCATAGTTCACTGCTGTTCAAGGATTCACGTAAGTCTGGCTGACGCCTTTTGTGAAGAGGGGGGTTGTGTGGTCTTTATGGATGGATTAAATCTCTTTTTTCTTTTTTTTTACAGCCATGCCACTCTTATATCCGCTTATCGTACAATCTCTCGAGGACGCACCAACTTGAATGAAAATCTCGCTCAGGGCCTCTGATTAGCCCAGTGTGTGTGCAAATTTATATTGAAAGATTCACAGGCCAATCAATCGTAGTGAGAACACCTGGGCGAAAGACAACAAGTGTAACATCGTGTACTTAGTCGACATCGCATCGCGTAAGATGATTGTGTGTACTCAACGGTTTCCTCAACAAAGTAAAATCCCGTACGACGACATAATGTAAACTTATGTAAAAATTGGAGTCAGGAAAAAGTTTGGATTTGCTACTTGATGAATTACAGAGCAGAAAGATTATATACCAACGCATGGATCCATGTCCAAACGAGCAGCAGTGCACACGAGCAAATAGTGTTGATAACGCATCGAGGAGTTGATGGCCAAAGATGTGTGCATTGTCCAGGCCCGGAAAGGAAAGCTGCGGGTAGCGAGGGTAACAAAGATCTTTGCAAAACATTGGGGAGAGCTACCGTCAACTGCCTTAAACGGGTGCTACTTGATGAAAATTCACAGGCCAAGACCTCTCGAGCTACTGTCCAGCCTTTGCCAATCCACTGAATCCTCGCTGTCATTGTGTCCCTTTGGAGATTCTGGTCGGTGATGATAGATGGTTTGAGATTTGTGGCAATGGGAAACGACAGTGAGTTTGAAATGAAGACGAGACGATGTCGATGTGGGAAGTTTATGAGTGGGACTTTTTGCGACAAGTGACATCAGCATGCAGTGTCCGGGATGACAAGTTGGGCCATGGAAAGGAAAGACAGGCATCAAGACGGCAGGGAGCTGAGTTCATAACAGGACAAGCCGAAGGTGTCAGGAGCAGTAGACGGCATGCATCTACATTCACTGAGCCGTTTTTTGATTTGTTAATTTCACTGTATCATAGGGGCAATATGTTCAAACTCAATCAGTAGTGCTCTTGATAATGATAGAACGTACTGCAAGGGAGATCTCCAAGTAGTAGACATCGCCACGATGGACATTCCTCTTGCAATTCTTGTTCCATCCTTCCGGAAAGTGCCACTGCGAATACTACTGGGACTTACCTTGCGGAGCAACAAGAAGGTAGCATACTTGCACATGAGGCATTGAGGCAGTCTGCCGCATGGTTCTCTTCTTGGTCTTCTTTGGTGGCGAGTCCTCCCCGAGTTGTTCCTTCAAGCTTGCAATAATGTTGCGGATGTGCTGATAGCCCAGCGCTGGAGGATCCACACAACGGCTGACATATTCGAATGGTCAAGGTCGATTGCGAAAGCATCAAACAGTGAGAAATTCCGTGCCTCAGGTATACAGTATATATTGT
>Ga0193743_1001085_pt1 | contig 20753 bp, 17 predicted proteins | sample L2c2metaG_FD_143038 | JGI IMG/M metagenome (GOLD analysis project Ga0193743, IMG submission 143038) | Soil microbial communities from a riparian zone of the East river system, Colorado, United States - L2c2 | ecosystem: Environmental > Terrestrial > Soil > Riparian zone | place: USA: East River... | reverse complement strand
ACTTCCGAATGATGAACGGCAGCGGAACCATGCACAGCGCAGCAAAGGCGAAGAAGCGAATGATATCGATGTAAGACAGCATGGCGGCCTGCTGCTGCAGTTGCTGATAGAGGCGCAACATGGCAGCACTGTTCGCGCCGGTAGCCGACAGGCCGCCGGTCACCAGGTGATGGCTCATTTGCGACATCGCGTGCAGATACGACGAGCTGCCCCCGGTCATGTGCGCGCCCAGATAGGACTGATGGCGCTGCGACTGCCGTGCCAGCAGCGTCGCCACCAGCGCCGTTCCTACCGATCCGCCCATGTTGCGCGCAAGATTGGTCAGGCCGGAGACATCGTTGTTCGCCTCCATCGGCACGCCGACATACGAGAGTGTCTGGATGGGAATGAACATGAAGCCAAGCCCCGTCGCCTGGAAGAAGCGCAGCCACGCGGCGTTACTCAGGCTCATCGACAAGTGAATCGTCGTCATGTGGAAGAGCGCCACCGACGTGATGGCGAAGCCGAAGGCCAGCAGATACCGCGCATCGACTTTCGCAATCAGGATGCCGACGATCGGCATACAGATGAGGGTTGCGATACCGCCCAGCGACAGCGTCTTGCCCGCATTCGTCGCCGTGTATCCCATCAACGTCTGCAGCATCTGTGGGATCAGGATCGTCGTCCCATAGAGCGCGATGCCGAGGATGAACATCATCAGGAACGACAGCGCAAAGGTGCGGCTGCGGAAGAGGCGCAGCTCGATGACCGGCTTGTGTCCCTTGCGAATCTGCCACAGTTCCCACACGATGAGCGCCGCAATGCTGGCGATGCAGATGACAGTGAAGGTCGTGATGAAGTGCGAGCCGAACCAGTCATCTTCCTGACCCTTGTCCAGCACCACTTCCAGGCAGCCGAAGCCCAGCGCGGTGAAGAGGAAGCCGGTGTAATCGATCTTGACCAGGCCGGCACGCGCCCTTTTCACCGCTTCGATCAGGTGTGGCGGGTCCTCCACCACGCGGTTGGTCAGGTACATGGATATCAGCGCCACCGGCACGTTGATGAAAAAGATCCAGCGCCACTCATAGTTGTCCGTGATCCATCCGCCCACCAGCGGCCCGATCGCCGGCGCCGTCACCACGGCAAGTCCGTAGAGCGCGAAGGCCTGCCCGCGTTTCTTCGGCTCGAAGGTGTCGGCGAGGATCGCCTGCTCCGATGTCGCGAGCCCGCCACCGCCCAGCCCCTGCAGCACGCGGAAGAAGAGCAGCGTGCCGAGCGATGGCGCGAGGCCGCACAGCAGCGAGCTGATGCCGAACATCGCCACGCAGGTCATATAGAAACGCTTGCGTCCGATGAGCGTCGCCAGGTATCCGCTGATGGGCAGGATCACAGCGTTTGCCACCAGATACGAGCTGATGACCCACGTCGCCTCGGTCTGGCTTGCGGCCAGCGATCCGGCGATGTGCGGCAGCGACACGTTGGCGATCGAGGTATCGAGCACCTCCATGAAGGTCGCCAGCGTCACCGTCAACGCGATGACCCATGGGTTATGGCGCGGCTTCCATGTGGACTGTTCCGTTGCTTGCCCGGTCCCGGATTCGGAAGGCTTCGTTGCTGTCCCTGCCATATGGAGAAAATGTACCATTCGGTACATTAATCAAGGCCGGAGCCCCTAGTTCGTCACATGTAGTTCGTCACATTCGCTATGCTGGATTTCATGAAGCGCCAGGCAACCCGCAAACCGATGTTGAAAAAACGGAGATCCGTCCGCGGCCGCCCACCCGCGGATGAAGTTGCCGTGCGTGCCACGCGCCTGCTCGACGTCGCGACGGAAGTCTTTCTGGAACAGGGCTTCAAGGGCGCCAGCATGAGCGAGATCGCCCGCCGCGCCGGCGCCTCCAAGCAGACGCTCTATGCGCGTTACCCAAGCAAGGCCGCGCTCTTCGCCGCGTTGGTGGAGCGCAAGGCCGCACATCTCTTTGAAGCCATCGGACCGCTCGGCGAAGGCCGCAGCCTGCGCGACACGCTGGTCCACTGCGGCTCGGAGCTGCTCGAACTCATCGTCTCGGAGGACGCCCGCGGCGTGCATCGCCTTGTCGTTGCCGAGTGCATCGAGTTCCCTGAACTGGGCGAGATCTTCTGGGAGCGCGGTCCGGGCAGAACGCGTGTCATGCTGACGAACTATCTCCGTACGCAGCAGAAGCTTGGAAACATCCAGTGCGGCGATCCCGAGCAGGCGGTCGAAGTCCTGCTCGCTCTCATCATCAGCGCCACCAGCCTGCGCGCCTCGCTCGGCCTCGAGGCCAAGGCAGTCAAGACGAAGGCACAGCGCAAAGCCTGGGTGAATTTCGCCGTCGACACGTTTCTTTCCGCCATGCAGGCACCGCGGCCATCTGCCGTCTAGCCGCATCTCGTAGCTATCGCGCAACAGATCCTTCTTCATCCCGCTCGTTCCAGCGATACACTCGCCGCAGAGGACCTTAGCCGATGGCCCTGATCTATCTGCTCACCCGTCGCATCGCTGCGGCTCGCGTACCGACTGCTTTCCTTCTGATGTTTGTGTTCGCCCTGGTGCCCGTGGTTTCGATCACCGGCTGCAAAAGCACCTATTACACGGCCATGCGCAAGCTCGGGAAAGAGAAGCGCGACATTCTTGTCTCGCGCGTGAAGGATGCGAAGAAGGACCAGCAGGAGACTAAAGAGCAGATACAGACCACTATGGAATCCTTTCAGGCGCTCACTGGATTTCAGGGCGGATCGCTGGAGAAGTCCTACAAACGCCTGAATGCGGAGTATGAGAAGGCCGCCGACCAGGCCAACAAGCTGCACAACCGCATCCAGTCCATCGATCAGGTTTCCGGCGATCTCTTCAAAGAGTGGCAGGGCGAAATCAATTCCATGAACAATGCGAAGCTCAAGGCACAGAGCACAACCATGCTTCGCAATGCACGCGTGCGTCAGGCAGCCTACATGCGCTCCATGCGCCAGACGGAAGATCGCCTGACGCCTGTTCTCGGCGCCTTTCACGATCAGGTGCTCTTTCTAAAGCACAACCTCAACGCGCGCGCGATCGGATCGCTCAAAGGAACATCCGTATCGATCGGCAACGACGTCACGGACCTTGTGCAGTCAATCGACGGCTCAATGCAGGAGGCCGACAAACTCATCGCCTCGCTCTCAACCGACGATAATTCGTAAATCTGCTTTATCCCCATAAGTGCGCGGCCCAAGCAGCGAAGGTGCCTGAACCCCATCGTGCGCCTCTAGTCTTCGATCCTGTCAGACGGGTTCGTAGAGAGCCACCAGCCCGCTCCCGCCAGCCAGCAGCTCTCGTCGGGAGCGTCGTTGCGATAGAGCGACCGCACCTTGCTCCAGTTACGGTTACGAAATGCCTCTGCCAGCCGTCGCTCGCCTGCCTGATCTCGCGCCCCGGCGCAGCCGACGAACTGCACCTGGAAGAGAAACCGCGCCGCGCACACCTCGCCGTCGGCTCGCGTGATCAGCAGCATTGCGCCGGCGCCATCGTCCGGCGTCAGGGGAAACAGCAGGCGGCCGCCCGGCTCGAGCGCATCCAGCCACACCGCCAGCGGCTCGGTTGCGCCGGCATTCACATAAAGCACATCGCAGGCGGGCAGCGATCCCGTAGATCCGCTCCACGGATGGAGCCGCACCTGCGGCAACTCCGCCAGGTTCTCCGCCGCACGCCGCACCAGGCCGGGCTCAATCTCATAGGCATCCACCCGGCCCTGCTCCCCGACCAGCCTGGCCAGAATTGTCGTGTAGTAGCCTGTGCCCGCGCCTACGTGCACAACCCGGTCGCCCTTCTGCGGCCTCAGGGTGGCGATGCACACGGCGTGCAGACCAGGCTCTCCGTTGTTCAGCCCATCCGCCCCCAGCGACACCACGACATCCTGATAGAGAAACGCGGGATCGTCTCCCGGCGCTTCGACGAACCCCTCGCGAGTCAGGATCAGCCATGGCGGGCCGCCCACAAATCGCTCCCGCGGCGTTGAACGAAAGGCTGCGGCAAGCTCGCCGTCCGCAGGAACGCCAGCCCGCGCGGCCATCAATTGGGCGAAGAATGCCCGGTGCGCCGCAATACGCTCCGCATCCGTCCGCCAGTGCTCTTTCTTCCACATGCGGGCTCCCGAACGCACTATTCCTCGATGCTGAGCATCCTCGGCCCTGAGCACTGAGATGAGTGCAAAGAGAGGATCGAGGCCACCGCTGCCTCCCAAAATGAAAAGGCTATGCCGTCATCCGTGACCCAATCCCGCAAAAAACTCCCGACAACCGCAGGCCGCTGATGCAATCATGTAGGCCCGGTGACGGAAGCCATCCGCCTTCGTCCCACAGAGAGAGTCTGATGCAGACCAGCAGCAAACTCCCGGCCCGGCCCGACAGAAATGCCTCCGGGAGATCCGCGCCACGGACAAACAGAGGTCTTTGGGGAATCCTCCGCGTACTTTTTCGCAATGTGCTCCGTGCTGTCTCGCCCACTTTGCTGATGGCGGTCGGGCTGTGCCCCGCGGCGCAGGCCAGCCCGATGCTGCCCGCCTGCCCGCAGACCCACGCCGTTGCCTCACCGGCAGCCGAGCGTCCAACCTTGCCCCATATGGATACAGCCGCCAGCCGCACGGATTCCGTATACAGCCCGGCCGGGGAAAGCAACGACCCCTCCGCAACGCTCCGGAAGCTGATCGTCATCGGCTTCATGGGTGGCAAGGTACGGGCGAACGATTTCGTTCACCGGGAAGCGAGCATGGCGAAGGAGCTGCAGCAGCGGTATCCGCGCGCGCTGCACGCCGCCGTCTTTGCCAATCGCGACGGCGATGAGGCTCTCGCATCGGTGCTGCAACTCCTGGACAACGACGAGAACGGCTGCCTGACCACGAAGGAGAAGAGCGTTGCCCGCATCGTGATCTACGGCCACAGCTGGGGCGCCTCGGAGACCATCACGCTCGCCCGTCGGCTGAACCACCTCAGTATTCCCGTGCTGCTCACGATCCAGGTGGATAGCGTGCAAAAGCTGAATCAGAACGACGCGCGGATTCCGCCCAACGTCCGCGAGGCCGTCAACTTCTACCAGTCGGAGGGCCTTCTACGCGGCCGCCCCCGCATCGAGGCCGTGGATCCGGAACGGACGACCATCCTGGGCAACTTCGAATCAGCCTACAAGGACAATCCCGTCTCCTGCGCCGGCTACCCGTGGTACGCACGGGCGTTCATGAAGCCTCATATCGAGATCGAGAACGATCCCCGCGTGTGGGGCAAAATCGAAGCGCTCATCCAGAACAAACTGCTGTAAGCAGACGGCCCCGCCCGCACTCACTGATGCATCGCCTGCTGCGCGCGGCGAAAAGCCGCGTCGCTCACGTGCACCGAGCCCCGGAACGGCTGGTCGATGTCTGCGATGGCGACCAGAATCAGCGCGATCAGCAGCGAAAAAAAAGCAACCTGCAGTGCATGAAGAGTCATGTTCTCGGCGCCAAACATGCAGGCCGAGACCACGGTCAGAAAGCCGCCGGCGAGCAGCACATACCAGAGAACCCCGGGTAAATGAGAGCCGCTCGCCAGTTCCCGCATGCGCCGGTGTTCGCTCATCTGGCTCAACTCCGTAATGGCGTGATCCTCCGCTGTCGATTCCGTGGGCGATGCGGTTTTCACCGTCATGAGAATGCGCCACATCTCGTCCTTTTGTGGTGTGGCCAGAAAGCTGCCTTCGTTTCGCGCCATGGCCGGCCATTCCGAATTCACCACTGCATCGGCATAAGCGTTCGCGGCCCTGCGAAGATCCTTGCGCTGCGCTGCCGGCAGGCCCTCCGCCAACTGGTAGACGTTGACAAGAGAGTTTGCTTCCGCGCTGGCGTTCGCGTCCGCAACCCCGAAGTTGGTCCACACCGTGTACAGCATGAAGCCCACGATCACTGCATAGGTTGTTCCCAGAACGGTAAGCTGCCAGCCAATCAGCTCGTTGTGCGCACGTCGTTTCTGCGCGGGCCACAGGCGATTCAGCCCCAGGATCAGCAACAGAGACGCAGCCACGGTAACAATCACCACTAGCCAGTCTTCGATGTAATTGAGCATGCAGATCTGTCTCCCGCGCACCGCTGGCGCTTCCACCGGCTGAATCTGCAAGCGATGGAATCGAGCGGTATCGTGCCAACGACTATATCTTGCTTGCGCGAGCCAGGAAGCACTTCGGCATTGTGGATGCGCAACCCTGCAGCAGACGCGTCAGCACGCATCGCAGGTGACGCCCTCGACACTTACCGGCAGCGGCGCACCTTCCAGAGCGGCGAACTTCGCCGGCGCGCAGCAGGCCTTCACAAGCCGGGCGCGATCCGTCTGCATCGCCTTCTCCTCCTTCAGCCACGCGAGCGTCTGCCGAAAGATCTGTGCGGCTCCTTCATGCTGCGGCATCACCAGTCGGTAGTGCATCCACCGGCCCTCGCGCCGCGCGGCGACCAGGCCGGCGCTCCGCAGGTACGCCAGGTGCCGCGAGATCTTCGGCTGTGGCTGGCCCAGCACTTCCACGAAGTAGCAGACGCAAATCTCCTGCTCGCCCATCAGATTCAATAGCCGCAGCCGTGTCCGGTCGCCCAGCGCCTGGAAGAATCGTTCCATGTCGAAAGTAGATCGAGCCGCCATGCCCGGATTATATCCGCGTTGACGAATATGTGAAGGCGGGAATATATTCGCCTTAAGAGATATGTCCCGGAGGAAAATCATGACCCAGCCGCAATTCGATTCCGAAGTCGATTCCGTATCGGATTCAGTCAAGGCAAAGTACGGAGCCGTCGCCGAAAGCGCGCTCTCCAGCCATCACGCTGGGGTGAAAGCAGTCGCGGAAGCCTTCGGCTACACCGCTGACGAGCTTACCTCCATCCCAGCGGAAGCCAACATGGGGCTCTCCTGCGGCAACCCCACCGCCACCGCGCACCTCAAGCCGGGCGAAGTGGTCGTCGATCTCGGCTCAGGCGGTGGTCTCGATGTTTTTCTTGCGGCGCAGAAGGTCGGTCCCGCGGGCCGCGCCATCGGCATCGACATGACGCCCGCCATGATCGACCGTGCACGCACCAATGCAGCGGCTGGCGGCTACACCAATGTCGAGTTTCATCTCGCGAACATTGACCAGCTGCCGCTGGCCGATGCCTCCGCTGACTGCATCATCAGCAACTGCGTTCTCAACCTCGCGCCGGACAAGCCCGCCGTCTTCCGCGAGATCTTCCGCGTGCTCAAGCCCGGCGGCCGGCTCGCCGTCAGCGATATCGCACTCAAATCCGAGTTGCCTGAGGCGATTTCGAAGAGCCTCGCTGCATACGTTGGCTGCATCGGCGGCGCCATCCGCATCGACGACTACCGCACCGAGCTCCGCAAGGCGGGCTTCGAGTTTGTGGAGATCGTCGATAGCGGCGCCGACCTCAACGCCTACGCCAAAGTCGAAGGTCAGTCTGGGTGTTGTTCACCCGCGATGGACGGAGACGATGCCGCGCAGGGCTGCTGCACGCCCGACACATCACCCGACACACCGAAAACGCTTCACAACGATCTCGCCACACTGCTTTCCAAACACGACGTGAATGCCGCAGCGGCCAGCGTGAAGGTCTATGCGCTCAAGCCGGCGGCGACGAAGGCATGTTGTGCTCCTGGATGCTGCAACTGAAAGTCGATATGACGACAAATCACTACAACATCCTGTTTCTGTGTACGGGCAATTCCGCGCGCTCCATCATGGCCGAAGCAATCCTCAACCATAAGGGACGGGGAACGTTCCACGCCTACAGCGCGGGAAGCCATCCCATGGGCACAGTCCGGCCGGAAGCCCTGAAGCAACTTGCGTCCGCTGAAATTTCAACGGAAGGTTTGCGCAGCAAGTCGTGGGACGAGTTCGCCAGGCCGGATGCGCCAGAGTTGCACTTCGTCTTCACTGTCTGTGACAACGCCGCCAACGAAGCCTGCCCGTACTGGCCGGGACAACCCATGACAGCGCATTGGGGCATCCCTGATCCGGCTGCGGTCCAAGGTTCGCCCGAGGAGATCGAGCGGGCCTTCCACGATGCCTTTCTCACACTGGAGCGCAGAATCACACTGTTCCTCTCTCTCCCGTTCCCCACCCTCGAAAGAATGACGATTCAAGAAGAGATCAGGCGCATCGGCAAACAATGACGACCACGCTGGCGCGCCGCATCACGGCGGAGTTCATAGGAACCCTCTTTCTACTGGCTGCCGTTGTCGGCTCCGGCATTATGGGGGACCGGCTCTCCTCCGGCAATATAGCCATCGCCCTCCTGACGAACTCCATTGCCACCGGTGCTGCCCTGACTGCACTGATCCTTGCCTTCGGCCCAATTTCGGGCGCGCACTTCAATCCCGTTGTCACGCTTGCCGATGCGTGGCAAGGCGCGACTCTCTGGCGGGACGTTCCCCTCTACATTGCGGCACAGATCGGAGGAGCGATTGCAGGGGTCGCGGTAGCTCATCTCATGTTTGGCGAGACCTTGTTCCGGGCTTCGACTCATGCGCGCAGCGGTTCGGGCCAACTCCTGAGTGAGTTCATCGCTACCTTTGGCCTGTTGGCGGTCATCTGGGGATGCGGCAGGCCGCGCCCTTCTGCCGTTCCCTATGCCGTGGGTGCTTACATCGCGGCTGCCTATTGGTTTACATCGTCCACTTCCTTTGCGAACCCCGCGGTCACACTGGCCCGTGCAATGACGAACACATTCGCAGGCATTCGCCCTTCGGACGTGCCGGGTTTCATCCTCTTCCAGATTGCCGGCGCATTCGCAGCGTCACTCCTGTTTCGCTGGTTGCGGTGATATTGAACGTCTTCGCGTCTCCGGAAAGTCCGCGATGAGATCGGCGAGCGTGTCCACAATTTCATCGAACTCCGGCAAAAGGGCAAAGAACGAGCAGCCGGAGTTAGAATCGCCATCCGATTTCAATTCACCCGAATGGAGACGCCTCTGCTCGCGCGCCTCTGGTCAGGAGAGCGTTTTCATGAAACGCCCAGAGAAACACCCGGACCAGGCAATCGTCTCCCGCACTGCCGAGATCGGTGGCGCCAAATTGCACTACTTGACCGCCGGCAGCGGCACTCCGCTCATTCTCTTGCATGGCTACGCGGAGACTTCGCGCATGTGGAGGCCGATCATCCCCGCTCTCGCCGAGCGTTTTACCGTCATCGCGCCGGACCTGCCCGGCATCGGCGACTCGGAGATCCCTGCCGGCGGTCTGGATATGAAGAGCGCTGCTATCCGGATTCATGACCTCGCCAAATCCCTGGGCGTCGAGAAAGCCGAAGTCGTCGGACATGACATCGGCCTCATGGTCGCTTACGCCTATGCCACGCAGTTCCCGGCTGAGGTGACGAAACTCGTTCTCATGGATGCCTTTCTTCCCGGCGTTCCTGGATGGGAGGCTATCTATCACAGCGCAGGCATCTGGCACTTCCGCTTCAACGGCCCCACCCCGGAAGCCCTGGTTGCGGGCCGCGAGCGCACCTACTTCGCCTATTTCTGGAACGACCTCGCCGCCGACCAGAATCGCTCGCTCCCCGAAGCCGACCGGGAAGCCTACATCCCGGCCTATTCGCAGCCCGGTCGCATGCACGCCGCATGGGAGTATTTCGTCTCCTTCCCGCAGGCTGCGAAGGACTTCGCGCAACTCTCGCAGACCCGGCTGACCATTCCAGTGCTGACCATCGGCGGCGATAAATCGCTGGGAGAGCCGCTCGGGCAACAAGCCCGGCTGGTGGCGACCGACGTGACCGTAGTTGTGCTCAAGGACACCGGTCACTGGGTGCTCGAAGAACGCCCCCAGGAGACCACCGAAGCGCTGCAGAAGTTCCTCTGAAGGTGCGTTGTTTCTCTCCTGCACCACTCCAGCTAAAAATATCGTGTTACATTTAATAGTGTAATACGACATAAGCACCCGGAGTGAAGTCATCCATGGAGTCAAGAAGGCAGTCCAAAGCCAGAAATGCCGTCATCGTTCGGACGGAAACGCTGACCTTTCGGCTCAGCAAGCGCCTCCGCTCGCTCGCGGAGATCGCCGCGCGCAGCAAGGGAGTGACCCTCGCCAACTACGTCGAAAGCGTGCTCGAGGCGAGTCTCGCCGAGCCCATGGAGTTCCTCAAAGGTGCATCCATCGCTGCAAAAGCAGAGGATCTCTATGACGATGACCCCGCCGTGTGCTTCCTCAAGCGGATTTACTTTCCATGGGCTATGACCCGCGAGCAGAAGCGCCTGCTCGATCTCGTGCGCACCAGCAAGGTGCTCTATCCCCAATGGGACGTCTTCAATGTGGAGTTCATCCAGCAGCACTGGAATGAGCTATGCGCCATCGCCGAAGGTACTGACGATTCGCGCGCCCTGCCGCCGGAGATCTTCGACGGCGTCGACATCGAATTCACCCTCATGAGCGACACCGAACGCATCGCGCTCTACCAGAAAGACCCCGAAGGCTGCGCCGAGCGCACTCAGGCCTACATGAACTGCACGAAACGAACAAGGCTGGAGAATGCTGGTTAACGAAACGGACGAGCTCAGCTCCAGTGCGACCGGCCGATTTTGGAGGAGCGATATCGTGCGCCGCCGAAAGTTGGCATTCCACTTCGCGCAAATCTCTACAATGGAAATAGAGGCCCAACAGCCTGCAAAACCGGCTGCCCCCGAGGCAGCCGCTAAGTCCTTTCGATGGACATTTTTACGGCTAACCCCAATGGAATGACATTTTTAGCCCTCGGCAGAGGTGCTAAGTCCATGAAAGAAAGCGACTTATAAGGAGCCCTCCCGCACCGCACCCGGGGGAGGGGGTCGGGGTCACGTTACCCTCCGCAACATTTTGCCGAAATCGCGGTTCACATCTCTGTCTGCAAGGCAAGCTAAAGCAGATAAGAGGCCGGACGGATCGCGCACTCCCGTGCAGGACGCACCAACGGGGAAATATCAGCGACGAACCGCCGGCAAGGTGAAGGGTATGCGTATCGCAACGGCAATCCGCTCTTTGATTCTGGCCGCAACCGTCAGTGCTATTCCGGCGGCTTCATTCGCAGGCGTCTTCGTCTCTATCCGTATCGGCGCACCGCCGGTCCTGCCGGTATACGCGCAGCCCATATGCCCCGCACCCGGCTACATCTGGACCCCCGGCTACTGGGCCTATGACGACCAGGGCGGCTACTACTGGGTGCCGGGCGCGTGGGTACTGGCTCCTTATGAGGGCGCACTTTGGACCCCTGGCTACTGGGGTTGGGGCAACGGCGGCTATCTGTGGAACGCCGGGTACTGGGGCCCGCACGTCGGCTTCTACGGTGGCGTGAACTACGGCTTTGGCTACTTTGGACATGGCTTCAATGGCGGCTATTGGGATCACAACCGCTTCCGCTACAACACCGCTGTCATGCACGTGGACGGCGCGCGCTTCCACGACAACATCTATAACCAGAGAGTGGTCATCCGTAACGAGAACCGTGTCAGCTTCAACGGTGGACATGGCGGCATCGACGCGCGTCCAACCAGAGAAGAAGAAGGTTGGGGCCGCGAGCAGCACATGGCGCCCCTGGGTGCCCAGCACCAGAACGAAATGCGCGCCAGCCAGAACCGCGCGCAGTTCGCGAACGTAAATCACGGTCGTCCGGCGAACCTGGCCCGTACCGAGCCGGCCTCCTTCAACCGGAGCATGCCCATGAACAACAGGCCGATAAACAATCGTGTGATGACCAGCAGTCCGGCGCACACCGCACCGGTGACAAACGCCAACCGTCCCGCCGCTTTTAACAACGGGCAGCGGCCGCAGGCGTACAACCAGGCCCCGGCGTATCGTGCGCCGAATACGCAGATGAACCAACACACGCAGCCGCAGGCGATGCGTCAGGCGCCTGCGCAGACCCAGAGCTATCACCCTCAGTCGAACACGCAGATGAACCAGCACACCCAGCCGCAGCAGATGCGGGCGCCGGCGCCACAGCAATCGCACTCAGAGCCCGCGCACAGCAACAACGGCGGCGGACATGAGGGTGGCGGCCACGGCCGGTAATCAACAGAAACAAAGATGAAGAGGGCGGACCGAATGGTCCGCCCTTCTTTTTGCGGCAAATTTGTCGCGGCAATTTACTTACGGAGGGTTGCGGGAATCTCGTTGACGCTGTGCGCCAGTCCTGCGGCTTCCATGGTCGCGCCGATCATCGCGGGGAAGTCCATGCATGAGTTCAGCATGAGCTGGTAGAGCCGGTGATCGCTCCAGTCCTGGTTGTAGAAGCGGCGGATGTAGTTGGCGCGGCGGCGATCGGTCGCCTCCAGCTCCTGCTGAGCGTTGTCGGCGCGATCGGGAAACTGATCGCGGAACCACGCCAGCTTGCGTGCCGTGGAGGCATAGACAAAGACGTGGAAGGTGCCCGGCACATTGACCAGCGCCGACGCAGCGCCGCGGCCCACCACGACGCAGCGGCCTTCGGCCACCCGGTCCTTCAGGTAGTCGCGGACGAGCGAGGTCATGCGCTCGCTGTCGAAGACCTCGGAGGAAGACATGATGGCCGGCATCCGTTCCACGCTGGCGTGCCAGAAGGTCTTGCCGAGCCGGTAGTACCAGGGATCGAGGCGCTCATCGCAGTTGGCCACGGCGGCCTTTTCCAGCCCGAGCTTGGTGGCGATCTCGTCCACGATGCAGTTGTCGATGATGCGCCAGCCCAGATAGTCAGCCAGATTGTGAGCGAACTCGCCACCCCGGCTGCCATACTCGCGTTCGACTGTGATGATGCGTACCATGTGCGCTACCCGCGGCTGAAGCTTATCACCGGCTCGTTCCTCTGACTACTGAGACGGCACGCGCGGACGTTGGTTACCGGGCCAGATCGGCCTATTGCCGGAGATCGACGATGGTGGCTCCCGCACCGCCCTCGGCCTGGGTCGCGTCCGTCACCGTGGCGACGTGCGGATGGTTGGTCAGCATCGTCCGGAGCGCACGCCGCAGCACACCCATGCCAGTGCCATGGATGATGCGCACCCGCTCAAGTCCTGCCAGGAAGGCCCGGTCCAGGAAGGTTTCCACCTCGGCACTGGCCTCGGCCACCGTCTGGCCGATGACGTTGAGCTCCGCCCGCATGTCGTCGCTGGAGGAGGCCATGGTGACGGAGACCCCCCGCCGCCGTGCCGCCTCAATGGGGTTCAGCTCCATGGCCGCGCGCCGGGAGACCACCTCGGCGATGTCCCCCCGGGGCACCCTCATCTTCATCGGGCCCATCGCCACTTCAAAATTGGTGTCGTCGATCTGACGCTCTACGACAGCAACGCGGCCCAGCGACTTGAGCCGCACCGTGTCGCCAGCGGCAACATGACGGACCACGTGCGGCTGGGCCTGCGGATCGCCCTTGTCCGCGCCGGTGTGCTGCGCGACAGCGGTGGCATTGAACTGCTCCGCGAACTCGCGCCGCAGCCGTGCGATGCGCCGCTCAGCCTCCTTGGACAACTTCTGCTGCTGCATGCGGTCGTCGATCGCCTTGACGGCTTCACGCATGCGGAATTCGAAGTCTTTTAGCAGCGCGGCGAGTTGCTGCTCCAGCTCGCGCACCTTCGCCTTCCACTCCTTCAGGCCTTCTGCGGCCAGACGTTGCCGCTCGCGTTCGACTTCGCTTTCGCGTTGCTGCAGGGCAGCGCGTTCGCGGTCCACGGCGGCAAGATCCGCGTGCAACCGGTCGAGGAAATGCGCGATGTCCTCGGTCTGATGGGAGAGCTGCTTTCGCGCGGCGGCGACGATTGCGGGATCGAGCCCGATGCGCTGTGCGATGTTGATGCCCGCGGAAGCGCCAGGCACGCCAAGGCGCAGGGCGTAGGTGGGCGCCAGCGTTTGCTCATCGAATCCGACTGCCGCGTTCAGCACGCCTTCGTGCTGGGCCGCATAGACCTTCAACGACGTGTGGTGGGTGGAGATGATGGACCACGCACGCGCCGCGAGGAAATGCCCGGCGATGGCGACCGCAAGGGCTGCCCCCTCTTCCGGATCGGTGGCCGAGCCCAGTTCGTCGAGCAGCACCAGCGAGTGCTCATCCGCCTGAGCCGCGATGCGGTTCAGGTTGACGATGTGCGCTGAGAAGGTCGAGAGATTCTGCTCGATGGACTGCGCGTCGCCGATGTCTGCGAGGAAGGAGTGGAAGAGAGGAAGAACGAGCCGCTCCGCGGGAACGGGAATGCCGGCTTGCGCCATCATCGCCAGCAGCCCTGCGGTCTTGAGCGCGACGGTTTTGCCGCCGGTGTTGGGGCCGCTGATGATGAGTTGCCGTGCCGCGGACTCGAGACCCAGCGTGAGCGGCACAATCATCCCACCGCTGCGACGGAGACGGCGCTCCAGCAACGGATGGCGGCCTTTCTCGACCAGCAGCTCCGGCGCTTCGTCCGTGGCAAAGACTGGTGCGGTGCATTCGTACTCTTCAGCGAAGCGTGCCCGCGCCTGCAATGCGTCAACCTGCGCGAGGATCGACGCGCCGATTGAGAGCGTCGATGCCTCGCGCGCGATCTCGCTCGTCATCTGAACGAAGATGCGGTGCACTTCGGCCTGTTCTTCATCGAGCAGGCGGATGAGCTCGTTGTTCTGCTCAATGGTCTCCAACGGCTCGATGTAAACGGACTGGCCGCTGCTGCTGGCGCCGTGCACCACGCCCGGAATGCGTCGCTTCCATTCCGCCTTCACCGGGATGACAAAGCGCTCGCCGCGGATGGTGATGAGGTCTTCCTGCGTGGAGCCTTCGCCGGAGAAGCGGCGCAGCGCCTGCCGCAGACTGCTCTCGATGGTGCGCTGCTGCCGCTCCATCTCGCGGCGAATGCGCTTCAGGTCGGGCGAAGCGTCGTCGTTGAGCGTGCCGTCTGGATTCACGCGTGAACGCAGCGAACGCAGCAGCGGCGCAAGCTGATTGCCGCGTAGCGGCTCCGTCATTGCACGCAGCGATGGGATGCGCGGCGCAAGCGACTCCGGTGGCTCCTGCATGGCGACGTACCAGGCCACGACATCATCACCGAGTGCCAGCAGCGGCAGCAGTTCTTCCACGTCGAGGGCGGTGCCCGGGATCCGCGCCTTCGCCGTCGATGCCGCGGGGTCAAAGAGCGCGGCCAGCGCCGGGCGCACGCCCGCGGCAAAGCAGATGCGCATCTCCGCGACCAGTGCATGCTGCTCTGCTGCCCACGTGCTGGAGGTCGAGGGCGCAAGCGCCATCAGCCACTCACGCGTCACCGCGGCGGTGGCGTATTGCGACAGAAGCGCGAGCAGCCCTTCCCACTCCAGTGTGGCAGGACTGAAATCGGCGACAGGCTCCGGAATGGATGGCAGCAGACCCACGCTTTCACTGTACCGTGTCAGGGCTAGATAGAATGCTGGCATGGAGTTCCCGCAGACCCGCCTTCGCCGCCTGCGCACCACTGCGCCTATGCGCTCCCTGGTGCGTGAGACGCACCTGCACCCCGGCGCGCTGATCTATCCGCTCTTTCTGTGTCCGGGCGAGGGCGTTCGACGCGAGGTGAAGTCGATGCCGGGCGTGTACAACGTCTCGGTGGATGAGGCGGTAAAGGAAGCGGAGCAAGCTGCTTCGCTGGGACTCGGCGGACTATTGTTGTTCGGACTGCCGGAGACGAAGGACGAACAGGGCAGCGGCGCGTATAAACCTGCGGGCATCACGCAGCAGGGATTGCGCGCGCTGAAGCAAAGCGCCGCTGCGAAGAAGCTGGTGCTGATCGCGGACGTCTGCCTGTGCGAGTACACCTCCCACGGACACTGCGGAGTGGTGCGGCGTGACGGCGACGAGTTCCACGTCGATAACGATGCGACGCTCGATCTGCTGGCGAAGACGGCTGCATCGCTTGCAGAAGCCGGCGCGGATATTGTTGCGCCATCGGACATGATGGACGGCCGCGTGGCTGCTATCCGCGATGAGTTGGACGAAGACGGCTTCGAGCAGGTGCCGGTGCTGTCGTACGCGTCGAAGTTCGCCTCTGCGTTCTATGGACCGTTTCGCGAAGCGGCGGACTCCGCGCCGCAGTTTGGCGACCGGCGCACCTACCAGATGGACGGAGCCAACCTGCGCGAGGCGATGCGCGAGATTGAGCAGGACCTGGGTGAAGGCGCGGACATGATCCTGATGAAGCCAGCGATGCCCTATCTCGACGTGATCCACGCGGCACGCGGACGCTTCGATGTGCCGATGGGCGCGTATCAGGTCTCGGGCGAGTACTCCATGATGCAGGCCGCCTTTGAGCGAGGCTGGCTGGAGCGCGAACGCGCGATGCTGGAGTCGCTGATCTCCATTCGCCGCGCCGGGGCGGATTTCATTGTGACTTATTTCGCCAAGGAAGCAGCGAAGCTGCTGTAGACCCGTTTTCACAAATACTGTTTGCTCATCCGCGTTCTCGAGGAGCAGCTTTTCTTGACGGAAAAGCTGCGTCAATAGTTATTACAAACCCTGGACCATTTGTGAAAACGGTCTAGCTAGGGTTGCGCGAGCAGCGCGCGGAATTGTGCTTCGAGACGCGCGGTGAAGTCCTGCGGCGTCTCGCCGGATTCCATCGTGATGGGATCGCCGACGCGAATCGTCACCGTGCCTGGCCGGAACCAGCGTTGCTTGCGCTGCTTGATCTCACCGAGACCAACCATGGCCACCGGCAATACTTCTGCGGCAGATTCGCGCGCCAGCAGGCCGATGCCCGACTGAAATGCGCCGAGCGTTGCATCGCCAGAGCGGCGTCCTTCCGGAAACAGGATCACCGACATGCCATGGTCCATCGCCGCGCCAGCGTGCGCGAAGCTGCGGCGAAAACCTGCGCCCTGCGGCAGCGGAAAGGTGTTGAAGAGCGCGGTGACCAGCCAGTACGCCAGAGGCGTGAGGGGCCGCAACCACGCGTGACGCTCTGCGCGCGCATGCCGCCAGCCAGTCAGCAGACCGCCGGCCATCGCGACTGCTATGCGCCGCCGGATGCGCGCGGGCAACGCGGCGAGCACCAGCGGAAGATCGTAGGCCGTGACGTGATTGGCGACGATGAGGAGCGGCTTGCGCGACTCAAGGGGGTGAGGACGCACTATGCGCGGACTGAGCAGGAGGTGGGTCAGTGGAATGGAGATGCATTCCAGAAACGCAACGCGCAGCCAGCAGATGGGCGCGCTCCAGGGCCAGCGGGGATAGGCCGTGTCGTCTGTCCCCGCCCGGCGGCTTATTGGAGACTGAGCGAGCGAAGCGTCCGCAGAGCTTGCGGCGGCGGCTTCCTTCATTCTTGTGTGAGGCGTAATTAAGCCGCGCAGATCACCGACAGTGCGCACTTGCTGCCAGGTGTCATCGGGAATATCCACTGCGAATTGCTGCTCGAGAGTGCTTTGCAACTCGACGAGCCCAAGGCTGTCGAGGCCAATGTCTTCACTGAGGCGGCTTACATCAGAGACGTTCTCCACACGCGCGCCGGGCATCGTACGCAGCACTTGAATCAATGCGTCATCGCCAGCACTCACATCACCTTTGGAGATGAAGGCGAGTTGTGCGCGGGCGGCGATCTCGCGACGCTTCACCTTGCCGGTAGAGGTGCGGGGAAAGTCGGGGTCGGGCCAAAGTAGCCAGCGGCGGATCTGCTGATAGTCGGCGAGCGTGGTATTTGCAGAGGTCACTGCGGCTTCGGCCATCGCTGCGTCGCTCATCAGCAGTGCGGCTGCGGGCTGTGGGCCGCCGTTGTCGAAGGCGAAGGCGCATGCGTCGCGCACCCCTGGCTGATGTGTGAGTGCGGCTTCCACATCCTGCGGGTGCACGTTGAGGCCGGCGGCGGTCACGATGAGATCGCTCTTGCGGCCGGCGAAGACCAGCTCACCCTGGGCGTTTCGTGCGGCGAGATCGCCGGTATGGAGCCAGCCCTCTTCGGCGTTGCGCGCTTGCGCGTGTCCGGCACGCCATTCGGTGTCGGCGATGGAATCGCCACGAACGAGGATCTCGCCATCGTCCGCGACGCGAACCTCGCGGCCGGCGAGCGGCTTGCCGATGCTGCCGCGCGCGGTGTGGAAGGGGTGATTGAGCGTGACCAGCGCCGTGGTCTCCGTCATGCCGTAACCCTGGATGAGCGCGAAGCCGAGACGGGTCCAGAACTGCTCCAGGTCGGCAGGGAGCGTTGCGCCGCCGCAGACGAAGGCCCAGAACTTCCAGCCAAAGAGACGATGCTGGCGACGGAAGCGCCACCAGCGTCCGAGCGCGGAGAGTTCCTGTGCGGCTTCGAGCCGGCCGGCAAGCGTTGGGTCCAGCCTAGTGAGATGGCTGCGCAGCAGCTCCAGCACGCGGGGTACGGCTGCCAGTACGGAGATGCGTTGCGCGTGGGTCAGTTGGACTAAGCGCGGTGCGTCGAGGCGCGATTCGAAGTGGACTTCAGCGGCGAGCAGGGGCGGCACCCAGAGGCCCATGAACTGACCGAAGACGTGCGAGAGCGGCAGGGTGTGGAGGAATCGCAGCGGGTGGAAGGGGCGCGCGTAGCGGCGGTATCGGGCGATCTCGCGCTCGATGGGGTCGAGTGAGGCGAGGACGTTGCCATGGGTGTGGACGATGCCTTTCGGCTCCGAGGTGGTGCCGGACGTGAAGATGATCTGGAGCGGCGTGCTGCGGTTGAGGCCCGGAACGGGCTCATAGCTGGGCGCAGGCAGGCCGGTTGCATCCAGCGTGAGGGTTGGAACATCAGATGGCTGCAGCTTCTGCAACAGTGACAGATCGCCAACCAGCAAGCGCGGAGAGGTTTCGGCGATGACGCGCTGGGCGAAACGTGGATCGCCTGCGGCGTCGAGCGGCACGACGAGGATGCCGCGGAGGATGCAGCCGTAGAAGGCGGCTATCCACGCAGCGGAGTTATGGCCCCAGAGCAGGATGCGGTCGCCGGACGCGATGCCGCGGCGCGCAAATCCGGCGGCAAAGCGCGCGCTGAGCTCGGCTAATTCGGCATACGTCGATGGCAGGCTGCGGTTGCCGGTGTGGCTGACGACCGCGTGATCCGAGCCGTAGCGGCGGAAGTCATCGAGGAGCGTGGCCAGATGCGGACGCACACGGTTAGTGTGGCATATGCGCGTAGAATGATGTGTTTGGCTTGAAACAACAGTGTTGACAGGACTTTGTCGCCTGAATGAAGGGGAGCGAAATTTTGGCAGAGACTACTTACGATGTGGCGGTGATTGGAGGGGGGCCGGCGGGGTATACGGCGGCCATTCGGGCGGGGCAATTAGGACTGAAGGTGGCGCTGATCGAGCGCGAGCCGAAGCTGGGCGGCACCTGCCTGCACGTGGGCTGCATTCCGACCAAGTCCATCCTGTTCAACGCTGAGGTGTACGACCACCTGAAGCACGCCAAGGAGTACGGCATCGAGGGTGTAGGCGAGGTGACGCTGAACTGGAAGGCGATCCTGGAGCGGAAGAACCAGATCATCACCAAGCATGTGAAGGGCCTGGACTTCCTGATGCGGAAGAACAAGGTCACCGTCATAGCCGGCACGGGTAGCCTGGCCGGCGGGGCCAAGGGTGGCGTCCACACCGTGTCGGTGAAGGGCGCGGACGGCAAGTCGACGCAGGTGCAGGCGAAGAACGTGCTGGTGGCTACCGGCTCCGATGCCAGGATGCTGCCGGGGCTGAAGGCGGATGACCGGGTTCTGACCAACATCGAGATCCTGAGCATGGACAGCATCCCGAAGTCGCTGGTGGTGATCGGCGCGGGCGCAGTGGGAGTGGAATTTGGGTCCATCTTCAAGAGCTTCGGGTCGGATGTGACGATCGTCGAGTACCTGCCGCGGATGGTGCCGAACGAGGACGAGGACGTGAGCAAGGAGCTGGCGCGGGTCTTCCGCAAGCGGGGCATCGAGTCGCATGTGGGCGCCAAGGTCGACAAGGTGGAGCGTACGAAGGACGGCGTGAAGATCAGCTTCACCAGCGCGGATGGCAAGGCGCAGGTGAAGGAGGCCGAGAAGGTGCTGGTTGCGGTGGGCCGCGCGCCGCGCACCGAGAGTGTCGGTCTCGACAAGACGAAGGTGAAGCTCGAGCGCGGGTTTGTGCATGTGAACGAGTGGATGGAGACGGCGGAGCCGGGGGTCTATGCGATCGGCGACATTGTGGCCGGTCTGCCGCAACTGGCGCACGTGGGCGCAATGTGCGGGATCGTGGCGGTGACGAAGATCGCCGGCAAACCGGCGCGGCCGGTGAAGCGCGAGCGCATTCCGGCGTGCACCTACTGCGAGCCGCAGATCGGCAGCGTGGGACTGACTGAGGCGCAGGCCAAGGAGAAGGGCTTGACAGTGAAGGTCGGCAAGTTCCCGTTTGCCGGCAACTCGAAGGCGTCGATCGTGGGCCAGCACGAGGGCTTCGTGAAGGTGGTGGCCGACGCGAAGTACGGCGAGGTGCTGGGCGTGCACATCATCGGGCCGCAGGCTACGGAGCTGATTGCCGAGTCAGTGACAGCGATGGAGCTGGAGGCGACGATCGACGAGCTGATGTTTACCATCCACGCGCACCCGACGCTGGCCGAAGCGATGCTGGACGGCTTCGGGGCAGTCGAGGGAATGGCGATCAACGCATAAGTCTGAACCGGAAATACGACGGGCGAGGCTGCTGCCTCGCCCGTTTTTGCTTGGTACCGTTACCTACCCCCCTGCGGTGCGGGAGTTCCCCTCGTAAGTCGCTTTCTTTCATCGGTTTAGACCCTCTGCCGAGGGCTAAAAATGTCATTCCATTGGGTTTACGTCTAAATATGTCCAACCAAAGGACTTACGGCGGTAGCGACGGGCCGGACCCGGAGG
>Ga0193743_1001084_pt1 | contig 20756 bp, 20 predicted proteins | sample L2c2metaG_FD_143038 | JGI IMG/M metagenome (GOLD analysis project Ga0193743, IMG submission 143038) | Soil microbial communities from a riparian zone of the East river system, Colorado, United States - L2c2 | ecosystem: Environmental > Terrestrial > Soil > Riparian zone | place: USA: East River... | reverse complement strand
TAGTCCTTGAGCCAGGGATCGGTTGAGTTGACCAGCTCATAGGTCGTCCCATCGAAGACGACCTTGCCTTCGTTCAGAACAAGAAACTTCGTGGTCTCGTCGACTCCGCCGTTCGGAAGGGGCTGCATCTTTCCTGTCTCGGGGTCGAAGCGGTTCATCGCCAGAGTGAAGGCGTCCTGCAGGCGATGGGTGATCATCAGCGATGTCGTATGGCTTACGTCGCGCTGCTTCATCACCAGCTCGATGATGGTGGTGGAGGTGATCGGGTCCAGGCCGCCGGTCGGCGAATCGTAGAGGATCAGGTCGGGGCGAGAGATGATGGCGCGCGCGATGGAGACGCGCCGGCGCATGCCCCCCGAAAGCTCGGGGGGGAACTTCTGAATCGCCTGCTCCAGTTCGACGAACCGGAGCGCTTCGACCACGCGGACATGGGCCTCCTCTTCCGGAACATGCTCTTCGTGAAGCCGGTAGGCCACGTTGTCTTCCACCGACAGGGAGTCGAAGAGGGCGGACTCCTGGAAGACCATGCCAATTCGTGCTCGCAGCTTGAAGAGATCCTTCTCCGGCATGGTGGTGATCTCCTCGCCGAAGATCCGGATGGAACCGGAGTCCGGACGCAGCAGACCGTTTGCCAGCTTCATCAGAACCGACTTCCCCCCGCCGGCGGGCCCCAGGATGATTCGGGTCTCTCCGTGTGTGACGCGGAAGGAGATATTGTTGAGGACCGGCTTGAGGTCAAAGGCGATCGAGACGTTCTTAAACTCGACGACAGTTGCTTGCCCGTCAGGGTTGCTCTGCGGGGAATCCGTGCGCGGGAGCAGGTCGTTGGTCATCGCTTACCTGCCGAAGATCCCGATCATGGCTCGGCTTACGATGAAGTCGACGATGATGATGAAGACGGACGAGACAACGACAGCCTGCGTTGTTGACCGGCCTACACCCTGGGTTCCTCCCTTGGTGTTCATGCCGAAATAGCAGCCCACGGTTGCAATGATGAAGGCGGAGAAGAGCGGCTTGGTGAGGCCCTGCACTACGTCCGCGTACTCCAGGGCCCGGTAGGAGGCGTGGAAGTAGGAGGATGCATTGAGGCCGAGCAGAGCGACGCTCACCAGCGCACCACCCGCAATACCGACCGCGTCGGCCACAATAGTGAGAAAGAAGAGCATGAAGATGGTGGCATACAGGCGCGGAGTCACCAGCTTGCGAACAGGATCGGTTCCCAGAGCGCGCATCGCATCGATCTGCTCGGTGACCTTCATCGAGCCGATCTCCGAGGCCATACCGGCGGCGTTGCGTCCCGAGACCATCAGCCCGGTCAGCACCGGCCCAAGCTCCTTCACCATGGAGAGAGCTACCAGGTTCCCCGTCATGCTGATGGCGCCGAAGGCTTTGAGGGAGGTGGCGGATTGAAGTGCCAGAACGCAACCCGTGAAGAATCCCGTCAAAACGATGATTGGCATGGAGCCAACGCCGATGGAATCCATCTGGGTATAGATATCGGACCAGTAGCGCGGGCGCGAGAAAAGAGCCGCGAGCGCCTGCCAGGAAAGGATGGAGTAATCCTGGATAGCCGCAACCTTCTGTTTTGCGAACTCTTCTGGAGAGACGAAGGGCATGTGGTATCTGTCGCTCAGAGTATCAGATGCGCGGCCATTCTGAACGGATTGCATCTCGTTGATGGAGAAGGAGGGTAAGGGATAGGAATGGAACCCCTGGGGATGAGAAGATAGTAAGGATGGCTGGTGAGATGATTGCGGCGGTTCTGTACGGGAAAGAAGACCTGCGTCTGGAGAGGATTGCGATTCCTCGCCCCGGAGCCGGGGAGCTGGTCGTGCGGGTGGGGGCCGCGCTGACCTGCGGGACCGACCTGAAGGTCTATCGTCGCGGCTATCACGCAATGATGCTGAAGCCTCCTATCCTGTTCGGCCATGAGGTGGCCGGGGCGGTCGCCGAGGTGGGAGAGGGAGTGACCGGCTTCCGCGACGGAGACCGGGTTGTCGCATTGAACTCCGCCCCTTGCGACCGGTGTTTCTTCTGTATTCGCGGGCAGCAGAACCTGTGTGAGGACCTGTTGTTCAACAACGGAGCCTACGCCGAGTACATCCAGATCCCTGCACGCATCGTCGCGAAGAATACTCTGCTGATCCCGAATGGCGTACCGCTGGAGCACGCCGCTCTCACTGAGCCGCTCGCGTGCGTGGTTCGCGGCCTGGAGGAGACGTGCGCCCGCCCCGGTGACACCATGGTGGTGATCGGCGCAGGGCCTATTGGTCTGATGTTCATGCATGTCGCCGAGCTGGCCGGCCTGGAGGTGATCGCCGTAGTCAAGCGCGACGACCAGGTTGCCACAGCGAAGCTGTTTGGCGCGGCCCATGTCGTGCAGACGACCGCAGTCGAAGATGTCGTCGCGGCGACGAGAGCGCTTACCGCGGGGGGACGGGGCGCCGACTCCGTGGTCGAGGCTGTCGCGACTCCGAATACATGGGAGTGGGCGGTCGACATGGTGCGCAAAGGAGGTGTCGTCAACTTCTTTGGCGGACCGCCCCGCGGCACCCGTGTGCAGTTCGACACCAACCGGCTGCACTATGGCGATATCACGCTGAAGGCGAGCTTTCATCACACTCCGCAGACCTGCCGCACGGCCTTCGAGCTGATCACCAGCGGGCGCTTCCGTTGTGCCGAGGCGATTACAGGCCGGGTTGGCCTCGAGCAGGTGCCGGAGCTCTTCGCCCGCATGCTGAAGCGTACCGGGGGCTCGCGTGAGATCAAGACCGCTGTCTTTCCCAAGGGAGTGCCGCGGTGAGCGAGCTGAGTACGGTTGAGCACGCACTTTTGGGAGCTCCCCACCAATACCTCACCCCTCTTGAGCGGCCCACGCTCGAGGAGGCGCAGGCGTGGTGCCGTGAGCTGTGCCGCACACACTATGAGAACTTCCACGTCGCGACGGTCTTCCTGCCCCGCAATGTGCGCCCGCACTTTGAGAGCGTCTATGCGTACTGCCGGGTTGCCGATGATCTGGGAGACGAGGTCGCCGACCCCGCCGTGGCGATGCGCCTGCTCGACGCCTGGGGCTCGATGCTCGATGAGTGCTATGACTTCCCGGAGCGCTCCATGCATCCGGTCTTCGTCGCGCTTCGCGAGACGATCCGGGCCTGCGATCTGCCGCGCCAGCTCTTCCATGACCTGCTGATCGCCTTTCGCATGGATCAGACGAAGACGGAGTACGCGACCTGGGACGAGCTGCTGGAGTATTCGCGCTACTCGGCCAATCCTGTGGGCAGGCTGGTCCTTCTGGTCTGCGGCTATCGGGACGAGAAGACGGCGCTGCTCTCCGATAAGGTATGCACGGCTCTGCAGCTGGCCAACTTCTGGCAGGACGTCGTGGAGGATAAGGAGCGCGGACGGCGCTATCTTCCCGCGGAGTCGATGGGGCGCTTCCATGTGGACGAAGGCCAGATTGAGGGCCGCGTCTTTACGCCCGAGTTCGGCGCCATGGTGAAGGACCTCGTGACGAGAACGCGCGCGATGCTGGCCGAGGGAGGGGAGATCAGTCGCCATGTGGACCGCAATCTGGCGGTGACGCTGAATCTCTTCCGCAAGGGCGGCGATGCGATCCTGGACGGGATTGTGGCTCAAGACTACGACGTACTCCGCGGACGGCCGGTAGTGTCGAGGGTGAAGAAGCTGAGTCTTCTGGCCGGAGCGCTTCTGGAAAAACTTCGCGTGGGGATGCCTCGGTGACCATCACAGAGGCTTATGGGGCCTGCCGCGAGATCGCAAAGCGAGAGGCCAAGAATTTCTACTACTCCTTCCGCGTGCTTCCGCAACACAAGAGCGATGCCATGTGCGCGATCTATGCTTTTATGCGTCGCGCAGACGACATCGCAGATGATGAGTCGATCCCCATCGAGCAACGTCGCGTGGAGATGACCCGATGGGTCGATGCATGGCGTGCGGCACGAAGTGGAGCCCCTACCGACGACCCGGTCTTTCTTGCCGTCAATGACTCGCAGCGGCGCTTCCGGATTCCCGATCAGCTTCTGGAGGAGCTGGTGCAGGGAACGACGATGGACCTGGAGCCGCGGCCCGCGAATGCCGGAGAGACCCAGACCTTCGCGACCTTTGACGATCTTTATCGCTACTGTTACCTGGTTGCTTCCGTCGTCGGTCTGGTCTGCATTCGCATCTTCGGGTACACGGACCCGCGAGCCGAGAAGCTGGCCGAGGAGACAGGCGTTGCCTTTCAGCTGACGAACATCCTGCGCGACGTGAAGGAGGACGAGGAGCGAGGCCGCGTCTATCTTCCGTTGGATATGCTGCGCGAGCATGGCGTAACGCTCGAGCGCGTAGAGGCTTTGGCGAAGGGCTCGCCGCTGCAGCCGGCGGAGCGAGCGATGCTGTCGGCGCTGGGCGCACGGGCGGAGCAGTATTACCAATCTGCCCAGGAGCTGCTTCCCATGATCGACGCGGACAGCAGGGCTGCGCTCTGGGTGCTGGTCGCCATCTATCACCGGTTGTTGCGGAAGATCGGCGAGGCGAACAGCGATGTGTTCTCCAGTCGCGTCGCCGTTCCCACGGCGGAGAAGCTCTGGATCCTTGGACGCGGTGCGGCGATGTCGTTCCGCAACCGGGTGCTGGGATGAGCCAGCAGGGCGAGAGCGACGTTCTCGTCGTCGGGGCAGGTGTCGCCGGAATGGCTGCCGCTGTGGCTCTGGCGCAGGCCGGAGCCCGGGTCAAGCTGCTGGAGAGGCGGCCGTACATCGGTGGGCGAGCTTATTCGTACGAGCATCCTGCGCTCGAGGAGACGATCGACTCGCAGCACGTCGTTCTGGGCTGCTGCACCAACCTTCTGGACCTGGCGCGGCAGGCGGGGATGGCGGACAGCATCCGGTGGTACGACGATCTGGTCTTTCTGGAGCCGAACGGCCAACGTAGCTGGCTCAGGCCGGGCTCGCTGCCTGCTCCAATGCACCAGACGATGAGCTTCCTGAAGGCTCCGATGCTTGGTCTTGCCGATAAGACCGCGATCGCCTCGGGGCTTCTGCGCTTCCTGCGCGGGTTTCCGCAGGATGATTCGGAGAGCTTCGCGTCGTGGCTGAAGCGCACTGGGCAGACGGAGCGCGCGATCCGCCACTTCTGGGAGCCGGTGGTCGTGGGTGCGCTGAACGATACCTTCGAGCGCTGCTCGGTGACGTACGCGGGCAAGGTCTTTCACGAGTCGTTCCTGCGCTCGCCGGAGGCGGGGCGGCTCGGTGTGCCTGCGGCTCCCTTGAGCGAGTTCTTCGCTCCCATCGCCGAGCTTGCGTCTCGCTCCGGCGTCGACGTCCGGCTGAAGGCCGGGCTGGAGTCGCTGGAGCAGGGCCTGGACGGACGATGGAGCATCCGCACGGCGGACGAGGCTTATACAGCCGATGCGGTGGTGCTGGCGACGGATTTCAAGCAGACGCGGGCGCTGTTGAGCCAGTTGCCGGCGGCGGTCGAAGACCGGGCTCGTATAGACGAGGGCTTCGACGCGTTCATTCCGGCCCCGATCACTACGATCCATCTGTGGTACGACCGCGATGTTACGGGTCTGGACCATGCGGTGCTGCTGGATACGCGGATCCAGTGGCTCTTCACCAAGTCGCGCATCCGGCGCTGGGCGAAGGAGCGGGGAAGCTACCAGGAGCTGGTGATCAGCGCTTCGTGGCCCGAGCTGGAGATGGGGCGAGAGGAGATCCTCTCCTCGGCCATCGCCGAGTTCGAGATGTTCTTTCCTGCGGCGCGGCGGGCGACGCTGGTGAAGAGCGGCGTCCTGAAGGAGGCGCGAGCGACCTTCTCGGTCACGCCGGGATTGGATCGTTATCGTCCTCAGCAGGCCACGCCTTGGAAGGGTCTGTATCTTGCCGGCGACTGGACCGCGACCGAGTGGCCTTCGACGATGGAGGGCGCGGTGCGCAGCGGTCGCCTTGCCGCAGGAGCGGTTGTGGGAGACAGGCTGAGGTTCATGGCTCCTGAGCTGGCAGCCACGGGGCTGATGAAGCTTTTCTGAGTACCCTACCCCCCCCCTATCGATTTGCGTCAAAGTCTTCCAAAATAAAGGGTTAGGTCCGGACCTCCGATATAAGACTCCCAGTCCTTGCAGTCTTTGCCGGACCGGATTTCTCTAATTCCATTTTATCGAGTCGGGGATATCAGATCGGCAACTGAATGATGGATGTAAGTTTCTTCCGTGCAGTTATTTAGGGGATGAGATCCAGATCAGGGGCTTGACAGCTCTAATTGCCCCACTGGTCAGAGTGGAGGGGGCTGGCGGGATAGAGGGCTGAACGGGGAATGGTAGAAAGTGGATCGGCGGACGGTGGGTCCAGGGAGAAGCGGGCCCGGCTGAGGCTGAGCGGGAGCGCCAGGAGGAGGGTTCCGAGCGGCCCGCTGAAGGGAAGGATGACGAAGAGGAGGAGGGTGCCCGCCATCAGGAGGGTCGTGATTACAACCAGAGCAGGATGGGAGAGAAGTCTTCGCGGAGCAACCAGTAAAGAGTCCGGCCAGACGTGGAAGCGGATGCCTCGCTGCAGGACGTTCTCTGCCGTAACCGATCCAACGAGCGAGAGACCAATGGCAAGGAAGGCAGGGATCTTAACTGCAAAGGCAGACGCTGGTCTTCCGGGAGGTGCCACGAGAGAGCGACGACGAGAAGGACGGCGAGGCCGCTGGCAAGGTTTGCGATGCCGACGATCCAGAGCAACTGCGCGGGTTTCAAGCGTTGCAGTCTCGACGTCATGGGTGGAGTGTAGCACCGGTCGATGGCCAGGCAGTATCGATCTATAGAAGCGGATGCCGACGAGATGAAACAGCGCAGGAGTGCATGGGGATGGGAGCAAACCGCAGGTCCTTCGACTCCGTTTGGCGAAAAACATGCCAAACTCCGCTCAGGATGACACTTCAATCTATGAGGCGAACTTCAGAGACAGGACACTAGTGCGCGATGAGGATGACGCCGACGCAGACGAAGAGGACAGCGAGCCAGCGGCGGCGGTCGACGTTTTCGCCGAGGAAGAGTTTGGCGGCGATGGCGTTGCCGATGTAGGTGAGCGAGGCGATGGCCGGGGCGGCGAGCGAGAGATCGACGATGGAGAGGGCCCAGAGCATGGCGAAGAAGTTGAAGGCCATACAGAAGGCTCCGATGAGGAACTTGGGGCTGGAGAGCACTGCTTTGACGGGGCCGAGGAAGCCTTTGAGGCCGGGGCCGGTGCGGAGGTTGTCGAGGTCGCCGAGGTCGCGCATCGCGGAGGCGATGAGGACCTCGCCGGCGATGGCGAGGGCGGCGACGCCGGCGATGGCGGACCAGGTGTGGAGCAGGCCGGAGGGGTGGAAGGGAGTCATCAGCGGCCGGCTCCGGAGTCCATGAGATCGAGCTCATGATGGGAGGGGGGAGTTTCGGTGCGTGACGGTCCTCCGGCAACAAACCCCACGGCGCAGACGATGAGGAAGATTCCGGCCCAGCGGTAGAGGGAGAGATGCTCGTGCAGCCAGAAGCGGCTGAGCAGGGCGACGACGACGTATCCGAAGGCTGTGGCGGGCATGACGAAGGTGAGGTCGGCCCAGGAGAGCGCGGTCATATAGCTGGCAAAGAAGCCGATGAGCAGGACTATTCCAGAGATGACGAAGGGGTTGAAGAGGGCGTTCCAGAGAAGGCCGAGATGATGGAGATCGACCTGACCGACCTGGGCCATGCCGCGGGAGAGAAGGGTGTCTCCTACGGATGCGGTGAGCATGATGGTGATGAGGATGGCGTACTGCGAGGGCTTGAGTGCGTGCTTCATCTGCTTTGATTAAGAGTATCAAGCGGAGCGATTCGATGCAGCCCGGGCGAGAGGGAACTCATGGGGAGAAGAGTCTGAGGATGGTCTGGTTGCGGTAATCGAAGATGCGCTGGAGAGAGTGACGGACGAAGAAGGCATGGACGAGGTCGCCGAGGGGGCCGAAGGGAAGCTGATAGTCGACGTGGTCGCGCATCTCGGTTCCGCCGGGAACTTCGGTGAAGTCGTGGCGGTGAATCCAGCGGCGGTAGGGGCCGGAGAGCTGCGAGTCGATGAAGAAGGAGTCCGGTTCGAAGGCTTCGATGCGAGTGCGCCAGCGGAGGGGAATGCCGTGAAGGCGAAGCTGGTAGTCGATGAGAGTACCTTGCTGCATCGTGATGGGACGTGGTGAGAGGATGCGGAATCTGAGAGAGGCTGGGGTAATCCGCTCGAGGTTTTCCGCTTGGGCAAAGAAGTCGAAGACATCGTGACGAGGCCTTGGGATGAAGAGAGTGCGGTCGAGTGAATAGAGCATCGGGCCTCAGGGAGTTGGATGCCTGAGGCCCGTGTGTGAGCTGGTAAGTGTTTGGTAATTTGTATCCCGCTCCCGACGCCATCCGATCGAGGCCGGGACGGGTCCTAGTGAGAGAGCAGGCCGAAGACGGCTACTCCTGTCGGGGTTCCGATATAGACCTTGCCATTGACGATCATTGGAGTGATGAACTTGTTTCCGTTGCCAAAACTGTCTCGTCCACTAGGCGCCTGTGTGCTGTTGTAGAGTTCGTGCGCGAGATTTGCCGGATCGTACGCATGCAGGATTGCGGGTTTGCTTGCATTGGAATCCAGCGCCCAGACGATTCCATCCTGGGTCCCGTTGGCAGAGATGGTTGGCGTGGGGCCGGGATGGAGGAACTTTGTAGCCGACACACTGGAAGGTGTGGTCGCCATCTTTGCGTTCGTCATGGGATATGCCTTGAGCATGTCGTTGTCCGCGGAATAGTAGAGAACCCCATTGAAATAAGCAGGCGAGGAGTAGACGAGACCCAGATTGGCTCCTGGCAGCTCCTGATAGATGTTGTTATCCATCGGATTGGTGGCTGGATTGAACTTGCCGAGGTTGTCGCGATCGGCGAGATAGATGTTCTGGTCCTTGCCCGCGCCGACGATGAGGTGATGAACGATTCCCTGGGAATCGGTTTGATCCGGCAGAAGGAGCGCTCCGCCTGATCCCAGATCGAGATCCTGGCTCGACAACGATTGCGTGTTGTACATGTTGAAGTAGTCCGCAACCGCCAGCTTGCCATTTGTGGAGAGCTTCAGCATGGCGTTGCCATAGTCCCCCTTGGAGGGGAAGCCATGCATGTCGAGATCGGTGTCGAAGGTACCGTTGGCATCGAGGAGATAGATAAATCCGTTGCTGTCTGCCGCCATGCCACTGCCGCTCATCCAGACGGAGCCCATATGGCCATTCGGTGTGAGGTTGAGCAACTGTGTTTGTTGCAGGGTGGACTCGCTGTAGCCCATGACCCAGCCGGTGTAGAGGCCCCGGTCGCAGTGCGAGGTCCAGCCGGTATAGATGTTGCCGTTCAGCAGGAGCAATGCTGCTCGTTCCGCATACTGCGCGGGATCGAAGACGACGTTTCCGTTCTGGGTGTTATCGCCGGTTCCGGGATAGGTAGCTACGACTTCAGTGGGGGTTCCGATCTCGGCGCCGGTGGTGAGATCAAGCGCATGCAGCCGGTGATGATAGCCGCCATTGGTGTCCTTGCTGGTTGCGATGGCGAAGATGGTTCCATTGGGACCCTGCTGGCGATCGATGACCGGCGTGGCGCTGATTCCGATCTCGGGGCTGATCTGCGAGCAGCCGTGATCGTCGCTGGGGGTTTCGCTGGCCCCGAGAAGAGAGAGTTGCCAGATCTGGCTGCCGTCGTCCGCGTCGAAGGCGTACAGGCTGCCGTGTTCGCTGGCGGCATAGATGACGTTGTGGAACTTGTTGTTGATGGGCACATTGGCGAGATAGAGCGGCTGCGCATCCACTTTGCCGTCCATGTTGTAGGAACCGACCATGCCGAACTGGGTGGAGTTGACGTTGGCAGCGGTGAGAATCGTCTCCTTGGCATTGAGCCCGGTTCTTGCGAGGTCGTAATGGAAGGTGGTGACGTCGGGAGCGTTGGTCGTTGGGGCTCCGAGCACATTGAGCGCGAGAACAGCATTATGGGCGAGGGTGCCGGAGGTGCCGGTGAAGGTGAGAGTCGACGCAGCTGCCGAGGTGATTACGGCGGCGGTCAGGGTTATGCCCTGCGCGGTTCCGGGTGTGAGGGTGAGAGTGGAGGGATTCGCGGTGACGCCAGTGGGCAGACCTGCGACGGAGACCGTGACATTTCCTGCAAAGGAATTCAAGGGGGTCGCCGTGAGGTTGACTTGTGAGCCAGCGGCTCCTGCGGTGAGGGTGAGCGACGCCGGGGCTACAGACAGGCTGAAATCAGGGGGAGGGGCAATGGTGGCGGTTACGGAAGAGGTGTGAGAGAGGGCTCCCGACGTTCCTGTGAAGGTGAGGGTAGCACTGCCGCCAGCCGTTGCCGGAGCTGCGGTGATGGCTACATTTTGCGCTGTTCCGGGAGTCAACATGAGCGTGGATGGCTGTGCGGTCACGCCACTGGGCAGGCCGGTGATCGCTACGGCTACCGTGCCGGTAAAGCTATTCGCTGCCGTGGCGTTGACACTGATCTGCTGCGGCGGGCCACCCGGCACCAGCGTGATGGTTGCCGGTGTTGACGAGAGCGAGAAATCTGCAGGAGGCTCAGGAGGCTTCGGGGAGCTATTGCAGGAGACCAGTAAAAGACAGGCAATGAAGCTGGAACAGGCAAGAAATAACTTCGGGGAGGAAGGCATATGGAACTCTCCAGGGCCGCGGGGAATTTGGGTCAGGCTTTTCGTTCAGCCGTTGGTGCACGACAACAATAGAGCGTGGACTTCCCTTATTTGTCACTGAAATATCTGCAAGGGATTAAATGCTTTGCATGGGAAGTTTCAATTTGAGATTTAAATGAACAAAGAGGCCCTAGCTTCAGGCCTCTTTGTTTTTTGCGAGTTAGCTGAAATAGTTAAAGTGTTTAGTGGCTATTCTGCGGCTCGGGGTCTCCAGAGCGGGCAGTTCGTGTAATGGATCTTAGGGCTTCGTGATCTTGAGATTGCTTACCGTCGCATCGGTGTTATGTGCAAAGCGGATTCCGTAGATGCCGTCGGTGGATTTGAGTTTGCCTGCGGTGACGAGGTCTGATTTCTCGAGGGTCTTTACCGTGGTTCCGTTGATGATGCAGGAGACCTTATCGCCTTTAACCTGCATGGCGATCTCCTGGGTGACGGGCTCGCCTACGCCAGCGGCCTTGTGGACGGCGTCGTTCGCCTCGCGGCGGCCGTTGAGCTGGAAGGGCTCGGGGCCGAAGCCGCGGACGATGAAGTTGCCGTTGCCGTAGGCGGCGCAGTAGATGTAGCTCTGGTCAGCGGTACCGAGGCCGTTGCCCGCGATGACGATGCCGTAGGGATGTGGGTGGGTGTTGAGGTTCTGGAACTTGGGCTCGTTGAAGGTGGCCGAGACGGTGTAGTCGCCCTTGGCTACGTTCTTCGGGCTCCAGTAGGTGATGGCCGGTCCGGTGGTGACTTCGAGGGTTTTACCTTTTTCGGAGAGCTTGGCGTCTGCGACGGTCTGTCCGGCCTTCTCGGCATCGGCGTCGACTTTGCCCTCCCAGCCCTTGACGGTGATGCCACCGCCTGCGACCTTGCGGTTGGTTTCTGGGGTTTCCTGCGCTCGCATTGGGACGGTGAGGAGGCAAGCGATCGAGGCGAGTAGAAGGTAGCGAGATGCGGAGGGCATAGCAGAAGTTCCTTTCAAGTGAAAGATGCAGTCACGCCGTAGTATAAGCCGCTACTTGGCAGGCAGCGAATGGTGCTCGTGAACGATGCGCCAGCGTCCGCCAATCTTGCGGAAGCCCATGGTGAGACGGAAATCGAGCGGAAGTATCTGCCCGTCGGATTCGAGGCTGCGACAGTGTCCGGCGGCGGTCGCAAAGGCGACCTCGTCGCCTGCGTGAATCTGGATATCGTCGAAGTCAAACTTCACTGGCCTGGGAGCGAAGGCATAGAACAACTTCCATGTCTCCATATACGCTTCGAGGCCATGGGAGAGAAAGGGAGGTGGTACATCGAACATGAGGATCGCTGGATCGTGGTCCGCGCGAATCGCTTCGAAGTCCTCATCGCGAACTGCCTTTGCCCACCTTTGGATGATCCTAAGAAGCTCTGACTCGTCGGGTGTGGCGATTCGGTCCGCATTTGGCATGGGTACCCCCCTTCACGTTGCAATCGACAACAGATCGACGCTAGTGACACCTTAGTTCTAACGGATCGCAGAGTGTGAAAGGCAGTAAAAAGAGGCAGCTGATTCGTGACCAGCTGCCTCAAAAAAAACTGTTTAGAAAACTATGCGTTCATACTGACGGATTCCTGCGCCTTGAGCGCGTTCTCTTCCTTCTTGGCGCGCGCGGCCTTGTTGCGCTGGCTGCGGAGCTTCATGAATGCCTTGGCTTCGACGTAGAGGCGGGGGACGTCGCGGTTGACGACGGCCTTCCAGACTACGCGGAATGCAGCCTTGGGGCGGAAGTAGTATTCATCGTAGAACTTGTGCACCATCTCCATGACGTACTCGGTGGGAAGGCCGGGGTACTCGATGTGTGCCATCTGGTGACCGCCGCCGTCCTCCATCTTTTCGTTGGTGATGAAGTTGTTCTTCGCGGCGAAGTCGTAGAACTCGGTGCCGGGGTAGGCGTGAGCTACGGAGACCTGGATGGTCTCGCAGTCGAGCGTCTTGGCGAAGTTGATGGTGTTGCGGATGGACTCCCTGGTCTCGCCGGGCAGGCCGAGGATGAAGTCGGCGTGGATGATGAGGCCGAGATCGTGGCAGTCCTTGACGAAGTCGCGTGCGCGCTCAACCGTAGCACCCTTCTTGATGTTCTTGAGGATCTGCGGATCGCCGGACTCGAAGCCGACGATCAGAAGGCGGCAGCCGGCGTCCTTCATGGCTTTGAGGGTGTCGCGGTCGGTGGTGACGCGCGAGGTGCACGACCAGGTGATGCCGAGCGGCTTCAACTTCGCGCAGAGCTCGATGGTGCGGGCCTTCTGGATGTTGAAGGTGTCGTCGTCGAAGAAGAACTCCTTGACCTCGGGGAAATTTTCCTTGGCCCACTTCATCTCGGCGGCGACGTCGTCGCTGGAGCGCTTGCGCCAGGCGTGGCCGGAGAGGGTCTGGGGCCAGAGGCAGAAGGTGCACTGCGCCGGGCAGCCGCGGGTGGAGTAGAGCGCGATGTAGGGGTGGAGCAGGAACGGCACGTTGTACCTGGTGACGTCCATGTCGCGCTTGTAGATCTTGGTGGCCCAGGGCATGGCGTCCAGATCCTCGACCTGCGGACGGTCGGGGTTGTGCTGGATGACGCCGCTGGCGTCCTTGTAGGAGATGCCGAGGATCTCGTTCAGCGGCTTGGCGTTGGCGTACTCGACGACGGAGAAGTCGAACTCGCGGCGGCAGACGAAGTCGATGACGTCGCACTCGTTGAGGGCGCGGTCGGGGTCGGTGGTGACGGGAGGTCCGACGAAGGCGATCCGGATGGACGGATTGACCTTCTTGATGGCCTGGGCGAGGGCGTGGTCGCCGCTCCAGCCTACAGTGGAGGTGAAGAGGACAAGGAACTCAAAGCCCTTGGCGATCTCGATGGTCTCCTCGGCCGAGACGTGGTGCGGCGGAGCATCGAGCAGGCGCGAGCCTTCGAGCATTCCGGCGGGGTAGGCGAGCCATACCGGATACCAGTAGGACTCGATCTCGCGGGTTGCGGGCCAGCGGGAGCTGGCGCCGCCGTCGAAGTTCTCAAAGGAGGGCGGGTTTAGAAACAGTGTCTTGAGCGGCATGATCTTAGCCTCAATTTTATCATTCAGTTACCTGTTTAAGGGCACGGATTATAGGTTCCGCCTATGGTTCCATCTGGCTGGAGGTGGCCGTAACCTGATTGTTTTGATTGAAAAAGACGAGCCAGTACATGTCGCGCAGAGGATAGAAGATAGAGCGATAAATAAAGACATGATCGCAGTCCGGGGTGACAGAGGTGCCATAGGCGTCGCAACTCTTATGGATTTCCCTGGGATTGCCCATGATGCGGCGAACATCGGCTTCGGAGGATTTGGCGCGCAGAGCGGGGAAGTCGGCGTTGACGCGCGAGTCGTGCGCATAGCCCGCAGCGGCGGCGCAGATGAGAAGAAGTATGAGGGAGATGGCAGCAGTTGCCTTCCAATTCATGGCCGCTTAGATGCATGGATCTATAAAGGAGTGATAAAGGCGTGATGAAAGCAGGCCTGTTTCGTGGTCGGGGATGCTGAGCTTACTTCGATGTCCCTGAAGGGATCGATGACTTCAACCAGCCTTCCAGATCGCCGTTGGCGCGCAGAAGATCGATCTGTAACCGGCGCAACTGGAGATCCGCATCGAGATAATCGAGGTAACGGGCCCGCTCCTGGATGCGCGCGTTCTGCTCTTCTTTGGGAGTGACGGGCTGACCGCCTGGATTGCCGTCACGCAACTGTACGCGAACAACGTCGATCTGGTTCTGGGCAAGCTCACGCTCGAGCGAAGCGATCTGCTCGTGGGCTTGAAGCTCGCGAATCGTCGAGCTCATCTTATGGCGGCCTTCAAGGAATTGATTGCGTGCCTGGTCGGCTTCGCGGAGGCTCCGGCGTGCTTCGGCGAGCGATTCGCGGGCCTTGGAGTGTCTGGTGAGGTCGAGGATCGGGAGGGTGAACTGAAGCCCAACCTGAAGGTTGTTATAGTTCGTGAAGCTTCCGGGCTGGTAGTAGTCTGCGTAGTTGTTGAAGCTGGCGAGACGGCTGTACTGGATGCCCAGCCCGATCTGGGGACGGTACATCTTGCGCGAGTCGCCGAAGGCGGACTGCAGCTTGGATTCGGCGGTCGAGTAGGCTGCCTGAATCGACTCGGGCAGCATCGCGTCCTTCACGGGAGAGATCTCGAGCCGCTGGAGCGCGGGAATGCTCGCATGGTCCGTCGTCATGCCATCCGAGGGAAGGCCGGTGAGACGGGCAAGGTGATCGCGCTGGTTATCTGTGTCGTCTTCAAGCTGTATCTGGCGAAGCTGGAGATTCGCCGCTGTCAGCCTGGAACGGGTGAACTCGATCTGCGTGTCCTGGCCCGCGTCCATGCGCTGCTGGACGATCCTCGTCAGATCCGAGGCGAGGCCTGATTCTTCCTGGGCCGCCTTGAGCCGTTCCAGATCGGAGTCGAGTGAGAGGAAGGTGATGGCGGCGTCTGCCATGATTTGCTGCCGCACATCATTGAGGTTATGGTTTGCCGCTTCAAGCCCCTTGCGGGCGGCGTGAATGTAGTTCCGCTGGGATTGATCGAAGAGGAGCGACTGCGCGTTGACGTTGAACAGCGAGGGAGCGCCGAAAGGGAAGCCATAGGTGTAGCCCAGGCCGGATCCGATGCTCACGGCGGGGATATACACGTCCTTCGTCTGCGCGAGCATGGCGCGCGCCTTGTCGACCTCGGCCTCCGCGGCCTGTACCTTGGGGCTGTTCTTGAGGGCAAGATCGATCGCTGTGGTGAACGATATCTGGGCGGTTGCCGGCGCCGACGCCGCGAAGGCGCATGTGGCGGCGAGAAGATATCGTAGAAAGGTCATGCGTGCCGGAAGACTCCTGCCATATCGATTCATGGTATCGCGCTTGTCTTCATGCACCCTGCACCGCCTTTCGCGCAGGAGCAAAGTTGGAGGCCAGGGCCAGGGCCGCAGCATACTCCTGCTGGGCGCCGACTGTATCGCCGCGCTTTTTCAAAAGATCTCCCAACTGCAGATGGACCTTGAAGGCGGGCGCTTCGTCGGTCTTTGTGGATGAGGCAAGGTACTCCCGCAGGGCCTTCTCGACCAGATCGGGCCTTTGATGCAGGTCCGTCAGGATACTGGCGGCGTCCACGAGGGCCGAGGTCTTCCTGGAGTTAGCCTGCACGCTTGATTCCAGCGCTTCAACGGCCTTATCCGTCTCCGACTGCTGCTGGTAAAACTGACCGAGATCTACCCAGGCGTCCGGACTCTTTCCCGCAGCGATCGCATTTTTAAATTCGGTCTCGGCAGTGGCAGGATCGTTTTTCTTTTTGGCGATCATGGCCAGGAGGCGATGCGCTTTCTGGCCCGAGCGGGGCATGATCCGCGGAACCAGCGTCTGGGCCTTGTCCACTCCTCCTCCGACGATGCCGGGGGCTGCAACATAGAACTGCCCGAGATCGCTCATCGCCTGAACATTGGCGGGATTCAACTGAACTGCCCGTTCAAAGGCGGTATGAACCTTTCTGGCAACGCCGAAGGCGCTGATCATGTTGATCTGCGAGGCCTTCAGGCCATAGGCGCGTCCCAGCCACATCTCGGAGTCGCTATCCGAAGGATCGTCATGGACCGCCTGTTCGCACTCGCGAACGGCAGCATCGGATATGTCCTGGGCGTAATAGACGCGGCACAACAGCAGGTGTGCACGAGCGTCGTGAGGCTGGGAGGTGAGAGCCTGGTGAAGCATCGCCGCCGCCTCGTCCACCCGGCCCTGTTTCAACAGACCTTCGGCCTGCGCATTATCGGCAAACGCGGCCCCATGACAGAGGACGGTCGTAACTACCAATAGGACAGAGCGCGCATAGAGCGAGGGTCGGAGAAAGGCCATAGGCTATTCGACGATCTTTACGGAAAGACCGTTCGACAGGTCGCGGTTGCTCACTGCGTTGAGCGCGACGGTATCCTTTTCGCTCAAGCCGCTGAGGATCTCCACGCGCGTCAGGTTGAGCACACCGACCTGGACGGGAGTGCGAACCAGCTTTCCCTGTACCACTCGATAGACAAAGTCGCTGGTTCCTTCCGTATGCAGGGCCTCCCGCGGGATGCTCAGTACGTTGAAACGCTGCGAGACAGTGACCGTAACGGTGACGTTTGTATTGGGAAGAAGATCTTCCTGCGCGTCATCGACCGTGATGATGCACTCTCCCACGTTGCGGGTTCCGTAGGTTATTACGGTCGAGGGTGCGCGGCTGATGTGTCCATGCCAGATCTTGCCGGGCTTGGCGTCCCATACGATCTTGACGGCCTGGCCTGCGGCAAGCTCTCCGATCTCCGGCTCGTCGAAGTAAGCCCGCACCTGGAGACGATTGAGGTCGGCGACGTCCATCAGCGGCTCGCCCGCATTCACAAAGTCGAAGGCGGTGATCGGAATGGAGTAAACGGTTCCGTCCAGGGGAGAACGGATATTGGAGTTGTTGTAGGTACTCTGCGCCGCGGCGACCGAGGCGTGAGCGTCGTTCAGCTGCGCCTGGACCTTACTGCGGTCCGTGGTGCTGTAGCGATCTGTCTGCCGCTGCTGCACGCTCTGGAGCGATGTATTGGCGGAATCGAGGCGCTGCTGGGCGGAGGCTACCTCGCCGGCTGAAGCGGCTCCCTTCTGCTGAAGCTGGCGAAGCGATGCCAGGGTCTTCTCCGCCTGATCCTTCTGCTGCTGTGCCCGGCTGAGGTCGGCGGCCATGGAGAGGCGTTCCTCCTGGGTGCCGCCCTGCTGGATATCGTGAAGGCTGGCCTGCGCGGTGCTGAGCCCGGCCTTTGCCGTCGCCAGCTTCGAAACCGCGTCGGCATCCTCCATCCTCAGGAGAAGCGCTCCCTTTTTCACCTTCTGACCCACCTGAACGTAGACCTTCGTCACCACGCCGGGAGTCTGCGCGTGGGCCTGAAAGGCCTCTACAGGCTCAACCCGCCCGTTGGTGGAGCTGGTTCGCAGCAGGTTCTGATGGGTGACGGCCGCGACGCGTACTTCGATTACGTCGCGGGTAAACGTGCGAATTGCCATAAATGCCAGAGCGACGACTGCAAGAATGATTCCTGCGAGCGCGTAGGGATTAAGTCGTCTTGTCTCGATTGTCGGCATCCCGAAGGGTCAGTATATAAGACGCCGCACACCCATAAGACGATGCGCAAGAATTACTTCTCGATGATGAACCATGACGCGCACCGGCTGGCAGTCCGTCCACGTCAGAATGTTCGAGACGGCTGAAGGTCGACCAGCTCCAGCTCGAGCCCCACATACCAGGCGTTGCTCTTGGCCTTGAGCCGGTAAGCGATGTCGACCTTTGCCCCCGCGGCAAGTCCGATGCGCTGGCACAGCTCGGACCAGAGCACACCCGAGCGGCTCCAGCCCAGGGCAGCGAAACGGGAGTTGGCCGAGGCGATCTCGAGACGCACATGCCTTTCCTTGAGGATGCGGACGTCGGTGGCAAGCGTAACGGAGCGGGTGACGAAGACGGGCTCCCGGTTGCCGATACCGAAGGGAGCGCACCTCTCCAGCCAGTCGTAAAACTGCGAATTCAGCTCGTCAAGCCCGACCTCGGCGTCGTACTCGAGCGCGGGAACGAGCATTTCGTGCACGAGCGCGGTACTGCTGTGCAGCTCCATCGCATCGCGTAAGAGCGCGACGTTCTCGGAGGGAAGGGAAAATCCCACGGCGTGAGCATGTCCGCCGAAGCGGGTGAACAGGTTGCCGTTTCCGTTGTGCACGGTAGTCAGGGCGTCGAGCAGGTGATATCCGGCGATGGACCGGCCGGAGCCGTGAGCCTGCCCGTCTTCGTGCGTCAGCACCAGAGCTGGCCGGCCGGTGCGGTCGACGATGCGGGAGGCGAGGATGCCCAGGACTCCACGATGCCACTCCGGATCGTCCATAACGAAACAGGTGGCAGGGAAGTGCCCGTCCTCGCCGCGCACGGCGGACAGACGCACGTCGATGGCCTCAAGTGCCTGGGCCTCGGTGGCTTTTCGGTCGTCGTTCAGACGGTTAAGTTTGCCGGCAAGCTCGCGTGCGAGCTCCATATCACGGGTAAGGAACAGATCGACCACGTCGCTGGCGATATCCATGCGCCCCGCTGCGTTGATGCGCGGCGCGATCCGGAAGCCGACCTCGGTCGCCGTCGGGGGACGGTCCGGGGGGATCTGCGCCACCTCCATCAGGGCACGCAGGCCGGGCTGTACCGGATTGCGCAGCTCGCGAAGCCCCAGCGCGGCGATGACACGGTTCTCGCCCTCGAGCGGAACCGAGTCGGCGATGGTTGCGATGGCCACCAGCTTGAGGAACGAAGGGACCAGGGTACGCTCCAGACGCTCGCGCTCGGCCTCGTTCGCGCAGGAGGCACGCAGGATGGCATGGGCCAGCTTGAACGCCACGGCCGCTCCACAGAGCGATTTGAAGGGGTACGGACAGCCAGGCTGTGCGGGATTTACCACGGCGACCGCGTCGGGGACGCCCTGTGCCTCATCGGGAAGGTGGTGGTCGGTGACGATGAGGTCCAGCCCCAGGGCGCGAGCCTCGGTCGCGGCGGCAAAGGCGCGAATGCCTGTGTCCACACTGATGACCAGGCGGATGCCCGAGGCGACCGCATCGGCCAGCACGCCAGTCCGCATGCCATAGCCTTCGCGGATGCGGTGGGGAACGTGATAGCGCACGATCGCGGGAGCGTCTTTGGGGGCGCAGCGCTCGATGGCCGTCTTCAGCAGCACGGTGGCGGTGGTTCCGTCCACGTCGTAGTCGCCGTAGATCAGCATCGGCTCCGAGTTGCGGATAGCGTGCTGAATGCGCTCGACAGCGGCCTGCATGCCGAGCATTCGCATGGGGTCGATCAGGTCGTCGAGCGTGGGGGAAAAGAACGCTCTGACTGCGGCCTCGTCCGCGAAGCCGCGTGAGACCAGAAGCTGCGCGATGCCGCGGGGGCAACCCGCTATGGCCATCACGCGTGCAACCGCCGTCTCGTCGAGGCTGTGCGCCGCCCACTCCCGCTGTACTTCGATATGGCTTGAGAGCAACGTCCTGCCCGCCTGTGTTCTACTCTTCGTTTTCGTGGTCGTCTACAACGATGCGGCCAAGGTCGGTGACTGTCTCCATGAGGTCCTGAAAGCTGTCGTACCAGTCCGTGGCTACTTCAAAGAGGAACATCACGCCCTGGTGAGCGAAGCCCAGCTGCAGGTAGCCGATCTTGCCTACGTGGCGCACCAGCTGCTCGGCATCGTCGATCTCCGGAGAGTCGTCCTCGGGATACATCTGGTCACGGATCTGCTCGATCAGCGTGGCGATGTCCGACTTTTCGAGCACGGCTTCGCTCATGGTGACAAACGGGGCTCCCGAGGCCTTGGCCAGCTCGACGAAGTCCTTCCAGCCGTCGGGGTTCTCTTCTTCGAAGAGCACAGTAGGGACCTCGTCGGAGACGTAGCCGTTCATTCTGCGCATGCCGTGGCCGGCGATGAAGGCCACCATGTCGTCTTTGAGCGAGATGAGATTGTCGGGATGCATCGAGAGGCTATTGTCTCAAAAACCATGCCCCGGCGGACACTCCTCCAAACCGGGCTCCTGTGCATCCTTCCACATCCTGTGGAATCCAACGAAGATGCCCGTCTTAAGCACCATGTCTTTATCTGCACCAACGAGCGCGACGAGACAGCCTCGCGTCCCAGTTGTCTTCCCCGGGGAAGCAAGAAGCTGAAACCAGCTTTTAAAGATGCCATCAAAGAGGCCGGTCTCAAGCACAAGGTTCGGGCCAATGAGTCTGCCTGCCTGGACCAGTGCGAGCACGGCCCGGTGGTGGTCGTCTATCCCGAAGCCGTCTGGTACGGCAATGTGCATCCACATGACGTCGAGGAGATCGTCCAGGAGCATCTCGTGGGAGGCCGTCCGGTAGAACGGCTGCGCCTGCCCGAGTCCTGCATCAATAGCGACCACTGCCCTCATAAGAAGTAAGGAACCCTCAGCGACTCATCGACATCCGCATGATATATTTGACTTAAAGTCAAATGATTTTCTCTAAAGATTACGTAGGCTATCTGGCGCGCCAGACCATAAAACAGCTCATAGCGC
>Ga0193743_1001083_pt1 | contig 20758 bp, 12 predicted proteins | sample L2c2metaG_FD_143038 | JGI IMG/M metagenome (GOLD analysis project Ga0193743, IMG submission 143038) | Soil microbial communities from a riparian zone of the East river system, Colorado, United States - L2c2 | ecosystem: Environmental > Terrestrial > Soil > Riparian zone | place: USA: East River... | reverse complement strand
CCATCCCCTGCCGCCCGGGCCGGTGGCGGCGGATTGACCGGGAGAGGTTGATCCGCCGTCGCCACCACTGACGAACGGGGGGCTCAAGCAAGGTGTCCCGGTTTACGGAACTGGAAATTGCAGGGCTGTGCGGAGACGTTGTCCGTGAAGTATGGATGTCCAGTTCTGAGCAACCGATAGATCCGGCGAACGTCTGCATAGGGTGCAGGCCGGTCATCGGTTGACAGGCTCCCTAATCGTCGCGGAGCAGAGCCTCAGTGAAATTCCCCAACCATAGGCTCGAGTGCCGCCGGCAGATCCGCGCCGCCGTCACGCTCTTCCAGCGCCCATGCTGCATCGCGGCCTCAAGCGACACGCCCTTGCGATCGGCGGCCGTCATCATCCCGGCGCGCAGGCTGTGCGCCGAGAACTCGCCCTGATCCAGCCCAGACCCGCCAATCACGCGCTTGACCAGGCGGGCGACACTCGTCGGGCTGATCTCGGTTAACCTTCCGTCCGCGCCCGTCACCAGATGGCCACCGCAGTCGATGCGGCAGAATAGAGCGCCAGGTCCATCGCCCCGGGCCTCGAGCCAGGCGCGCACCGCTGTGACGGCGCAGAGCGGCGATTGCGGCACCGCCCGGATACCGACCTCAGCGCCGTGGCGCTCCTGGTCGTTCTTGGAGCTGGCGACGAACAGCACCAAGCCGTCGGCCGAGAGGGTCGCATCGCGAAGATCGAAGCCAGCGAGTTCGGAGCGGCGGAAGCCGCCGGCGAAGCCGACCAGCAGGAGGGCGCGGTCGCGCAGGCGCCGCGCCAGTTCGCGCTCGGCCGCCAGGTCCGGCCCCGGGGCGTCCGGGATCAGCAGCATGGCGGCGCGCAGGTTCTCCTCGAGCAGGGCGGTCTTGCGCACTGGCCGGGCGCCCTTGGTGCGTCGCAGGCCCTTGAGGAAGGCGTCGAATCTGGCGTCGCCGATCGCGGTGTCGTCGAGATGCAGTGGACAGCCGAGGCGCCGGCGTAGGCTGGTCACCGCGGCGCGGCGCAGCAGGATGGTCGACAGCGACCGGGTCTCTGCCAGGGACGTCAGGTGCAGCACCAGCCAGGAGGCGTCGGCCGAGGCCGGGTTGAGGCCGAAGCCGAGGCACCAGTTGCTCCATTGCCGCCAGGCCGTGCCGTAGGCCCGGCGCGTATTGCTCGACAGCGACGCGTCGACGAGCTCGTCGGCCCTCGCGGCAAGCAGTTGGATCTCGGCGATCTGGCTCTCGGAGAGGCCCGGCAGGTCGGCCCCCTCCCCTTCGCTGCCGTGAACCAGGCCACTCCCGATCTGAGGCGCGTCGGCCGAGATCATTCTGTCGATCCCATGTGCTGGTTTTGATCGGTGAGGAAGCCCGGTTCTATTCGTGCCTGCTGCCGCCCTCCGCCGAATCCGCTCCGCAAAATCGGTCGACATCAAGGCGATGGCATATGCCATCGACCCGTGCAGTCTCGCCGCCATTCCGCCAATGCTCGAAATCAGTCTGGTCAACTAGATTCAATGCTGCGCCAAATCCGTCGTTGGCCACCGCTCAATGGTGATTTACGCGGCGAATTTGTTTTCGGATAGTAATGCTTGCACACGCGCGCGAAACTCCTCTGTTTTGCCGCTTCCGGCACCCGCTAGGATGATGACGCGGTCCCGATCGAGCAGATCCGACCACTATAGGCCAAGGGCACCAATAGCGGACGTTGCCTGGCCGGTCGGAGGCCACCCGACACGGGCGATAAAGGGCCCATCTACAGCGCCAATCGGAAGGTGCCAGGTCGAGAAGTTGGGTATCTGACGCCCTTCGGATCCGAACTCACGTGGACGCGAGAGAGAGATCCGTGAACCTTCGCCCAACCAGTAATCAGAGCAACCAGTAATCAGAGGAGGTACCAGGCACGACAGGAAATTTCTCTCAGAGACATTTCATTGCATCCATGAGATAATTAATGAAAATTAAACAGGAATAGATTAATACAAAGCATCAAAATCTGAGGCTGACTCCGGCAAAATCCACTCTGTTTTCAGAGGAGTCGCTGAAGTCCTTCCGCCGGGTCCGGAGGTATCGTTGGGTCACACTCCACTTCTCCAATGGGCTGGACGGAAGGTTTTTGCAGGCTTGACCGCGGCGTCACTGATCATCGTCTGGCTTTCGGTGGCCCATGCCGACACCATCGAGGTCCGCCTCGAACCGAACCAGACCATCCGGCAGCTGTCCGAACGATATCTGGGCGATCCCGACCTCTGGCCCGAGATCCTCAAGGCCAGCAATGTGGCCTCGATTGCCCAACTGTCCCCCGGCCAACTGCTGAGGATTCCTGTGGATCTCATCGCGGCCGCGGAACGCGCCCTCTCCCGCTGTGCCGACCAGATCAGGCTGGCGAACCTGGCGGGGGCCCAACTCTTCGCGCCGGACGAGATCGGCCGCGCCATCGGCCTCTATGACCGGGCGCTCGGCCGTCGCGTCGAACGCGCCTGGAGCGACGCCAAGGACCTGGCGCTCGAATCCCATTCGGAAGCCGCGAAGGCTCTCGCCCTCTCCGAAGAGCGACGCGACGAGGCGGCCGAAGCGCTGCTGAGCGACAAGAACGGATGGGTCGAGGGCCAGAAGCCGAAGGACCTGGCCTGGAACGACATCCAGCTCCGGGCCGTCCTCGAGGAGCAGGAAAAGGTCCGCACCCTGTCGGAATCGACGGCCCAGCTCACCTTCCGCGACGCCAGCAGGCTCAGGCTCAACGCCAATTCGAACGCGGTCATCCAGCAGATGCGCTACGATCCGCTGACCCGGCGTGAGGAAGCAAAGGTCAGCCTGGTCGAAGGCGACTTCTATGCCCTTCTCGCCAGCGAAGGCGATCGCACGAGCTTCGCCGTCGACATTCCGCAAGCGAAGGCCCGCATCGAATCCGGAGATTTCTGGGTCAGCAGCGGCGACGCCGGTGCCAAATTCACCAATTACGACGACCGCCCCGTCGCCATCGCGACCAGGGATGAAACGGTCGTGCTCGGGCGGAACGAGGGGCTCGTCCTGTCCGCGAAGGGCAAGGCCGGCGAGAAGCGCGACGTGCTCGGCGCGCCAAGCCTGTCCACGCCGGCGAACGACGACATCGCGTACAACACCGCGGTCGATCTCGCCTGGAGCGGCCCCGAAGGCACCGGAGGCTACTGGATCGAGATCGGGGCCGACCAGTCGTTCGACACGATGCTGGTCTCGGAGTTCGGGCTTCAGAAACCTGCGTTCCGCACCGAGCATCTCCCCCCCGGCGACTACTACTGGCGGGTCTCGGCCCTCGATGCCTTCGGCCTGCCCGGGGAACGGAGCGCGCCCTGGCGCTTCACTGTGAAGGTCGACAAGGTCGCGCCGTTCCTGCGGATCGACGGGCCGGACGAGGGCACGATCGAGCGCGATGCCACGATCGAGGTCCGCGGCGAAACGGAGCCGGGCGCCGCCCTGTCCGTGAACGGCCATCCGGTCGCGGTGACCGCCGCCGGCCGGTTCACCGGGCCGATCACCGCCAGCGAGGGCGACAACAGCGTCGAGGTCGTGGCCACCGACGCCGCCGGCAATGTCACTAGGCTCCTGCGCCGCTTCAGCTTCATGCCGGACCGGTCCGAGGCGGTGGTCCTGGACGCGTCGGTTCCCCGGGATCCGGCGGGCCGGGTGCTGGCCGCCGGCGACACCGTCTCCCTCGCCGGCAGCACCAAGCCGACCTCTCGCATCGATGTGGTTGGCGCCGACGGCACCCTGCGCGGATCGACGGCCAGCGATTCCGCAGGCCGTTTCGCCCTGAACATCGGGCTCGGTGCCGACGAGGAGGCGCTCTCGATCGTCGTGACCGCCCCTTCGGGTTTCCGCAGCGCCCAGAGGATCGACATCACGGTCGACCGCCAGCGGCCCACCATCACTCTTTCGGACGAGTTGCCCCGCCTGACCGCATCTGAAACGCTCTTCGTTAAAGGCCAGGTGGCCAAGGCCGACGCGACGCTCCGCATCAACGGCGGCGAGATCGAGCTGAAGGACGGCGCTTTCGATGAGATCGTCAGCCTGCGCGTCGGCGACAACCCGATCGAGCTGGTCGCCACCGACACGCTCGGCAACACCGACGTGGCCCGGTTCACGGTCACGCTCGACAAGGATCCGCCCCGGCTGGTGGCGGCGAAGCTCAGCCCCGAAGCGGGCGACGCCGGCTCCTACGCGGCGATCGAGATCCGCGCCTCCGATGCGTCGGGGCTGGCGGCGACCGCGCTCGCGACCATCGGGTACGGGTCGGGGACCGCGGATGCCGTGCTCCGGTTCAACCGGGCCGCGCAGGCCTACCAGGGATCGCTTCCCGTCCCCCGCGGAGACCTGAGATCCGCGGCGGTCAGGACGGTGGAGCTGACGGATGCGGCCGGCAATCGGCAGTCCTACCGCATCAATTGAACGGGAGATCGTCTCGGGCATACACGATCGGGGCCATGGACATGATTGCAGGTCGGACGCGGGGATTGCTGGTCGTCGTGGCCCTGGCCGCGCTGGCGGGCGGATGGGCGTCACCTGTGCAAGCCGATGAAAGGCCGGCGCTCATCACCTATGGCCCGAAGGCACTGACCCGGGAAGGCGACTACTACCACGAGCAGACCATCTACATCAGCGTGCCCGAGGGCTCGACCGGGCGGCTGTGGGTCAATGTGTTCGACCCTGGGATCAGCGTGGAGTACGACCAGGCGATGGGCCCGCCCGGGGCGAACCGGACCCGCTACGCGGTGTTCGGTGGCCCCGGAGCTTTCTCGGTCCCCCCGCTGGTCCCTGCTGTTTCGCCGCCGGAGCAGACGGCTGCGGGCACGCTGATCGCGGAGAAGGTGTTCGGCGACGAGCCGGATGCGGTCGGCCAGTGGAGGACGGTGGCCGTCATCGACCCGCGTCAGGGCGACGCCGTCGACGGGCGCCGGGTCTTCCGCCTGCTGGTGCAGGGCCTGGCGGGGGCGGCCGGCAATGTCTACGACGTCGCGGTCAGCGCCCGCGAGACGCGGCAGCTGGCGCCCGAAGGCCTGGAGATCTTCGCGTATCGCCCGGTCGTCCGCGTGCCCGACCCGAAATCCTTCGCCGAGCTGCGGTTCCGCCCGCCGGCGGAGGCCGACCGGCTGGTCGTCCACAATTTCGACCTGGCCTATGGAACGCTGGACCTGACGACCGCCTTCGCATCGGTCCCGCTCAAGGCCTCCGGCCAGGATGAGTGGCAGGCCGCCGAGATCCCCGCCGCCGCCGGCCTGGGCGGGACGGAGGCCGCCCTGGAATTCGGCCGCGGCGTGGAGATGCCGAACGACGCCACCTTCATGATCGCCGATGGCGCCGGCAAGCCCGTGCCGTTCCAGCTTCCGGTGACGCTCTGGCCGGCCCCCGTCCGGCCGAAGCCTGCGATCGACCGGTCCGACCTGGCGGCCTGCGGATCGGTGTCCTTCGATGCCGGCCGGTCCGTGGATCCGAAGGGCGGGCATCTCGCCTATCGATGGGATTTCGGCGACGGCTCCACCGCCGAGGGCCCGCTCGTCCGCCATGACTACAGGTCACCGGGGCGATACATGGCCCGGCTGGAGATCCTCGGCTCCTCCGCCAGGGTCGGCGACGGTGCCGCGGCCGAAGTCCAGGTCGACGTACCGGTGCCCCCGGAGGCCCGCATCGCGGCGCCCCTCTCCGCCTCCGTCGGCGCCGACATCGCGTTCGACGGCGGCACCTCGGTCGCGGGCCGGTTGCCGATCAGGCACCTGACCTGGCGCTTCAACGACGGCGACACGCTCGAGGGTGCCCGCGTCGGCCGGCGGTTCGACCGGCCGGGACGCTATCTCGCCAGCCTGACGGTCGATGACGGCTCCGGCCAGCCCTGCGGCGCCGACACCGCGGAAGCCTCCATCGTGGTCAACACACCGCCCGTCGCTGTCCCGGGCCCGGCGCGGCGCGTCTCGGTGGACGAGACCATCGCCTTCGACGCCCGCCAGTCCTTCGACCCGGACGGCCGGATCACGGCCCACCAATGGGATTTCGGCGACGGCACGCGGAGCGACTCCGCCCAGGCCGCCCATGCCTATGACCGGCCCGGCACCTACACCGTCCGCCTGACCGTCGCGGACGATGCGGAGCTGCCCAATTCGACCGCCTCGGCCACGACCTCCATCGTCGTCAACGCCCCGCCCCTGTCGGTCGCCGGCGCCGACAAGTCGGCCGCCATCGGCGAGCCGCTGGTGTTCGACGGCTCCGCCTCCAGCGACCCGGACGGCCGGCTGCTGACCTGGGAGTGGGATTTCGGCAACGGCGACACGGGGTCGGGGCAGAAGACCACCTATGCCTTCAGCCGGTCGGGCACCTACCCGGTCCGGCTGACCGTCCGCGATGATTCCGGCACCGGCTCGGCGACGGGCGAGAGCACGCTCAGCGTGCGCGTCAACGATCCGCCTGTCGCACTCGCCGGCCCCGACCAACTGGTCACGGCCAGCGCCGTTTCCTTCGACGGCGCCAGCTCCTTCGATCGCGACGACGCGGTCGGGACCTATGCCTGGGATTTCGGCGACGGCAGCACCGGGATGGGCCCCAAGCCGACCCATGTCTACGAGGCGACCGGCCGCTACCCGGTTCGCCTGACCGTGACAGATCGGTCGGGAACGAAATGGAACGCCGCGACCGACAGCATGACCGTGGTGGTCAATACCCGCCCGGTCGCCGATCCCGGGCCCGACAGGATCGTCGCGCCCGGTGAGAAGGTGGTGTTCGACGGCAGCCGCTCGCTCGACCAGGACGGCGACATCACCGACTACCGCTGGGACTTCCGCGACGGTAGCGAAGGGAAAGGCCGCGTCACGTCGCACAGCTTCGCCCGGCCGGGGATCTACGGTGTGAGGCTGGCCGTGGCCGACGACAGCGGCGATGCCGATGCCGTCGACTACAAGGAGGCCAGGATCACCGTCAACGCCGCGCCCGTCGCCGATCCCGGCGGGGATCTCATCATAGCCCCGGGCGATCTGATCAGGCTGAGCGCCGCGAACTCCTACGACCCGGATGGCCGGATCGTGAGCTATCGCTGGGACTTCAGCGCCGACAGCACCCCCGTGTCCGCCGCGCAGGTCGAACGGCGGTTCACCGCGCCCGGGCTCTACACCGCCCGCCTCACCGTGGCTGACGACAGCGGCGCCTCCAACGGCTTCGATTCCCGCGAGATCGGCATCGCGGTCAATCACGCGCCGGTCGCGAATGCCGGCCGTGACACCCTGACCGAAAGCCTGATCGTTTCCTTCGACGGCACCGCCTCGATCGATCCGGACGGCGATCCCCTCACCTATCGCTGGGATTTCGGCGACGGGGCCTCGGCCACCGGCGCCAAGGTCCAGCACACCTATGCGGCCGCCGGCACCTATCCGATCATCCTCGTCGTCGACGACGGTAAGGGGCTCCGCAACTCCGTCGACCAGACCGCCCGGTCCCTCGTCATCCATCAGCCGCCGGTGGCAGATGCGGGCGGCAATCGCCAGGTCTGCACCGGGGATGTGATCCCCTTCGACGGATCGAAATCCCTCGATCCCCAGGGCGGGGCCCTGCGCTACGACTGGGACTTCGGCGACGGAACGGCCTCCGACATCGTCAACCCGACCAAGACCTACCGCAGCGGGGGCGTCTATCCGGTCACCCTGTCGGTGCGGGACAGCGCCGGCCTCGCGAACAGCGTCGATGCCGACCGGGTGTCGATCAAGGTCGACCAGGGCCCCTCGGCGGATGCCGGCCCGGACATCGAGGCCTGCGCCATGTCGCCGATCGATTTCGATGCCTCGCGCTCCTTCGATCCGAACGGAACGATCAAGCGCTACGACTGGGATTTCGGCGACGGCAAGTTCGCGATCGGCGAGAAGCCCAACCATGTCTATGAACATCCCGGCGACTACCGGGCATTCCTGAAGATCGAAGGCCAGCGTGTCGGCCAGTGCGATCCGCACTCGACTGACGAGATGTCGGTCAGGATCCTGCAGGGACCCGTGGTCAGGATCGACGCCCGCGCCGCCGCGCCACTTGGGGAGGTCGCCTTCGACGGCTCCGGCTCGCAGATGCCGGGGGGCAAGATCACCGGCTGGCACTGGGATTTCGGGGATGGCGGCACCGCCGACGGCGCGGCCGTCAGGCACATCTTTACCGAGCCCGGCCGGAAGAAGGTCACCCTGACCGTGACCAGCGATTCCGCCTCGCCCACCTGCCAGCGCGTGGCCGCGACGCATGTCGTGACCATCAACGCGCCGCCGGTTGCGGTGATCGCAGCACCGCAAAGCGGCTCCCAGGGCGAGGACCTGCTGCTCGATGCCGGCCGGTCACGCGACCCGGACGGAGCCATCGCCACCTACAGCTGGGATTTCGGCGACGGCCAGGCTGGCAAGGGCGTCCAGGTCAATCACCGCTTCACGGCCGCCGGAACCTACAATGTCCGCCTGACGGTGACTGACGAAGCCGGTGTCGAGAACTCCTCCGCCACGGTGGAGGCGATGCTGGCCGTGCGGCCGCCGCCCGCGCCGGAGATCGCGCTGCCGGTCGCCGCCTGCACCGGCGAGGATGTCCGCCTCGTCGTCAAAGGCCCTGCGGCGAAGCCCGTGGAGGACGGCTGGCGGGACGCGGGCGCGCAGGACGGGACCCACGGCTTCGTCCGGCGCTTCGAGACCCCGGGCCGCTACGACGTCACGATCATCCCGGATGACGGTCGCGACCTGGCCACCAGCCGCCGGCCGCAGACCCGCATCCTCCACATCAACCGGCCGCCGGTGGCGATGCCCGGCCCACAACGTCTCGTGTGCCCGAAAACCGAGGTCGCCTTCGACGGCTCGTCGTCCTACGACCCCGACGGCCGCATCGTCGGCTATCACTGGGATTTCGGTGATGGCAACGGCGCGCAGGGCCCGACCGCCACCCACATCTTCGCGACGCCGGGAACCTACGACGTCGCCCTGACCGTGACCGACGACACGGAGTCGAGCTGTGCGGCCACCCGCAGGTCGGTGCAGGTCGTGGTCAATGCGCCGCCGGTCGCCGATGCCGGGCCGCCCTTCGAGGCCTTCGTGGGTGGTGCGGCGGATGCGGTGCTGCTCGACGGCACGCGCTCCCAGGACCCCGACGGCGGCGCCCTCACCCATGTGTGGCGGATCGGCGACGGCTCGACCGAGTCGGGCGAGCGCGTCCGCCATCTGTTCCGGCAGACGGGCGACATCCCGGTGCAGCTCACGGTCACCGACAGCTCCGGGCTGCCCTGCGGCGTGGCGACCGCCGACACCGTCGCCACGGTCCGCCTGCATCCCCCGGTGCTGGTCACCGAGGTGCCGCCGACGGCACCTCAGAATTGAGGCCGGTGCCATGACGTCATGTCGCTGAGCCTCCGTCGCAAGCACCTGTCGCTGAGCCTTCGCCGCAAGCTGCTGCTGTTCTCGGCGCTGATCGCGGCGCTGCCGCTGCTGTTCGCCGGGCAGTCGCTGATCCGGATCGCCCGCGACGAGATGAAGAGCGTGGCGAATGAGCGGCTGGTCACCACGGTCCGCGAGGTGACGGGCCAGATCGACGACATCTATGAGCGCGCCTGGCTGGCCCCCCTCCTCCTGATCCGCAGCGCCATCGACAGCGACAAGATCAGTGTCGGAGAGAAGGTTGCCATCCTCACCCACGGCATCGCCCAGTTGCCGGACATCGTCGCCCTGCAGATCACCCTCGACGGCGGCCGGCTGCCTCTGGTGATCTCGCAGAACCGGTTCAGCACGAGGCTCACCGAGGCCAGCGTCGATCCCCTGAGCGTGCTGCGGGCCCCGCCGGAGGTGATGCTGGCCGCGATGCCCCCCGATGAGGAGACGGATGCATGGGTCACCGCCGTCGCCTATGAGCCGAAGACCGAATCCTGGCTCGCGACCGTCGCCCTGCCGCTCGAAAGCCGGTTCAGCGGGGCGCGCGCCGTGCTGTCGGCAAAGATCGATCTCGGCCGGATCCGGGGCTTCATCATGAGCCAGCCGTTCCGCCAGGTCGGCATGATCACCACGGTCGATGCCGAGGGGCGGAAGCTGTTCGACACCGAGCTGGACGAGTCGGGCCGGGTCAAGCAGCTGGGCCGGCGCGACATCGTCGGCGAAGCGCTGGACGCACGCGCGGGCAACCGCTCCCGCGCCATCAGCGTCGACACCTATCTGCGGCCGGACGGCACCCCGATGCTGGGCACCTTCGCCTTCACCCGCAGCTTCGACTGGGCCGTCATCGTCGAGCAGAAGGAGGCGGATGCCTATTACGCCGCCGATGTCATGATCGACAGCCTGTTCTTCTGGGTGATCGGCGGGCTCGCCGTCGCGGTGCTGGGGGCCGCGGTGTTCGCCCACCGGATCAGCCGCCCGATCCTGGCGATCGGAGAGGCCGCGAACGAGGTGGCCAGGGGGAACTACAGGGTCCAGGTGAAGAACGTGCGCTCCAAAGACGAAATCGGCGAGCTGGCGACGCGCATCAACAACATGATCGTGCAGATCAACGAGCGCTTCGAGCTCAGCAAATTCGTGTCCCACGGCACGATGGACGCCATCCAGCATTCGGACGAGACCGGGGTCCATCTGGGCGGAAGCCGCTGCGAAGTCACGATCCTCTTTGCCGATATCCGCGGCTATACGGCCTTTGCCGAAAGCCGCGACCCGGAGACGGTGATCGAGACGCTGAACTTCTATCTCGCGGCACAGGCCGATCTGGTGGCAGCCCACCATGGCGACATCGACAAATTCGTCGGTGACCAGGTCATGGCCGTGTTCCAGGGGCCTGCCATGGCCGCGGATGCCCTTCGCTGTGCGGTGGCGATGCAGGAGCACATGGCCAAGCTTTCGGCCACGAACCCAGACCGGGACCTCTCGATCGGGATCGGCATCGATATGGGCGAGGTGGTGATGGGGGCGATCGGCGCCAGGGATCGCATGGACTTCACCGTGCTCGGGGACCACGTCAATGTCGCCGCGCGCCTGTGCTCGGCTGCCAAGCCCCGGCAGACGCTCGCAACCACGGCCGTGGTCGAGGCGGCAACGCAACTCGAGCCGTCATTCGTAACCCGCGCCCTTGATCCGATCACTCTCAGAGGCAAGAGTTCGCCACTCAGCGTCTATGACATTCAGCCGGTGCGTCAGGTCACTGTCTGAATCGAATTATTTATTCCATGTTCCGGCAAACGCGGAAACGATGATCCTGATCCAAGGCATTCAGCAATCGGCTCCGCAGCGGCCACAGTGCTGACCGGCGACGGCGGCGGCGACACGCTCACGGGTGAGGGCGACGATGCTCGTTGGCGGCGACGGCCTCGACACCGTCCATCGCGGCACGGACCGCGACCGGGTCTTCGGCGAAGCCGCCCAGACGCAACTGCTTGTTGCCTCGATGAGCGCTTCTCACCCTTCCCGGCCGGCCGGAGGGCGCCATAAGCGGACATTGTCCGCCGTTCTCCACAGCGGACGTGGCCGGACTTGACCCCAAACGGTCGCTCCTGGAATTGCTGTTGGATGTCCGCCCCCTTTTTCCGGACCTGCGCCGGGCTTTTCGGCTCCTCTGGAGCGGACATTTCCGCAAACGCATCCATGACCAAAACGGACCTTCCGCGCGGAGACCGCTTCATCCCGTTTGCGCGCCATAGGGATGCGAACGCCGCGCGGGCGCCCTCGCTGCTATCGCGGACTGGGCGTGCGGCAATGCAAGTTGCCGACCATCGGTAGCATTGCGAAAGCGAGCGCATCGGCAACGCCATCCACTGCGCATCCCGTGAACCCTCACCGATTCTGCATCTTTCCGAGCAGCCGCTTCCTTATCTCAGTTCAGGACGATCTCGACCCGGCGGTTCTGCGGCTCGCGGACACCGTCGGCCGTCGGCACCAAGGGGTCGGCCTCGCCGACGCCGCGGACGATGATCAGATTGTCGGCCACGCCGTCGGCCACGAGTTCGCGGCGCACAGCCTCACCGCGGCGGACTGACAGGGCCTGGTTGTACCGGTCCGAACCAGAGCGATCGGTATGCCCGGTGACGTTGATCTGCGTGGTCATGCCCTGAAGCGCGTCCGTGGCGGCCGAACTGACGATCTGCTTGGCCTCCGGCGTCAGTTTCGAGCTGTCGAAGTCGAAGAACACGAGGTAGCTGCGCGCCTGAGTGACCTGCGTGACCTCGGGAGGCGGCGGTGGCGGGGGAACGAAGGTGTAGCGCATACCGGCGAGGAAGCTGTGGTTGTTGTTGCTGTCCGAAGTGGCGCGCTCTCCCTTGTCCTTGAAGGTCGGCCCGGTGGTGCCGAGGTAGCGGTATTCGAGAGTGGCTGCCAGGGCCGGGCTGAAGTTGTATGCGACGCCGGCGATGCCCTGATAGGCGAAGGCCGTCTGGGTCGACTGGAAGAACCTGCCGCCGCTGCCACGGAAGTCGGCGCTGATGATGCCCAGCCCGACGCCACCGCCGATATAGGGCACGAAGGGCGAGCCGAACTCGAAATCGTAATAGCCTTTCACCATCAGGCCGATGGTTGTCTGGTGGTTGTCGCCGTCGTGGCTGTTTTCTCGGATGCTCGCCTCGAAGTCGGCGCGCAGGCTGCCCCAGTCATAGCCGCCATAGATGTTGCCCGCCGGCCCGACATCGTAGTTGTCAATGTTCAGGTTGTTGTCCTGGAGAAGATTGATGCCGGCACCGGCGCCGACATAGAAGCCGGTCCCTTGCTGGGCCAGGGCGGCCGTCGCGGTCATGAGCGTGGTCGTGATAGTGGCGAAGATAGCGGCACTGCGCATTCTTCCCTCCATAAACGGATTGTCGATCCGCTCCCGACGAAGGATGGATAATACGGACTTCGCGCTTTTTGCCAAAGCACTAATTTTGATGATGTAGTATCGGTCACCCGTGATGCCGGAACAATTCGAGAACAATTTTTGCATAACAGGTAATGTTTGCCCTAATTTCGCCGATCCGAGCATGGGATCATATTCGCAAATCTATATTTATGTTCTCCTTTGGTGATTATTCCCATAAATCTAGCCAATGCCGGTTGGTCATCTCCTGTATCTCTAATGCGATACATGTCGCTTGTTCAGTCCCGGCATCCGCTGGAGCGGGTTGGAGGCCAGCCCGTGGTGCGCGAGGCGGCGCGAGCGACCTATTCCGACATCGCGATCACCCTCGGGGGCACGCTCACGCGATCGCCTATGCCCAGCTCGGGCGAAAGAACGAGGTGGCTGCTGCGCGTCGGCCTCGAGCGTGCCGCAGACGGGCTTCTGACCGCTTGACTGGTGGGCTGGGTCGCCGCTGCAACGGTAATTTACCCGTGGATACCTGTCCAAGCGCTTTAGGCGCGGGCAACCTCTCGCTTGAAAGATGAAATTAAGGCTCAAGCCGGCCCGCCGACCCAGCGGCGACCAATAGCGGGAGAAAAGCCGAAACGGTGATGGTCCTCGCCGATACCCGCTTGAACCGTGGTTAGACCAGACTTGGCGCCGGGGGATATCGAGCTGGTGAAGCGAAAAACAATCCGCCGCAGAAAGACAGAACCATGCACGCCACCATTCTGGACACAGTGACCCCGCCATCGTCGCAGTGGGGAATCCCCGCGATGCGTATAGCGGCAGCGGTGGTAGCTGTGATGGTCGGGCTTGGTACGGCCTCAGGGGCAATAGCCGATGACGCAGACGCCAAAAACCTGTTCAAGGCGATGTCCGACTACCTGGCGGCGCAGAAGGCCATGTCGTTCGGATACGATACCAACTTCGAGGTCGTGACCAAAGACCAGCAGAAACTCGCGTTGGCGAGTTCCGGTACGATCACTCTCAACCGGCCTGACAAGATCCGTGCCACGCGCTCCGCCGGGTTTGCGGATATCGAGATGATCTTTGATGGGAAAACGCTGACGCTGCTCGGCAAGAATGCGAACCTCTACACTCAAATCGCTGTGCCCGGCACAATTGACAGCTTGATCGACGAGTTGCGGGACAAATACAACAAGCCGCTCCCTGGAGCAGACCTGCTCCTGTCGAACGTCTATGACGTGCTGATGCCCGATGTCATCGACGCAAAAGACCTCGGCAGCGGTGTGATTGGTGGCGTTGAATGCGATCACCTCGCATTTCGGACCAAGGACGTCGATTGGCAGATCTGGATCGCGCAGGGCGACCGTCCCTATCCGTGCCGATATGTCATCACCACCAAGCTCGTCGCCACTGCGCCGCAATACAGTGTCCAAATCAGGGACTGGAGGACCGGATCTGAGGTCGCATCAGAGGATTTTAGCTTCGGGAATTCAACGAATGCCAAAATGATGGACCTGAAGGAACTCCCTGATATCGGTGATTTGCCGGAGCAATTTGGCACAGGAGGCACCCAATGACCGCGTTGAAACTGCTCGGCATCGCTGTGGTGGCTGGGATCGTCGGGTTTGGAGGGCTCGAACTCGGAGAGCGGCTTTCGATCCCTGGGGTGCACGGCATCGTTTCCACTGCCGAGGCCAGAGTCGGACGTCCATTGACACCGGTGAGCGTTGCCGGAGTGGCGCGGCGCACGGTCCGGCGCTGCGCAGTTGGCGTATATAATTGCTAAGGATGAGCGCCATTGCGAAAGGCGCCATTTGTTTGGACAGTAGTCGTAAACTTGGAGTTGCCGGGTTCGTTTTCTGTCACCTGACTTGAATCGCTGCTGCCTATTTTCCCACCAGCATGCGCGGCGCCGGCAGACGGCGCGAGCCGGTGTGGGCCAGATCGTCTTGCGAGCGGTTCGTTGCACAGCGCCATAGCCTACTGCAGGATGAAGCCACGGATCTGGACAATATCGCCGGGTTGATCTGATGCCGCGCACGCCGAAGCGATCGGCTTTGCCGCTGCCCCGCTACACTCGCCGCAAATGGCTGAGGGCCGAGGGGAAGTGGGGCTATTTCTTCGACCTGCCCAGTTGGGCCAGGAAAGACCCGGCCTGCCGGCTGCATAACGAGCCGCTGGGCAACGACTATGCTGCCGCAATCCGCAAGGTCGAGGACGTGCTGCTGCCGCTGTTCGATTCCTGGCGTAGCTGCAGCGCCGCCGACATCGTGCCGAAGGCCGAGGCCGGGCCTGGTACATTCAACTGGCTGGTGGTGGAGTACAAGCGGCACAAAGCTCTACACGGGCAAGGATGCCAAGACGCGGAAAAGCTACGACTATGGCCTGGAACTCGCCCGCTCCCACGTCCTGAAGGATGGCCGCCGGTTCGGTGACGTACTTCTAAAATCGATCACGCCCGATGCTGCCGACCGGCTGTATGACCGCATCTTGATCGCGCACGAACCCGTCAGCGGCGCCGATGGCAAGCCGGTCCTGGACACCAGGGGCAACCCGGTCACGACCGAGCGGGAACGCCGCATTACAGCCAACAGCGCGATGCGCACGTGCCGTCGGGCGTGGAATGTCATCCGCCCGCAGCATTCCGACGTAGTGCCGAGGACAACCCGTTCTCGAAAATGGGGCTTCAGTCCGGCACGGTGACGGCCACGCCGACGGCGGATCTGGCCGAACTCAGCGCTTTCATCAGCCATTGCGACGCGCACGGCCGCGCCTCCCTTGGGACCGCCGCCCTGCTTGCCCGGGAGTGGGTGCAGCGCGAGGAGGATATCTTCGGCACCTTCGATGTGCGGCACGACCGCCCCAAGGAGAGGCCGAATACGGCCCGCATCGTACATGAGAAGACGCGCGAAGAAGCCTGGGTGCCATTGTTCGACGAGGATGGCGCGCCGCTCTATCCGGAGCTGATGGCCAGGCTCGACGCCGTCAAGCGCAGCCGGGTCGGCGGCCTGATCATGCGCGACTGGAAGGACCGCCACGCCGAAGCGCCGGTGCTGTGGATCACCGACAAAGGCGACCTGACCTATCTGCGCCACGAAGTGAAACGGCTCATCCTCGGTGCCGGCCTGCGGCCCAAGCTGACATTCACCTCGTTTCGGCACGGCGGCATGACAGAGGCGGGCGATTCGGATCTGACCGACCGCGAAATGCAGGCTCTGACGCGCCACAAGACAGTGCAGGTGCTGCCGCGCTATGCGAAGCGGACCATGAAACAGGTCGCCACCGTGGCCAAAAAACGGCGCGCGGAGCGAACGAAACCAGACGTCATGTCGGAATGGGCAAAGGCCCGCGTGTCGGAACGGGCATCGGCAATATCATCTAAACAGTTGAAAGATTGGTGAGCCGGGTGGGACTCGAACCCACGACCAGGGGCTTAAAAGGCCTCTGCTCTACCGACTGAGCTACCGGCTCACACGTTGCCGGTCTCCACGCCGTAGACCGGCTGAGGACCAAGCGTCTCATACCGCTCCGGCCATCGGTGCGCAACATCTCGGCGGGCACCGGAGGCTTGGAAGGCGCGACGGGACATACACGACTCTGCCAGCCCGGCGCAACCTATTGATTCCGTGCAGGAGCACCCCACCGGACCCGTGGGGATGCTCACGCAGCAGCCGGTGTGCGGATCAGATCGGCAAGGGCGAGATGGGCCGCCGACCCCGTGGTGACCAACACGAAATCCTCCTGGACCAAAGCACCTTCGCTGCAGAGGCGGCGTACGTCGTCCCAGTTGCTCGGACACAGGCCGTGACTGACCCGATCGATCATAAAAGGCTGTTGCGGAAAGCTCGACAGCAGCGAGATGAAGGCTCCGACGTCCTCGCCGGACTGGTTCATGCCTTCGGGCCAGAATTCGATCAAGTAGGCCGAAGCATGATTGCCATCCTGCAACGTCGCCTTGGCACCGCGGAGGATCTTCGCTTCGCTGCCCTGTGTGTCCATTTTGACCAGGCGCGGCGGCAACGCGCGACCACTGAAGTATCGGTCCAAGGTGGTGACAGGCACCTCGTCGGAGGAACGCCCTTCCTCGGAGGCATAGAGGCGATGGTCGCCGAGATTGGTGGCGGCCCGGTACAGCCGTGCCGTGCCGACCGCGTCAGACACGGCGACCGCGACCGGGTGGACCTGTACCCGGTCCCCTCGGCCGGCATTCTCCTTCAGCAGGGCGAAATTGCGGATGTCCGGCTCGAAGGCATGCACCGTCGCTCCGGACGGCATGATCTCCCGTGCCAGGGCGGTGAACCAACCGATATTGGCCCCGACATCCAGGAAGAGGTCAAACAGCGGTGCCAACCGCACGATGATTTCCGTCTCCAGCGGCTCCCAGATGCCGTGCCAGCGGATCTGCTCCGAGATGTATTCGTCGAGGCCGGGCGGATGGGGCCGGAACCGGAAGGACGGAACCGTGTCGAGGGTGATCAATCGAGTGCCATCGGCAGGGCCGGCGGCGGCGCCGAGGCTCGCGCTATCGCTGCACAGATAGCCTTTCTTGGCGAGATGCTCGATCGCGCCGATAGCTATGGCACGACCGAGGTATTTGAACGCTCCCTTGAACACTTCGTCCCCCCCTGTGTGTTCCGCCCGACCGGGCAATTCCCGGCCCCACAATGCCGATTGAATCTCCCACCGATCACGCGCCAATTCCGTTCGGCCCGATCGGTGGAGTGCCCCGTTGCCTCCACCGCCCGTTGTCTCAATGCCGCAGCGACGGCTCGACGGGCCTCCGCTTCGGCCAAATCTCGGCCCGCCGGGGCATTCGGAAGATCCGGTTCCCGACGAATTGGAGGGAGCATCTCCGTGCGGTGTTGCCTAGCCGAGCCAGCCGGTGTTCCGCCGGTATCCCCCTACTCTTTCGGCAGCCCGCGCGAGAACTGCTCGTTCAGGCGCTTGGCCACCAGCGGGCTGACGAAGGGGGCGATGTCGCCGCCCAGCCGCCCGATCTCCTTGACGAAGCGCGAGGAGATGAACTGGTAGCGGTCCGACGCCATCAGGAACACCGTCTCGATCACCGGATTGATCTTGGCGTTCATCCCGGCCATCTGGAATTCATACTCGAAATCCGACACGGCGCGCAGGCCGCGGACCACCGTGGTGGCCCCCACCGAAGCGGCGAAGTGCATCAGGAGGACGTCGAAGGAGCGGACCTCGATCGAGATGCCCTGCGCCACCAGCGGCGCCACGTCGGCCCGCACCAGCTCGACCCGCTCGTCGGTCGAGAACAACGGCCCCTTGCCGTCGTTGCGGGCAACGGCGACGACCAGGTGGTCGACGATCCGGGTCGCCCGCTGGATGATGTCCATATGGCCCTTGGTGATCGGGTCGAACGTGCCGGGATAGACCCCGGTGCGAGACTTGGCCATAGGTCCGTCTTTCCTTATGCGCCGTCGCCGCCCGACGCGGCGTCACCCTGTTCATCCCCCGCGGCGCCGTCTTCCCCGGTCGCGTCGGTTTCGACTCCGTCCTCGTCGTTCTCCTCCGGCACCGCGGCGACCGAGACGACATGTTCGCCGTCGGCGACGTTGAACAGCCGCACGCCCATGGTCTTGCGCGCCGCGATCCGGACATCGGCGACCGGGCAGCGGATCAGCTGGCCGCCATCGGTCACCAGGATGATCTCCTGGTTCTGCGAGATCGGGAAGCAGGCGGTGACGGCGGTGTTCTTCTCGCCCATCGCCATGGTCCAGATGCCTTTGCCGCCGCGGCCGGTGATGCGGTAGCCATAGGCCGAGCTGAGCTTGCCGAAGCCTTGCTCGCTGACGGTCAGGATGAACTCCTCCACCCCTTCCAGCGCGGCGAAGCGCGCGGGATCGAGGTCGTGCTCCTCCACCGCCTGGCTGTCCTCGCCGTCGGTCTCCTCGCCCTCGGCGCGGCGCGCGGCATTGGCCATGCGCAGGTAGTTGGCGCGCTCGTCCGGCGTGGCGTCGAGATGGTGCAGGATCGAGATCGAGATGACCCGGTCGTCATCGCCCAGGCGGATGCCGCGCACCCCGGTCGAATCGCGGCCCTTGAAGACGCGGACGTCGGTGACCGGGAAGCGGATACACATGCCGACATGGGTGGCCAGCAGCACGTCCTGGTCGTCGCTGCAGACCTTGACGCCGATCAGGCTGTCGCCCTCGTCCAGCTTCATCGCGATCTTGCCGTTGCGATTGATGCTGGTGAAGTCGGCCAGGCTGTTGCGGCGGACGCCGCCGCTGGCGGTCGCGAACATGACGTACAACTGGTCCCAGGTGCTCTCGTCCTCCGGCAACGGCATGACGGTGGAGATGGTCTCGCCCTGCTGCAGCGGCAGCATGTTGACCATCGCCTTGCCGCGCGACTGCGGCGTGCCGATCGGCAGGCGGTAGACCTTGAGCTTGTAGACGATGCCGCGGCTGGAGAAGAACAGCATCGGCGTGTGGGTGTTGGCGACGAACAGGTCGGAGACGAAATCCTCCTCCTTCGTCGCCATGCCTGAACGGCCCTTGCCGCCGCGGCGCTGCGCCCGGTAGGTCGACAGCGGCACGCGCTTGATGTAGCCGCCGTTCGAGACGGTGACGACCATGTCCTCGCGCTGGATCAGGTCCTCGATGTCGGCCTCGAATTCCAGGTCGAGGATCTCGGTCTTCCGCGGCGTGGCGAACTGCTCTTTGATCTCGGCCAGCTCGTCGCGCAGGATCTGCAGCAGCTTCTCGCGGCTGGCCAGGATGGCGAGGTATTCCTGGATCTCGGCGACGATGGCGCGCAGGTCGTCGCCGATCTTGTCGCGCTCCAGCCCGGTCAGGCGGTGCAGGCGCAGGTCGAGGATGGCGCGGGCCTGCAGTTCGGACAGGCGGTAGGTGCCGTCCTCGGCCAGCGGACGGCCGGGTTCGTCGACCAGCGCGATCAGCGGTGCGATCTCGCCGGCCGGCCACGCCGTGGCCATCAGTTCCTCGCGCGCGGCCTGCGGGTCGGCGGCGCGGCGGATCAGCTCGATCACCCGGTCGATGTTGACCACGGCGGTGGCGAGACCGACCAGGACATGGGCGCGGTCGCGGGCGCGGGTCAGCAGGAACCGGGTGCGCCTTGTGATCACCTCCTCGCGGAAGGCGATGAAGGCGTCGATGATCTGCCTGAGGTTCAGCAGTTCCGGCCGGCCGCCGTTCAGCGCCAGCATGTTGACGCCGAACGAGGTCTGCAGCGGCGTGTAGCGGTACAGCTGGTTCAGCACGACATCGGCGTTGGCGTCGCGCTTCAGCTCGACCACGATGCGCACGCCGTCGCGGTCGCTCTCGTCGCGCAGCTCGGAAATGCCCTCGACGATCTTGTCGTTGACGACCTCGGCGATGCGCTCCATCAGCCGCGACTTGTTCACCTGGAACGGGATCTCGGTGAAGATGATCCCTTCGCGGTCCTTGCGGATCTCCTCGATCGAGGACTTCGCCCGCATCACCACGCTGCCGCGGCCGGTGGTGAAGGCCGAGCGGATGCCGGACCGGCCGAGGATGCTGGCGCCGGTCGGGAAGTCCGGGCCCTGCACGATGAGGTTCAGGTCCTCGGAACTCAGGCCGGCATCGGCGATCACCGCCAGGCAGGCGTCGATCACCTCGCCCAGATTGTGCGGCGGGATGTTGGTGGCCATGCCGACGGCGATGCCGCCGGCGCCGTTGACCAGCAGGTTCGGGAAGCGCGACGGCAGCACCGTCGGCTCGGACTGGGTCTCGTCGTAGTTCGGCTGGAAGTCGACGGTTTCCTTGTCGATGTCGTCCAGCATCGCCTCGGCGGCCTTGGCCAGTCGCGCCTCGGTGTAGCGCATCGCCGCCGCCGGATCGCCGTCCATCGAGCCGAAATTGCCCTGCCCCTGGATCAGGGGCAGCCGCATCGAGAAGTCCTGCGCCATGCGGACCATGGCTTCGTAGATCGACGAGTCGCCATGCGGGTGATACTTACCCATGACGTCGCCGACCACG
>Ga0193743_1001082_pt1 | contig 20773 bp, 22 predicted proteins | sample L2c2metaG_FD_143038 | JGI IMG/M metagenome (GOLD analysis project Ga0193743, IMG submission 143038) | Soil microbial communities from a riparian zone of the East river system, Colorado, United States - L2c2 | ecosystem: Environmental > Terrestrial > Soil > Riparian zone | place: USA: East River... | reverse complement strand
GCCACGTTTCGGTCAGGAGTGGATCGGAAACGGACGTGCCGGTCGGCGAACCCATGCCCGTTTCGCGCGCGATCGGCTGGTCCGCCTCCATCTCACGCACCGCCTGTCTCTCCTCGCGCGCCCGGCCGCGCCACGCTGTACACCACCAGCAGCGCCGCCAGCGAGATCGCCACCAATGCCAGCGCCATATGATTGGCCGCCGCATAATTGCCGACCATCACCTGGTCGTACAAGGCGATGGAAAGCGTCCGCGTCACGCCGGGAATCGATCCGCCCAGCATCAGCACCACACCAAACTCACCCACCGTATGCGCAAAGCACAGCACCACCGCCGCCAGCACAGACGCGCGCGCACCCGGCAGCAGCACCCGCGTCAGTACGCGCCAGCGTGAAGCACCTAACAGTTCCGCGCTTTCCAGAAGAGCCACATCCACTGAGCGGAAGCCGGCCAGCACCGGCTGCACCGCAAAGGGCAGGCTATACAGAATGGAGCCAATCACCAGCCCCCAGAAGGTGAACGCCAGCGGATGTCCGACGATGCGCACCAACAACCGGCCCGGCGCAGTCGCCGGTCCCAGCAACACCAGCAGATAAAATCCCAACACCGTAGGTGGCAGCACCAGCGGCAGTCCCACACCCGCCTCCAGCACGCGCGCCACCCAGCTTCGCGACCGCGCCAGCCACGCCGAAAGCACCAGCGCCAGCGGCAGCAGGATCGCCGTCGTAACGGCAGCCAGTTGCAATGTAAGGAGCAACGCTTGCTGGTCCATCTCTTGCAAGACTAGCTGAAGGACACCCGCTGCGCGACGGCCGGAGTGCCTGGTCTACTCGTGGCGCAGCGCATCCATCGGCTGCACGCCTGCAGCGCGTCTCGCCGGAATCCAGCTTGCCGCCAGCGCAACGCTCAGCAGGATCAGAACGCCGGCCGCCATCGTGATGGGGTCATAGGACTGGATTCCATAGAGCATCGACTTCACCAGCCGCGACAGCAGAAGCGCCGCTGCTACACCCGCCAGAATGCCTGTCGCCGTTACCCATGCGCTCTCCTGCAGAATCATGCTGCGTATCTGTCTTGGTAGCGCGCCCACCGCCATCCGGATGCCGATCTCATTGGTCCGCTGTGCCACCGAGTACGCCATGATGCCGTAAACCCCTACCGCGGCCAATGCAAGTGCCAGCAGCCCGAAGCCTGAGGTCAACGTGACGAACACACGTTCCTGCTGCATCGCAGCATCGATCTGCTGCTCCTGCGTCCGCACGTTGCTCAAGGGAAGATCGGGAGCGATCTGCTGGGCAACATGCCGCAGCGCGGGCACCAGCGCCTCCGGTTTCATCCGCGTCCGAATCTCGTAGCCCATCCCGCCGACCTCTCGCTCCTGCAGATAGGGCAGGAAATATTGCGGCGGCGGCTCCGTGCGCAGATTTGCATAGCGGGTATCCATGCAGATGCCCACAATCTCGATCCACTCCTTACCGTAGTGCCCGTCGCTCTGCCGTTCGCTGGTCGCGAACCGCTTGCCCAGCGGATTCTGATTCGGAAATGCCTTCCGCGCGAGACTCTGATTGATAATGCCCACCTTCAATGACGTCGCCGTATCCTGCGAGCCGAAGCTGCGCCCGGCGACCATGGGAATACCAAGCGTCGTGAAGAAATTATTCCCGACCACGTTGTAATACTCACCACCAAGATTCTCGTCGTGCTCCTTGCCCTCCGGCACAAAATCGCTCCGCATGCGGCTGTCCGATATGTAAACCATTTGCGCTGGCGTCACCGCCTCTACACCCGGCACCGAGGCGAAGGCTGCGTCCAGCCGTTCGTGCAGCAGTACATCTTTGCCAGGCGGATACTGTATCCGGTTTGGGTTGATTTCAAGGATCAATAGATGATCGGTGCGGAAGCCTACATCCACCGCCCTCAATCCGGCCAGCGTGCGCAGGAAGAGTCCGGCACCGATCACCAGCAGCGTCGAAAGCGCGATTTGGAATCCGACGAGCGCTCTGCCGCCGAAGCTTTTGCGCCGCAGTGTCGCCGTCAACGCGGCAGACTTCAATCCGTGGCTCACATCTTCGTATGCCGCGGCTATCGCGGGCGCCAGCCCAAACAGAACTCCGGTCCCGATCGTGATCGCTGCGGTGAAGGCAAAGACGCCCCAGTCGAAGTGAATCTGCAGGTCGCTCCGCTCCCATACGTTTTTCATCATTCTGGGAATCGCATTCCTGCCCAGGTAGGCCAGCAGCAATCCCCCCGCCCCTCCCGCCGAAGCCAACATCAGACTCTCCACCAGCATCTGCCGCAGGATTCGTGCCCGACCCGCGCCCAGCGCCAGCCGAACGCTCATCTCTCGATGCCGCTGCGCTGTGCGGGCAAGCATCAGGTTGGCGATATTGGCGCAGGCCAGCAGAAGCACCAACCCCACCAGCGTCATCAGCACCGTCATCGGTTTGCCAAAGGTTCGCTGTTGTTCAAAGAGTCCCCGGCTGCCGTCGCGCAGATCCATGCGTGGAAGGTCCTCGCCCTTCTTCACCGGCATGGTGCCGCGAACTATCCCCGGCAGTTGCGTGTCCAGTGCAACCTGCGCCGATTGGTCGGTCACGCCAGGCTTCGCGCGGCCCATGATATTTACCCACCACAGGTTCGGATCGAAGATTGGCTGCACCTTGCCGGGCATTGGCGAAACCAGTGGCTGCATGCTCAGCGGCAGAAATACATCGGCGGGCGTCTGCACGTCCTCTGCCGAAGTGAATCCTTTCGGGTTCACGCCCACGATCGTCAGCGGTGTGTCGTTGATACGAATCACCTGGCCCAGCACCGCGGGCAAGCGCCCGTACGCCCGCTCCCACAATCCATAGCTGATTATCGCCACCGCTCCCTCGCCAGGCTTTGCATCGTCGTCGGGTGTGATGCCACGTCCCAGCACCGGCTGCACTCCCAGGTCGGAGTAGTAATTGCCGGAAACCATCTCACCGCGCAGGCGCTGTGCATCTCCGCGGATGGTCGCATTCACACGAAAGTCCTTGAACGCGAAGAGATCTTCGAGCACCCGGTTCTCCGCCCGCAGTTGCTGAAACACCGGATAGGAGAAGGCGTCGCTCGTCACGCGCCCGCTGGGAAGCACATCCCAATCGCCCCAGCTGCTGTGGACTGCGTTCTCCCGCTCCGCACTCCACGTCAGCAGCCGCAACTCGGCTGCATTCGGCACGGAAAGCCGGTCATACAGCAATTGCTTCGCCGCAGAGAAGATGGTCGCATTCGCGCCGATCGCCAGCGCCAGCGAACTTGCCGCAATCGCGGTAAACCCAGGACTCTTCCGCAGGATGCGCGCTCCGTATCGAAGATCGGCCCACAGCGCATCCCACCAGCGCAACCCGAGAGAGTGGCGCATCTCCTCTTTGCTCGTTACCGTGGAGCCCATCGCAATGCGTGCGCGCCTCGCCGCCTCTGCGGGTGAGTAGCCGGAGCGGATGAGATCCTCTGTCAGATTTTCAAGATGGCAGGCAAGCTCGGCCTCCATCTCATCTTCGAGACAACTACGGCGCACAACCGCCCTAAGCCACGAACGAGGCTGCGACAAAGTACGCGTGGTGAACGAACGCAGCCTCATGCGCCCTCCGGTCTCGCGCGCAGAATGCTGCCGATCACTCCGGCCATGCGCTTCCATTTCTCTGTTTCCGCTTCCAGCCGCTCCTGCCCGGCCCGCGTCAGCCGGTAATACTTTGCGCGCCGGTTGTTCTCGCTCTCGCCCCATGTGCTGGTAATGGCGCCCTGATGCTCCAGCCGGTAGAGCGCCGGGTACAGCGATCCCTGCTGGATCACCAGCTCCTCGCCTGATATCTGCTGAATGCGCAGCAGTACCCCGTACCCATGAAGCGGCCCAAGCGAAACCGCTTTCAAAATCAGCATGTCGAGCGTGCCCTGTAGCAGATCCATCTGCCGGCCTTCATCCGATCGACTCACGCGGCTCTCCTCGATCCTCTAGGAGAGAACATAAGCCAGGTTCTCCTAGACCGTCAAGGAGAAGATGGCCGCTCTTTCGCTCCCGCCTGCTTCACGGATGGCAGTCTCTTTATTCGGGCGGTGCGAAACATGCATGCGGGTCACGCCGGGGGACGGTGATGTCGTCCTCCGTACCTCGTGTTCGACGGAGCGCCCGCAATCGTCGCGCGGAAATATTTTTCCAATCTTCTGGAATATTTTGTCCACGCCTCAGTTAGCGAAGGCAGCGAGAGTGTGCGGGGTGGCGGATCATGCCCCGGGACGAGCTATGGCTTTCGCTCGCAGGTACTTGGCTCAGCATCGACGTCCGGTTGTTCTCCACGTCGCACGGATCTCGGGGAAGAGCGGTCGACGTGGATAAATCAGAAATGGAGCACTCCGAATGAGAAAGATACTGCTTACGCTGTCACTTCTTTGTGCCAGCCTTACAGGTCACGCCACCAGCCCGACCGGTGGATTCGACAATAGGGCAAATCAGAATGCGTCGGGCGCGGTGGACCCGTCGCTCGACCCAGTCGTCGTGTGGAATCGGGCCCTGCTGGTCATCGTGCGCGCACCTGGCGCTCAATCTGCAACCATTCACCCCACCCGCAGTTTTGCGATCCTGCACGCCGCGATCTACGACGCGGTCAACAACATCGATCGGACCCACAGACCTTACCTGGTAAGGTTTGCGGGCGTCTCCCGCAAGGCTTCGGAAGCCGCCGCAGCGGATGCCGCAGCGCATGATGTGCTGGTCGCGCTGTACCCGGCGTTCCAGACAACACTGGATGCGCAACTGGAACAAATGCTGGCTGCAATTCCCGCCGGTGCCCACAGGGACCAGGGGACCAGGCTCGGCGGAATGGTGGCAGATGCCATTCTGGATGCCCGAAGCGACGACGGATCCAGCGTCACGCCTGCGCCATTTGTATTTGGAAGCGGGCCGGGCCAGTTTCAATCGCCGCCGCCAAATTTTCCCGCGCCGCAGTTTACCGAGTGGTCCAGAGTGACTCCGTTTGCTTTGTTGAGCGCAAGCCAGTTTCGTCCCGGACCGCCGCCGGATTTGACGAGCGCCAGGTACACCAGGGTTTTCAACGAAGTGAAGTCATTGGGCATCGCGAACAGTATGAGGGCCAAGCCAGACCAGGCTTTAACCGGACGTTTCTGGAATGGTGCCATACAGAATTACTGGAACGAGATCGCGCAGACCGCGGCTCTGGAGCACAAGCTCTCGCTCCCGGAGAGTGCACGATTGTTTGCCCTGCTGAACTTCGCATTTGCAGATGACGTGATCGCGTTTTACGACGCGAAGTACACCTACAACTTCTGGCGACCCGTTACTGCGATTCGTGCTGCTGGTATAGATAACAACCCGAATACCAACGTCGATGCGAATTGGCTTCCTCAGGTCGGCAAGACGACCCCGGACCCTGCGTATCCCGGTGCGCACGCGGTGATCAGCGCAAGTGGCGCGTTCGTTCTGAAGTCGTTCTTTAGGCGAGACCGGTTCAATTTCAAGGTGACGTCCGAGGTATTGCCCGGAGTCGAGCGCTCATTCACAAGCTTCTCCGCGGCGGAGCGAGAGGCGACCTTGAGCCGAATCTTTGCCGGAGTGCATTTCCGGTCAGACCTGACGGCCGGAAGCGAACTGGGTGCGGATGTTGCCGACTTTGTCTTCGACCACTCCCTGCAGCCGAGGGATCGGGACGAAAGATCGGAACGGGATAGATAACACCACGACGCGTCGAAGCGCACTGTCCATTTTGCGACCAGACAACGTAAGGCGAAAGTATCACGCTTGCGGCGGCATCAATTTGATCCTTTTGCCGCCGCTACTGCTGCACCGGCGCGAGACCGCCCTTTTGGAGCTGCTGCGCCACCGCCGGCGAGTGCAGATAGCGCAGGAAGGCCATCGCGCCTTTCGCGTTCGCGCCACCCTTCAGCGCGACCGCGCCCTGCAGGATCGGCGGATACGCATTCTGCGGTACCGCAACATAATGTCCCTGCGCGGTAAGAGTCAGCGCCGAGGTCAGCGAGATGAGACCGACATCCGCATTGCCCGTGCTTGCGAACTGCGCCGCTTGCGCGATGTTTTCTGCCGTGCGCAGCTTGGGCTCAACCGCGGGCACGAGCGCCAGACTTGTGAGAGCCTGCATCGCCGCGCGCCCGTAGGGGGCATGCTGCGGATTTGCGATGGCGATGCTATGGATCGCGGATGAGGCAAGCGACTGCATGCTGAGTGTCTGCACGCCGCTCTGGTGGCGCGTCCACAACACCAGGGTGCCGCGCGCATACGGCTGCGCTGTCTGGCCTGCCGCAGCGAAGCCGTCACGCACCATCCGCTCGGGCAACGCCATATCTGCGGAGAGAAACACATCAAAGGGCGCGCCGTTCTCGATCTGCGTGGCGAGGGTTGCCGAAGAGGCGAAGGACGCTTCGGCGTGCTCGCCGGTCTCGCGCTCGTAGTTGGCGAGCACAGCAGGGAGCAACGGTTGCAGATCCGCCGCCGCCGCAATCCGTACCGGGCCTTGTGCCTGAGGCTGCGCAAGCAACGCGGTGAGGCTCTGCGCGAGGAACACTACGATCGAGAGCGCCGCGAGCCAGAACCATCGCCGGCAACGGAATGTGAACATCCGCGAATCGTCGGGCGGTGGATTGTGGCGCGTTTCAGACACGGAGCAGCATCACCTCAGTCGACTTGATCAGCGCCGCCGCTGTCTCGCCCACCTCAAGCTGCAGCTCGCGCGCCGCATCCGACGTAATGAGCGACGTAATGATCTGGCCGCCGATCGAAAGCTTGACCTGCGCGAGCAGCCCTTCGATCTTGATCTCAACAATGCGTCCGACCAGTTGATTCCGCCCGCTCACCGTTCGGAGCATCTGCCGCTTCGGCGTCTCCGGCCGTCGCGCCTTGTGCAGCAGGCTGTCCAGCTCCGCTTCAGGAATCCGATAGTGGCCTCCGGGCGTCTTGATCGCCTTCAGTTTGCCCCGGTAGAGCCACTGCTTCATCGTGGGATACGAGATACCGAGGCGCAGCGCCGCCTCGCGCGGAGAAAGTAGGTCGGCCATTTGCCTGAAGTATACGATTTTTTCCAGTTTTCTCAGCCGCAGACAAGCGGACGGGGCCTACTGAAAGCATGTGAGATGAGTAATATGTGGGGCGATGACTACAAAAGTACCTAAGTTTTATTTACTTTCCTGCCCTGTACCGCCTACCTTCTCACCCGTGGGCAGTTCTGGGGGAGGGCTGCTCTAGCGCCTGTGGCTCCTGTGTGGGCCACGGGCGCTTTTACTTTCCACACCCGATTCCAATTTATGATGGGTACAGTGGCCATCCAGGCGGTGCGACTTTTGGCGCCCTCGTGCATCTATCTGAGGGCACATTAGAACGCGCAAATCGCGCCCAGATGTGCATGCAAAGGGCACTTTCGGACACATATTGCAGCCCGTTTGGTGTCCAAAATGGAGGAATAATGGCAGGTCATGGGATCACTGAGGTCAACGACGCGACGTTCGAGCAGGAGGTTCTGAAGTCCGACGAGCCCGTCCTGGTGGATTTCTGGGCAGCATGGTGCGGCCCATGTCGCGCACTGGCGCCGATCGTCGATGAGGTGGCCGCGGCCTACCAGGGCAAGCTAAAGGTCATGAAGATGGACGTGGACCGCAATGCGTCCACCCCAGCTCGCTACGGCATCCGCGGCATTCCCGCGCTGCTGCTCTTCAAAGGCGGCAAGGTAGCGGAACAGATTGTCGGTTATGTACCCAAGGAGACGATCGACAAGAGCGTTGCCAAGGTGCTCGCTACGACCGTCGCGTAAGTCGATCGATTTGAACGGTTTAACGAGAGCGGCCCGGGCAGGTTTGCCGGGCCGCTTTTCATTTTGCACTCCGGATCAGGCGTACTTGCGCAGGATCCCCAGTACGCGGCCCTGGATCGCAAGTTGTTCTGCTGGCACGTAGATGGGGGCCATCTCCACATTCGATGGTTGCAGCCGTATCTGGTCTCCCTCGATGTAGTAGCGCTTTAGGGTCGTCTCACTCCCGCGTACCAGCGCGACAATGATCTCCCCCGGACGCGCGGTCTTTACGCGTTCCACCAATACATAGTCGCCGTGCACGATGTGCTCGTCGCGCATGGAGTCTCCACGCACTTCGAGCGCGAAAACATCTTTGTTTCCAATGATGTCCCCCAGCGAAATGGATTCTGAGGCTTCCGCGGCGTCTACCGGCAGACCAGCAGCGATCCGTCCCATGAGAGGTAGCCGATCCGGCTGGCGGGACTTGTTCTTGGGGGGCAGAATGTCGATGGAACGGCTGCGATTGTGCGCCCGCTCGAGCAGCCCCTTCTTCTGCAGGTTCGTGACGTGCTTGTGCACCGTGGCCAGGGACTTGAGATTCAATCCCCGGGCGATCTCATCGAAGGATGGGGAGTACCCATTCTCTTCAACGAAGCCGCTGATGAAGTCGACCACCTCTTTTTGCCGGCGTGTTACGGACATGTTGCAATTATAGCGAAGAAACAGCGAAATGTGGCGAAGAAATCTTCGCCAGTCACATTCCGCGTTTCCCAATTTGAAACTTGTCTGCCTAGGCGTACCAAAAGCGAAATGTAGGCGAAGGAAAAACAAAGCAATATCTTGCCAAGATGGCCCCTTTGACGAGATGGTGTCTTTGCAAGCCGGAAATCGACCCGGCGCTGAGACGAGGATGGCCTTGAGAATCCTGATTGCTGAACATGAAACTGCCCTTGGAATGTTTGTCGCGCGGTCACTCGAAAAGGAAGAGCACATGGTGACACTCGTTGGCGACGGAACTGCAGCCGCCAACGCGATTGCCAGCGCGGATTACGACCTCTTTCTCCTGGACATGGACCTGCCTGGAAACATCGGCATGAGAGTTCTGGAGGTGGCGCGCTCGTTGGGGAATGGCATGCGCGTCCTTGTGCTCTCCGCAAAGGCTGACGATCTGGAGACCCGGATCTCCTGCTTGGAAGGCGGCGCGGATGACTGCATGGCGAAGCCCTTCGCTATGCGTGAACTGAAGGTGCGCTGCCGGGCGTTGGTGCGCCGCCAGGATGGAGGAGCGGTGCTGCGCTGCGGCGATCTGGAACTGAACCGGCTGCAGCAGTCGCTCGAATGCGGCCAGGCGCCCATTGCCCTCAGCCGTCGTGAGTTCGGTCTGCTCGAATACCTGATGCTCAATCGCGGCCGCTGCGTCTCCCGCGCCATGCTCTTGGAGCGCGTCTGGAGCTCGAGTGAGGCGGGAAATACCAATGTGGTCGACGTCTACATCAACTATCTGCGCCGGAAGCTTGGTCCGAATGCTTCGTTGATCGAAACAGTGCGCGGCCAGGGGTATCGCATCGCCAGTCCCGAAACGGGCAGGCCGGCACAGTTCGTTCCGCTGCCGCCGCCGCTCCCGATGCCGGCGTTTCAGCATGCGGCACTTCAGTAGTTGCTGTCTTTCCAAACCACAGTCAAAAGAGAGGGCCCCATGGCAACAGCTTCCGTCTTGACGAAAAATGCAGCGTCCGTACTGGTATTGAGCGCGAACTCAACGGTCCGCGCGCGGCTGCGCAGCGCGCTCACAGCGCAACGCTGGGAGGTCCATGAAGCGGACGGCGGCGCGGCCGCGCTCCTGCTGATGGAACGGACCCAGCCACATGCCACCCTGTTGGACGGAGCGTTGCCGGACCTGCATCTGGAAGATTTCGCGGAAGAAGCCCGCTCCAGCCATCCGGCGATGGACCTGATCGCTCTGGACGGCACCCTTGCTGGCCTGACGGGAGGAGTCAGGAGCCCGCGTCGCGGGGAACTGCTCCAGGTAATGCGGTCTGTGTGCGAGGAGGCTCCGCCGGCCACCACAACGGATACGAATGTTTCCACCGTTCCGCCAGCAACGGTCGTTCCGCCGCGTACTACGAAGGCCAGCAGCCTGCATCCGCCTCCTCAAGTCCCGGCTGTTGTCGAGCTGGGCGCTGCGGTACGGCTGCCAGAGCTGATTGGAGGCTCGGACCGGATGCTTGAGGTGAGCCGCCGGGTTCGTCTGGTGGCGAAGCGCACGACCACGGTTCTGATCCAGGGACCGACCGGGACGGGCAAAGAGCTGGTGGCACGCGCTGTCCATCGCCTGAGCCCACGCACCGACCGGCCTTTTATCGCACTGAACTGCGCAGCCATCCCGGAGGCGCTGCTGGAGGCCGAGCTTTTCGGGCATGCCCGTGGCGCCTTCACCGGGGCGGTACAGCGCCGGACGGGACGGATTGAGGCTGCAAACGGCGGCACACTGTTCCTGGACGAGATCGGTGAGATGCCGCTGGCGCTTCAGTCCAAGCTACTGCGCTTTCTTGAGAGTGGAGAGCTGCAGCGGGTGGGCGAGAACGAGCCGGTACGGGTGGATGTCCGCATTGTGGCGGCGACCCATCAATCGCTCGCCCGCCGCGCGCAGGAGGGCACCTTCCGGGCAGATCTCTACTACCGCCTCGCGGTGTTTTGCATCCAGACTCCGGCGCTCGCCGAACATCTGGATGATCTGGCCATGCTTGTAGAGCACTTCCTCAAAACATCCGCGGGCGGAGATGCTCCCAAGCAGCTCAGCAACGAAGCCGTTGCGTTGCTGGCGGCGCATACTTGGCCGGGTAACGTGCGCGAGCTGCAACATGTTCTGGAGCGGGCGAGCATCCTTGCCGAGGACCGCCTGGTCATTACTCCGGCCGAGATTGAACTTGATTTGCCTTAGAGAACGCTAAGGGCCGCCGGCAACGTTCTGGTACGGCGATTGCACTGAATAGGGCGAGCGCAGTTGCAAATGATCGCAAAAGCGTGGATCTCGCAGTGCAGGATGCCTGGCGATGGATATCTCCACACCGTTGTCCAATCAGCTTTCGAGTTACATGGACCTCGCGGCCGCGCAGTTGAAGGCGACGGCTACCAACATGGCGAACGTCGATACGCCGGGCTTTCACACGGTGGGGTTCGATTTTGAAGCAGAGATGCGCCATGCGCTGAGTGGGGAAAGTACTTCCGGCGGATCAACCGCACCGCAGATGCAAGAGGTTGACGGCTTGCTGGCGCGGCCCGACGGCAACAACGTTTCCATGGACCGCGAAGGACTGGCAATGGCGGAGGCGCAGCTCAAGTTCCGCACAGGCGTGGAGTTGGCGAAGCGCGAATATGCGCGCGTACTGGATGCGATCCATGCCGACAGCAAGTGATCGTGAAAGAAAGGAGACGCCTAGATGAATCTCTTTGGAGTGCTTGGAGTAAGCGGCTCGGCACTGACTGCGGAGCGTGTGCGTGCAGAAGTGACGGCCTCGAATATGGCGAATGCGGAGACGACTCGCACTCCCGACGGAAAGCTGTTCCAACGCCAACACGTGGTCTTTCAATCTATCGGACCCTCCAGCAGCGACGATGCCGCGATTGGAACCATGGGTGGCAGCTTCGCCAACACATTTGCCAGTCAACTGAACGGCCCGCACATGAACAATGCATTCCCACGGATGGACAATGCGCTGGCGAGCGGAACTCCGGATGAAGGCGGCGTCGAGGTGGCGGCCTTCGTGACGGATCAAAGTCAGGGGTTGCGGCGCTACGATCCGGGGCATCCGGATGCAGACAAGGACGGTTACGTGACCTATCCCGACATCGATCCGTTGACCGAGATGGTAGATCTGATGGGTGCGACACGCGCCTACGGAATGAACGTCTCGGCCGTGCAGGCGACCAAATCCATGATCGGTGCCTCACTGGATATTTTGAAGTAGGGAATCGTTGCAGCAGAACCTGAACGAGAGATACACGAGGACAGACATGCCCATTCCACCCGTCTCCGGTTTGCCGCCGGTACAGCTTTCGCAAATCGGCGGCGCTCCTCCCACCGCTCAACCAGGCGCACCCTTTGCGGCTCTCATGCGCAATGCGATGCAGCAGATGCAGACGCTGGAGTCGAATGCCACGCAGGCCGTGGATGGATTGATGACCGGAAACGGGACAGACGTACATACCGCGATGATCGCCACCCAAAAGGCGGACCTGGCCTTTGAGATGGCGCTTGCGTTCCGCAACAAGGCCGTCGGCGCCTATCAGCAACTGATGAGCACACAATTCTGAGTTTTTGCCCGATCACAGCATGGACACGCAAACTAATTCGACACAGTCTCTGGCGCTTCTTGCGCCGGTAACACGCTCGTGGCAGCGGGTGATGGCGCTACCAAAGCGCACGCGAACGGCGCTTTTCGCAGTGGGCGGAGCGGTCATCTTCTCTGCCGGCATCTTCGCTTCGCTGGTCATGCAGCCGAGCTGGCGCGTCCTCTATGCGCATCTGGACCCAGGAGACGCGCGCGAGCTGGGCGACGAACTGACCGCGGCCAAGATTCCCTTCGATGTCACACCGGATGGGTCGACGCTCAAGGTTCCCGCGGACCAGTTGGACAAGGCACGCCTGGAGACGGCAGCCAAGGGCGGTCCGAAGAGTGGCAGGCTGGGCTTTGAGCTCTTCGACAAGCCCAACTGGGTCGGGTCGGAGTTTGATGAGCGCGTGAACTATCAGCGAGCACTTGAGGGCGAACTCGAGCACACGATTGAGAGCATGGGCTCGGTGAAGACAGCACACGTGCATTTGGTTTTGCCGCACGAGTCGCTCTTTACGGAACGGCAGGAAGAGGCGAAGGCCTCCGTGTTGCTGAAACTGAAGCAGCGAGATCTGAGCCCGCAGGAAGTGGACGCGATACGTAACCTGGTCGCCAGTGCGGTCGATCACCTGAGCGCTGCCAATGTCACGCTGGTGGATGCCGATGGGCGCGCGCAATTGGGCAAAAGAAATCCGGACGCCGCGGCGAATGGGGAAGAGCAGCGACTTGCCGACCGTCTTGTAGCCACACTGGAGCCGATCACCGGCGAAGGCAACGTACGCGCCTCCGTGCATCTGGACTACGACACCGCGGCAGCCGACGAGACAGATGAGACCTACGATCCGAACGGGACGGTCACGCTGTCCATGCAACGGTCGGAGCAGCAGACGGGCGATCGCCCCACTACGGGCGGTGTGCCCGGAACCGCCAGCAATGCACCGAACACGCAGCCACCGCTGCTTCCGCCTCCTCACACCGCAGGCGCTGCCAGCATGAAGGAAGAGAGCGGCACGTACGGCGTATCGAAGAAGACGCGGCACATCGTCGAGGGTCCCGGAAGGCTGAAGCGGGCAACCATCGCGGTGCTGATCAATGATCGTCCGCAGGGGACCAGTCATGGAACAGCGGGAAATCAGGTTCCCTGGACTCCAGACCAGATGAAGCGCATTACGCAACTGGCGCAGGCTGCGGTGGGTTATGACGCGTCTCGCGGCGACGTGATCTCGGTAGAGAACCTTTCGTTCGGCAGCACTCCGGATACCGGGGAATCGATCGCCAATCGCGCATTCAACACGGCGCAGAGCCTGGATCTTCCACGGTATGGCGCAGCGCTGATCGGGCTGCTTGCTCTGATTCTGCTAGTCATCCGTCCAGTCACGCGCAGCCTGAGATCCGAGGCGCTGCCGGCGCCCGGAGGCTTGCTCTCGGTCACTGACGCACTTCCGGAAGAGATCGCGCAGGCTTTGCCAGCCCCGGGAAGACATGGGCGCGAAGCGGTGTTCCAAAGAGTCTCCGCCAGTGTGGCTGCTGATACCGCTCAATCTGCGCGGCTCCTGCATATGTGGCTGGAGAGCGACTAAGTCAGGCAACGATCAGGTGAGGATCAAAAGGGACACGCATGCCGGAAGCGATCACAGCTAACACGACGAATGCGGCGGGACGTCCTGGCGCTCAGCCGGGATCGAACGGCCAGATGACTCTGAGCGGGCGACGCCGCGCAGCCATCCTGCTGATGGCGCTGGGTGACGACATGGCGCGTCAGCTGTTGCAGGATCTTCCCGATCCCATGATCGAAGCAGTGGCGGCGGAGATTGCTTCGCTTGACCACGTCGATCCGGAGCTGACGATCGGCGTGCTCGAGGATTTCGAGTCGATGCTGATGACACAGCAGCAGACCATGCGCGGCGGCCTGGCCTCCGCCAGCCGGCTGCTCACCGGTGCGTTGGGCCGCTCACGCGCCGACGCGGTGATGCAGCAGTTGCAACGGACCAAGGAGGCAAACGACAGCAACCTTGCGATGTTGCAGCGCGTCGATCCCACGCAGTTGAGCAAGTCGCTCGAGAACGAGCATCCGCAGACGGTGGCTCTTGTCCTGGCACATCTCGATCTGCAGCGTGGCTCCCAGGTGCTCGGAGGGCTGGGCGAGGAGCAGCGCGTGGCCGCAGTGCAGCGCCTCGCGGAGATGCGGCACTTCTCACCAGAGGTGGCGCAAAAGGTGGCCCGCATTCTCAATCAGCAGCTGCAGACCGTCGGAGACACACAGAAGCGCTCCTACTCCGGATACAAGGCTGTGGCGGATCTCCTCAACGGGCTGGAGGCGGAGGCTTCCAAGAAGATCCTCGACCGGGTGGAAACGGAATCGCCTGAGACGGCGATCCACGTGCGCAACCTGATGTTCACCTTTGACGATCTTCTGAACGTACCGGGGGCGAGCGTGCGCGATCTGGTGGCCGGCGTCGACCGGCGGCAACTCGCGCTGGCGATGAAGGGAACAAAGGACGAGCTGCGCGCTCATATCTACAAGGCCATGTCCACGCGTGCGGCAGAGATGTTGCAGGAGGAGATTGAAGTAATGGGCCCAGTGCGCTCGCGCGAGGTGATGCAGGCACAGCAAAGCATCTTGGCGATTGCCCGCCGCATGGAGGCAGCGGGCCAGATCATTCTCAAACTGGAGCAGGGCGACAGCCTGATGGTTTAGGCAGCGACACACACAAGGATGAAAATGGACGCAGAGATTCGAAGTCTCACATACGTGCCGCGCTTTGGCGGATCAAAACCGCTGAGCGGTACACCCGCAGGTATTGGGTCCATCATCGGCGATCTGCCGGCGCTGTTCCGCAAAGATGAGGCCGCGCAACACGCGGCAAAGGTAGCCGACGTGCGGCTGGAAGCCCGCCTGATCGAACTGGAACGCGAGCGGGCGGAGGGCGAACGCCGGCATCGCGAGGCGCTTGACGACGCACATCAGAAGGCCGTGGAAGAACGGGCCGTGGCATTGAGCGAGCAGAAAGAGAGCCTGGAGAAGGAGTATGCGAGCTCCATTCAGGCATCGATTGCCGCATTTCAGGAGGCCCAGCGACGATATTTCGCGGATGCAGAGGCGGCGGTGGTTCGGCTCTCGCTCAGTATTGCCGGCCGTGTGCTGCACCGGGAAGCGCAGATGGATCCGTTGCTGCTGCGAGGAGCGGTGCGGGTGGCACTGGAGGATATGCAGCAGAGCGCGACATGCGTGCTGGAGGTGGCCGCGGAAAAGGCGGAGGCATGGGGACGATGGCTCTCCGGCGCCGGGATGCTCGCGCGGGTGCAGATCCGTAGCAAGGAGGATGCCGCGCCGGGCCATTGCCGGCTGGAGATTGATGCAAGCACCGCCGATTTGAGCGTCAACACTCAGTTGGCTGAAATCGAACGTGGCTTCTTCGATCTCCTGCAGAGCCGTCCTTCGGCAGGCGATAGCGAGGCGGAGTCAGAGAGATGACCCCTGCTCTGGTGGATGCTCTCGATAGCTATCTGCGCCGGCGAAATGCATGGCGCTGGAGCGGGAGTGTGCTTGATGCGGCTGGGCAAAGCATGGAGTGTGCCGGTCCACTGTGCCGCATCGGAGACTGCTGCGAGATTGTCGATGCTGGCGGCAGGCGCTATGCGGGCGAGGTAATCGGCTTTCGCGGCCAGCGTGTGCTGGCGATGCCGCTGGAGGGAATCGAGGGCATACGCCATGGCGACGCGGTGATCGGTCTGGGCCAGGCGCCGGATTTTCCAGCCGGCGAGGGACTCATCGGCAGAGTGCTGGATGCCGTCGGAAATCCTCTGGATGATGCGGGGCCGCTTCACGTGATCGGACGCGAGCCGATCCATCGCGCCCCACCTGCCGCGATGGGTCGTATTCCGATTCGCCAGCCACTTTCCACTGGCGTGCGCGCTCTCGACGCCATGCTCACTGTAGGTCTCGGTCAACGCATTGGGATCTTTGGCGGCTCTGGCGTTGGCAAAAGCACGCTCATCGGCATGATGACTCGCAATACGTCGGCCGATGTGGTTGTGGTTGGTCTTGTAGGAGAGCGCGGCCGGGAGGTTGGCGAGTTTCTTACCGACGCATTGGGCGAAGAGGGGCGACGTCGCGCCGTGGTGATTGTGTCGACATCGGACCAGTCACCTCTTCTGCGTATGCGCGCCGCGCTGGCCGCAACCAGTGTTGCAGAAAACTTTGCGGCGGAAGGCAAGGATGTACTACTGGTGCTCGATTCACTCACGCGCTTTGCAATGGCGGCGCGCGATGTAGGACTGGCGGCAGGAGAGCCACCGACCGCGAAGGGGTACACACCGTCGGTCTTCAATCGAGTCGCCAAGCTGGTGGAGCGCGCTGGGCGATTCCGGTGCGGCAGCATTACTGCGTTCTACACAGTTTTGATGGAGGGGGACGATCAGCAGGATCCCGTGGTGGATGCTGTGCGCTCCTTCGTGGATGGTCACGTCATGCTCTCGAGATCGCTGGCATCGGAGGGCTGGTATCCACCGATCCATGTGCTGGATTCGATCAGCCGCCTGATGCCTGCTATTACCTCGTCGGAGCATCTGCAGGCTGCAGGGGCGCTTCGCCGTTCGATGGCGTTGCATGACCGCGCGTCGGACCTGATTCGGATCGGCGCGTACAAAGCGGGCACGGATGCTGACCTAGATCGCGCCATTGCGCTGCAACCCATGATTCGAATCCTGTTGACGCAGGACGCCGAGCAGAGAACATCTCTCGAAGAGACGGTACAGGCTTTACTCCAGGTGGCGCCAGCGTGAGCGACCGTCGACCGATGAAGCGGCTGCTTGCGCTGCGAGTTGTCGAAGAAGAGCGCGAAGAGGCGGAACTGCGCAAGCAGCGCCAACTGCGGCAGGCATGTCTGGATGCGCTCAACGCATCCGAGGCGAGGCAGGCTCTTGCATTGCGTGCGTTGCACACGGCGCTCGACTCAGATGACCGCGCGGCGGCGATTTCTGCAGAAATGGCGCTCGCCTGTGGACCTATGGAGCGGCACAGGTTGCAATGGCGACTCGCACAACTGGAGGCGACGGTGGAGGTGGCGACCGCCGCGTGGCGAGGGTCACGACTGCGCCGGTTGCAAATGGAAACGATCGTAGACACTGCGGAGACCAATCTTCGCAGGGAAAGACAGACGCGCGAGCAGAAGAGACTCGACGGATGGTTCCTGTCCTCACGACCGCAGAGATTTGCAGCATCCCCAGATGAGAATTCTCAAAGAGAAGCGCAGTATCCGGCAAAGCGGGATGGCACTGTGCGTGCAGATAGCGTTCACGAATGAAGCTGCGTCTCCAACTCGCGGAAATGCTGCCAGCATCGCCAAAGCTGGGCACAGATGCCTCCCATGGCGATGGGGCATTTGGCACCGCGATGGAAGAGATGATGGCGACGTCTGCCTCCGGCAAGCCGTCGCTGGTCGAAATGTCCCCTGCATTGCCTGGTCAGCAGCCGCCGATAGGGATGCATTCAAGGACCGCCAAACCTTGCCAATCGGTCGATATTCCGGCTATCGAGATACATGCGGAGAACCAAGTACCTCAACTCGCGGCGCCTTTCGCCACCATGCCTCATCAACAGGCGGCGGAGGAGAGGGAAAGCTTTCAAGTTCAAGAGAGCCTGGGCCATAGTAGTCAAGATCCTTCCGCGAAAGCGCCGCTATCTTCGGAGCAACCGCTTGCCGAAGAGACGAAACAAACGATCGATGCGCGGACATTGCTTCTTCAAAGCCCGGCCGTTCGTCAATTGCATGCGAGTTCCCAATCACTTGCAGACGCGACATCATCGGATGCTCCCCCGATCAAGGATGCGTCGTCCCATGCGAAGCACAAGACGGAGACGATGCCTGATGAACCAACACGGCCTGCCGATGGTCGGGCAGCAGGTGTTCTGCTGGTTTCGCCACCAATCGATGTGGTCGTGCCTATCCCGACGCTGGAACCGAAAGGAGCCGCGCAACCCGATGGATTGCCGCCAGCATCCTTGAAGCCCAGCTCGAAGGCCGCGAGCGGTCATACTCCCGGCCGGGATGCCTCCCGTCAAGCTCCTGTTCCCGTGGCTGCCCTTAACCACGGCGACTTGCGTGCTGCCGTTGCAACGCAGGGGTACCCCACGATGATGCAGCCTCGAGGGACGACGGCGAACACGGGTGACAAGCCGCCTGAATCGGTTCCTTCGAACGGGCAATCAGAGAACTCCACGAAGACGCATTTGACGGCGCCGCCGGTCGAGAGGGCGAACGCCAGTGCCGCGGTAGCGCCAAATCAGGCGTCCCATGCGCAAATTGCAGCCTCGGCAGACGGCGCTGAGACCAATGCGAAACAGACAGATATCCGTGCGCCGAAAGAAGTGGACAGGAAGACTGTTTCCGAAGTGAAGTCCGAAGTCAGACTCAACGCCGCGGGTCCTCTCACGCAAACACCACCGGCGGTGCAACATCCGGTGTCGCCAAATCTTTCACCTCCAGTAACTGCTGGTGCAGAGAAGTCGGTCGCAACGCATCGGTCAGAGGCGGGCGCAGCGCAGGTGCTGCAAAGGATGGACCTGGCTGGCTCCTCGGGCGCTGTCCAGTTGCGTGCGGATGCGCGCCGGCTGGATGTAGGCGTTTCCTCAGGCAGCCTCGGATGGGTCGAGGTAAGGGCAACAACGAGTCCATCCGGCCGTGTCGATGCGACGTTGCATGTACAAAATGACGCTTCGGCGCAGGCGCTCACCAGCCAATCAAGAGAGATCTCTGACTACGCGCGTGAACATTCTGTCCAGTTGGGCCAGGTGTCGGTCGGCGTAGGAACCGGAGACAGCGCCCAGAGGCAGTCGCATTCAACGGATGCGCGCGATGGAAACGGGCCTCGATCCAAAGGGATGACGGTGCGATCCCTGGCGGATACAGAGGAGACGTATCACAGCGCAGACGCGGTGTCTTTGATCAGCGTACGAGCTTGAAGGGAGCCCGGTGAAAACGGGCTCGGAAGGAGATGAGATGCAGATTCCGGGAAGCATTCCTATGGTCGCGACGACGAGCAGCAATGCGACCGATGGCACGGACAACAACAACGATCAGAACGGTTCCATGATCACGGCCAACGACTTCCTCACGCTTTTGGTGACCGAGTTGAAGAACCAGGACCCCACTGCGAATACCGATCCAAATGCCTACGTCGATCAGTTGGTCCAGGTAAACAGCCTGCAACAGTTGATCCAGATCAACCAGAACACTGTAGCCACTACGAGCTCCAGTACACCGCCCACTTCCGGCTCATAGCTGGCTGACGGCCAAACGAAGCGATAGACCAGAAAGCTGCCGCGCTGCGGCCAGGAGGAAACAATGCCATCCTTTGCTACCGCCCTATCGGGGCTGGAATCCAATAACACCGCACTCAACACAATCGCCAACAATCTGGCGAATATGAACACTGTCGGTTACAAAGATCAGACCGATCAGTTCAGCACACTGTTTTATCAACAACTCAACGGGGGCGTGAATGGCGGCGTGCAGGTTGGAGTGGGCACGCAGGTTGCCACGACGGAAACAGACTTTTCCGATGGCGGGCCAACGAGCACTGGCCAGTCGACAGATATGGCGCTGCAGGGTAACGGCTTCTTTGTCATTGACGACAATGGGCAGCAGGAACTGACGCGAGCGGGAGACTTTGTTCTTAGCCAGAGTGGCGCGCTGCAGACAACTAGCGGTGCCTCTGTGATGGGATACCCGGCTTCGAACGGAAGCGTCACGTTGGGAAGCGGGGTGCAACCGATCGTGCTGCCCCTGGGCCAGACATTGGCTGCGAAACAGACCGGCTCCATGAACATCCAGGCTAATCTGGATGCTTCTGCAGCAGTGGGCACGAACGTACCTGCGCCCGTCACCCTCTATGATTCGCTGGGCGGGGCACATCAGGCGACTGTGACATTTACAAAGACCGGCACGAATACCTGGAGTTACAGCGTTGCGTTGCCCGCGGGCGAGGCCGCCAGCAGTGCGGGAACGACCGGCACGCTGACCTTCGATGGCAATGGCAACCTGACAAGTCCAACCGGCACTGTTGGCGGAATTTCGTTTTCCGGGTTGAGCGATGGAGCATCGAACATGAGCTTTTCCTGGAATTTGGGCGGCACCGGTACGGGAGGCGCCGTTACCCAAACTGCTACCGCTTCAAACGTGGCCAGCGCGACGCAAGATGGATATACCAGCGGCAGCTATCAGGGCTTCAGTGTGGATGGAAACGGCATTGTTGAGGCGAGCTTCAGCAACGGCCAGAAGGAAGTCGTAGGCCAGGTGGCCGTGGCATCCGTGGCAAATCAGCAGGGGTTGCAGGCAACGAATAACACTGCTTACGTTGCGACTCTGGCCTCGGGATCAGCGGTGATCGGCACTGCAGGGAACGCTGGCCGCGGGACGATTGAGGGAGGAGCATTAGAGTCTTCCAATGTGGACGTCTCGACGGAGTTTTCGGCGCTCATCGTCGCGCAGCGCGCCTTCGAGGCAAACTCGAAGTCGGTAACCACCTTCGATCAGGCCACCCAGGAAGCCATCAACATGATCCACTAAGCCGGGCTGCGCTTGCGGAGCGTGAGATCATCGCGCTCCGCATCCTGCTTCAGTAGTAGCCCGCAGCCACCACGGTTTTCTCAACGCCCATTCTCT
>Ga0193743_1001081_pt1 | contig 20774 bp, 24 predicted proteins | sample L2c2metaG_FD_143038 | JGI IMG/M metagenome (GOLD analysis project Ga0193743, IMG submission 143038) | Soil microbial communities from a riparian zone of the East river system, Colorado, United States - L2c2 | ecosystem: Environmental > Terrestrial > Soil > Riparian zone | place: USA: East River... | reverse complement strand
GCTATAATCATTACTTGAGCATCTGTGACCTCTGCCCCCTGTAGTATATGCATATTTCTGTATGGTAATAATAGGACTGTCACAGCATTCATGGTTTTAGTCCCAGGACACTTTATAATATTTTTCATAGGAGTGAATAATAATCTGCTGATCAAATTCACTACCTACTACTTGATCATTTAGTCCACAGAATTTAGCAACTGGCAGCTGCAGGGCATACAGCTCCAATCCATAGTTTAATTGATTTATCAGTTGTATCTTACAGATTGGTGCATTTATCTTAATAAAATGCTGAAATAATAAGCCAAAATTGCCATATCTGTGCCTATGCAATTTTAAACCTTATCACCGCTGGACTTCAAAGTTGGTGATCAAGCTTTCGTCAAAGCAAAATTCTTCTGAACAACCAGACCTTCGAAGAAACTATCAGAGAAGTATCTAGGTCCATTCACCATCATAGCTCAGGCAGGACCTTTGTCCTGGACTCTCCACTTACCAGACAGTATGCGAGCTGTCCATCCCGTCTTCCATGTATCCATGCTAGAGCCTTCCATTCCAAACACCATTCCGGACCAAGTCCAAACTCCTCCACCACCAGTCTTGGTGGATGGTGAACCGGAATATGAGATCTCCGAAATTCTCAACTCTAAATTGGACAACAGACGGCGCCTGTGCAAGCTTCTGTATTTGGTCAAATGGTCAGGTTATGAAGGTACTGACAATGAAACATCTTGGGTCTTAGCTACCGAACTTGGTAACGCTCCAGAGCTAATCAATCATTTCCACCACCAGTATCCCCACAAGCCTGGTCCTCTCTCTATCCCTTAAACTCCATTTTCCAACATTCCAATATCCTCTGCACATTTTCCGTCTTTCACTTTTTTGTTCTCTTTATTTGCTGTTCACGCTTTCTAACAAGAATACAAAGTCCTTTTTACTTACTGTTCCTTATATGTTTCCTCTTACTGAACAACAAAAGAAAAAACAAACAAAACAAAAAGATTTTGTTTTCTATCTTCATCTGTTCCCTTCTCCATTCCCTTCTCCACTATCTCCATTCCCATCTCCGTTCCCGCTCCGTCTGCCCCCTGCACTTTTTCTTCCTCCTCCTCCTCCTCATCCTCCTCTGACTCGTCCACCTTTTCCACCCATCCCTGCTCGTCCATCCTCTTGTATTCCCTCTCCTGCTTGTCCATCTTCTGGTAGCAGCTCTCCGTCGCTGCCAGAGCCTCCGCTCCCCTCTCCAATGCCCCCACCAACCTCCTCAGCAACCTCATCACCTCCTCGTCGATGGTGATTGTTGTCAGTGGTGGTGGCCCCTCCGACCCTTCTCCTTTCTTCCCTCTGCTCTTTCCGGCCTCCTGAGGCGCAGCCGTGCTGCACTTTGTCTTGCGCTTGCTGCATCCCCAGCAGCCAGGACCCCGCATCTTCTTGTAGCATGTGGCCTGGATTGCCATGCACCGCTGGCAGGGGACCTCCATGCGAATGGTGGTCTTCGCGACCGCCGGAGCCTGCTATGCTTTCATTAGTATGTTTCTACCTATTGAACTTTTGTTACTTACCTCTTTTCTTTTCTTTCCGGACCCTTCGTCCGTCTCCTCTTCCTCATCCGCATTCCTCTTCTTCCCCTTCACCTTTTCCTTCTCCCTCCGCTTCTTCTCCGCCTCATACCTCCGCTCTGCCTTGTTGAGCCTCTCCCTCCTCCGACTCTCCTCCGCCTTCTGCGCCAACTCCTCCTCAATGAGCTGCACAGCCGCCAACTCAGCCGCCAGCTCCTTGTCCTCTCGCATCCGCCTCTCCTCTGCCTCCCTCCATCGTCGTTGCACCTGTTCCACTGGACCCCCCAGCTGTCTTGACCCAGAAGGGCCTGCGTTGTTGTTGTTGTTGTTGTTTTGACTCTGGCTCATGTTGTGGTACTAAAGAAACCAATGATTCCCACCTGCATTTATAGGCCTCGAGGGCTCGGCCTTAACCAGGGGATACTGTCATGGCCCATGCTCAGTCACGTTCTTTCTGAAGAACAATCAAAGGACGGCTCCGATGGAGTCTCTGATGATGGCCACCTCACCATTGTTCAGTGCCACCATTACCACCGGCCACCCTCGTCGGACTTATATTGGAGCTCCGTCGGAATACTCCCTCCACTCCATTACCACCAACACAACCTGCATTCTTATCATTGTCATTACCAACCAGCACCATGTGTGTTTTCTACTGCAGCACAACCACAGCCCCACCATGCTCCACACACATTCCATGTTCTAGGCCAATCACATTGCGCACACACCAGTCTCGAGGTCATGAGTCGCGGTCACCACAAGGACCTGCGAGGATTTATGTTGGCATCCTTCGGCACCATCCGGAATATGAGTCTCCTTGTTATATGTTCATTCTACTACCATATGCTCTTCACGTTAACTCCTTATATGTTTATGTTTTGTCTCTGTATAAATACTCCAGTTTGTTGTATGTATTTTGCTAGTTAAAATATCAACTTAGCAACCTACTTCTCCTTAACTCGCTCTCGTCTTTCTTAGGCTTCTTCTCGGCTCGACTCCGGACTCTCCTACTCCATCTGGACCTCCAAAATTCAAGGCATCCATCAAGAGAGCAGCACAATCCACAAGTTGAAGCCAACGCCTTGCATGACTTTGGACCCGACATCTCCATCCAAATTCCAAGCTTAACAGCACCCTTCTATTGGTTCAGAACTTTTAAATTGGCAAGGAGAATGTGATTTCCCTTCAAGAACCCCAAATTTGCTCAAAACATTGCCCTAGGTGTGCTTGGACTCATATTTGGCGCAAACCTCTCGTTTTCTTTTTGTAGCTACTCAAATTAATATTCTGAACATTTCTGTCTCTTCAGAATATTTTATTTTCAGAGGGGACAGGCTCTTTCTCACAAAGACAGCTCCTACTGTCCCCTAAGTCTATATCTGTGGAATTACCCCTTTAGGCAATCCACTTTTTTACAGAGACCTCATATCCGACTACCCCGACTACCCCATAACCATCAAATACAATTTTATGTTGAGGGGACGCTCCCTTGTGCTGGGACAACATCTGTACCCTTCATTGCATCTGTTTTATATTAGATTTACCATATCCGGTATTTCGATCATAAAGGCCAACAAGAGGACCCCCAAAAGTGCCTTTTGATGCCTGATCCAAATCCGGATAGAATTTGGCTCATTGTTAGAGGTATGCCTCAGGAGAAAAAAAGGTGAAATGCCCAAGGGGTCTATCCAGATAGAAACCATCTCTGGAATAACATGCCTGAGCCAAGTCCAGATAGAAATTGGTTGTAACAAAAATTGACAAAACTGGGATTCAAACTCTAGCTTTCATATTATTACTAGCTAAGACCATTCCCCTACACCATGGTGACTATGTAAATCATTCAGGTAGTTGGTCTATGAGTAGAAATTTTCTATCAAGCCTTATGAGACATTGGGAGAAATTGATATCATATCATCTTATCCTACTGCCATTCCCTTGGGTCCCACCTGCCATAAATATCCATGCCAGACATCTGGGATTGTACAGGAGATGGCCCGCCTCCATTTGATTGAGGTGCTTGGATTGGAAAGGGGAGAAAATATCCTAAAAACTTGCTCAATGTCCCACAGGGACTTGCATATTATTGCAGCAATCTACTTGATATTCCTAATGTAATCAAGGAACAATGCATACCTGATGCCAACCTCTGTATCAAGGACTTTGTTGCAAATAGACTCCCTGAAATTCAGTACGCCCTGCTGACTGTAAAACCAAACAGTTGCTTCAAACCCAAAATTCCCAATGAAGACATCACTGTCGCTCACCTGCAAGATCATTGCCTCCCATCAGCTACATGGGTAGATGGTATGAACCAACAGTTTTGGAAAGCAGTTCTTGATGGAATGCAGTCAGTGGAGTTCCCCAGTATCCTAGATCTTGACTCCCACTTTGGTGCATCAGTTATTGGAAGGAACTTCACAACATCAAACTGGTTTGGAAAACATGGAACAATGGAATTCAATGGATTGAGGGAAATATACAGAAGGCAAGCGGGGATGGTCAGATCTTTGAATGGCTGAAGAAAGCAAAGTTTTATGTAAAAAATCTTTGCTGGAGGGAGAGGACAGATATCCCTGGTGCAGATGGCTCAAATACATCAACAAACACATTTGTGGCCTTCCTATCCAATGGTACAATTATGAACACTGATAACATGAACATGATGTTCTTGCACCTTTCCAACAGAGCTGAAAAGGATGAATTTATGGACTCCCTTATTATTATCGAAACACTATGATTCATGTTTGTGATTGGGAAAGCAACAACAGAAAAACATTATGACCAACCTTCAAGTTCATATCTCCATTGTCTCAAGGGAAGAATCCAAAATGAGGGAGTGGTAGCACTGGTGTTTACGGCTCACATGGAGGATGAGAAGCATTGGCTGGCATTCTGGGTGGACTTTGAGAATAAGGAAATTGCATATGGTATGTCCACTTACAATATTCCTCAGGCTACATCTGATGTTAATGTGTTACTCTTTGTTCAGTATCAAAGGAGACTCACTGGCTCACAAAGGAATGGGACCACTTGAAGAGATGTTTTGGAAATTGGGAGTTTAAGAATCTGGGGCCGAATGCCCTCAAACATGGTCGCCAGGCAGATTGGACTGACTGTGGAATTCTGGTTGCAAACACCATTGCTCATGACATCTATGGTGGTGAGATCTGGACCACCAAGCACAAGACATTTGCACAAGTTAGATGGTTTGTCAATTTGTGTGATGCCCATCTCAAAGATGTATGCCTTTGTTGTTATGACCTCCTAGTTTTAATCCTGACATTGCCTTCAGGTAAATATGAATGAAAAACAAAGACCATACCCATGTGATAATGAAAACCACTCCTTTCAAGCTGGTGAGGATGAAACAATACCCCAAGCCCCAGATACCCCATCACCCTTCTCTGAATCCATTGCCCATCTCCTCAATCCTGTTTCTGCCCATCCAACCACACCCATCGAGAGTCAGCACCCAGACAACAATGTTCTAATGGTCCTTGATTATGAAAGTCGGGTTGAGTTTTTCTCTGCCACAAGCGATGGTACCAACAGGTCTGCCCAACTTGACCAAGTTATTGTTACCAACACTTTGAGACAAATGGCAGGTAAAACTCCACACCTATTCTTTCCAACCAGCAATAAAGCAATGGAGGAGGAGAGTAAAGTTGCATCTACAACCAGAAAGCACTTGCATGAGGATGAACCAATACCAGTTGCGCAGAAGGTGGGAAAATCATCTGGTTATCCAGATCTGGATGCGGCTATGTCTTTTTGACAACATGCTCCAGTTTTTAAATCAACTCTTTGGTCACAAATACATAACAAGAAATTTTCAGATGGTTCTTTTCTACCACACCCCAAGAGGATGTCTCACTTAGAAGACAAAATTCATGAGATAGATGATTCTTCGAATGTCATTGATCCCAAAACTATTTGCCATTTTATGTGTGGCAAGAATCTTTGCATGAAAGAACTGTTCAATGTTGGGAATTTTAAGACCCATGTCAAAATCTGTAAAGGGCCCCCCAAATCCTCGAAAGTTCCTGGTGGAGGAATGAATCTTATTGGTACCTATTTCAAGTAGCAGGATGGCCCATCTACTGCCATGAATAGCCCATCTTCCATCACTTTAACATGTCCTGGGCTCAGTGAGACATGTTACAAGAAGATTGTGACATATCTAGGATGCACTGGTGCTCTTGGTGGTGGAGCTCCATCTGTCTCTACCATCACTCATGAAATTTTTGGGAAGAAATATTGCAAGTTATCATCAACACGCAAAAAAAACAGGTGAAGCTTGCTCAGACCCATGAGTGGCTATGGCTTAACAATCACAGCAACAGAGTTGTTTATTCCACCAGTTGCACTGAAGAGGCTTCAAAGATAAGGTGTACCACAAAGATACACTTGCAAAAAAATCCCTCAGATGATAGGCCAGAAATGCAGTCATTTCTGTCCTACAAATGGGAATCACTTCTATCAAACAAGGCCTTCCAGAATGTGATTTGAATCTCTCCACCTAGTGACACAAATTACAAGTTTGTCAATTCTGAATACCGTAACAAGAGGTTAGCCAGTTTATATGGTCGCTCTCGTGGATTATGTGAAATTATGGAGGTGAGCAACCTTTTAATCATTCAGAACCCTTCAGACCATTCAAATAGCATAAGACTAACAAACCATTGATCCAGTATGTGAAAGGAGTTGCATCTGGAAAATACAAGGGTGATGATTTATTTGGAAAGTGTTAAGGCAACTGCAGGATGACTTAGTCAAGATCTAGCAGGGGATCCTAAACATATATATAAACATAAATACGACAGGAAAGCGCACCTAGCAGGGGATCCTAAAAGAAAAGGATAAAGCCCTGCTAAGGTGGGATGCACATCTATATACCAAAAATTGGAGTGGAAATAATAAAATGATGAAAAATAATGAAATAATGAAAAAGATGGAGAATGGTGAAACAGTGATAGGAATGCTATGTCACGTGATCATCAGACTCCGGTATTGGAGCCGCGAGTGCACTCCATCTTGGACTAGCGACGATGAGGAGGAATATACAGAGGTGATGGAGAAATATCGGAGGAGACGTCGGACGAAGTGGAGCGTCCCCTAACAATCCCAGGAAATAACGATCTGACAGCCATCCAAATCATAACAGGTAATATAAAAATTTCAATATTTAACATATACAATGACTGTACGCACTCTGCTACACTCACACAACTATGTCAATATATGGAGGAAGTATGGCTCAACATTGGATTGGGAGCCAACAACCACATTCTTTGGTGTGGCGACTTCAACAAGCATCATCCCCTCTGGGACGACAAGGCAGATGAACACCTATTCACCCCTCAGGCGCTAAGGGAAGCAGCAATCCTAATAGGCCTGTTGGCAGACGAGGGGCTGGAAATGGCACTCCTGAAAGGAGTGCCTACCCTCAAGCACATGGTAACCAAATTATACTCATGCAAGGTATTCACCCATGGAGCAACTCTTTTGGAAATAAGCTGTGGATTCCAGTCGGTTGATGGCTGCTGAGTCTGCATAGACTGGACAGAACTCCTTTTTGAATTCATCCCAGAAGTCTTCCCTATTGACAAATTTCTGGTAGCCTACATTTTCCAGCTGCTCCTCTCATCAGAATACATGGGCAGACCACTTAGCTGCTTGTCCTACCTTCATGTAGGACATGGCCCAGACAATTTTGGCTTGTTCATCCATAGGAGTTTGGACAAAGATGGATATAGACCTGGCAGGAATTAAGGAACACCATTCCTTTGGTGCAGTCTCCGTCGAACTCCGATGGAAGGGCTGATGTTAAACCATGGGCCTTCAGAGTGACAGGTGTGGGTTGTGTAGATGGGATTGGGTTTTTGGACTGAGGAATATGGGAAATAAGGATGTCTAACTTGTGTTGAGTGTTTGAATCCTTCGCCTGTAATTCAGCAAGGGCTTGCTTCAGGGTCACGAGTTGTTCGCCTTCTATAAAGTGCAATGGGTCCTTGTTGGGAAATAGGGTTTTGGGTAATGCTGAGGAGGGATCAAGAGCGGAGGAGTACACAGAGTCAGCAGAGTCCAAATTGGAACTGCAAAAGATGACTATGGTGGACTAGCTATCTGCTGGGATCAGTCCTCTGGGAGATTCTTTTCTGGTGTTAGGGCAACTGCGCTGCGACTTAGTCGAGATCTAGCAGGGGATCCTAAATAATATATACACATAAAATATGACAGGAAAGCACACCTAGCAGGGGATCCTAAAAGAAAAGGATGGAGTCCTGCTAAGGTGGGCTGTATGTCTATATACAAAAATCAGAGTCAAAATAACAGAATGATGAAAAATTGGGGAATGATGAAAAGAGTGCATAAGGTATCTATGTCATGTTGTCATGGTCCGTGCTCGGTCACGTTCTTTCTGAAGAACAATCAAAGGACGGCTCTGACAGAGTCTCCGATGATGGCCAACTCACCATTGTTCAGTACCACCATTACCACTGGCCACCCTCATTGGACTTATATCGGAGCTCCGTTGGAATACTTCCTCCACTCCGATACCACCAACAAACCTGCATTCTTATCATTGCCATTACCAACCAGCACCATGTGCTATCTACCACAGCACAACCAGAGCCCCACCACGCTCCACACACATTCCATGTTTCAGGCCAATCATATTGGGCATGCACCAGTTCTTGAGGTCATGGGTCTCGGTCACCACAAGGACTTGCGAGGATTTGAGTCGGCATCCTTTGGCACCCTTTGGAGTACAAGTCTCTTCATTATATGTTCATTCTACTACCATATGCTTTCCAAGTTAACTCCTTATATGTTCATGTTTCTCCTCTGTATAAATACTCCAGTTTGTTGTATGTATTTCGCTAGTTTGAATATCAACTTAGCAACCTACTTCTCTTAACTCACTCTTGCCTTCCTTAAGCTTCTTCTTGGCTCAACTCTGGACTCTCCTACTCCGTCCGGACCTCCAAAATTCAAGGCATCCATCAAGAGAGCGGCGCAACCTACAAGTTAAAGCCAACACCTCGCATGACTTCGGACCCAACATCTCCATCCGAATTCCGAGCTTAACACATGTGTCTGTTGGACTCTGCTATCAGAGCCGTGAGTGCACTCTGTCTTGAGCTAGCGACAATGAGGAGGAATGTACAGAGGTGACAGAGTTATCGGAAGAAACATTGGATGAAGTGGAATGTCCCCTAACAGCAAACAAACAATGTTTGTGGCCATGCTAAAATGCTGTAACCCAGGGTACATGATGTATGTCTGATGTGTGGTATAGTAAGACTGTTTGGTTGCAGTGGTTTAACATGCTCTAGTATGATGCAATGTCTAGGGTTCAGTTCTGGCTTGTGTCATTTTTTATTAATTACAAAAATAATAATAAATAAGGATCATTTCTGTGAAATTTCAGTAAAACTTGACTGAACTGAAATCCAATTTGCCTGAATTTCACTGAATCTCACTGGGAATCCCAGAGGGACAATAAAGTGCTCCATTTTTGTTACTTGACTAGACTTTTACCAGACTTCTACCAGACATTTACTGGACTCCACTGGACTTCGACAGAGTCTGACCAGACAATGTGGGGAGAGGGGGTTTGGGTTAAGAGAAGTATTAATATTGTATACCCGATTTGACGTATAACAGGTTATGTAAAATAAACACATTTGCACGTCCAAACCTGTATCCTCCATGTTCTAGAACAACCAACTCACCGACATAATCCATCGAAAACAGATACATGGAACAGTATTTCGCGAGGATGGGGAGAAACGGAGAGAAGAGAAAGACGATAGGTAATACAGAGAAAAATGGGAGTAGAAAAAGAGAAAAAAAGCGGAGAACAATTGAGGAGAAGTTAAGTAGCAGCGTTGGCCAATTTTAAGGAGGTAAGCTTCATTAGAACATCATCGGATTCATAATATTCGCCCTCTCCGGGGAGTGTAGAGTCTTGATGACAAGCAGCTGCATGTTTCCACCTGATTGAGATAAGTAGAATAAGCAATTTGCTCGTAGAGAAGCGAGAAAGAGAAGGCTAAAAAGCAAATTGCGTAACGTACCAGTGTAATTCTTTAACCTACAAAGGATCGAAGTCAGTCCAGATGCGACGCTGGAAAAGTATGCAAAAAGAAAAGAGACAACAATACCTTGCTCTCCATATCCTTGATACCCTCGAGAGTGATCCACTGGGTACATTTGTGGCATTTTCCCTGTCGGATGAGGCGTTTCTCCTTCTTACCAGGGTTGAGGCGAGGGACGATAGAGAATGCTATTGGAGGCGAGAAAGGGCGACCTGTTGAGGCTGAGATACCTGGGATGATGGGTTAGTTATTAGGCACAATAAGGAACAAATGTTTCGAAGGGTTCCATACCATGTGCGTATTGCATGTGATAGCTGATCGGGAGCATGAAAAAATCTAATAAAGAACAAGATAGAACAAGAAAACACTGTTAATCGAAGGTGAGTTCATTACGAGGCCAAAATCGAGGGAAAGGATTGTACCACTTGAAAGCAGAGAACTTCATGGCCAGCCACAATCGTTTACCTTCACCACCTCGGTCGCAAGGTTCAACACAGATAGGGCACAGTCCAACCTTTTCTGCACCTTTGCCCTTGACAAATCGAGGAGTGTAGAGATCAAGTGCCCCTCGAGGAGGGTTGTACAAGCCTCCTGGGTGTTCAGCTCCAAAAAGATCCTTCGGCAAACTAGAAAGAATGTGAAATGAGTACTTTCGTGTCTGACGGAGTAAGAGACTATGAATGGGCTGTACTTGGAGTCATCCATTTGATAATGTCTACTAGCCGGAAAGCGTCTGTAGAAAAGAGGGTAAATGACTGATATCTGGATCGTCGGAGGCAATTTGCGGTTAGTGTATACTGGGCGGTGATTTTGAGGTTCCGTTGGGTTGAACTCTGGCGAAGATTCTGGTAGTGGACTGGAACAGATTTGTTCGGTGTCTGGCGAGGGCCCCATTTCAACCAAAGCTGTCCGCCGAGGTCGTTTGCTTCTTCTTGGTGGAGTGATAGGCAACTCGTCCATTGATCTTCGCTTAAGTTTTAACACAATTTTGAGAGGTGGGGGTGGTGATAGACCTGGAGAGCTTGAGAGCGGAGTAAGTGGAGTTAGTGGAGAGGAAATATCACGTTCAGCGCTATCTTTGGCAAGGGGTAGCGGAGCAACAGCGAAGTATCCAGAGACATCAGACAGGGGAGATGTAGGCAAATTTTGAAGGGTGTTAGGGGCGGATGAAAGTAGTTTACAAGGAGAGAGCAGACGCTGAGATACTATGGGCTCTTCCAGAAGATCCAGAGCAGAAGGAACCAGTGTTTTTCTGGGGGATGGAACGGAACGCAGTTTTTGAACAAAAGACGAGGTTTGGTTGCGTTTGTTACGACTCTTGTTTTTTTTCAGACCCAACAGTTTGTTAGATCTCGCCAGAGACTCTTGAAATGTATCAGCACGGATGACTGGCGAGATATCTTCTAGGGATGAAGAAGCAAATGGCGCTGAAGATTCTCTAAAATAGTTCCCAAAAGGAGATACTGAAGTCTGCAGGTCTTCAATAAATTTCGAAGCAGTGAACAATGAGGTCGAGGAAGAAGAGAGAAATTGGGGAGTTTCAGATCGATGTCCTACTGCCGGTACGATCGGTGAAAACAGATCGGGAGAGCCAGACGATGGAGTATTTATAAGATTTGTAGTTGTCGAATCCAGAGAAAGCATACGGTGATGAGAGTTGAAGATCACGGGTGGAGACAGAGACGTTGGAATGACACTCGCAGGAGGAGTCATGTTGAACCCGAGAAAATCAGAGATATTATACAGATAACGTAAACAATGTTCGGGTTCCTGTAAGCCGCGATTGATTCTGGCGGAGGAAGAGAGATCTTGGAAAGGTGTCATCATCACTGCCGAGTGATCATGAGGTACAGGAGAAATGTGAAGCCAGTCAATAAAATTTGGCGGTGTTGAGGCTGAAGAAGGAGAGCTAGCTGTCGTCGACGTCGAGGTCGTCGTTGTAGTCTGAGAAAAAGACCAGGGAACAGACATGTTAGTAGGTAGTAGATTGCAGCCCTGAGAAAGCGTACGTTGTTTGGCTTAATATTTACCCTTTCAGGCTTTCAGACTCCGACGTACGTGGCCATCGTTAGCTTCTGGTTGTCCACTACCCTGCAATATGGTCCTCCTACACATTCTATCTAATTTTCTTCTCTTCCTCTACTTGTCGGTGTCGGTTAAATCTTCAGGTCTGAGTACCACTATCGCACCCAACGAAAGACTATGTTTTTACACAGACGTCGATAAGGCTGGGGAGAAGATGGGGGTATGTTAAATCTCATGCAAGGTAGCCTTGGAAATTAACATGACGTTCAATAGTTTTATTTTGCTGTATGCAACTTCTATTTTATGAATGACAGTGTTCTCAAAGTAAAAATGTCCAGGTCCAATCGGGAGGTTCATTTGACATCGACTTTGATGTCAAGGACCCAAACCACAAGGTCATCCTGGACGGAGAGCGCGAACGACAAGGAGACTACGTTCTCACAGCCAATACAGTTGGCGAATATTCTTTCTGTTTTGAAAACGACATGTCGACCCTCACTGATAAATTGGTGGACTTTGATATCATGGTGGAGAGTGAACCGAGACACGAGCTGCCTGTCAAGGCTGGACAGCTCGCGGAACATACAACCTCGCTGGAGGAGAGTGTGTTCAGGCTGAATGGAATGTTGATGAACATTAAGAGGATGCAGAAACAGTACGTTCAGGTGCCTCGTCGTGACGAGTTAAAAACCAAATGATGGTTTTTGTGCAGTCATCACACACAAGAGAATCGTGGTTTCTCGATAGTGAGATCGATACAAACGTCTGTTGTTCATCAACTCCCTCCTATCCATGCTCACATAATTATTTTGTTCGCTTAGCCGAATGTTTTGGTACGCAGTCTTCGAAAGTATCGGTGTCATCGCCATGGCTGTGTAAGAGTCCCTTACATTGATGTTCACCCTATACTAACCACTTGTGGTAAATAGGCTCCAAGTCTACATCCTCCAAACATTCTTCACCAAGACCGGCAGGCGTTACAAGGTTTAGGGTCTCAACGTATACACAACGCAAAATCATGTACTTACTTTACGACCTTGGCATTTCGGTATTTAACGCTTACTTCCACACCATGGTTCTGACTCCCAAAACACTGCGAGTACATACTCTGTCCGTCGGTAAGTCTATGTACACAAAAGTATCGAGCAAGAGTATAAACGCTCTGTTGAACGAGTCATGGAAGAGTGCCGAGTAAAGTAGATTCATAATTTCGTTAAAAGAACTAGTTAAGTGGAGTGATTTGAAGAATAACAGGAGCCAGACAATACGAAGCAGTGAAAAATAATTGAAGGGTCGAGAAGGAAGGAACATTGGAATTGTCCGTTAGATAAATATCTTCCACTTCCCTCCAGCTGACTCGTTGACAGTGTTCCACACTCGAGCCTGTCACGAGGTCAGACGCTCAGTTGAGTGGGATCTCAGTGGTCGCGGGACTTCCTAGTATGAAATGGGCGGTATAAGATTAGTGGAGATGTAGAGCACAAAAAAAGGATGCAAAGAAAGATGAGAACGAAAGTGGGACGGGGAAGGGATAGACAGAAGGGGGTCAAATTAAAAAACTTAACGCACCTGTATTCACCCTCAGCGGCTACACTGAGTTCCTCAATCTCGCCTTGGACAGTGGAAAGAGCCTCGGCTGCCGATGAGAAAAAGATAAGCTGCGCTTTGGCAATCTCGTTGAGGTTTTTGAGAGGCTCAGGCTATAATCAGAATGTAGGTGGGTAGGAGTAAAATGGTACAGGCCAAAAGTGACTTACGTTCTCCAAAACGGTCTTCATAAGTGTGATGGCTACTTCAGTTTTTTGCACTAGATCGTCTTCCGCGTTCTCGACTTCTAGACGTGCCTGTTCTTGTTTAGCAGGGTTGGCACTCTTCAGTCTAATGAAAGGGTGAGTTATATAATGTCTTGATAAACAAAAGGGAAACCTACGATTGCTTAGCAGCATCCAACTCTAATCTACTAACTCTGACAGCCTGTCTAGCCTTCATTGCTACAGCAATGGAAGCATTCAAGGTGGTTTGCCACGGGTGTAAAAAGTTGTCTTGAATAGCTGCATCCTGGTCCAATCTGGCACTAGCCACTCTATCCCAACCGGTGGCGTACAATGCCAAAGCCTTACTCAGCTTATCGCCAGCCACACCGCCTGCAGAGGCTGCATGGGATATAGTTCCAGCAGCAGAGTGTGCTGCACGGGAGAGGGCGTGTGGGAGAGTCTTATGTTGGGAAGCAGGAGGGCTAGCGGGTGCAGCTGGGACGGGGAGGTTAGTTCCTTTGAGATTGGAAGCTGCGAACGAGGTAAGGTTGTATCCGATCGAAGACGAGAGTTCGGAGATGGATTCTTGGATTTGCACGGGGTAGTCATAGGTTTCGGATTCGTAGACTTTGGTTATTCTGAGAAAGAGAGGTTAAATTAGAGAGAAAGAGAAAATAAATATATTTACTTGAGGACAGAGATATGTGCTGCGCGCAGTGCATCAACGCGGGCTTCGAGGTCTTTGTATTCTATACTAACCGATTAGATAGAACTTGGAAAGAAATAAGGACACAGTTACCCTGAGGTAATTCTGTAATCTCATCTGCAGTGACCTGCCCGAAGCGCTCTCGCGTCGCCTGGACACTGGAATTGAAGCCTTTGGTAAGCTTGCTGCCAGCTTCAGCGAAGTTGATGTTGCCTATGCTTGATTGAAGTTTTGACCACCCTTCCATTGATTTCTCGTTGTGGGGGAGGGGACGATATAATTTGGTGGTCAAGGTTGGTGGTATGGCCAAGAGAACCTTCGTGACCTGACCTGACCTGAGGTTCTCAGGGTCCGTGCACCTCGGTCTGCCATCGCCAAACAACTTAACCACCTCAATCATGATACACAGGTCTGCACCCCTCAGGCAAGGCTTTTAAATTTTAGATAATGCTACTAACCTGACCGCGAATACCTGTGGCTACATGATGCAGCAGGCAGAACTCTGCAATAATCCAGGCCTCCTGCCGGCAACCTTCTTCTCCAGGAAAGCACAACGACACTCCGTCTACCTGCCAGTACTTATACCCAAGAAAATGACCTCTATTCTGTTCAACCTCTTCAACTGGCCGGGAATGGATACTATGTTGGGTCACCTGTTCGGCAGTTGGTCGAATCGTCACTTTCATGGTTTCTCAGTATCCACTAATTGGATGTGTCTCAAACCTTGCCAGGACACTATCAGCAACCATTTAATTCATCTGTTGTTTTTTTTTCTGCGTGGAAGGGCTGAGAGCGAGGATATGCATGCGAGGGAAATGTCACTAAGATCACCTTTGCCGAGTGTCGGCTCATCGGAGATTAATCGTATTTTAATTATGTTTTAAACGTCTGTTTACTCTAGACTAACCACTGTGAGGGACAGCCACAGCTGTTGCAAGCCGCGCCCATCGTCACGATGTTCCGTGACCTGCGTTGTGTCTCGTTAGGTCTTACTGTTGCATGTATATTAAGTCTCACCCAGGTGCGAGAACGGTCTTCACCTTCTGTCTCTTGTATCCTGGGTGAGCTGTGGTCCTTATTTTCTTGCTTGTGTTTACCTTCTGTCTTGTATACTAGTGTCTGCTTTCTTTCGGTTTCATTATCTCGTCCCTCGAATCCACAAATTTATTTGCGTCACAATCTATTACTATGTCACAGGATGGTGAAACATCATGAAAAACCCGCCGAAGGGCAACGGGAAAACACTCCAGGAAAGGAGGACGACGCGGAGAGGTGGACTCACACAAAAGAAGAGAATCGACATCTATTGGTACGAGCGAGAGTGTCTAAAGGGAAAAAGAAGAGTTCCCTATCCCAAAGGCGTCCAAGCCTTTTATATGAGCCACAATAGGAAATATGTAAATATGTGTAAATACGCTGTAAGGTGGCAGCCTTACACTCTCCCCGGCCCACCCAAAAAGTAGTACATAAATTTAAGAAAAAGGAAAAAAGGGCAGGGGTAAGAGATAGAAATGTATTGAAAATCCGTGCACGGGTGCGTTAAAAACCCAATGGGAAAAGCTACCGCAGGCAAAAGGAAAACAAGTTACGCTAAGGCAAAGAAGAAGTAGCCCAGTAGACGTCCACCGCTTCGTTGTCGTCCAAATCGGCTCCTTTGATCCATCTGTCTTCACCAGGGCCTTCGCCGCGCCAACGCACAAGGTATCAAAAGCCTTTGCCGATCTTCCTGTGGTCGATGATACGATCGACGAAGAATTCCTCATGACCGTCAACGAGAACGGGGCCCGGATTCTTAAGCGTCCGTGAAGGGAATTTGTTGTCATTGTTTGCATGGAAAGGTTTAATGAGCGAGGAATGGAAGGTAGGGAAGACATTAGGGGCGCTCGGGATTTCCAGGCTGACGGTCGAAGCTTCATGATGGGTGTTGGTTACCAAGTAAGGGCCGTCGAAGCGAGGTATGAACTTTGCCACTCGGTTTTCAGTAGAATTTTTGTATTCTCTACGCCTGTTGAGAGTACTCAGCATAACCAGATCGCCTACCTTGTAAGGAAAGGAGTCAGCCCTATTTTTGTTAGCGAAATGGGATTGAGAAATCTTCGCAAGCATGAGATTATCCCTCGCATCAGTAACATCCAAGCGAACACGATCGATCACCTCTCTGGCTTGGATATGCTCAGAAGAAGGGTTAGGAGGGGTAGGAGCAAGGGAGGGAGCACGCGAGGTGATTTGCCGAAGCGAAGCTGGAAAGGGGAGTAACCTGTAGATTTATTTACCGAAGACATGATGTTAAAACAAATTCGAGGCAGGGCGCGAACCCAGCCTTTCTGGTTTCGTTCAACGTGGAAGCGGATAGACTGGATAACAGTCTTATTGGTTCTTTCGCTAGCACTGTCAGTTTTGGGATGAAAGGAGGAAGAACACTTGTTCTTTACACCGGTGAGAAGAGTAAGGTGTTTCCGGAACCGGGACATGAACAGTTTGTCGTGGTCGGAAACAAGCTCCAAGGGTAGACCATTTTCACAGTACCAATGGTCGAAGAACAAGACAGCAAGTTGTTCAGCCGTGAGGTTAATGGTGGTGGGGATAATCCGAATGTCGGAATTAAGACGGTCGGTAATGGTAAGGACGCAATCATAATCGCCGTCTCTGGGCAAAGGGCCAATGAAGTCCAGGGCAACAGAATCACATCACTCATCAGGGACAGGTAAGGGGTGTAAAGGCCCAGTGGGTTTCGAGGTAGAAGACTTATTATGTTGACAATCCATACAGGAAGGGACATAACCTTCTTCAAGGTCTTTACGCATATTTGGCCAGAAATAAGAACACTTTATTGACTCATAAGTCTTAAAAAATCCAAAATGTCCCAGTGTATCGTGTGCCAGGCAGAATATATGTTCCCGCATTCCACAACCAGCAGGGACAATTAAACGGTCTTTAATAAACCAGAGGCCATTCTTAACAACAAGCTCCAGCATGCCGCGTTTGGCCGATATAAGTTTTGGCACCAGGGATCAGATGAGTAAGCATCACGTAATTTGGTGATCCAATCAATATCAACCTCGATCGAGTAAGTGGTATTCGGCAAGGTCTCAGAAGGGGAAATAGCTGTCAAAGCAGAGACACAGGACAGGGGACTAGTGTGACAGACATTTAGCAAGGGGGGTGTCGCATGAGGTCCCAGATAAGGGTGTTTAGCAGAAGAATCCGCAAAAGCAGAAGAAGACGTGTTAGTAAAAGGGTAGCGCGAAAGAGCTCTCCTTTAACGTAGACAAATTTGGAGTCATAGATGGCCAATTCCTCCATCCAACGGGCCTGTCTCCGTGAAAAGTCATGCTGAGTATGGAAATTCAGTAACATTTTATGATCGGTGTATACGAGAAAAGGGGAGCCAATCAAGTCAACTTTCCATTTTCTTAGTGCACGGACAATGGCAAGTAATCCTTTCTCGTGTACAGGATAATTCAGCTCAGCCCCTTTCATAGTCTTAGAGTTGAAAGCCACAGGGCGCGCGGTCTCCCAAGAGGGTCCAAAGGACAAAACAGCACCGGTAACGTGGTCGCTCGCGTCGGCGGTGACAAATATTTTATTATTTGCAAGATTAGTATGGTCGATTGATGTCAGGCACTCACGGGATACCACAATATCTTTGATTGTGTCAAAGGCAGTCTGATGAGCGTGGCTCTAGGTGGGAAAATTCTTATCTGCCTCTTTACCGGTCAATTTATTCAGGATCTCACTCTGTAAGGCCAAACGGGGCAGAAAGGCATTAAGATATCTCACGAGGCCAAGGAATTGGCGAACATCCGTGGCAGATTGTGGGACAGGCCACGCTAATATCTTAGTGACCTTGTCGTTGTCAGCTTCAATCCCAGCCCGCGATATGCGGTGGCCAAGGAATTTAATTTTGTGGCAGAAAAGGTGGGTTTTCTTTTTGTTTACATAGAGCTTGGCATCACTCAGAGCTTGCATAATAGTCCTCACATTACGGATGTGTTTGTCAATAGAGTCTGATGACGATGTCATCCAAATAAATGTGACAGATTTTTCCAATGTGCTGGCGTAGAGCGTTAGTCACGCGGCGTTGGTGGATTGCAGGTGAATTGCAGAAACCCATAGGCATTACGGTCCATTCATACAGGCCAAAAGGGGTGGTGACTGCCATTTTATGTATGTCATCAGGGTGCATGCGCGTTTGGAAAAAGGAGTCTGTCATATCAATAGTTGCCCAAATTTTACCACGGGCACAATCAGACAGTATGTCGTCGATACGAGGAAGAGGAAAGTTATCAGGCACAGTATTATCATTGAGTTGGCGATAGTCGCAAACCCAACGAGGCAGGACAGTGCGGTCCACCTTAGGGATAATAAATGATGGTGAAGCAAAGCGGGAAGAGGAGGGACGTATGAAACCAGAGTCTAAACGGAGTTGTAGGAGTTTGGCAAAAGAATCCCTGAACTGACGAGGACATGGGTAAGTACGGGTACTGATAGTTCTGTAAGCGTCTTTAAGTTCAATACGGGCTGTTTCGGTCAAAGGAAGGTTGTCGACATGGGGAATTGGTTCGAATTTTGTGAGGTGTTCAGCCTCAGACAGGCGTTTGATGGTAGCTTTAATGTCCGTGATAGCATTGATAGGTTTAACAAATTCAAAAAGAGCTTGTTCTTCCAAAAACCGAAGACGCTCAGAACATTTCCATTTTAACTCAGTCAAAATCGCCTTCCGATGACGGGCAACAACTGCCAGACGTTCGTGGGGGGCAGGAATACGAATGTGCTTCTTACGAATATGCCTCTGAGGGAAAGGTGACGCATTTTCATTCAGAAGGTCAAAGCCAGAAGATTTACAATGGGCAGTACGTAGTGCGTGATCGATAACAATGTTATTTTGTGACAAGAAAGGCAGCCCGAGCAAAATATTTGTGCACAAACCAGGCACGAGAAGGGCAACAACAGGACGCGAGGACCAAGCGTTGTTCAAGGAGGACAAGGAGAGGGTGATGCAGGTAGTAAAAGTGGTCGTAGTAATCGCACCATCCAATGCAAGAGAAGCTTCCAACGGTTCATTTAATCGTTGAACGGGTAGTCGAAGAGCTACAGTTTCAGGCCTAATCAGGACGAGGTGAGAACCCGAATCAAGAAGGCAATCGAGAGAAAGTGGGAAATCATCCATGCTGGAGGCATTGGCACGCCAAACAAGATGAGGGACAGATATAGGAGCAGAAAAGGAACTTACATCTGACGCGTTGTCATCTTCAGTATCCCTAAAGTGAAACCCTGCATAGCAGAAGGAAGAGTAGCCGTGATAGACGTAACGACAGCAGAGGAGGGAGCAGGACCTGCTGGAAAGGAGGGAGGATGGGCGCTAGACGAAGGCAGGGAATCAAAGAAGGGGGCAGGGGTCGGAACAGTCTCGATAAATGCTGAAACAAAAGGATCAGGATTACCAGAAAAATTTGTAACATTGTCAAAGAAGGGGGGCATGAAGGTTCGGGAAAAGGATGTCTGAGTTGGCATAGTTGCCGCAACTGCCTTTAAGGGGGCAATACCTGTCGACGAGGAGCGGCGCAAGTGAGAAGACGTGGATGAGGAAGAGATAGGCTGACTATAAGTAGATGCAATGGCTCTGTGTTGCCAGCTGAATCCCCATTTCGCGTGTAAGGGGTTTATAATTGCGACCATCAGGGTAATCGCTAGGGCAGTTTAGGCTTTTGTGGTCAACGAATAACCGACGGCATTTATGACACCCACTAAATTCATGACAGACAGCTCATTCAAGGTCGGTCATGGAAGGGCAGGGGACGCGGAATGTGGAGGCTGTGCGGCCTGTGGACGCAACCAGGTTGTTAATGGTGTTTGAACCAGTAGCAGGGGTAGGTGAGGCTGTCTGAGAGAGTCGTTGACGTTTAGAAGAGGGGTACTCAGCAGTATTGGAATCAAATTTTGTGGAAGAGGAGGCAGGCAGACGGGCAAGGTGAAGAGCATGAAGGATGGCAAAACATTGATAATTAGAGTGGAACTGACAGTCGATACGTTTGATTTCCGCCTTCCAATCATCATAATCAGCGATGGCCAAAATACGGTCTTGTTCTTCCTGAGAGAGATCATCGATGTGATCGGCGAGGTAACTAGCAAGGTTACCCTCAAGCGTCGCACGGAGTTGGTCATGGGAAAGATGTAGAGGGTTTCCATCTAACAAATTATTTCCAGTAACCACACGAGTTACAAATGTCTCAAACATCTCATCAGACAACATTTTCGAGTTGACGACGGTACGGAGAAGATTCTTGGCCCAACGTGGATCAAGAAAACACTTCCGAAGTTCCGATAAGAGGTCATCAAAGGAGTAGGGAGGCTCGTTGATCCGAGTCTTGTTATTCTTAATCCAGCTATCAATTCGAGGGTCACGGAAACAGTTGAGGACAGTGAGGACCTTGTCGTGGGGGTCATTGATTTTATGTCTGCGGAAGAAAACAATAGCAGAGTCGCGGAACTCATCAAAAAGAGAGGCAGTGGGGTTCCCGGCTTCCAGGATTGGTGCTTCTTTACCACCAGTGAAGGTTGTGAGAGCGGCCATGCCTGGAAGGGTAGGAGAAGTAGTGGATGACATGGCGAAGGAAGTGTC
>Ga0193743_1001080_pt1 | contig 20780 bp, 20 predicted proteins | sample L2c2metaG_FD_143038 | JGI IMG/M metagenome (GOLD analysis project Ga0193743, IMG submission 143038) | Soil microbial communities from a riparian zone of the East river system, Colorado, United States - L2c2 | ecosystem: Environmental > Terrestrial > Soil > Riparian zone | place: USA: East River... | reverse complement strand
ACAATTGAGATCGTTAGTCGAGCGAATGTAACAATTCGTCGGAATATAATGATTCGCCTGGATTCAGGCCTTCTCCGGATGCGAATCGGTTTCGTTTGAATGGGCCAGGACAACGGCTCCAAAAGGCTTCGCCGTCGAGAGTTTCGTGCCGCCACCGATATCCACTGCCACGCCTGATCACGCGGCGCCACGTCAAGGCCGAACGCGCACGCGGGTGCACGACGTGACCGCATCCGCCAGTCCGGCGGAACCCTCGACGCTGACTGGAGGCTCCGCCGCAGGAACCGCGCGACCCACACCAGGACTGGATCCGATCCGCCGTCCAGGCTCCGCAACCTGCCCGTGTCCCTGCTGATCACGTTCTATCTGGTATCGGCGAGTGTGTCGCGCACCTACCGTGCGGTACCCGACGACTCGGTGTCGGCACCGCCCGCCCCTACGCGTCTGCCCAACGTCGCCCGTGCGGACGGCATCCCCGTCGGAAGCGGGGGATCACCATCGACGAGCCGGTGCACAGCAGTCAAAGGGTTCCAGACGGTGCCTTTGTCGGCGGGAGAAATGCCGCCCCGAAGCCACACGGCAACATACAAAGAGTAAATCATCTATCCATTTATCTAATTAGCGAGATACCGATATCCCGCGGAGTGGTCCCAGGGCGTCACCGTGCCATTCCAGGCGCTCCTGAGAGGGATATGACCTCGTTGCTCGGCCCCGCTATAAGGACGTCTGCCTGTCGATTCACACTGCGTCATTCCGCCGGTTCCCGGTTCGCCAGAGGACTTTCGCCGAGGCGGCCACAGCACCGCGCACGCCCCCGACCCTGGCCCGGGAGCGATCTGGTGCGCCGGTCTTCGAACCGGGGTCCGGCGGACGATCACTTCGATTCCGGTTCTGACACCGTGTACACGCTTGTAGTATCCGGAGGATGATCCGGTGCCTCGCCGCAGTAGTCAGCAGTCTCGCGATGTCGCTGGCCGGTCTCGGCTACCCTACGAACGCCATCGCCAGTCCCCCATCGGATGGGGCGGAACAACCCTCCTGCGTCTACACGCTCTCCAAGCCGCAGTTGGTCCAGGTGTCGGGCACGACAATGGTGACCGCCACCCTGAAGCCCTATCCGTGCACGGGATCCATCAATCCCAATTACCTGAGCGTCTGCCTCAAACCGGAGCAGAACGCCTCCGCGGGCAACTGCGGGTTCAGCGCCGTCCCGTCCGTGGCGGAGGTGTTCGCCCCCTACAAGCCGGGGACGACCTACGTCACGACCGGCACCGGCTGCGGATCGGTGTACACGACGCAGGGCTCGATCTGCTCGAGTTTGGGTCCCTACTCCACGACGCTCTGAATCGGCGCCGTGGCCTTAGTCAGGGCTGCCCTTTCACCGAGCGCCACAGCAGCTCGGTGGCAGCCGCGAGCACGGCCGCGCGGGGCATGGCCGCAATCTCGTTGTGGCGGACCATCAGCCAGGACCGCTCGAGCATCGACATCACAACGAGGCCGGTTGCGGCCGGGTCGACGTCGATCGACGCCGGCGCCATCTTGGCGATGGTCTCCCCCAGAGTCGCCGCCGTTCGACGATGCGACCGCGCCACCGCCGCCCGGAACTTGCGGTCGGTGGGCATGTCCTCGGTGGAACGAATGACGAACGCTCCATTGCGGTCGAGGTAACTGAAGTAGCGGTCGACCCATTCTTCGAGCTCCGCACGCGACGGTGGGATGCCAAGCTCGCCGAACCCCTCCGCGACCTCGAGCACCTGCCGATAGGTCTCCGTGCCGAGCTCGATGAACAGCTCGGTCTTGTCCGAGAAGTAGTAGTAGAAGCCGGCTCTGGTCACTGCTGCCAGATCGGTGATGTCCCGGATCGTCACGCCGGAGAACCCCTTGCGCGCGAAGGCGATCCGTGCGGCGTCCAGGATTGACTCACGGGTGCGGTCGGACTTGCGCGCGACCCGCGAGGGAGAGTGCTCAGACGCCATGGGCCACCGGTTGGTCCGTGGGCTCCTGCTCGGGGTAGAAACTGCTTGCCCATCGCCGCAGCGCGCGAAATCCCGCCGCTTCCGAGGTGGCAAGGGCGGGGGGGTCGAGGTACTTCTGGTGTTCCCAGATCCGGATGTCGTCGGGCAACGCCAATTTCGCCGAGGCCAGACGCGCGTCGAAGTCGCCCGGCTCGCCCGCCTGCTCTGCGCTGATCCAGTAGCCCGCGAAGATGTCGGACCTGGTGTCGTCGACCGGCGTCGAGCAGATTGAGATGACGCGGATGCCGTCGCGCATGTGCTCACCGTTGAAGCTCATGCCGATGCCGGACCAATGGATCTCGATCGTGTTCATCGTGTCGCCGACACGGTCGACACCTTCGGTCCATCGCCTGCCGAAGCCGACCTTGGCCGCCCATGTGGAGTCATCGGTGCTCTCGCGCAACACCACCGGGCTGATCGGGGTGCGGTGCACGAACCGGAAGTGGTGGGGATCCACGGCGTTCTCGGCGATCACCTGGGGGTGCACCTTGACCTTCTCGTGCCGCGTTCGGCACTCGGGACCGAAGGGGTGGAATTCCCTTTCCCGAACGTGTCGACCGAGGACCTCGAACGCGTCGGGCGCATCCCACAGCGGCTGTCTCGCGTCGGAGTCATGCCAGATGTAGATGGAGTCGTTGAGCTCGGCCACCGGATACGAGCGCACGCGGCGGCCCTTGTTGGGGCGATCCTGGTACGGGATGCGGACGTTGCGGCCGTCGCCGTTCCACACCCAGCCGTGAAACGGGCACTGGATCCCGTCCTCGACCACGCAGCCGCCGTGAGCGAGGCTGGCGCCGAGGTGTTGACAGTGCGCGTCGAGCACCCTGACCCGACCGCCCGTCTCCCGGAAGACGACGAGATCTCGCCCGAAGTAGTGCATGGGCTGCACGTCACCTACGGCGACGTCGGCGCTCCAGGCAACTTGAAACCATCCGGTGGGAACCATGCTCGGCAATGTCTTCGTCGTCATGGACAGTCCTTTCACGACGTGCGGCGTGAAGTCAGAATACGTGTTTTTGACATCTTTGTCGAAAATATCCGACCCGGCTGCTTCCAACGGAGAACGCTGCCGCGTACACTCACGTATCTTACTAAGTAAACGATGTCCTTCGGGAGATTGTGAGGATCGATGAACTGGGGACTGCCGTGGCCGGGGCCTGAGCTCGCGGCGCAGGCCGAAGCGGCCGGCGCACGTGCGTTCTGCGCGGGCGAATTCGCCGATCTGAGCGCCTACGTGACCGCAACCGAGATGGCGCACAACACCTCGACGGCGATGGTCGGCCCGGGAATCGCCTACGCATTCGCCCGCTCGCCATTCGTCCACGCCGCGACGATGCGCCATCTGTCCCGCAGCTCCCCGGGCAGGGTCTTCCTGGGTCTCGGGGCGGGCACGTCTCGGATGAACCGGGACTGGTTCGGCGTCGACGCCGCCCACCCCGCCCCCCGAATGGGCGAACTGATCGAGGTGATCAGGGCGTTTCTGCGGGCCGAGAACGGCGAATCCGTCCAGTATCGCGGCGAGTTCTACACGATCGACGCGGACATCCGAGCACCGGTGCTCGGCCGACTCGACGTGCCCATTCTGGTCGGGGCGTTCAACAAGGTCATGGTGCGCACGGCGGGACGTGTCGCCGACGGCGTCCTGGGACATGGGTTGTTCACCGATCGCTGGTGGACCGAACTGGTGGAGCCCGCGCTGGCTCGCGGTGCCGAATCGAGTGGACGCGATGTCGACGACCTGCGGCGCTGGGGATGGGTGATCACCGCGGTCGACGACGACGACCCACAGCTCGCCGTTCGGGAGGCGAAGCTGCAGATCGCCTTCTACCTGACCGTGCGGACCTACGATTCACTCGTCGAGATGCACGGTTGGCAGGACGAGGTCGCGGCGATTCGTGCGGCGTTCCGCAGCAACCGACCGGAGACCATCGCCGATCACGTCACCGAAGACATGCTGTGGTCGATCGCCATCTGCGGGGACTCCGAGCAGGCACGCGAAATGCTCTCCGCCCGCAAGCGATTGCCCGAGCTCGCATTCTCGTCCCCGCCGAGTTTTCTGGTCGGGCGTCGGCGACGCGCACGGTACGACGCGGCCGCCATCGGGCTGATGTCCCAGCAGCATTGACTCAATCAACCGTAGATGAAACGCTTGTTGAACATGGTTTACTGAGTAGTACATCTCACTAATCCAGGAGGTCGCGGTGTCTCGCCAGGAATCACTCGCGCCGATGATCGCGCCGGAGGCGACCTCTGGCGCCGTCCGGTCGCCCAAGACCGCGGAGCTCGTCGCGCAGACATTGCGGCGCATGGTCGTCGACGGGCAACTGAAGGACGGCGACTTCCTGCCCTACGAAGCGGACCTGATGACCCACTTCCAGGTGAGCCGGCCGACTCTGCGAGAAGCGGTGCGCGTGCTGGAGTCCGACCGACTGGTTGAGGTGCGGCGCGGGTCGCGGACCGGTGCGAAGGTGCGGGTGCCCGGCCCCGAGGTGGTGGCACGACCGGCCGCGCTGCTGTTGGCCATCTCGGGAACGACGCTCGGCGACGTGATGACGGCGCGCGTCGGCTTCGAGCCGTACGCCGCCCGGTTGCTGGCTGACGAAGGCACCAAGGAGGCGCACGAGGAATTGCGCCGCCTGGTCGAGGAGATTCCCCACGCATGGGAGACCGGCAGGCTGGCACAGGCCTCCGCCGACCTGCACCGCCGCATGGTGGAGCTATCGGGCAACGCCACCCTGGCGATGATCGCCGGGATGTTGCACGGGATCTCCGAGCGGCACACCAGCGCCGCCATCCTCAGAGACCAGAACGTGGTCCCCAAGGCGCAGTACTCCAAGCTGGTGCGATCCTACGGCCGCCTCGCCGACCTCGTGTCGGCCGGCAAAGGCGCTGAGGCCGAAGCGCATTGGCGCAGGCACATGGAGAATGCCAGCGCCGCGTTGCTCAAGGGCTACGAGAAGACCGAGGTCCGCGACATCATGTACTGAAACCTCGACCGAATGTGACATGGGTCTCGCATGACGCCGCATCGGCTGATACTCTGATCGCACGTAGTCGCAGTAATGAGTCGTCAGCTATGGATAATCGCAGCAACTGGAGGTCGAGTGACGACAAGTGAGCAGGCGGCGACGGCGCCGGTGGTGACCTTCGACTACACGACAACCGAGTCCGAGGGCACCTGGTTCGCCAAGTACGACGAGTTGCGCGCCCAATTCCCTTGGTATCGCAACGAATTCGGGCCAGGCTTCTGGACCGTGTGCAACTACCAGGGGATCCTGGAGATCATGCAGAACCCGCAGGTCTTCTCCAACAGCGTGGTCACGGCGCTGGATCCGGAACCGGCGATCAAGTGGATCCCCGAGATGCTGGACGGCGACGAGCACAAGCAGTGGCGGCGCCAACTGGGCCCGCTCTTCTCCCCCGGCGCGGTGGAGCGCCTCGAATCGAGGGTGCGGCAACGGGCGATCGACATCATCGAGGGCCTCGTAGAGCAGGGCTCCTGCGACTTCATGGCCGATTTCGCAACACGCTTTCCGACCACCATCTTCCTCGATCTGATGGGCCTGCCCGTCGAGGAACTCGACCAGTACCTCGAGTGGGAGCACGACATCCTGCACGCAGGCGGCAGCGACGAGGAGAAACTGCAGAAACAGATCACCGCGATGTTCGCGGTGATGGGCCGGTTCTCGACCATCATCGCCGAGCGGAGGGAAGACCCGCGCGACGACATCGTCAGCAAGGCGCTGACCTACGAGATCGATGGCAAGCCGGTGACCGACCAGGATTTGCTGTCGTTCTGCCTGCTGATGTTCATGGCCGGCCTGGACACCGTCTCGGTCACGCTCGGCTGGACCTTCCTACACCTGGCCCGCAACGATGACGACCGGGAGCGGGTCGTCGCCGAACCCGCCGTGATCCCCACCGCGGTCGAGGAGTTCGTCCGCGCCTACGCGATCGTGATTCCAGCCCGCAAGGTGATGGCCGACGTCGAGATCCAGGGCTGTCCGATGAAGGCAGGTGACATGGTGAACATCCCGTTGAACGCCGCCACCCGCGACGACGCGGCCTTCTCTGACGCGGCGACGGTGGACATCACCCGGAAGCCGAACAACCACATCGGTTTCGGCGCAGGCCCACACCGATGCCTGGGTTCTCACCTGGCCCGTCAGGAGCTCAGGATCGCCTTGGAGGAATGGCACGCGCGGATCCCGAACTACCGACTCGCCCCCGATGCGCAGATGCTCGAAACCGGCGGCCAGTTGGGGCTGGAGCGCCTGCCGCTGGTCTGGGACGTCTGATGCGCAAGCCGCTCAACGGAGTTCGCGTCCTCGAAGTCGCGCAGTTCACCTACGTGCCGTCAGCGGGCGCCGTGCTCGCCGACTGGGGTGCCGAGGTCATCAAGATCGAACATCCCGTGACGGGCGACGCGCAGCGTGGACTGGTCAAGGTGCTCGGTGCCGCGGCCTCCAAGCCGGGGTCGTCGTTCGCGCCGATCATGGAGGCACCCAATCGCGGAAAGCGAAGCGTGGGAATGGCACTCGACAACGCCGAGGCGCGGTCGGTATTCGATGAACTGGTCCGCCGGAGCGATGTGTTCCTCACCAACTATCTACCTTCGGCACGGGCGAAGTTGAGCATCGACGTCGACGACGTCCGCAGCGTCAACCCCGACATCATCTACGTGGCAGGCAGCGGATTCGGCATGAACGGGTCCGACCGCGACGCGGGCGCGTACGACGCGACGGCGTTCTGGGCCCGCGGTGGCAGCGCAGACGGACTCAACCCGCCCGACGCCGCGCAGTCGGCGTTCATGCCCGCAGGGGCGTACGGGGACAACATCGGCGGTATCACCATCGCAGGCGGCGTGGCGGCGGCCCTCTACGGGCGGCACGTGACCGGGGAGCCGTCGGTGCTCGACGTTTCGCTGCTCGCAGTCGGGGCCTGGGCCACCCAGTTCAGCGTCAACATGGCGATGCTGATGGGTGGACCGCTGCCGAAGGTCGAGCGCCGGACCCAGGCCCCTGGCAATCCGCTCACCGGCGCATACCGCACCTCGGACGGCAGGTTCGTCCAACTCTCGATGCTGCAACCCACCCGGTACTGGCCGGAGTTCTGCCGCCTGATGGGTCTGGATGAATACGCCGAGGACCCGCGGTTCGACTCACTCGCGGCGATGGCCGAGCACGCCGACCTCGCGTACGGCATCGTTCACGACGCCATCGCCAAGTTGAGCTTCGCCGAGTGCAAGGAGGTGTTGGCCCGCGGCACCGGCCAGTGGGCGCCGGTTCAGGATGCCTGGGAGATGGCCAACGACGAAGCGCTGACCGCCAACGGCCGGATCGCCAACATCGTTGATGCCGAGGGCAGTCCGCAGCAACTGGTGGCCAGCCCGGTGAAGTTCGACGACGATCCGGCTGCGCTGGAGCGGGCCCCGCAGTTCGCCGAGCACACCGACGAGGTGCTACGCGAACTCGGCATGGACGATGACCGACTCATCGAACTGAAGATCGCCGGTGCCATCACGTAATCTCAGCGCTGTGCCCGCCGTCGATGCGTCTTCCAGTGACGACGGCACCGTCAAGGACCGGTTGATCCTGGCGGCAGACGCGGAGATCGCGGCCCGCGGGATCAACGCCGTGCAGATGGAAGTGGTCGCCAAGAGCGCGGGCGTCTCGCGGGCGACCGCGTTCCGCCAACTGGGCAGCGTCTCGGAGATGCTGGTGCAGGTCGCGCTGCTGCGAGCCCGACGACACGTCGCGGCGGTCGAGGGGATCATGGCGGCCAAGACGGGTGTGTTCGCCAAGCTGGAGGCGGCGTTGGTGTACACCGCTCGCGAACTGCCGTCCGACCCGTCGATCTCGGCACTCATCGCACAGCACTCGCAATCGGTGCACGACCCACGCGTGCACCAAGTGGCGGTGGATGCGATGGGACCGGTACTGGACGAGGGCCAGCGAAGTGGACAGGTACGCACGGACATAGGCATCGATGAGATGGTCGACTTCCTGGTCGAGCAGACCTACCTAGCTGCCGAGGAGATTCACCGGTCCGACGACGAAACGCGGCGACGTTTCCGTCATTTCGTCATTCCGGGGCTTGCGGCGTCGGACGGCTCGAGCGGTGAACACGTCTCTCGGACCATGGAAGTCGAGGAGGCCGTCGACGTGGCGATCGAGGCGCTGGGCAATCTCGCCGATCAACTGCGCCGCGGCCGCTCGAAGTGACGCCGCCGGCGAGCCGATAGACCAGGCTCAGCCGCCTGCGGCGCCGCGAGGTGACCCATGCGTCGCTTAGGGTAGCCTAAGCTCGATGAGCTTCTCGTATGCCACCGTCAACGAGACGATTCAGCTGACCCCCCGCCTACGGCGCATCACGCTGAAGGTCGACGACCCCGAAGTGCTCGAAGTCAAGCGGGGCGGCGACTCCGCCGTCGGTGTGTACTTCCCCATCGTCGGACCGGACGGCGAACGCATCCCGCCGCCGGTCGTCGACGGCCCCGACGGGGCCCGCTACGTCGACCCATCGTCGGGAGCGCAGGGACGCAACTACTCCGTGCGGCACCATGACGGCGACCGGATCGACCTCGACTTCGTTCTGCATGCCCGCGGTGCCGGAACGACATGGGCGTCGGCCACCGGCCCCGGCGACCGGGTCGGCCTCGACCACGCCCGATCGTGGTACCGGCCCGAGCCGACGACCGACTGGCAGCTGCTGGTCACCGACCTGTCCGGGCTGCCCGCCACGGCCCGCATCATCTCCGAGCTTCCCGGCGGCATTCCCGTCACCGCCATCGTCGAGGTCGCCGACCATAAGGACCTGGACTATCTGCCCACCCATCCGGACGTCACCATCGTTTCCAGCATCGGCACCGGAAACGGCCACGCCCCAAGCCGACTCGCGCAGCTGGTCCGCGAGCTGACGCTGCCCGACGGCCGCGGCTACTGCTGGTTCGCCGGGGAGGCCGCCGAATCCCGGACCGTGCGCAAGCACTTCCGCGGCCACGGATGGACCATCGAACAGCTCGACATCACCGGCTACTGGCGGTTCGACTCCGAGACCTGGGACGCCAAGTTTGCCCTCGTCGAGGACGACGTCGTCGCGGTCTGGGAACGCGCGCTGGCCGACGGCAAGGGCGAGAAGGTGGCCGACGAGGAGTTCGACGAAGCGCTCGAGCGAGCCGGCCTATAGCGACCGTGACCGCCCCTGCACCGGCGTCGAGAGCTCCGGCCACCACACAGCGCCACCCAACCCAACGCAGCCTTGTCGTCGGGTTGGCCCTTGGCCTGTCGGGAACCCTGATCCAGGCGGTGGGCCGCAATCCGCTGGCTGACTCCGAGATCCTCGGGATCAACTCAAGTGCCAGGTCATCGACGATCCGCAGACCGGCACGCCGCTGGTGGTGCCGCGTGCGTCTCCGCACGTCCGCGCGCGGACCTGTACCGCGCCCGAATCACGCGGTGGCGAACTCCTCGTGCAGGTACGGAGAGATGTTGCGCATCGCACGCGCCACGTAGTCGTCTTTCTCTCCCACCGGAGCCACGTAATGCAACGCGCATTCCGCCGCTTCGACACCTTCCAGGCGGGCGATCAGCCAGGCGGCAAGGTAGTGCGACGCCAGACAGCCGCCTGCGGTGGCGACATTGCCCTTGGCGAAGAGAGGCTGGTTGAGCACCTCGACACCGGCTTCTTGGACCCAGGGCTTGGTGGTCAGATCGGTGCACGCGGGAACGCCGTCAAGGAATCCGAGCTTGGCCAATACCAACGTTCCAGAGCATTGGGCCGCCAACAGCTGCCGGGACGGATCGAATTGCAACCGCGCCATGAGCGCCGGGTCGGCGACGACCTCGCGGGTCTGTACGCCGCTGCCCACGATGACCGCGTCCGCGACGCTCGCCTCTTCAAGACTGGCCATGGACTCGATGACCACGCCGTTCATGGAGCGGACCCGCGGCGTGGGGCTCGCAATCGACACACGCCAGTCCGACTTCTTGACCCGGTTGAGAACGCCGAGGGCGATCAGCGAGTCGAGTTCGTTGTAGCCCTCGAAGGTGAGGATGGCGATATGCACGGGATTGCCTTTCACGGTTGGTTGAAACGACATCGTAGGACGCCTCCCCCGTGACAATCAAAAAATTGTCATGCATACAATCCGTGCGTGGCCGGCTCGCGATACAAGGGCGTGGTGGACGCCTTGGCGTCCGACATCCGTGCTGGACGGTTGCCGTCGGGCACGCGGTTGCCGACCCACCGTCAGCTCGCGGCCAGAGAAGGTCTCGCCCTGGTGACCGCATCCAGGGTCTATGCCGAGCTCGAAACCATGGGCCTGGTCAGTGGGGAACCTGGCCGCGGCACCTTCGTTCGTGAGACTGCGCTGCCCCCTACCCATGGCATCGACCAGCAGGCGGCCGCCGCCGACATGGTGGATCTGAACTTCAACTACCCGTCGCTACCAGGTCAGGCCGACATGCTGCGTCAGGCGCTACGCCAGCTGGCGTCCGCAGGCGACTTGGAGGCCCTGCTGCGCTACCAGCCACATGCCGGGCGCCCACACGAGCGAGCCGCGGTGGCCCGCCATCTGACGCAACGCGGGGTGCGGGCCGGCGCCGATCAGATCCTGATCGTCAGCGGCGCTCAGCACGGATTGGCCGCGACCCTCATGGCGACGTTGCGACCTGGAGACGTCGTCGCTGTCGACGCCTTGACCTATCCGGGCTTCAAGGTGCTTGGCCAAACGCTCCGCCTGGAACTGGCAGCGCTTCCCGCCGCGGGACACGAATCCGATCTCGACGCCCTCGAGCACCTGTGTGCGACGCGGCGGATACGTGCCGTGTACGCGATGCCGACGCTGCACAACCCGTTGGGATGGGTCACCACCGTGAGCCATCGCGAGCGATTGGTTGAAATTGCGCGCAGGCACGGGCTTCTCATCATCGAGGATGCCGCGTACGCCTTCTTGGCCGAGAAGGCACCAGCCCCGCTGGTGACGCTCGCACCGGAGACGACCGTCTACGTTTCCGGGCTTTCCAAGAGCGTGGCGACCGGTTTGCGCTTCGGATTCATCGCGGCCCCAACCACGTTGGTCCCAGCCATCGAACGCACGATCCGTGCCACCACCTGGAACACACCTGCGGTGATGACGGCGATCGCGTGCCGATGGCTTGACGACGGCACCGTCGCCCGGTTGGAGACGGACAAGCGCAACGACGCGCGGACTAGGCAGTCGATCGCCCGCGAGGTGTTGGCGGGGTGTCCACAGGTCAGCCATCCGTCGTCGTACTTCCTCTGGCTCCCCATGCCCGAGGACGTACGCGCCGACCAGATAGCGGCAGCACTGGTCGACGAACACGTGTCGGTCTCCACGGCGGAACCGTTCGCCACCTCCGCGCACCTGCCGCACGCGATCCGACTGGCCCTCGGCTCCACCGACTTGAGCACCCTGCGCGAAGCGCTCGGTACGGTGAGGCGGGTCGTCGAGGCGCACACCCATCTCTGACCCACCGCCGAATCGCCCTGGCCACTTACGGCTCGCGTGTCAGATACCCGCCCCGTCCGCCACCGCATTTCACTTCTCCCGGGTCGGCGGGAACTGTCCGCTCTGGGTTGTGCACCACGCCTTCGCGCAACGTGCAAGATCTGCGACCGGCGGGCCTGTCCGCAGCGAGCCTTCCCATATCTCGGTGCCGGTGTCCACCCCGACGAGCGCGCGAGCAGCAACCTGCCGTACCCACCTGCGGTCGATTCGTGACGAAATGCCACGCGCGGAGATCGCGTAGCTCCCCAATAGAAGGTCTAGTGGCATTATGATTGGTCCATGCCGTCAGAGGGTTCGTTGGGTGCGTCGCGTGTGATGTCGGACGACATGTTCAGTCGCGTCGTCCCCGGTCGGGCATCGGGAATGATCGTCGACCAGATCCGGCTGCTGATCCGCGACGGAGCGCTGAAGCCGGGTGACAGGCTTCCGTCGGAACGGGACCTCGGCGACAAGTTCGGCGTCAGCCGCGTCACCGTACGAGAAGCGTTGCGGGGCCTGGAAGCAAACGGCATGGTCGCCATCAAAGTCGGTGCTCACGGCGGCGCCTTCGTCACCGCGCCGACGAGCGCAAGGGTCGGGGAGGGCATCATCGACCTCCTTTCGCTGTCCCAGCTGACCGACAAGGAAGTCACCGAAGCGCGCCAGGTTCTCGAGCTCGGCATCATCCCGTTCGTGTGCGAACGGGCGACCGAGGAAGACATCGCCGACCTTCTCACGATCTGCGATCGCGCGGACGAGGCCCTCGAGAAGGGTTCGTACCCGATGTCGCTCTCGGTCGAGTTCCACAGCCGGGTGGCACGCGCGAGCCACAATGCCGCGATCGCCATGCTCGCCGATTCGTTTCATGGCCCCACTTTGAGGTCGCTGGAACACGTGCAGGAAGGCCATCCCGAAATGGGAATCCGCGGCAGCCGCGAACACCGCCAGTTCGTCGCCGCGATCAAGAAGCGGGACGTCGAAAAGGCCACGGCCGTAATGCGGACGCACATCGGGCGCACGGCCCGGCACGTTTCACAGGGGAAGTGACTCCAGAAACTCGATGACCCGGGCAGGCGCGGTTTCTGCCGTCTGCGCTGCGACGGGTACGTCCCAGAATTCGGCCGCAGGCAGGCATTCCCGTAGGTAATGCGCCGCCGAAGGGGCGTGTGAGGTGTCGTCTCCTGGCACGATCAGCGCCCGAATATTCAGCGCGAGAAGATCTTCGGGATGTGCACCAGGGACGGTGTCCCGGTCGAACAGCAGCCTGCTCATACCGGCGACGACGGTTTGGTACCACAACGGATCCAGGTCGACGTAGCGGGCCGTGAACTCCGGATCGTTGCGCAGCACCGCCACCCACGGGCCCAGCCTGCCGTCATCGGAGAACCCCACGTCGGTCGCGTAGGCAAGGGCGGCGACGGCGCGCAACCCGTTCTCGGCGGCATACGCCAGATGGGCGTGAAACCGCGCATGTTGCTTCATCCGGTACTTCACTCCGCCGGCCGGCGAGTACAACACTGCACCTCCCACCCGTTCGGGTTGAGTTGTTGCCAGAACGGTTGCTATTGAGCAGCCGACACACGCGCCCATGACGTGGACCCGCTCAACGCCGAGGTGGTCGATGAGCCCGATGCCTTGATTGGCATAGTCGAGCCATCGCACCCGCTCCACCCGGCCACCCGATCCACCCGACTCACGCTTGTCGAACGTGATGCAGGTGAACCGTTTACGCAACTGCGCCAACATGGCAGTGCGTTGATACAGTCCGTGCGTCTCCCAATTCGCCATGGTCGCGCCGAATCCCCCTGGGGAGAACATCAGCAGGGGCGGGCCCGATCCCGCTACCGAGTAGCGGGTGACGATGCCGTCGATCACCGCCGTGGATGCACTGTCACTCATCGCGGTCACCTCTCCTTCAGCCGCGAATGCCGCCGGCGATCTGTCGCGACGACCGCACGTCTTCGGCGTAGGCGGTGATGGCGTCGTATGCGATCCGCGCGACGTTGGCGTAGGTGTCAGGAGGGTTGTCCAATGCGTCGGCGCTGTAGCCGATCGCTGCGGTTGCCATCCGCACCCGGCCGTCGAGCCACGGCCCACCGCCGAAACCGCCGAGCACCGGGATCGACACCGATTGAGCGACAGCGGCGCCGACAACCGGCCCCGAGTTGGTGAAGTTGAGCAGTGCGGCACCGGCCTCCTCGAGGCGCTTCGCCTCCCCCACCATCTCGTCGAGCATCTCATCGGGGATCGCATCGGCGGCAGTCGGCGTCGCGCTGTAGGTCACTCCGTACTTCAGCGAGGTCTGCGGCGTGATGCCGAACTGGGCGAACACCGGGATGCCTGCGCGCGTCACCGCGGCGACGGCGTCCAGATGGTCTGCTGCCCCGTCGAGCTTCACCATGTCGACGCCCGCTTCCTTGACCAACCGAATCGCCGCCCGCACTGCACTCTTCGGACCCTCCTGCATTGGCCCGAAGGGAAAGTCGCAACTCAGCAGCGCACGGGTCACACCTCGGCGCACCGCCTGGCACACGACGATCATCTGATTCATCGTCACCTCGAGCGGATTCGGCTGTCCCCAAAGATTGATTCCCACGGTGTCCCCCACCGACACCAGGTCCACACCGGCGCGATCGACGATTCGCGCCATCTGGTAGTCCCATGCGACCACGCCGACGATCTTGTGACCCGCCCGCTTCATCGCCGCGAGGTCGGTCAGCTGCACTTTGTTGCTCACGTCAATACTCCTTCACGCCCGTAGCGCACTGAGCAGGTCGACCACGTCATGAGGTTCACCGCTGACCATCAGCACCCGCGCGTGTGGGCGAACAGCGGCCACCGTCGCGCCCACCAGTGCTTGATCACCGATGACCAGCCCCGCGGTCATGATTGCGCGCACGGTGCACGCCGCACCGATGATCGTGGCTGCGGCTCCGTCGGCGTCGGTGGTGGCGACCATGATGACGACGTCGGCGTCGTCGAGTTCGGCAAGCAGGTTTGACTCGGCACCGTCGGTGCCGCGCAGCGCCACCGATTCCGATCCGCCGTCACCTATTTCACCGACGGACCCGGCGAGTGAGAAGAACCGGGCGTGGCCCCACGGTTCTTCAGAGATGCGTTGCACGATCGCGTCCGCGCCGGTGTCGAGTCCGATGATGCGGGCTCCTTGACGTCCCAGGATCGGCCGGTCGATGCGATAGCGCATCTCGGTCGAGGTCGTCGCCCTGGCGCAACTGTTGCCGAGTATCGGTCGGAATGCGGTGCTCATACCGACGTCTGCGGCACGCCCTCGCGTACCGAAAGGTCCTCACGGCAGGCCTCGGCGAAGGCCGCGTCGCGCGGGAGAACGACTGCGGCCGAGCGCACGCGATGGTGCGCGGGGTCCACTCCGGGTGGCGTTACTCCGCTGTCCCGCAACGCTTCGACCGCTCTCTTCAGCAGTTGTCGCGCCTTGATGATTCCGCTGTCGGCCGACACCAGCATCTCCTTGGTGCGATCCACGATCGGCCCCATGCTCTCTTGCAGCGAAGCATCCTGCATCGCGATGCCCTTGACACCCGAATACGTGTCGCCCCGCTTCTGCGCCTCGCGGTCGATCAGGTAGTCATTGTCCTTGTTGGCCGCCGGACGGTAGGTGCCGGGGATGTTCTCGCTGTGCACCCCGTGGCCGTCCTTCATCGCCTGAACCTCGGTGGCGGTCAGCGGTCGCACCGGGTGGTAGTCGAAGGAGTAGGCCCAGCAGTTCTCATCGTCGATTGGAATCCAGAAGTGGCCGTGCAGCGGGTGGTCACCGCGCGGCGGCACCATCGTGAAGCACGGCATCACCCACGGGGTGATGCGCCAGTAGTAGCTGTCGTCCTCGGCGTTCCGACGCGCGCCGACGAACAGTCCGCCCTCGGAGTCGGCGACCTCGAAGAACGGCTTGAGGTCGGCCATGTTGTACTCGTTGCCCTTGGCGCCCTTGAACAACGGGTCCGACTTCAGTCCCCCGGAGTGCAGGAAGGACACATGGCTCGAGTCGATGCCGCCCTCGAACGCCTGTAGCCAGTTGCATTCCTGCCATCGCTTGGAGGAGTAGGTCTGCTCGGGCGGGACCGTCGCGAACTCGAATTCGGGCAGCGGCGGCCGCTTTTCGGGATCACCCATGTACGTCCACAGCAGGTCGCCGACCTTGACCAACGGATAGGAGGTGAGTTTGACGTGCGCGCAGAACGTGCTGTTCTCGGGTTCGGACGGAATCTCGACGGCCTGCCCCGTGACGTCGTACTTCCAACCGTGATAAGGGCACCGCAGGCCCGACCCCTCATTGCGGCCGAACCACAGGGATGCGCCGCGGTGCGCGCAGAACTCGTCCATCAGCCCGTAGCGACCCTCGCTGTCCCGGAAAGCGATCATCCGTTCGCTCAACAGTTTTACCCGCACGGGTGGGCAGTCGTTCTCGGGCAGCTCGTCCGACAGAATCGCCGGCATCCAGTACTGCCGGAACAACTCGCCCATCGGCGTACCTGGCCCGGTCCGGGTCAACAACTCGTTGATGTCTGCCCTCAGCACTATTTGCCCTCTCCACAGTTCTGTCATCCGGCGCGGTGAGATCTGCACCCCGAATAAACTAATTGTAATACCATTAGGTCTTAGTCGCCAAGCCCTCGCGGCAACATGGCGGTCACTCAACTGCAGTCGACGAAAGGCACGGATCATGATCGGAGTCATCGGTGTTGGCGATATGGGACTCCCGATGTGCGGGCACATCCTCGCCCGCGGCTTCGATGTCATCGCCTACGACCTCGACCCTCGGCGACTGAGCGCCGCCTCTGCCAGGGGCGCGAAGCCGGCGTCAGGACTGTCCGAGTTGGCCCAGGCGGCGGACATCGTCGTGGCATGCCTGCGCACTGATGAACAGATGGAAGCGGTTACCGAAGAACTGGTGGCGTACGGCCAGCCAGGGCAGCTGGTCGTGGTGGCGGGTACGCACAGTCTGGAGTTCATGCGGCGGTTGGCTGCCCTGGTGGAACCATCGGAGATGCGGCTCATCGATGCGCCGGTCGTCTTCGGCGCACTAGGCGCCCAGGAGGGAAATCTGTTGTCGCTGTGCGGCGGTGATGCGGCCGATGTCGAGCGGGCGCGTCCGGTGCTGCTCAGTTACAGCCGCGACGTGGAGCACGTCGGTGCGCTCGGCGCAGGCCAGCTCGCGAAGACGTGCAACAACCTTTTGCATTGGATACACAGCGTCGCCAATTTCGAGGCGCTCGCCATCGCCAAGCGGTACGGGGTGGACGCACAACGCATGCGTGAGGTGCTCTTCAAGTGCCCGGCCGACAACGGCACCCTGCGCCGATGGGATTCCAGTCGGTTCACGTGGCAGGAGAAGGACATGGACTTCGTCATGACGTTGGCGCAGAACGGCGGTCTGGTTCTGCCGCTCACCGGGCAGGTCGATCAGTTGATCAAGATGATGACTGCGGGCGACGTGGCGGCCTTGCTGTATGAGCAGGAATGCACCTACCTCGGCCGGCGGATCACGCCATTGGCCAGGAGCGACGGTGGGCTGTAATCGAATCCGAGTCCCTCAACCCGCAGGCGGCTGGCGTAATGGCGCCACCGGGATAGATCGTTGAACGACGAGCCGAGATCTGGCAACCCCCGTTGGTCCTCATCGGAGAGGACCAGGGGCGACCCACCGAGCAACGCGACTTCGGTGGAGATCCGGGACAGCTCGGCAAGGTCCAGGGCGCGCAGGGTCGCCTGCTCCACCGACTCCCCTACCGCGACGAGCCCGTGACCGCGCAGTATGCACACCCCTGCAACACCGATCGCCGCGGCGACCTGCGAACCCAGCTCCGGCGTGCTGACCAGTACCGGCCGCGGATACACCGGAACGCCCTGCCTGGCGAGGCGCGACGCTGGAATGTTATAGGCGCCGAACACCTCTCGCAGCTCCACGCCAGCCAGGTCGGAGACGACGAGACCGCGCGGGTGCGCGTGGACGACGGCCTTGATGTCGGGGCGGGACCGAAACAGTTCGGTGTGGATGTGGGACTCATTCGGGACGGAATAGCCACCGCCCAGCTCGGCGGCACCATCGAGGCCGACGACATGAATGTCCTCGACTTCCGTGAACAACAGCCCGCGGTCCTCGGGCCCCCGACAACGCAGCAGGATCCGGTCGGCGTCCAGGCGAACGCTGACATGACCGAGGACATCTGCGGCCAGACCCTGATGCGCCAGAATCCGGCAGGCGGTCGCGACGGTTGCCCGCAGGACGGCCGGCTCCGATGACTCGGCCATCGCGGCTAGACCATCGCCGCGGCCGGACTGGGATTGGTGGTGATCTGCGCGCCGAACACCAGCGACTTGATCGTGACGGGCACCGTGTTCGACGGACGCCGAACCCGTCCGAGATCGACGAAGTCGAAGTCGCGTAGGTCGATCCCATCAAGGATGAGCAGGTCGTTGGTCACCGAGAGCTCGTCGCGCAGGATGGTGCCGAGGGTCAGCGCGACATCGGAGTCGATCATCAGATACACCGTCCGCCCTGCTGCCACGCGCCGCCGCAGACCGGCGGTAATTCCTTCGGCGAACGAACGCAGTCGCCGGTAACTGGGCGGGCCGGTGAATGTCAGCGCCACCGCGACGTCGGCGGGGCCGTCGTCGAATCCGAATGTGACCAGGTGCTGCTCGATCGCCGATGCGATCACCTCTGGGTCCACCACGTCGCCGAGCGCGTAGTGCGGCCGGGCCACCTGAAGGTTGCGCCGCGGGAGCGTCGCGTCGGGTGTCGGTATGAAACTGGTGATCCCGCTGAGCTGGACGGTGTATTCGGACGCGCCGAGTACCGTGGCCCGGATCCGTTGGGCGGCGGGCAGCACCGGTGCCGGCAACCGGCCCGCTTCGATCTGGTCCGCCAGCGCGGTGCCAAGTCGGCGGCCCAGGTCACCGAAATCCCTGGTCTCCGTGCCGTATACGTACTCGGCCACTCCCCCGGAGAAGATCAGGCCGTCAACGATCCAGGGATCGACGATGGGATCGGTGAGGAAGTGGGGGTCGGCGGCGGATTCGCCGCGCACCGCCGCGATGATCACCTCGCACATCTCGTAGGCGATTTCGTCGAGCGCCGCAGACTCGACACGGCTGCCCAGCCTCAGGTCGAGGCCGACGGCTGCCGCGTGCCCTCGACCACCCGGTTCGATCCGTATCACGGTGTCACCGTCCACTGCGATCAGTCGCCCACCCACGTGAAATGCGGCGGTGGCCAGGACTCTGCCGTGGTCGATCAATGCGAGTTTCGTCGTACCGCCGCCGATGTCGACGTTGAGGATTCGGGTACCGGTTTCACGAGAGGTCAGAACGGCTCCCGAGCCATGGGCGGCCAGCATGGCCTCCATGTGGTGACCGGCGGTCGCGCATACCAGATCACCGGCCCGCTCCGCGACGACGGCGGCGATCCGCTCGGCGTTGCGCCGCCGCAGCGCCTCACCGGTGAGGATGACCACACCGGTGTCGACGTCTTCGGGACGGCGCCCAGCGTCGTCGTATGCGGTGTCCAGAATCCGGCCCAGCGCTTCGGCGTCGATCTGCAGGTCATCGGTGTATGGGGTCAGCGCCACCTCGGACTCGAACAAGGTCTCCCGATTGACGACGACGTATCTGCTACTCAGATCCTCACCCCGCCTGCGCAATTGAAGCCGGGAGAAGGCCACCTGCGTGCCCGAGCTGCCGATGTCGACGCCGACGCTGTGCAACGTGACGTTGTCCTGCTGCCAGATGGGGTTCTCTTCGATCGGCAGGTCTGGCTCGTGGGCTTCGTGGTCCGGGTCGTAGCTCATGCGGGAGATGGCACCGGGTCCAGCTTCGGCGGCAGGTCGGCCAGTTCGGCTGCGTAGGCCTCGTCCATCTTCGGCTCGAGGCCGTTCTCGGCGAGCGCCTTGGCGAATGTATCGCGGACCAGCTGCGATTCGTCGGCGTAGTCGATCTGATCGCCACCGATGCGCCTGCTGATCCATGCCTTGGGCACACCCTGCGCGTTGCGGATGGACACCACCTCGTGCTTGAAGGCGAGATAGCGTGCGGGTTCGTCGCCGGTGTTGAAGTGCTGGTGGAACCACATGTTGGGGGGCACGATCAGCGTGCCGGGCTTCCATTCGTAGCGGCGTGGTTCCTCGCCCTCTGGCCACATCAAGCTGAAGCCTTCTCCGGTGAGGATGATCACGTGGGCGCCGGGACCGTGTCGGTGTCCCTTCTTGTAGGTGGCGGGGGCGAACTGCGAAATATGGCTGTTCATTGAGCCTTTGGCCATGGAGAAGCGGATGTGGGCACCGCCTGCCCCACGCTCCTTCGCCGACACCAACGGCAGATCGATCGCGTTGGCGACGAAATTGGTCTTCAACAGCAGCCCGTCCTGCTCGTCCTTGGGGGCGAAGTAGTCCGGCTCACCGGCGAACCGCCCGGCGAAGTCGTGGGCGGTGTTGAAGACGAACTCCGCCTCGTCGTAGAGGTTGATCACCGGAGGCATGTTCGTCGACGACACGAAGCGGGCCGCCTGCGTGCCGGATCCGTTGAAGTGCTGATGCCAGGTGTTGAGCGGTATCGCGAACAGCGCGCCGGGCCCCCACTCGAAGGTCACCTTCTGCCCGGCGTCGTTCCACACCGACGTCGACCCGTGCCCGGCGAGCACCAGGATCATCTCCTCGAACAATTGCCGCTGTGGTGCCAACTCCTTGCCTGCCGGGATCTCGCACACATAGCAGTCGTTGGAGGTCCGGGATGCCTCGTGGTTGATGAAGACACCCCGCCCACCGCGCCGGTCCCATGGCTTCAGTTCGACGGTGTTCAGATCGGGAACGTAGTGGGCACTGATGATGTCGAGGCCTTCACCCCGGACCCATCGCACATATGGCGAGTCCTTCTCGGTGGCGAACTTCTTCGCCAGGTCGTCCGAGACGATTGCATCCTTGGCCACGCGCATCCTCCATCGATCGTTTGGATTAATGGTATTACCAATAGGGGTGATGTCAAGACCCTCCCCCCGACTCGTGTGCCGGCTCGGCATCGGCCTCCTGGGCTGCGACACCCCCGTATTCGCGCACGGGATTCGGCCCGGCGATGAAGACGCCGGCATACGCCGCAGCCAACGCGCCACCCACTGTCAGCGCCATGACCGGTCCGAGCACGCCTGCCACCGCGCCGACCATGGTGTCGCCCAGCGCAGGGCCGCCGCGAGAACACATCTGGTAGATGGCGGACACCCTGCCTCGCAG
>Ga0193743_1001079_pt1 | contig 20796 bp, 18 predicted proteins | sample L2c2metaG_FD_143038 | JGI IMG/M metagenome (GOLD analysis project Ga0193743, IMG submission 143038) | Soil microbial communities from a riparian zone of the East river system, Colorado, United States - L2c2 | ecosystem: Environmental > Terrestrial > Soil > Riparian zone | place: USA: East River... | reverse complement strand
CGGGATATTCGCTCCCTGGCCTATGCGGAATGCTTCGTCTAAAGCGGCATCAATGGCGTCGCCTTCGCTGCGCATGTGCGTGGCGTAAATACCTCCGAACGGAGCCGCCTCGCGCGCCAGGGCAATCAGTTCTTCCGTCGTGGCATACGGAGCGGGAGCGTATTGCAGGGCCGTCGAAAGTCCGACTGCTCCTTCCCGCATGGCCTCGCGCACCAGGCCTTTCATGCGGTCCAGTTCCGGTGCGGTGGGTGCGCGGTCGGCATCCCCCAGCACGACTCGCCGTACCTGAGTTGCGCCTACATAACTCGCTAGATTGATGCCGATGCCCTGCTTTTCCAGCCGGGCGAAGTATTGTCCGAAAGTGATCCAATCCGCCTTGATGCGGTAGTGTGCGTACGCGCTGCGGTCGGCTCGCAGCAACTGCTCCGTTTGCGGCGCGATGGAGCCGCCTTCGCCCGTGATTTCGGTGGTAATGCCCTGAAAGATCTTGGATGGCAGGTGCGGGTTCACCAGAATAGACAATTCCGATTGGCCCAGCATGTCAATAAAACCTGGTGCAACTACCAAGCCCCGTGCATCAATGGTCCGGCGCGCCTTCGCGCTCTCCAGCGGTCCAATTTGCGCGATGCGTCCATCGACAATGCCGATGTCGCCCGAATACCAGGGAGATCCGGTTCCATCCACAATCCGTCCGTTGCGGATCACTAGATCGAACTGCTGAGCAGCCGCCAGCAGAGGCAGAAAAATCAGGACGGCAATCAGCTTTCTTTTCAAATCTGAACTAATTATAAAAGAGGGTTCAGTAACCTATCCTGCTGTTGCTTTGCCACAGCCTCTAGAAATATTGCCTCGCGAACGCTATATTTATTAGAAGATCTTTCAAGGATACATATTGTCAAAATCAGCGCTAATCATCGGAATCACGGGTCAGGACGGTTCCTACCTCAGCGAATTGCTCCTCTCCAAGGGCTACACTGTGCATGGCATTGTCCGCCGCAGTTCCAGCTTCAACACCGCGCGCATCAATCATATTTATGAAGATCCGCATGCGGCCGGCCGTCGCTTGATACTGCACTATGGCGACTTGACCGACTCTACCGGACTGCGCCGCGTGCTCGAAATGGCGCTTCCAGACGAAATCTATAATCTCGGCGCGCAATCGCACGTCAAGGTTTCGTTCGAAAATCCGGAGTACACGGCCGATTCCGTAGCTACCGGCACGCTCCGCCTCCTGGATTGCATGCGCGACCACGCTGAACATACCGGCCGTCAAGTGCGCTTTTATCAGGCCGGTTCTTCGGAAATGTTCGGCGCCGCGAAGCCTCCCCAGAATGAGCTGACCCCGTTCTATCCACGCAGTCCTTATGCGGTCTCGAAGGTAGCGGCTCACTGGTATGCGGTGAACTACCGTGAAGCCTACAATCTATTCATCTCGAACGGAATTCTGTTTAACCACGAATCTCCTCGCCGCGGTGAAACGTTTGTTACTCGTAAAGTTACTCGCGCTATTGGCCGAATCAAAGCTGGCCTCCAGAAGAAGCTTTACTTAGGTAACTTAGATGCCCGCCGCGACTGGGGCTTCGCGGGAGATTATGTGGAAGCTATGTGGATGATGCTCCAGCATTCGGAACCAGGTGATTTCGTAGTCGCCACGGGCGAAGCGTTCTCCGTGCGCCAGCTGTGCGAGGAAGCGTTCTCGTTTGCCGGTCTCGATTGGGAGAAGTACGTCGAGATCGATCCTCAATACTTCCGCCCCACTGAAGTGGATTATCTTTTGGGTGATCCATCTAAGGCGAAGGCGGCTTTCGGCTGGCACCCGAAAACCAGCTTTCAGCAACTCGTCCGCATGATGGTTTCCTCCGACATCCGCTTGGCGGAATCGGAAAGTCTGGTTAGCGCGCAAAAGGCGACTCACGCTTAGGCGGTATTCATTTCATGGAACTCAACTCCCGGATCTTTGTTGCTGGCCATCGCGGCCTGGTCGGCTCCGCCATTGTGCGCGAGTTGCAACGCCTCGGCTATCAAAACCTGATTCTGCAAACTCGCGCGCAAACGGACTTGCTTTCGCGCGAGGCTGTCGACCGGCTCTTTCAATCTGAACAACCCGAGTACGTCTTTCTCGCCGCCGCGAAAGTGGGCGGCATTCTCGCGAATTCCCGCTACCCGGCCGACTTTCTTCGGGACAATCTCGCGATCGAGCTAAACGTGATTGATAGCGCCTGGCGGCACGGCGTCACCAAGTTGGAATTTCTCGGCTCTTCCTGCATCTATCCGAAGCTAGCCCCGCAACCCTTGAAGGAAGAATATCTGCTCACCGGGCCCTTGGAGACAACCAACGAATGGTACGCAATCGCCAAAATCGCGGGCATCAAACTTTGCCAGGCCTACCGCGCGCAGCATAACTTCGACGCCATTTCGGCCATGCCCACAAATTTATACGGGCCGGGCGATAACTTTGATTTGCAGAATTCCCATGTTCTGCCCGCGCTCATCCGCAAATTTCACGAAGCGCATTCGGAGGGCCGCCCGGAAGTGACGATCTGGGGAACCGGAACGCCCCGGCGCGAGTTTCTGCACGTGGACGATTTGGCCGCCGCAGCTGTCTTTCTCATGCTGAACTACAGCGAGCCGGAGATTGTGAACGTGGGCGTGGGGGATGATGTCACCATTGCCGACCTGGCGAAGACGGTTTCCAAGATCGTCGGCTACCAGGGCAGCATCGTGTTCGACACCACCAAGCCCGATGGTACGCCTCGCAAGCTGATGGACGTTAGCCGCCTGCACGCCATGGGCTGGCGTCACCGGACCGGCCTCGAAGCTGGAATCCGTTCCACCTACGAGTGGTTCAAGGCGAACCCGGCAATTTCTTCGCTTACGCACTCAACGGTTTAGCCCGGCATAGTTTATCAGCCGGACCTGTCCGGCTTGCAAACGACTGCGAACAGCGGTGCTGGTGAGCGCGTTCAGTTCCGTTTGCCAGGCATAGCGCCAGTGGCCGTACGCAGTAACGGACTCCGCGTCGCCTGTCCCGGGATGACAGACTAGCTCGGTAGTACCGTCGGGGAGCCGGTCGAGAATGGCAAGCAGCCGTCCTTCACTGAGCGTCCCGCTGTCGAATATTCCGGCCGCTCCGTCACAAGTCCGGAAAGCCTCGCCGCGATAAGCGAAGGCATCGTAGCGGGACAGCAGGCACAACATGTATTTCTGCGCGAAACCGTCGCAAGGGAAATTGCCGCGCCGCCTGGGAGAATCCCTGGGAAGCCGGATACCGGCGATTCCGTATTCGCGCGCCAGATCGATTACCAGGCGAAACAACGAAGGCAGCGCGTGAACATGCTGGTGGCTGTCCAGGTGAGTAGGCCGCAAGCCAGCGTTAAGACATTTCTCGATCTGCGCGCGAAACTCGCGTTCGACATCTCCTGAACTGATGCGCCCCAGAAGCAACCCGGGCAGCAGCGCGGAGTAGCTTTTCGGAAAACGGCCATCGCTCGAAAGGAGAGTTGGGATGTCTGCGGGCGGTGCGACCGGCAGTTCCTCCACCAGCGTCAGGTGCACTCCAACGCCGAGATTCGGATTCGACTGTGTTTTTGCGATGGCATACGCAAAGGCCGCGCCCGAAGCGACAATCGACGTGCTAGTGACAATTCCGCGCCGGTGCGATTCAACAATCCCGTCCGTGATTCCGCGGCTTAAGCCGAAATCATCGGCATTCACGAGCAGTTGCTTCATTGCGGAACTACCGCAGCAAACGGCTGCTGGTGCGCTTGAGCGCCTTAGCTTTCCGCTTCGCCGCGATGCCGAGTTCTTCGCGTGCGATATACAGCGGCCGCTTTTTCACTTCCTCCAAGACCCGTCCCAGATACAGCCCGATCACTCCGATCATAATGAGTTGTATCCCGTTTAGCGCGAGCATGGTGATGAAGGTGGACGCCCACTCGGAGAGATCCTTATCGTCATACACCTTGTTGTAAATCGCGTAGCCCATCAGGATCACACACACTACATTGACCGCGAGGCCGAAATAGAAGCCGAGCGTGAGCGGAAGCGTGGAGAAGGAAGAAATCGCATTGACTGCAAGGCGCATCATCTTCCGTATCGAATATTTGGTGCTGCCGGAAAAACGCGCCGACGCAGTATAAGTCAGCTCTGCTTCTCTAAATCCGATCCAGGAGATGATTCCGCGCAGAAAACGCGCCCTTTCGCGCATGGAGTTCAGCCGCTTGACAACGCGCCGGTCCAGCAGCTTAAAATCGGCCACGGCGCTTCGGATAGTGATATCGGAGAGTCCGTTGATCAGCTTGTAAAAGAATGCCGACGAGGTCTTCTTGAACCAGGATTCTTGCAGCGTCGCTTCGCGCTTCATGGAAACTACGTCATAGCCTTCGCGCCATTTTTCGATCATGGCGGGCAGCATTTCGGGAGGATGCTGCAGATCGCCGTCCATCGTAATCACCGCATTGCCGCTGGCATAGTCGTAGCCCGCCGTCAACGCCGCTTGATGGCCGAAGTTGCGCGACAGCCGGACGCCCTTGATCCGGTTGTCCTCCTCGTGCAACTCACTGATCGTTCTCCAGGAACTGTCGCGGCTGCCATCGTCTACCAGAATAATTTCGTAGGCGATATCGTCGACCGTGCCCAGGTATCGCGCCGCCAGCGTACACAAATGGCGGACATTCTCGGCTTCGTTATAGAGCGGTACAACGACCGAGATCAAGCTGATGAGCGGCGTTTCGATATCTGGCAAACCCAAGAGAAGTGTAACAAACTACTAGGATTACGGGGGTTGCCAGTAGGACTGCTATGTTGGAACGTATTGCCTGCGGGAAATTCCGATCTTGTCTACCAATACTGAAAATACTGCCAATCGGCCGAAACATCTCTATCTGTACCTTGCCGTCGTGATGGTGGCCGCCGCGGTTTACCTGGGCTGCATCATTTCTCCCCCATCCCTCATGGACGACGTGGATGCCACACAGGCCCAGATTGCGCGCAACATGGTGACTTCGGGCGATTGGGTGACGGCGCGCCTGGACGGAGTTCCTTTCCTTGAAAAAGGGCCGTTCATCTATTGGTCTATCGCGACGCTCTATACGTTCTTCGGCGTCCACGATTGGCTGGCGCGCATTCCGGTCGCGCTCGCGTCCGTGGGTCTCGCCTGGCTAACCGCGGCTTTTGGCGTCTGGGCGTTCGGCCGCAGGGCCGGACTTTACGCCGGGCTCATTATCGGGACTTGCATCGGGCTCTTTCTCTTCACCCGCATCCTTATTCCGGACGTCATGCTGACCTTCACCATTGCGCTCAGTATGTGGGCCTTCCTGCGCGCGCTTGAGGAAGAGGAACCGCACCCGCGCTTTTGGGCCTTCGTGCTTGCCGCGAGCCTGGGTACCGGATTGTTGCTGAAGAGTCTGATCGGCTTGCTGTTCCCTTTGGGCGCCGGCGTGATCTATCTGGCCCTCACCCATCAACTCTTCCTTGCGCGTACTTGGAAACGGCTGCGTCCATTCTCCGGAATATTGATCGCCCTGGCCATCGCCGCGCCCTGGCATGTTCTGGCGACCATTCGGAACCCGCCATATTTTGAGTTCACCATGCGCAGCGTTCCAGGCGAATATCACGGCTTCTTCTGGTTCTACTTCATCAATGAACAGCTTCTCCGTTTCCTGAATATCCGCTCGCCGCGCGATTACGATACCGTTCCCCGGCTTTACTTCTGGCTGTCCCATCTGCTCTGGCTGTTTCCCTGGAGCGTCTATATTCCCGCCATCGCAAAGCTTTCATTCAAGCCCGTCGGCCGGGCCGGTCGGACTCGATTACTGGCGCTCTGCTGGATTAGCTTTGTCATGGTGTTCTTCACGTTTTCGACGACGCAGGAATATTATTCCATGCCAATCTATCCGGCCCTGGCCTTGTTAATTGGCTGCGGCATGGCCACCGAAAACAGCTGGACCCGATGGGGAACGCGCGTGCTCTGCGTGATCGCGGGATGCCTCACAGTCACGCTGATTTCCATTCTGATCATGGTGCGAGGATTGCCGGCGGTTGGAGATATCGCGTCGGCTCTCTCTTCGAATCCCGCCGCATATAAACTGTCGCTGGGTCATATGCAGGACCTCACGATAGCCTCTTTTGCCTATCTGCGTCTGCCTCTTGTTGTGGCTGTCATCGCGTTCGGCGCGGGCTGTCTCGGCATGCTCCTTGCGCGCGGGAGACGGGCGTATCTTGCAACCGTCTTGATGATGGTGATTTTCTTTCACGCTGCCCGCCTGGCGCTGGTGGTCTTCGATCCTTACATGTCGTCGCGGCCGCTCGCCGAGGCCTTGCGGAAAGCGCCTGCCGGCAAGCTTATCGTGAACCATCATTATTATGAATTCTCCTCGGTCTTCTTTTACGCGAATTGCACGGCCTTTCTGTTGAACGGCCGCTTCAACAATTTGGTCTACGGCTCTTATGCGCCCGGCTCTGCCGATGTGTTTCTGGATGATGCAAAGTTTAAGCGTATTTGGAAGGAGCCACAGCGCTACTACCTGGTGGCGGACCGTCCCCAACTGGCGAAGATCGAGGCTGTAGTTCCCCGGGCTGACTTGAAACTCGTGGCGGCGAGCGGTGGTAAATTTTTATTCAGTAACCAACCCGTGCCCTAATGGAACCGAAGTTCTTCGCAACTCCTGCCGCCTGGCGCGACTGGCTTGAGAAACATCACGGCCAGCATAAGGAGCTGCTAGTTGGTTTCTATAAGAAGAATTCGGGTAAGCCGAGCATCAGCTGGCCTGAATCCGTGGATGCCGCACTTTGCTTTGGCTGGATCGACGGTATCCGCCGCCGGATAGACGACGTAAGTTACAGCATCCGCTTCACTCCCCGCAAGCCGACGAGCATCTGGAGCTCCATCAATATGAAGCGCGTTGCGGAGCTTACCGCGCAGGGTCTCATGCGGCCGGCCGGATTGAAGGCGTTTGAAGCACGTCAGGAGAAACGTTCCGCTGTGTATGCCTTTGAACAGCAGAATATCGGTTTCGATCGCGCGCAGGAGCGGCTTTTTCGCGCCAACGCACGTGCCTGGGAATTCTTCCAGTCACAACCGCCCGGCTACCGGCGGCTGGTTACCTGGTGGGTGACCAGCGCGAAGCGGGAAGAGACCCGGGAGAGACGCCTGGCTGCCCTGATGGAAGATTCAGCCCAGGGCCGCAGGATCCGCCAGGTTACTCTTGAGCCAAAGCGGTAATCATGCAAATGTATTTGATACCCTGAAACTCATCATGAAGTACAGCGTTGTCGTTCCCTTCTACAACGAAGAACGGAACGTCACCGAGTTATACATTCAGGCGAAGACCGTGATGGAGATGGCATCCGACGATTTCGAATTTGTTTTCGTCGATGATGGCAGCACCGATCGAACCTTCGCAATTCTCAGCGAGATCGCCGATCTCGACGAGCGCGTCACCGTTGTTCAACTACGGCGCAACTACGGCAAAGTGGAGGCTCAAGTGGCCGGCTTTGACCACTCCGTCGGCGACTGCATCATCACCATGTACGGCGACCTGCAGCATGATCCTCATGATCTCCCGCATTTCTTGCGAAGGCTCGAAGAAGGATACGAAGTGGTGTGCGCCCGCCGGCTCTGGCCGGCGGGCCTTGCGGCAATCACCAAACAGATTCCGCTGCGCATCATGAATCGGTTGTTGGCAAAAGCAAGCGGCGTGGAGCTGCATGACTTCAGATCCGACTTCAAAGCATTTCGCTCCGATCTGGTTCGTCAAATCCCTTTGTATGGCGAATTGCAGCGCTTTATCCCCGCTTCGGCTTTGGCGTGCGGCGCGCGTGTCTGCGAAGTGCCGATCTATGTACCTCAGCTGGATAAGGGCAAGACCCAGCATGGAATCGGACACCCCATGCCCGGTCTTTTCGATCTATTGACGATTCCTTTTCTATTGCGGTCGGCGTCGCTGCCGGTGCGCTTTTTTGGCCAGCTAAGCCTAGGCGGTTTTTTGGGTGCGCTTGGCGTTACGGCCAGCCTCCTGGCGGTGTGGAACCTCATCGATGGGCACGGAATTCTACTGGTCCTTGCCGCTGCATTCCTCATGGCCGCTCTGCAGGTGATGTGCCTCGGGCTGGTGGGCGGAATGATGGTTGGCCACTATCATCAAGGCGCGGAAGTCCGCCGCAAGTCTGAAGTGCTCCGGGTCACCCGGCGCATCTGAGTGGAGCTTATAGTCCGAAACACCGAAACGGAGATGGAAGCGTTAGCGCCCACGATGTTCCATTACTCGCGAACGCCGCCCTAAGTAAACGGCATTGGGCCAAGCTTCAGGTTTCCATGAAGTAATAACAAAGCATGTGGCAGACCACCAGATGTCCGTCTTCGATGCGCCCCATATGCGGCTCCGCCACTCGAATCTGAACCTTCGCCAGCGGCCCTAGTGCGCCTCCGTCCCGGCCTGTCAGCGCGATCGTTTCACAGCCCGCCGAGGTGGCATATTCCATCGCCCGAACGACATTAGGCGAATTTCCAGATCCGCTGATGGCCATGAACACGTCGCCCGGCTGAGCGAAGTTCTTCAGTTGCTCCGCAAAGACGCAGTCATACCCCACGTCGTTGGAATAGGCAGTGATGGTCGCCATGGAATCGGTAAGCGCCATAATCCGGAACTTCGAATCGCGCTCGAAGCTGGCGCCTTTCACCATGTCGCAAACGAAGTGCGATGCCGTGGAAGCGCTGCCGCCGTTTCCGCAAACAAAAACATGTTTGTTTGCAGTACGGGCTTGCTTCAATAATGCAATCGCCCGGCCTACTTCCTCCAAATCCACCGTGTCCAGTGCTTCTAGTAGCTTTGACTTATATTCGCGTGAAAAGCTGACGGGGCTGGTTTCCGAGGCGATCTGCGTGGCCATGTCTGTATCCTACAACTGACCAAAGATTTACGGGCGGCGATAGTACCGTCGCCGGTTTTCGTCTTCAGATTTTCACTCAATCGCGAGATACTGCATATTGCGGCCTGCAAAAGGACGAAAGGAGAGTTTTGTCAATTTCTCAAGAGAAGCAAACGGTCAAAATCGGCAGCAGAGAGGTTGGCGACGGCCAGCCCTGCTTTGTCATAGCTGAGATCGGCATTAATCACAACGGCAATATCGATCTTGCCAAGCGGCTGATCAGCGTTGCTGTTGCGGCCGGATGCGATGCGGTCAAGTTTCAGAAGCGGACAGTGGAAGTGGTTTATTCGGCCGAGGAACTTGCTAAGCCCCGCGAAAATCCATTTGGCGCCACCAACGGTGATCTGAAACGCGCGCTGGAGTTCGGTATTGACGACTACCAGGAGATCGACGCCTATTGCAAAGCGGTGAAGATTCCCTGGCTGGTGTCGTGCTGGGATGAGGAATCGGTCGATCTGATGAACCGTTTCGACCTGCCCTGCTTCAAGGTTGCTTCGGCGTCCTTGACCGACGACAACCTCTTGCGCCACACTCGCGCCACAGGGAAACCATTGATCGTTTCCACCGGCATGAGCACGCTTGAGGAAGTGGACCACGCCGTGGAAGTTTTGGGCGGCCACGATCTGATTCTGATGCACACGTGCAGCACCTATCCGGCCAGCTACGACGAGCTGAATCTTCGCGCCATCCCGGTTTTGCGTGAGCGCTACGGAATACCGGTGGGTTATTCGGGCCATGAAACGGGCATTCCCACCAGCGTCGCGGCGGTGGTTTTGGGAAGCTGCTGCGTGGAGCGCCACATCACTATGGATCGCGCGATGTGGGGCAGCGATCAAGCCGCTTCGCTCGAACCGAACGGTATTTCGCGCCTGGTGCGTGACATCCGGTTGATCGAGCAGTCCATGGGCGATGGCGTCAAGCGCGTGTACGAGCGTGAAATTCCCATCATCAAGAAATTGCGCCGCGTGGGTGCGTTCGCAGTCGGCGCATGACCGGCGTCCTCTTGACCGAAATCAAAGCCCTGGTTCTCGACGTGGATGGCGTGCTGACCGACGGCGGCGTCTGGTGGGGGCCCAACGGTGAGGAATGGAAGCGCTTTTCCTTTGCCGATATCATGGGCGTATCGCTGGCGCGAAAAGCCGGAATGATCGTCGCCCTCATCTCTGGCGAAGACAGTCCGCTGGTGGATCGCTTCGCTGCGAAAATGGGTATCGTCCACGTGGAGAAGAACTGTAAAGACAAGGCAGCTGCGCTCGGGCGATTTGCCGCCCAGGCCGACGTTGCTCTAGAGGAAATCTGCTTCATGGGCGACGACGTGAATGATCTCGGAGCCATGCGGCTGGCTGGATTCACGGCCGCTCCAGCCGATGCGCGCCCGGCTGTACTCAACTCCGTCGCTTTCCTTTCGACGAAGAATGGCGGCCACGGCGCAGTGCGGGAACTGGTTGACTTTCTGCTGGCCGAGAACACCTCAAAACACACCCCCAAACTGGAATCGAACTCCGCTTAACTCATGCCCAAGCTCTCCGATTTTGTGATCCAATTCATTGCGGATCAAGGCGTTAAACACATTTTCCTGGTCACCGGCGGCGGCGCCATGCACCTGAACGAATCGCTCTCCCGGTGCGAACGAATCGAGCCGGTTTGCAATTCGCATGAACAGGCCAGCGCGATTGCCGCGGAGAACTACGGCAAGGCCACAAACCGCCTGGGCGTCGCGCTGGTCACCACTGGGCCCGGCGGCACCAACACAGTGACGGGAGTAGCGGGCGCGTGGCTCGATTCCACGCCGACGCTGTTTGTCTCCGGTCAGGTAAAACGTCCTGACCGTATGTTCGACGCCGAGGGTCATCCGCTGGGCATGCGCCAGTTGGGCGTGCAGGAAGTCGATATTGTTTCCATCGTCAAGCCGATAACGAAATACGCCGTCACGGTGCTCGACCCGCGAACTATCCGGTATCACATGGAGAAGGCCGTTCATCTCGCCACCACCGGGCGTCCAGGGCCGGTATGGATTGATATACCGCTCGATGTGCAAGCCTCGCCGGTCGACGTGGAAACGCTGCCGGGGTTTGATCCGGCTGCGGAACCAACGGCGCGTCCGGAGCAGGAAAATCTTTCGCATCTCGTGCGAGAAGTCATAGAAGCGCTGAACCGCGTCGAACGTCCGCTTCTCTTCGCCGGCAACGGGATCCGTTTAGCGCGGGCGGAAAGCGAATTCGCCGAACTCAAACGGCTTTTGAAAGTGCCGGTAGTCGCCACCTGGTGCGCGGCCGATCTCATTGCCAGTGACGATCCGTTATACGTGGGCCGGCCTGGTTCCGTGGCGGCGCGCGGCGCAAATTTTGCTTTGCAGAATTGCGACTTTCTTCTGGCCGTCGGCGTCCGGCTCGATTTCGCGATTACCGGTTATGCTCCCGACAAGCTGGCGCGCGGCGCTACCAAGGTGGTCGTGGACATCGACGCGGCTGAGCTCGGCAAGCTCAAGCCGCACGTACAAACGCCCATTTGCTGCGATGCCGGCGAGTTCCTGCGCGAATTTCTGAAGCAGCGCGACGCGGTGCAGGTGCGTGAGCGCAAGGCCTGGGATGACCGCTGCGCCGATTGGAAGACTCGCTACCCGGTGGTTACGGCGGAACATCGCAATCCCGAAACACAGGTCAGCATCTATTACCTGGCGGAAGTGATCGGCAAGCAGACCAGTGCCCAGGATCTGCTGGTCTCGGGCAGCTCCGGCGCGGGCATTGAAATCTTCCTGCTCGCTTGCCCTACGCGCACTGGCCAGCGCATCTTTCATACAGCGGGCCTTGGTTCCATGGGGTTTGCTCTTCCGGCGAGTATCGCGGTCAGCATGGCGGCCGGCCGGCAGCGCACGGTCTGCGTGGACGGGGACGGCGGGTTTCAATTCAACATCCAGGAACTCGAGACGGTGGCTCGCCTGAATTTGCCTATTAAGTTCTTCGTTTTGAATAACGATGGCTATGCCTCTATTCGCGCGTCCCAAGCCAATTATTTCGGAAAAGCCAGTATCGGCTGCGATTCCCGTACCGGCCTCACCGTTCCGGATCTTTCCAAAGTCGCCGCGGCCTACGGCATCGCGACAGAGGTGATCCATGACCAGCGCGATCTCGAACTCGATGTGATGCGCATCCTCGCAATGCCGGGGCCGGTGGTCTGCGACGTTCACGTGATTCCGGATGAAAGCCGGGCGCCCCGCCTCTCCAGCTACCAGAAGCCCGACGGTTCCTTTGTTTCCAGGCCGCTGGAAGACCTGTGGCCGTTCCTGCCGCGTGAAGAGTTCCTGGCAAACATGATTGTGGAGCCATTGCCGGAATGAGCACTCAAGTAAATTTCGCGCTCGATCAGTTGACCGCGCTATTGAATGAGCCGCTTGCTTCGGTCTCCACTCGCGAGTGCTCGTGTTTGCCGGATTTGCTGGCTGCCGCGCAGAATCGCGTGGTGCTTTTTGGCGCCGGGAGCCTGGGCCAGCGCACGCTTGCCTGCCTGCGCAGCATCGGTATTGAACCGCTTGCCTTCAGCGATAACGATGCCGCCCGCTGGGGAACAGCGATTGCGGGCTGTCCGGTTTTATCGCCTGTAGATGCCGCGGGACGCTACGGCTCCGACGCGCTGTTCTTCATCACAATCTGGAACGCCAAGCATTGGTACGGCGCAAGTAAACAGAAACTGCGGCAGCTCGGTTGTACGAACATCGCCCCTGCTTCGGTGGTCTACTGGCGTTTCGCGGATGTCTTCCTTCCCTTTTTCTGCATGGATTTGCCGAGCCGCGTGTATGGACAGGCGGAGCAGGTCTTGGCGGCCGCCGCGCTCTGGTCGGATGAAAAATCCAGATCTCTATACCTGGATCAGGTCCGCTGGCGCGCGCTGGGCGATTGGGATTGGTCGTGCGAACCTGATCCGGAGGAATCCTACTTTCTAGACAGTGTCTTCAAATTGTCGGACGACGAGGCGTTTATCGACTGCGGCGCTTTCGATGGCGATACGATTGAAAGCTTCCTGGCACGAACCCGTTCTCAGTTTGCCTCCATTCTCGCCATTGAGGCAGACGCGCTGACCTATCCGGCGTTGACCGCCTGCCTGAGCCGGCTGGATCCGGCGGTGAGGGCTAAAATCGACGACCGCTACTGCGCTGTCGGCGGCAAACGAGGGATCGTTCGGTTCAACGATACTGGAGGAGTGGATTCGCAAATCAGCGAAGACGGCGCCTCCAGCATCGAGTGTTTTCCGCTGGATGACCTGGTGGGCGCAAAGCGCGCAACGTTGATCAAGATGGATATCGAGGGCGCGGAATTTGATACTCTTGCCGGCGCGCGCGGCGTCATAGGCCGGGAGCGTCCTATTCTTGCGGTCTGTATCTATCATGTGCAGAACGATCTCTGGCGGCTGCCGTTATTGATAAACGAGTTTGCCCCCGGTTACCACTTTTATCTACGCGCCCACGAAGGGGACGGCTGGCAGACCGTCGCCTATGCCGTGCCGCGGGAGCGCCTGAGGCCGTAAGGTGGCAGCTCCGGGTTGCTTATGACAACTACTCGATGAAAACCATCAGCATCATCACGCCCTGTTACAACGAAGAAGGGAACGTGGAAGAACTCTACCGGCGCGTGCGCAGCGTGATGGTGAAGCTACGCCGCTATCCTTACGAGCACATCTTCATTGACAACAGCTCGCGCGATGCAACTGTCACGGTTTTAAAGCGCATTGCCCGCTTTGACCACAATGTAAAAGTCATTGTGAATACCCGCAACTTCGGTCATATCCGCTCTCCCATGCATGCTTTTTTAGAGACGCGGGGCGATGCCGTGATTGGCATTGTCGCTGATCTGCAGGACCCTCCTGAAATGATCGAAGACATGGTTGCGAAATGGGAGGAAGGCTACAAAATGGTCCTCTGCCTTAAGAAGACCAGCCAGGAAAACCCGATCATGTTCCGGATTCGTACCGCCTACTACCGGTTGGTACAGCGGCTTTCCTCTATCCACACGTTTGAGAACTTCACGGGCTTCGGATTATATGACCGTAAGGTAGTAGAGGCGGTGCGTTCGTTCCCGGACGCCTACCCCTACTTTCGTGGAATTATCGCGGAGATCGGCTTTTCGCACTACGAGCTGACGTACGAGCAAGCGCGCCGCAAACGCGGGATCACAAAGAATAACTTCTACACACTCTTTGACATGGCGATGGTGGGCATCACCAACCTGTCGAAAGTGCCGCTCCGCCTGGTCACTTTTCTCGGATTCACTTGCGGTTTGCTTTCGGTATTCGCCGGCTTCGGATATCTCATCTACAAACTGCTTTACTGGAATCAGTTTTCAATTGGGATGGCGCCTTTGGTCATCGGGCTGTTCTTTCTGGGCTCGGTCCAGCTCGTTTCAATGGGTATCTTGGGTGAATATATTGGCGCGATCCACACCCAGGTTTTAAAGCGGCCATTTGTGGTTGAGCAAGAGCGAGTGAACTTCGAGTATGAGCCTGGGGAGCCTCTGCGGGAAGATATAACAGTAAGCGGTTACCGGTCTCAATAATGAGCAGCATAGAATCCACACCCGCGAAACCCCGCTCTAAGGCGGTTTATTGGCTCGCCGCCTCTCTTCTGGCGGGGGTCCTGCTTTACTATTCTCTGCGGGGAATTCAATGGGCGCAGGTGTGGCAGATCCTGGTCCGGGCCAACCTGCTCTACGTGGGAATGGCCTGCGCGCTATTGACCATCGCTTTGTTTCTGCGCGCGGTGCGCTGGCGCGTGCTGCTGCGAGCCGCGGCCCCCGTGGACGTGCGAAGTGCCTTTTGGGCCACCGCCGCCGGTTATTTCGGCAACAACTTTTTGCCGGCGCGCGCGGGGGAACTGGTCCGCACGATGATGGTTAGTACCCGTTGGGGAATCAGTAAGACATTTGTCTTAACAACGGCTCTCTCCGAACGCATTTGCGATGCCATCGTTTTGATCGTCATTACCTCAGTCGTGCTAATGATCCTGCCGCAGCGGCCAGGTTGGATTGAGCATGCGAAGATTCCCTTCGCCATCGCCGGTTTTGGCGGAGTTATGTGCATCGCCTTGCTGCCGCCGCTCGAAAAGTTGTGGCACGCCATTCTCGCAAAGCTCCCTGTGCCGCAGGGTTTGCGGGAAAAGGTACGGGGAGTCCTGGAGCACATACTGCTCGGAATCCGCACCTTCCACGATGCCCGGCGGTTGGCCGCATTTATCGCGTTCACCGGCGTGATCTGGTGCTGTGATGCGACCGGCACCGTGCTTGGAATGCGGTCCTTGGGGCTGAGTATCAGTTTTCCCGTTGCGTTTTTGTTAATCACCGGCTTGGGCTTGGGAAGCGCGCTGCCCTCGACTCCGGGCTACGTAGGGATTTATCAGTTTGTAGCGGTAAGCGTGCTCACGCCCTTCGGCTTCAGCAAAGTGAACGCTATCGCCTACATTCTGCTGGCGCAAGCCGTGCAGTATACGATTCTTACGTTCTGGGGATTGCTGGCATTGACGCGGCAGCGCGGCTCAAAGCTAAAGCCGGAAACCCAATCCGATTTGAAGCCCCAGGTCTTGGGGCGGCCGTAGGAATGACGCTCTCCAGCCGCCGGGTTCCGGCATTGGACGGGTTGCGTGGAGTCGCAGTGGTGGCGGTGCTCCTGCACCATCTTTCGTATTATCTGCCCGCGAACGGTCTTTCCGGCAGAATACAGAGGCTGTTCTTCGCTGGTTGGAGCGGTGTGGACCTCTTCTTCGTCTTATCCGGATTTCTCATCACCGGTATCCTGCTGGATGCCAAAGGTGCTCCCAATTATTTCAAAGCATTCTATGCCCGGCGGGTGCTGCGCATCTTCCCGCTCTATTACGCCGTGCTGACGGTGATTCTCCTTTATGCCGCACTGCGGCCCGGCCACTGGCCCAATGCGTTGCTTCCGATTCCGCACGATCGTCTCTTTTATTTCTTATACCTGAACAACTGGTGGTTCCTGTTGCGAGACACCTGGCACGCGAACATAATCGGCCATTTCTGGAGTCTGGCTGTAGAGGAACAATTCTACATGCTGTGGCCGGTGTGCGTCTGGTTGCTTCCAGCCAGAAGGGTCGTTGCGGTTGCCGTTGCGGGCATCGCGGCGGCTCTGGGAATCCGTTGCGCCTTATATCTCCACTTCGGACCGGTCAGAGACATCGTGGAAAATGTGTTCGCGCGAATGGACTCCCTTTTTGTGGGTGTTTTTATGGCCGCATTGGTCCGCCAGCCTGAAGCCCTGCGTAGGCTGAAGCCCTACGTATTTGCGGGGGCAGCGGCAAGCGCGGCGGTCCTGCTCGTCATCAACCTCGCGGCGCGCGCGTTTATCGACTCGGAATGGTATGTGATTTTTGCTTTCTCGCTGTTCGCGTGGGCCTTCGGCGGCTTGGTTTTACATACCTTCTTAACCACACAGGAAGAAAGCTGGCTCCAAAGGGTCTTTAGCAGTAGGCCTTTGACCACAGTCGGCAAATACAGCTACGGAATGTACGTCTATCACGTCCCCCTGATCGCGCTAGCGTCCGCGCTCTTCGCAACGTCGTTAGATCTGGGCCGGAACCCAGTCACGTCCGTGCTTTTCGCCGCGGGAGTCATTGCCGCCACCTTTGTAGTGGCTAAACTAAGCTTTGATTTGTTTGAAAGCCGGTTTCTCCGGCTGAAGTCCAGATTCACTTTCGCAATGGAGCAACCGGCGGTAAGCTTGCCCCGCGGAGGCGTAACAACATGACCGGATCTACCGCCAGTCCCAGCTTGAACAAGCATATGCACTCATTTAACGGCTCCCGCAGGCGCGCCGTCATCATCGGCGCCGGCCCCGCGGGCCTTACTGCCGCCTACGAGCTATTGACACGCACGGACATCGTCCCGCTTGTTCTGGAAAAGAGCGATTATCTGGGCGGCATCTCGCGGACAGTCAACTACAAAGGCAACCGTATTGATATCGGCGGCCACCGTTTCTTTTCCAAGTCCGACCGGGTGATGAACTGGTGGCTGAATATTCTCCCCATGCAGGCTATTGAAGGCGGCAGCGCTCAAATTACCTATCAGCGGCAGACCACTACTGTTCCCGCAGGTTCGCGGCCGGTCGATCCGGAGCGTGAGGATAATGTGATGCTGATCCGTCACCGGAAATCGCGCATCTATTTCATGCGGCAGTTTTTCGAATACCCGATCACGCTCAGCGGCGATACGCTTAGCAAACTGGGTTTTCTGAAGACCATTAAAATCGGCTTGAGCTATCTGCGCTCTTTGGTGTTACCGATCCGTAACGAAACCAACCTCGAACAGTTCTTCATCAACCGCTTCGGGCGTGAACTCTACTTGACGTTTTTCAAATCCTATACGGAAAAAGTGTGGGGCATCGACTGCAAAGAAATCAGCGCCGAATGGGGAGCGCAGCGCATCAAGGGCCTGTCAATTTTGAAGACGATCACTCACATTTTGAAGAAACTGTCGCCGGCGAGCAAGAATGATATAGCGCAGAAGGATATCGAGACTTCGCTTATCGAGCAGTTCCTTTATCCCAAGTTTGGTCCGGGCCAGATGTGGGAGGAAGTCGGGGTGAAAGTCCGAACCCTCGGCGGCGAAATCCGCATGCACTCTTCCGTCGATGAGATCGAACATTCAGGTGACGGAAACATACTGGCAGTGGTTATCAAAGACTCTCAAACCGGCGAGAAAACGCGGATTGCGGGCGATTATTTTTTCTCCACTATGCCGGTGAAGGAACTGGTGGCTTCGCTAACGCCGCCCGCGCCCGGCGCGATTAAGGAAATCTCGGACGGCCTGATGTACCGCGACTTTATTACCGTGGGCGTGCTCTGCGACAAAGTCAAGCTGCTCGAAGCGAGCGGCGAGTTGGTGAAAGACAACTGGATCTACATACAGGAGCCGGATGTTTTAGTAGGCCGCCTGCAGGTCTTCAATAACTGGAGTCCCTCCATGGTCGCGGAGCCGGGCAAGGTCTGGATCGGGCTCGAATACTTCTGCAACGAAGGCGACACGCTCTGGCAAAGGACCGATGCCGAGATGATCGAACTGGCAAAGGTCGAACTGGCCTCGATGAATATGTTAGACCGCGCCAACGTGCTCGACGCAACGGTAATCCGGATGCCGAAAACCTACCCTGCTTACTTCGGCTCCTATGACCGTTTTCCAGAGATAATTGCTTGGGCGAACACGTTCAACAACCTGTTTCTGGTGGGCCGGAATGGCATGCACAAATACAACAATCAGGATCACTCCATGCTGACCGCCATGACGGCAGTGGACAACATCCTCGGCAATATCCGCAGCCGCGACAATCTCTGGGCACTGAATACCGAGCAGGACTATCACGAAGAGAAAGCGGCGCCCGAGAAGGGCATGGCGGTGTCGGCCTAGCGGCACTAGCGGCTTACGTTAGGGACTGCTGCGCGCGGATTCCACCAGCGTCTCTTTCCATAATTTTTGTGCGGGCAGAATAAACACCGCCAGCGCGCAAAAAGCGGCGGCAGTCAAAACCACAAACGCCCGAATCACCGCGGACAGGCGTTTTAGTGGAGACCTCTCTGGGATAACTGGATCGATCACTGCCAGCAGGTAAAACAGCCCCTGCGAAAGCAACAGCGGAACGCGCCAAGGCTGTGGCAAGAAGAAACTCGCTATCACCGCTGTCAGCATCGCGAACGGAAGTAGCAGGCGTCCCAGTTTGTGCGAGAGAAAGTGAAGGAAGCGCCGGTTGAACGGCGAGAGCAGGGCGGGGAAGCGGAACAAGATCTGATACACGCCGGCTTGCGTCCGAACTTTGCGCCAGAATTCGGTGTGTAGCGAAGTCGGCAGATCGTAGGCCTTTGCGTCGTCTTCGAAGTAAATACGCGAAGCGTCAGATGCGCCGCGCAGCGCCACGGCGAACGGGACATAAACATCGTCCAGCAGGATTTCAGGCGGAATATGCACCGCCAGTTCGCGGCGAATTGCATAGATGGATCCGGTTGCGCCCAGCATTGCATTGATGCGGTTCAAGTTGCGGCGAATCCATTTTTCGTACAGCCAGTACAAGCCGGTGTTGTACTGTTCGTGACTGGAACCTTCGCGAATCACCAGTTCACCGGTTACGACGCCGACGGAAGGGTCGGCGAAACAAGCCACTAACCGGCGGATGGCGTCCGGATCGAAGGCCTGCCGGACGTCTGTCAAAACGATGATCTCCCCCGCGACGCTTTCCAGCCCGCGGCTCACGGCGATAGCCTTTCCGCCCGGACGAAGAGAAAGCAGGCGCACACGCGAATCCGGATAGCGGCGCACCAGTTCGTCGGTGCCGTCGCTCGATCCATCGGAGACGATCAGGATGTCAAGTAGATCGCCCGGGTAGTTCGACTGAAGCAGCGACTGGGCTTTTGCCTCCACCCAGCGCGCCCCATTACGGACCGGTACGATGACGGATACGGTTCTTCGAACAAATTCTTTGCGTATGGGGCGGGGAAACGCCTTGGCCCACGCCGCGAGAATAAGAGGATAACCGGCCAACACGTACAGGATGAAAGCGACGCTGAACAGAAAAACAGTGGCCGCCGGATTCATGTAGGCCGGATTCATGTAGGAGCGTTCATGCCGTTCGCGAAATAGGTTTCCGTGCTGCCAGCAGCGCGTGTTCGAAGCTGCGTGTCACTTGCTCCCACGAGAATTTAGAGCGAATCAGAGCGAGCCCGTCCTGGGTCATGTTCTCCCGCGTTGCGCGGTCTTCAAGCAGCAGCAGGCACTCGTTGGCAAAGTGACCACCAAAGTCGCCGATGCGAATCGTCTCGCCATGCCGCAGCGGTAGGCCTTCGGCGCCTATGGTGGTCGAGACCACGGGCGTGCCGGCCGCCATAGCCTCGAAGATTTTTAGCCGCGTTCCGCCACCCACACGCAGCGGCACAATGGAGAGCGCGGAGTTCCATAGGAAGGGCCGGACATCCGGTACGGTGCCCGTTACCGTGATGAGCGGGTCGGCCGCTTCGGAAAGAATGGCGGCCGGCGGATTGCGGCCTACAATCGCCAGGCTGCACGCCGGCAGCTTGGACCGGATCAGTGGAAACACCTCGTCCAGGAACCAGCGCATTCCGTCAATATTTGGCATCCAATCCATCGACCCCACAAACACGAGATCACGCTGCACGCCCGTGTCCGAGGGCCTTTGAAAATATTCCAAATCGACTCCGGTTGGAACCGAGGAAGTTTTGCGAATTCCAAACCGGTTTTGCATGGTCTTCTCGTCGGCCTCGGAGACCGCGACGACATGGGCTGCCGTTTGGCAAACCGACTTTTCCCACTCGAACATGCGCTTCGCCTGCAACTGGAAGTAGGCGCGATGGACGGGCGTGCGGCCGCTTTCGGCGTGACGTTCCCAAATGACGGTTTCCACATTGTGCTGGAACAGAACCCAATCGCTGAGGTCGCCGATGTTGATGCTGGGAAAAAGGAAATCGCAGATTTTGGCGTCGAAGCGGTGCTTTGACAACAGATCGTCAATGGTGGCGCGCATGGCTTGCGACCGCCATCGCATGCCCGCGACCGGGAGAGACGAAACCAGGCCGCTCGCCAGTTGTCCGGCAAAGCGTATGGATGTTTTTGGAATTGGCCGGTGGGGTACAGGGTAGGCGAAGGAACAATATTCCGAGCTTCGGCGCGAGCCTTCCGTACCGTTCGCGTCATGCTTGGAATCATCGTGAAATGCAACATAATGCACTTCATGATGGCGATGCAGCTGGCGGACCATTTCGAGCGTGCGTATTTGCCCGCCGCGGGTCGTCGGATGCAAAAAGTCGGTTTTCACCCAGAGCAGTTTCATTCAGATTGTTGTTAGACCAGCGCCTGCGCCGCCGGGTTA
>Ga0193743_1001078_pt1 | contig 20800 bp, 17 predicted proteins | sample L2c2metaG_FD_143038 | JGI IMG/M metagenome (GOLD analysis project Ga0193743, IMG submission 143038) | Soil microbial communities from a riparian zone of the East river system, Colorado, United States - L2c2 | ecosystem: Environmental > Terrestrial > Soil > Riparian zone | place: USA: East River... | reverse complement strand
GGATGCCGTGGTGGACGTGGACAGCGGAGAGGCCGATGCCGAGCGAGTCGCGCGCCGCGGCGTTGGCTTCGTGGATGGCGAGGAGGAGTGCGATGGAGTCAGCTCCGCCGGAGACGGCTACGGAGAGGCGATCGCCGGGACGGATGTGTTCGCGGCTGAAGGGAAGTGTGACTGCTTGAGGCATCGTCTCTATCTTACGGAGTTGGAAAGAGAGTGATCGCGACGGGTTTCTATACTTAGGAGATGTTCGAGACGAGAGTTGCGGCTGAGGCTGATGCGGAGACGATCGCGGAGCATCGCTGGAAGATGTTTGCGGAGATGGGACATGGCGATGAAGACAGCATGCAGACGATGGTGCGGAACTTCGTTCCCTGGGTAAAGGAGAGATTGAAGGATGGGCGCTATCTTGGGTGGCTGGTCGTCGAGGGCGAGCGTGTTGTCGCTGGCGGGGGGACGTGGCTGATGGATTTTCCGCCGCACTGGCGTGATCCGGAGCCGCAACGGGCTTACCTGACGAATTTTTACGTGATGCCTGAGGCTCGCGGGCGCGGGCTTGCCCACCGACTGCTGAAGACAGCAGTTTTGGATGCTCGGCGTCGTGGAATTAAAGTTGTGGCGCTGCACGCGTCGACGGCAGGCAGGCCGATCTATGAGCGAAATGGGTTTGAAGGAACGAACGAGATGATGCGGTATCTCGATGCGGATGCGGTGAGTTAGGCCTCTAGAGTCGAAGTGAGGAAACGGGCAACGGCAAGAACAAAGGCTAAATACAGGGGTCTCTCCACTGCGCCGCGCGATGAGTCTGCGCTCCGGTCGAGATGACGAGGTTTTGCGTGTGAAGCGGCGTGTTTTCCGGTTGAGAAGACGAGGGTTTTGAGTTGGTGGATAAGTTTCTTAGACATCGAGGCCGATGAGGCGCATCAGCTCGACTCCGTTGCTGCGGGTGACAGCGCCGTCGCGCAGCTTGAAGTCAAACTTCATCTTGCCGTCTTCGATCTCGTCCTGAAAGTGCATGTTGTGGAGCAAGCCGCTCTTGAGCTCGGTAAGTGCGAGGTCGTGGGTGCTGATGATACCGATGGCGCTGGTGGCGAGCAGTGCGTTGAGGATGCCTTCGGCTCCGATAAGGCGGTCGCGGGAGTTGGTTCCCTGGAGCAGTTCATCGAGCAGGAAGAGGAGCGGCGGGTCCTGGACGGAGAGGTCGCGGATGTCGCGGAGGCGCGTGATCTCTGCGTAGAAGCGTGAACTGCCTTTTTGCAGGGAGTCGTTGACGAGGATGCTGGCGCCGACATGCAGAGGTGTTAGCTGGAGCGATGCGGCGCGAACAGGCGCTCCTGCCATGGCGAGAACCGTGTTGATGCCGACGGAGCGCATGAGAGTGCTCTTGCCGGACATGTTGGAGCCGCTGATGAGGACGACTCGTTGCTGGCCTCCGAGAACGATGTTGTTGCGGACGCAGCGCGAGGCGGGAATGAGAGGGTGTCCGAGTGCTGTGGCCTGGATGGATGGATCTCCGGAGACGAAGCGCGGAAAGGGATCGGCGGGGTGTTCGTAGCTGTAGGTCGCGAGCGAGAGCAGGGCTTCCATCTCGCCGAGAGTAGAGAGCCAGGAGACGACTGCAGCACCGAAGCGATGACGCCAGGCATCGGCGATAAAGGCCAGCTGGACGGAGTAGAGAAAGGGAATGTCGATCAGCCGCATGAGCGGATTTTCGAGCGACTGGATGTATTGCCCGATGGTATCGAGACGGGCGATGGCTTCCGATGCCGTGACCTGATGGGTGGAGAGACGGTCTCTCAATGCCTGGAGCGGTGGAGCTTCCAATGGCTCCTTCTCGATGCGAGCGAGGAGACAGGAGAGCAGGCGCAGGTCGGCCAGGGCGTGCTCGGCCTGATGGAGGACGGTGTTGACCCGTGCGCGGTGAACGAGGACGACGATGCCTTCGAAGAAGAGAATCACGAAGAAGGGAAGCTTGTCTCCTGTGGTGATCCAGAAGGCTGCGGCCGCGAGCATCAGGAGGGAGAACAGGAGCGCGAGCCAGCGGACGAATCTGCTTTGGAGCTGCAGGGGAGATTGAGCCCAGCGAGAGAGCTCTTCGGGATGGACTGCGGCCTGGAGGTCTTCGCTGCAGACAGCCATGTCTTCGCGGAAGTCGAGGCGGTTGCGGAGGTCGGCGATGGACGCTTGGCGTTCGCCGATGGCTGAGACCGGAGAGGGATTGAGCAGCCAGTTGGCGAGAGTGTCCTCGCCCATGCGGGTGCGGGCGGCGGAGAGCAGCTCGAAGAGGCTTCCATGCCCGAAGAGGTCGAGATCGGCGGCGTAGAGATGGCTGGAGATGTCGAAGCGGTCTCCGCGCTGGCCCATGCCCGGCCAGCGGTCTTCGATGCGAGCGAGACCCCGGCGGTAGAAGTCTACGGCGCGTTTAGCGAGAGACTGCCTTTGCAGGATCTTCGCGTGGAAGATTGCGGTTGCAATGAAGAGCAGAGCGGGAGCGAAGAGCCAACCGACCGAAAAACTATGGGGTCGGAGATAGAGCCAGATCATGGCAATCTGCAGAACCACGAGTAGGAGCCGAACGTTGCCGAGGCGGAGGTGAATTCTTTCGAAGTGGGCGACCCGGAGCTCGCGAGCGCCTTGCCGTTGATGATATTGCTCTGATGGCAGCGTGGGGTCCGGCACAGAGCCATTATTACCCGATGAAGGCCAAGACATGGCCTACACGAAGAAATTGAACCGTGATCTTGTATACTTCGCAGGTTATGCGAGTTTTTGTCATTCTTCCGGCGGCGGGGATCGGCACGCGAATGGCTGCCGGGTCTCATGCGGCAGCTCCGAAGCAATTTTTGAGTGTTGGCGGCGTTCCGGTCCTGGTTCGCTCGGTGAAGGCGTTCCTTGAGGTCTCCCGTGTGGATGCCGTGTGTGTCGCGGTGCGGCCGACGGAGCTTGAACGGGTTGAGGAGCAGATTCGGGAGCATAAGCTGGGGCCACGAGTCCATGTCGTAGAGGGTGGCGATTCGCGGCAGGAGTCCGTGGGCAATGCGCTGGCCGCGCTTGAAAGTAGTGATGACGACGTTGTCCTGGTGCACGATGCGGTACGGCCGCTGATTGATGCGGCGACCATTGAACGAACGATCGACGCAGTGGAGCGGAATGGCGCGGCGATCGTTGGGCTGCCTGCCGTGGATACCATCAAGCAGGTGGAGCGTACGGCCGACGGCGCAATTGTGACGGCGACGATTCCGCGCGAGAGAATCGTGTTGGCACAGACACCCCAGGGGGCGCGCGTGGAATTGCTGCGGCGTGCCTTTGCCGAGGCTGAGACCGATGGGTTCGCCGGGACCGATGAGGCGAGCCTGCTGGAACGAGCTGGTGTGGAGGTTGCGGTGGTGTTGGGATCGGCAAAGAACTTCAAGATTACGCAGCCCGGAGATATCGAGCTGGCGGAGTTTTATCTCCAGCAGGCAGGTGCGCGATGAGCATGAGAATCGGGTACGGGTTCGACTCGCATTCGTTCAAGCCAGGCGTTCCTCTTGTGATTGGGGGGCTGGCGATAGAACATCCCGAAGGTTTGGCTGGGCACTCGGACGGCGACGTGCTGCTGCATGCGATTACCGACGCGCTGCTGGGAGCGGTGTCGGCGGGGGATATCGGGACGTTTTTTCCGCCGAGTGATCCGCGGTGGAAGGGCGCGGCCTCGCACATCTTCCTTCAGACCGCGCTGGAAGAGGTAGCGACGGCGGGATACAAGATCGTGAATATCGACACGGTGCTGGTGATGGCACAGCCGAAGATCGTTCCCATTGCGGGAGAGCTACGGGAGCGCGTGGCCGAGCTGCTGGGAGTAAAACCGGGCGAGGTCGGAATCAAGGCCAAGACGCCCGAGGGGCTGAACCAGGATCATGTTGCGGTTGCGCACGCAACGGTATTGCTGGAGAGCGTAAAGCTGGCGGATACTCCGGGACAGATGGTCGCGACCGCCGATGTGGAGGACGAGATCAACGAGGTGGTGAAGGGACTGGTGGGAGATTCGCGGGATATTTCGGCCCTGGGTCGGAAGCGGCCAGCCTTCGATACGGATGATCTGACGTAGTTGCGAGGCTCCAAACACCCAGGTCTCAAAATTAGAGACCTGGGTGTTTGCGGGCCCGTGTATTTCGTGGCGCTACGGACGAAATGCAGGGATTCCTCGGCTTCGCTCGGAATGACGGCAAAAGCAGCAACGGAATGACGCCAAGAGAAGCTGCGGGATGACGGCTTAAGGGCGGCGAATGTCAGGGCTTGACGATAGCGAGGGCGAAGCCATCGTAGCCTTTGACTCCGACGGTCTGGATTGCCGTCGCGTCGAGGCGGGGATGTGCGCCGAGTTTTTCAAGAAAAGTGCGGGTTCCTTTGACGCGGTCATCGGTGTCGACTTCGTCAACGATCGCGCCCTCACGGACTACGTTGTCTCCGAGGATAAGGGTACCGGGGCGGGAGAGCTTGATCGCCCATTCGAGGTAGCTGGGATTGTTGGGCTTGTCGGCATCGAGGAAGATGAAGTCGAAGGGTGCGGGCTTTTCAGCGTGAAGCGCGGCGAGAGAATCGAGTGCAGGGCCGACACGAATATCGACCAGCGAGGAGAGGCCGGCACGCTGAACGTTTGAGCCGGCAACGGCGGCATGTTTCGGCTCGAGCTCGAGGGTGATGAGCTGTCCGTCCGCAGGTAGGGCACGCGCGAGCCAGATGGTGGAGTAGCCGCCGAGGGTTCCGATCTCGAGGATGCGGCGCGCTCCCTGGACGCGGGCAAGAAGATGGAGCAGCTTGCCCTGGTTCGGAGCGACATCGATGGCGGGGAGACCGGCGCAGGCGTTGGCCTCAAGCGCGTCCTCGATGCGTTGGTCCGGAGAGATGAGCGTGTCTGTAAGGTAGCGGTCGACGGAGTTCCAGAGATTCTGATCCATAGATAAACCCAAGAATAGATTTTAGGAGATGCCCTGTACAGTCCTGATGTACCTGGGCCGATGGGTTCGGGTGATGGATGACTCCCTGCACGGTGGGTATCCAGCGTCAGTTCGATGGTTTGTACGCCATGATTCTGGCTGTGGCGTGATATCCAACGCGCTTGTAGACCGGAAATCCGGCGTCCGTTGCATGCAGAATGGATCGAGTCAGTCCTGTTGCCTGATGGGCGTTATGCAGGGCGTGGCGAACGATGGCTTCCGCATAGCCGTTTCCGCGCGCTTCGGGGATCGTTGCAACCAAGGCAAGATAAAGAGCCCCGTCATTCACAATGGCTGAAGCCGTCGTGACGGGTCTCCCGTTTTCATATCCCATGTAGGTAAAGGACTGCTTCCAAAGCTCAGAGCCTTTGAGGGCTGTCTGAGCTGCTTCCAGAGGGAAGCCGTAGGCTGCACAGTTCACTTGTGCGTATGCGAGCAACCCGGCTTCGTCGGTCACTCGGTCGATCTGCAGGGTAGGGTGAGACGGTGCAGCTAAGGGAAAGAGATCGCCTGCCATACCCGTGATCGGCAACGCGGGTTCAAAGCCTATACGCTTCAGAATCTGCGGCAGCGTTCCTTTGGTGGAGGGGCTCAGAGAACTTTCAAAGATGTAAATGAGGCCGGCATGGCGCTTCTGCCGCATATAGAGGGCGGCATCGTGAAGGCGTGATGCAAGAACTTCAGAATCGTCGAGCTGTTCGTTGAGAAAGATAGCATTCCAAAAGGGAAATGCACTATCGGCCCAGCGGATGGACAAGCCTGGCCTGTCTCCACGATCCGGGTCAGGTAACTCGGCGACCAGCTTCTTCCAGACGGAAAGATACTGTTCCATGGATTCGCGAGCTTCTGCTTTTTTTGTGTCTTCCATTTGGTATTCCTTCGTTTTATTGTGCGCTGATTCGAAATATGCCAGAGCCGACAGTGGCCGATTTTCGACGAGCGATCTGCCGCTATGTTGAGTAAACCCGAAGATGCGTGATTTATTCCAGGCGGAGCCAGTATGTAAGGGGTGATTGGTGGCGAGATGCTAGCGTGGTGCATAGGGATTAAACGCAACGTATGTAAGGAGCGGCAATGCGGATCGGGTTGAGTCTGTTGGCCATGATGGTCTTCGGTGGTGTGGTGCATGGGCAGACTGTGGCGAAGCCGCGCCTGATGGATGCTCCGACGGCAGCGCCATGCACAGTGCGCGACGAGTGGGCGACACCTACGGAGAAGAGCTGCTATGCGACGACTCCCGACTACGGCGAAACGATGGCGTACCTGAAGCGAGTTGAGGCGGCGGCTCAGGGTGAAGTAAAGATCGAGTCGTTTGGGAAGACCGGCGAGGGACGCGAGCTGGATATTGTGATCGTCTCGCGGGATGGAGTGTTCGACCCGGCAACGATTCACGCGGCAAAGCGTCCCATCGTGCTGGTGCAGAACTCGATCCACGCAGGAGAGATGGATGGCAAGGATGCCTGCCTGGCACTGCTGCGCGACATGGTGATCGCGAAGTCGAAGGCAGCGCTGCTGGAGCGGGCGGTGTTCGTATTTATCCCGATGTACAACGCCGATGGCCATGAACGCCGGAGCCGATACAGCCGCATCAACCAGGAAGGCCCGCTGGAGATGGGATGGCGGGGCAATGGAACGAACCTGAATCTGAATCGCGACTACCTCAAAGCCGACGCGCCGGAGACGCGCGCATTCATGGCGATGTTCCATCGATGGATGCCGGACTTCTTTGTCGACGATCATGTGACCGACGGAGCGGACTATCAGTATGACGTAACGTTTACGATCGACGACGGGCCGAACCTTCCCGCGGGAACCGCGAAGTGGGTGGATGAGGTGGCTACGCCGACGCTCGAAAAGTATGTCGATGCCCATGGACATCTGGCTTCGCCTACCTATATCAATCTGGTGAATGACAACAACCCCGCGGAGGGGTTGGGGTTCAACGATAATCCGCCACGGTTTTCGACCGGATACACGATCCTTGAAGGGCGTCCGGGAATGCTGGTGGAGCTGCACATGCTGAAGGATTACCGGACGCGGGTGACAGGAAACTACGAGATTCTGGCTGGACTGATGGACCTGGTGAATCGCGACGCCGACAAGCTGCTGGCACTGAATGCGGCGGCGGATAAAGAAGCCGAAGCGATGGGCTCGCACCCGCTGAGCAATGTGAAGTACCCGCTGGCACTGGAATGGGGAGGGCAGACGACGCCGTTCCTGTTTCGGGGTTACAAGTACACGCGAGAGCTGAGCGGGGTTTCCGGCGCGATGTGGGTGAGGTATACGCACGAGCCGTGGAACGTCTCCCTGCCGGCAAGGACGGGATTCAAGGTGGCGGTTGAGACGACGCCTCCGGCCGCGTACATCATTCCGGCGCAGTGGACGCAGGTGATCGATGTGCTGGCTGCGCACCAGGTGGAGATGACGCGCACGACGGCGGCGTGGAGTGGGACAGTAGAGACCTATCGCTGCGCGGGGATGAGTTGGCAGGGGCAGCCGTTCGAGGGCAGACACCCGACGTTCAATGGGGAGGCGCAGCACGACCCGGGCAAGTTTGGAAGCTGTGTGCTGGTGCGGGAGAAGATGAGCTTTCCTGCGGGATCGGCGGTGGTGCGGTTGAATCAGCGTCTGTCGCGCGTGGCGATGGCATGGCTGGAGCCGGCTGCTCCGGATTCGGCAATGCAGTGGGGATTCTTCGATCCGATCTTCGAGCAGAAGGAGTATGGCGAGGCTTACGTGCTGGAGGAGCTGGCGCGGGAGATGATGGCGAAAGACCCGAAGCTGAAGGCGGAGTTCGAGAGAAAGGTTTCAAGCGATCCGGCGTTTGCGGCGAGCTCCGAGGCCCGGCTGGAGTTCTTCTACGAACGCTCGCCATGGTATGCAGCCAATCGTGTAGGGCTGTACCCGGTGGGGAGGCTGGGGAGCCTGCAGGGTGTTCCGCTGGGAAAGTAATTGCCTTTAAGACGGTGTGAGCGAAATACAGGGATTCTTCGCTTCAGCTTAAGAATGACAGATGGAATGCGTGCATGAATTGGTTACAATCCGCTCATGCCATCCAGACGAAGTTTTCTTCTCGCCGCCTCCGCAGCAGCCGCAGCGCCGTCTTTGTCGCTGCAGGCGCAGCGTCCCTCCGGTCCTTCTCCCAGCATGAAGCAGCTTCCTCCCGCGATTGCTGCTCTGACCAATCGCACCTCTGAGGCAACGCCGATCAGCCTGGAGGAGCGGGAACATCGCATCGAGCGCGCTCGTGAACTGCTGGGGAAAGACAAGATCGATGCGCTGGTGATCTGCACGGGCACCTCGCTCGCCTATTTCACGGGACTGCGCTGGGGACAGTCGGAACGCTTCTTTGCCTGGGTTCTTCCAGCGAAGGGAAGTCCTTTTGTCGTCTGCCCGGTCTTCGAGGAGGGGCGTGTGCGCGAGCGTATGGAGGCCAAGCCCGCGACGCTGCCGCAGGCGTCGACGACGAAGGTCTATACATGGAACGAAGATGAGAGTCCCTACACGTTGCTGGCGAAGGCTCTGAAGGATGCGGGAATCACGACGGGCAGGATCGGGGTGGAGGAGCGCACGCAGTTCGCGTTCTCGGATGGGATTGCCCATGCCAGCCCCACTCTCACGGCAGTGAGCGGAACCCCAGTGACCGCAGGCTGCCGAGCGGTGAAGTCAGCCGCCGAGCTGGCGTTGATGCGCCTGGCTAATGACAACACGCTCAAGGTGTACGAGGCTGCCTGGAAGTCTCTGGAGCCGGGCATGACCAACCGGCAGGTCTCCGACTTGATTTCGGCTGCTTATATGAAGACGGGATTTCCCGGATATGCCTCGTGCCAGGTGGCCGAATATTCGGCGCTTCCGCATGGCTCGCTGCAACCGCAGGTGATTCGGGAGGGGCAGGTGATTCTTCTGGATGACGGATGCGTGGTGGAGGGATACCAGTCGGATATCTCGCGCTCATTCGTTCTGGGCAAGGCGACGGACAAGCAGAAGCAAGTCTTCGATGTAGTCCACAAGGCACAGGCTGCGGCTTTGGCGGCGGGAAAGGCCGGCGCTCCCTGCTATGCTGTGGACGATGCTGCGCGCAAGGTGATTACGGACGCCGGTTTTGGTCCGGATTACAAGCACTTTACCCATCGGCTGGGCCATGGGATCGGCATGGACGGACACGAATGGCCGTACCTGGTGAGGGGAAACAACCTGCCTCTTGAGGCGGGCATGACCTTCTCCGATGAGCCGGGTATCTACATCGTCGGCGAGTTCGGGATTCGGCTGGAAGACGATTGGGTGGTGACTCCTAGCGGAGGCGATATGTTCACCCCGCAAAGCCCTTCACTCGAAGAGCCTTTTGCGAAGGCTTAAGCCTGGAAGGGTACAGTTCGGGGGGGCACGCATCGAGGTTAGCGTGCCCCCCGCTTTCTTGTGCGCCTCGTCACAGAGATGCCCATTGCTTCATGGAAGCTCTCGTTTTTGACGGAGTTCTTGGTATAGTCTCTTTTTCTGCGCTATGACCGTGGATTGCGCAGCCGCATCCTACGCAACGGAGTTTCACGCCTTCATGTTCTTTTCTCGCAAGACTCTCGCCGCATGCGTTCTCGCACTTCCTCTGGTTTCTGCACAAGCACAGAAAACTTCCAACGCCCCGGCAACTTCGCATGGCATCGCCGTCTCGAATATCGACAGCGCAGTTCGTCCTGGCGATGACTTTTACCTGTATGCCAATGGAGCCTGGATCAAGCGAACGGAGCTGCCCGCAGACCGCACTTCGCTGGGGGCCTTCAACCAGCTGGTAGATCGCAGCAACCATCGCGTGGCCCAGATTATTGAACAGGCAGCCCAATCGAAGGCCGCGGTTGGTTCCGATGTACGCCGCATCGCGGATCTTTACCACTCGTATATGGACGAGCAGGAAATCGAGGCGCATGGCCTTGCTCCGATCAAGCCGCAGCTCGATGCGATTGCCGCGATCCATACGCCGCAGGAACTCGCACATGCCCTTGGGCTATCGATTCGAGCAGATGTGGACGCGTTGAACAACACGAACTTCCATACGGCGAACATCTTCGGCTTGTGGGTTGCTCCGGGATTCAACGACTCCGAGCACTATGCTCCGTATCTGCTGCAAGGCGGCCTGCAGCTGCCGAATCGCGATTACTACCTCCTGGATAGTCCGCATATGGTCGATATCCGGGCCAAATACAAGACGCATATTGCGAAGATGTTCGATCTCGCGGGTTTATCCGACGGAGAAGCTCGCGCTGCACGCGTGGTGGCGCTGGAGCATGACATTGCGGAGAGACAGATCTCTCTTGCAGACTCGCAGAATATTCACAAGGCGAATAACGTCTGGACGATCGCGGATTTCTCCGCGAAGGCTCCCGGGCTCGATTGGGCTGAGTTCTTTCAGGCGGCGGGGCTGGAGAAGCAATCAAGCTTCATCGTCTGGCAGCCAACGGCGTTTACGGGCGAGGCCGCGCTGGTTCAGAGCGAATCGGTGGATGCATGGAAGGACCTGCTGGCCTATCACCTGCTCGAGGCCTATGGCGGGACGCTCCCTTCCGCTATCGCAAGCGAGCGCTTTGCCTTCACGGGAACGGTACTTACAGGGGTTTCACAGCAGCGTCCCCGCGATATTCGCGGCGTGATGCTGGTGAATGGAATTCTCGGCGATGCGGTTGGCGAGCTTTATGCGAAGCAGTATTTCAGCCCCGAGGCGAAGGCTCAGGCACAGGCTCTGGTCGCCAATCTTCTTGTCGCTTTCCACCAGCGTCTGGAGAACATTGCGTGGATGGCGGAGGCTACGAAGAAAGAGGCTCTGACGAAGCTGGCGACGTTGCAAGTCTCGGTCGGCTATCCCGATAAGTGGAGATCGTACGCGGGGTATGAAGTGAAGCCCGACGATCTCTTCGGCAACGTCTGGAGGGCCAACTTCTTTCAGTATCACTACGAGATCTCGCGCATTGGCCAGCCTGTTGACCGCAAGGAGTGGACGATGGAGCCGCAGACGGTCAATGCCGTGAACCTTCCGCTTCACAATGCACTGAATTTTCCGGCTGCAATTCTTGAACCGCCATTTTTCGACCCCAAGGCACCCGCAGCAGCCAACTACGGAGCCATCGGGACGATCATAGGCCATGAGATCTCGCACACCTTCGATTCGGAGGGGGCGGCGTTTGATTCGAAGGGCCGCGTCCGCAACTGGTGGACGCCGGAGGATTTCGCGCACTTCAATGCCGCGACCGCCGCGTTGGCTGCGCAGTACGACACCTACAAACCGTTTCCGGATCTAGCGGTGAATGGGCGTCAGACGCTGGGAGAGAATATCGCCGATGTTGCCGGCCTGGCGGCTGCGTTCGATGGTTTTCATGCATCGCTGAAGGGGGCCGTAGCGCCAACTGTAGACCACTTCACCGGAGATCAGCAGTTCTTCCTGGCCTTCGCGCAGAATTGGGAATCCAAGATGCGGGATAGTGCGCTGCGCCAGGAGGTCCTCACCGATCCGCATGCGCCGGACATGTACCGCGCCGCTACGGTTCGCAATATCGATGGATGGTATGCAGCTTTCGACGTAAAGCCGTCGGAGAAGCTCTATCTCGCTCCGGATAAACGCGTTCGTATCTGGTAGCGGGCACTCTCGGCAGACCTCTGTACTGGATTGAAGGTTGCACAGGTGATAGCCTTCGAATCTGGGCCTGGCAGTTTTAAGCGCCAGGCATGCACCTTTCTATTGAGGCGAGGACGAGGATGGCGATGATCACGACGGTACAACAGCACATTCTTCAGCAACAGCAGGAGCTGTTGAAGTCGACTGGACGCGAGGCGACTGGAACGTTTAGCTGGCTGCTGAGCGGCATTACGCTGGCGACCAAGATGATCGAGGCGAAGATCCGCTCCGCTGGTTTGAGCGACGTGCTGGGCGCTGTCGGCGTCGAAAACGTTCAGGGCGAACAGCAGCAGAAGCTGGACGTGTACGCCAACCAGGCCATGCTGCACTGCCTGGGGCTGCGAGACAGCGTTGCTGCCCTGGTGAGTGAAGAGGATGAAGAGCCGGTTACGTTCAACCGCGATGCCGAGACGGGCAAATATATTCTTGTCTTCGATCCGCTGGATGGGTCGAGCAATATCGATGTGAACGTGAATGTCGGTACCATCTTCAGCGTGCTCCGGAGAATGCCGGCGGAGTTGGGAACGCTGGAGGAGTCGATCCTGCAGCAGGGCTTCCGGCAGGTGGCGGCAGGTTACGTGGTGTATGGACCGTCGACGGTACTGGTCTATACGACCGGAAATGGAGTCCACGGCTTCACGCTTGATCCGAAGATCGGCGCGTTCGTTCTAAGCAATGAACGGATGCAGATGCCTGAGCAGGGAAGTTATTACTCCGTGAACGAGGCGAACGCGGCGAGCTGGCCGGAGGAATACCGATCATATGTGACGATGCTGCGAGAAGGCGGCATGGGAAAGACATACAGCTCTCGTTATATCGGAAGCCTGGTTGCGGACTTCCATCGAACGCTGTTGAAGGGGGGAGTCTTCCTCTATCCTCCGACGGAGAAGCAGCCGAAGGGCAAGCTGCGGCTGTTGTATGAGGCGAATCCGCTGGCCTTTATCGCGGAGCAGGCGGGCGGTATCGCAACCAATGGCGTAGGACGCATTCTGGATATAAAGCCTGCCGGAATCCATCAGCGGACACCTTTCTGTGTTGGTGGGCGCAAGGAGATGGAGGCGCTTCAGAGCGCATTAGCGGGGGCTCTGGCTTCGTGAGTTTCTCGAGCGTAGTCCTGGATATTCGAGAAGAGCGCAGGGTTTCAGGGCGTCAACGCTGGCAACTTCTTCTTGAGAAAACGGAGTTCGCGGCAGGGGATACAGGCGAGCTTGAGGCGGTTGCTCGCAGCGGTGCACGGCTTTGTGTGCCGGTATTAGGTGCACTCGAAGACGGTGGAGAGGTGTGGCTGCAGGTGGAAAAGCCGCTGATGGCTGGGACCGCGGTAACAGGCCGGGTCGCTCCCAAAGCCTAATGGCTTAAGGTTTGAGGGAAAGTTTGCTTCCTGATACACTCAAGAAGTCGTTTGGACGCATCGAAGTACTGCGAAAGCAGCGTGTTTCGCGTCGTTTGGGGGCTGTAGCTCAGCTGGGAGAGCGCCTCGTTCGCAACGAGGAGGTCAGCGGTTCGATCCCGCTCAGCTCCACCAAAGATCAGTAAGTTGCAGGCCGGACACTTTGAGGTCCGGCATTTTTGTGCCGTTGATTCGTAATCTCTTGTTCTACCCTCCAACCCATCTGCGAAAAGCCGCTCAATGATAGCGAATCGAGTGCGCTCCGTTTCGCCTGAAGACGAAGGCGAGAATAGTGCTGAAGCATCTTCGGCGATACATTCCCGTCGCGTGGCCTGCCTACGATTCTGCTAGTTCGGCGATGGTGTGGTGGGAAGGTCTGTGGTGGGAAGGTCGTGGAACTGTGAAATCTATACCCAACTGATCCACTTATCCGCAAACAAAATTTCGCCGGACGATTAGATTGCAAATGTGTGCAAGAAAGTCTCCGAACTCGCAAACGACGTTACTTCCCATGAGCTGTCGTTGAATCCATCTTCCCCGTTCCGAGATTTGCCGCTAACGGTTTGAACGGCAAGCATTTACGTCGTGGACTCCAGCTGACAGTCCAATGTGCCGGTTTGGTAATCCCATTTGGTAACGCACGTGCCTAATTGTAGGTACAGCCGTAGAACCAAATTCCCAGCCGGAGTCTTGGTCGTCACAGGAACCGGTTGGGGTTGCGAGTGGTTTTACAGCAGGCTTCTCAGGGAGAGCTTCTTTTGAGCGACAAAACGATTCTGATCACTGGCGGGACTGGATTCCTCGGTAAGAAGCTCGGACTCGCGTTGAAATCCGACTATCGGATTATTCTCGCGGGCCGCAATAATAGCCTCGCAAAGCAAGCTCAGGATCGCACGGGCTGTGAAGCCGTGCCACTCGACGTAACGAATATTGAGTCGGTTCGTGACATCGTGGTGGCAACGCGTCCTAACATCATCATCCATGCCGCAGCGACCAAATTCGTGGACAATGCGGAACACCAACCCATGGAGTGCATTGATGTAAACGTTCTTGGCTCGCAAAACGTCGCGCGGGTCGCCATGGAACGTGGCGTGGAAACTGTGATTGGTGTCTCTACGGACAAGGCATCCCCTCCCGTCCGCAATACCTATGGCATGTCCAAGTCCCTTATGGAGCGTATCTTCTGCTCTTGTAATCGCATGACGGACACCAGGTTTGTATGCGTGCGATTCGGCAATGTTGTATGGTCCACGGGGTCGGTATTTCCGCTTTGGAGGAGCATGCACGAGAGGACTGGGGTGATAGGCACAACCGGCCCTGAGATGCGACGGATGTTTTTCACAGTTGACGAATCCGTTCAACTTGTTTTGGCAGCGCTGAAAAACGCCGACCGGTTCCAGGGCAAAGTACTAGCCCGCAAGATGAAGGCAGCGCAAATAGAAGACATCTTGCGCGTCTGGGTCGGGCATAAAGGCGGTAGCTGGGAGAAGGTGTCAGGACGTCCCGGCGAGCGCGACGATGAATTCCTGATCGGCGATATCGAGATTCCCTATACCTCTGAATTGGAGTTGGATGGCGTCACGCACTATCTACTCTCTTTCAACGAGAAGGCGGAAAAGCCAGTGTCCTATGGACTATCGTCGGCAAATACCGACCGGCTGACCGATGCTGAAATCCTGAATTTAATTAGCAATCCGCCACTCGAGGGGGTGTAGCGTATGGCACGAATCCGACATGCACTCATAATGGCTGCCGGACGTGGCGTTCGTATGATGCCGCTGACGGCCGTCATCCCTAAACCGATGGCCCCGTTTCTAGGATCCACACTCATCGCCGATGGGATCCGTCAGATTCGTGGGCACATTGACGTGATTCATATCACCGTTGGGTACAAAGGACCGAAACTCGCTGAGCACGTGATCGATCTGGGAGTTGATTGCGTTCACAACACCAGCGGCAAGGGAAACTCCTGGTGGATCTACAACACGATGCTCAAGTATTTGGACGAACCCCTGCTCGTACTGACCTGCGACAACGTGGTGGAACTCGATCTTGAACAACTGGAGTGGGAATACGCCCGGCATAACAGCCCTGCGTGCATGGTCGTTCCTGTTGCTCCCGTCCCGGGACTGGACGGTGACTACATCTTTCAAGAGGAGGATGTCGTGACGAGGCTAGATCGGAATACGCCATCCGACAGGTATTGCTCCGGGATTCAAGTTCTCAATCCTGCCATGATCAACCGCATCACTTCACAGCAGGAGGACTTTTACGCGGTTTGGCAGCAGTTGATGTCCAAACGCCAGGTCTATTGCTCGTCAATCTATCCCAAGCGCTGGTTTGCTGTGGACACGTTCGAGCAGCTGTCCTCGATTAACGAAATGGCAATGTCGTCTAAAAAAATGACAATGTCGTCCGCGTCGTACCTTGATTAATTTCTCCGATAGAAGGTAGCCCAATATGAAGATGCCGGCAGTTTCAGTAGTCATACTGACCCACAACCGCAAGGATCTTTTACGTCAATCATTAAGCAGTTGCCTCGGATTGAATTGGCCCGAATTGGAATTGATAGTTGTTGACAACGTCTCGACTGACGGAACCCCGGAGATGATCCAGGAGGAGTTCGGCTCGAGAGTACGCGTGATTTGCCGGACGGTGGATTCTCCTACTGCTGGCCGAAATGAGGGCTTTCGTTCTGCGAAGGGAGATTTCATTCTTTCCCTCGACAACGACATGATCGTTCTGGATCCCGAGTGTATCCACAAGGCCGTGGCGCTCTTCGATCAGTTTCCAAAGGTGGGACTTCTGACGTTGCGGATCGCGGGAGTCGAGGACCCCGGGAGCCCACTTCGTGAACACTGGTGGCATCCGGTACCGTTTGAGATCGGAAAAGACCGCTTCCATTTGACCGACTACTTCAGTGAGGGCGCGCTCTTTGTAAGAGCCTCAACCCTCCGCGACACCGGCGGTTACGATGACGACTTTTGGGCCTGCTTCGAGAGCGTAGATCTTTCGCTTCGCATTCTGCGTGCCGGCTATGACATGCTTTATGTGCCTACAATCGGAACTGTGGAACTGCAGGTAAGTCGACACGAGAACAAGAGCCGCAGCCAACGCAACTACTACTTCCTACGGAACAAGATTTGGACAGCGTGGAAGAATTGCACGCTGCCGCGTGCGATCACCTTTGTCGGACCGCGTATTTTGAAAGATGGCGTGTTGTCGGTTCGATACGGGTGGGTTGATTTGTGGTTTCGCGCAGTGAGCGAAGGAATCGCCGCCCCCTCCATGATCCGCCGTAAACGGGATCCTCTGCCGTCATCCACCTGGGCAAATATTCGGCAGATACGCAAAGGCCATCCCTTGGAGCTGAAAGAAACACCCCCCATCAGCACTGTAATTAGGGCTACTCATTCTGCTGAGACAACATTGGACACTGTTGCTCCTTGAGAGTAGTGCGGTGATTTCACACATGCCACCGCACTACGGCGACGAGGTGGCATGACGACGTTTTAGCGGCACATCACCTCTCAACAGGAGTGGCCCACACTCGATATAGATACCGATAACCGTGTCATCTCGTCCGGTCGCCTTATGATTCTGCTCGACAGCGGGAGATCAATCACCCTCGATCCCGATTTAATTGAGGGTATGCGGTCTGCTTCTTTTTTGTCTTAGCCGACCGTTGAGGCTGGCGCGTCTCGCAAAACCCGCATCTCGGGTTACGACCTGGTAGCGAGATATTGGTGAACCATCGAAACAGCCATCGCGCCCTCTCCTACAGCCGTGGCGCATCGTTTGATAGAGTTGTGGCGAACATCTCCGGCTGCAAAGACGCCGCTGAGATTCGTTTCCAGAAAAAAAGGCGGACGCTCTAACTTCCACCGCGAGCCACCCTCTTTCGACAGGTCCGGACCAGTAAGAATATAGCCACCCGCATCCAGTTGTAGTACACCAGGAGGAACCCAGTCGGTTCTAGGGCTCCCGCCGATGCAAAGGAATACAGCGTTGGTAACCGCTTTGTAAGTTTGGTTGTCAGATGACGTGCGATAGGAAATCTCCTCCAGCTTTCCATCGCCCTCAAGCCCAACTAGTTCGCAACCGGTGAGAATCTGTACGTTGCTCGACTTTTGGAGCCTCTCCAATAGATATTCCGACAGTGTGTTCTTTAGAGAGGCTCCGCGTACAAGAAGAGTCACCTGCTTTGCATGCTGGGCGAAGTGAAGGACTGCCTGTCCCGCTGAGTTGCCACCGCCCACGACAAAAATATGTCCTGTATGGAGCGCAGCTTCACTAGCCCCTGCGCCATAGTACAAACCTTTATTTACGAATACCCGTTCATTCGGTAGATCGAGTCTTCGATACTCCACTCCTGTGGCACAAATAACTGCCTTGGAGAGTACTCTCTCGCCGCTTGCCAGTATTCCGACCGCGAGTCGATCTTGAACCGCACCGGCAACACACTCTTCTGTAATGATGATTTCTGCGCCGAAGCGTTCAGCCTGCAGACGAGCCCTTCGTGCAAGCTCCCATCCGCTAATGCCATCTATGAAACCCAGGTAATTCTCAATGCGAGAGGTACTCGCAGCCTGGCCTCCGATTGCAAGCCTTTCTATGAGAATCGTTCGAAGTCCTTCTGACGCTCCGTACACAGCGGCGCTTAAACCTGCAGGACCTGCACCATAGATTGCAAGGTCATATTCCGGAAGTTTCGGACTCGCGAACCAATCCAAAGCTCTCGCAAGCTCCTGGAACGTCGGGCGGTGAAGAACTGTCCCTTGTGGAAGGATACACACTGGTAGCTGATCATTGCTCAGTTCCCGGCCCAGAGGGTCGCGTGCCGGCTGATTGCTTCCCATCTCAATCCACTCAAAAAGACAGCCACTCCGCTGTAGAAAATCTCGAAGCTGATAGGCTTCGGCGGAGTTGGCTTTGCCCATCAATTTGACGATAAGTTCTTTCAACGATTCCTCTCTCGGCAGCAAGGAACGATTCGAGTTCAGCCCTGAGATTACACCTGAGTAGTCGTGGGAAGTTATCTGTCCAATCCATCTGGACGAAATGCGGACACTATCGAACCAACAGACGAAGACCGCGCTTTCCTTGCGGGAATAGATACAGAAGCTGGGCCAGTACACGGGCGGTGTCTCCTGGATTGATTGCAACGAAGGTAGTCTGATCCGATTCCTGTGTTTGCCAGGTGACGATTGAGCTCAGGATCGGGCATTATTTGTAACGCGAACTCATGAGGATCAAAGCGACGGTTGAACGAGTGCCCGGCGGTCTGATGACGGTGCCACTCGCATGCGGTGCGCTGCTGGCGACAGTGGCGCCCAACATGGGACGATTCTTCGGCTCGTTCACGGGCGCCCTTTTTACGGGAGCGTTGCCCATCCTGGCTGTCTTCTATGTCTGCATAGGAGCAACGATCTCTATCCATTCTCTACCGATGGTTGTGAGGCGCGGCGGCGCGTTGATGGCAACCAAGGTCGCTCTTGGAGTCTTGTGCGGAGTCGTTCTGGGGCACTATCTGGGCACGCAGCCTGTGCAATCGGGCTGGTTTGCCGGCCTGTCGACGCTCGCCGTCGTATCGGCCGTCAATGACACCAACGGCGGTCTTTACATGGCATTAATGCGGCGCTACGGCACTGTCGAAGACGTTGCGGCCTACTCTGTCATGGCTCTTGAATCGGGTCCGTTTGTCACCATGGTGACTCTCGGTGTGGCAGGTCTATCCTCCTTTCCGTGGCAGACGATGCTTGGGGCGGTTTTGCCATTGTGCGTGGGAATGGTGCTTGGAAACCTGGACCTGGAGCTTCGCGATTTTCTGGGCAGCGGCGCTCCTGTGCTGATTCCTTTCTTCGCCTTTGCGCTTGGCACGACGCTTGACCTGCGTCTCGTTTGGAAGGCTGGACTGGTGGGTGTTTTCCTCGGGGTCGCGACCCTTCTGGTGTCGGCGATCGTCATGGTCTGCCTGGATCGATGGATTGGTGGAAACGGCACGGCGGGGATTGCAGCCGCAACAACCGCCGGCAATGCGGCTGCGGTCCCTATGCTGGTGGCGGCAGCCAACCCTCAATATGCAGCGGCGGCAAAGCCGGCTACGGTGCTGGTAGCATCCAGCGTTGTGATTACCAGCCTGCTGGCTCCGGTATTGACCACATGGTGGTATCGCCGGACAAATGGACGAGGCAGGTGAAACAGCTTGCATTCGTCTGGTGAGGAGATAGGAATGCCCTGTGCGGTATATTGGATATTCGAGTTTCGGGTACAGGATGAAGAATGTCAAAGATGAGTCCGTCTGAGTTGGCAAAGAAGATCGGTGAGGGTCTTCTCTCTTTTCCGGTTACGCATTTCACAAAAGATTTTGAGTTTGAAGAAGGGCCGTATCGCCAGCACATCTCCTGGCTGCTGGAGCACCAGCCTGCAGGACTCTTCGCGGCCGGCGGCACGGGTGAGTTCTTCTCGCTGGCGCTCGGAGAATTTTCTGCAGTGGTACGTGCTGCGGTTGAAGAGACTGCCGGTCGTGTTCCTGTGCTCGCAGGATGCGGCTACGGAACCGCGATGGCGAAGGAGTTCGCGAAGGCTGCCGAGAACGCCGGAGCCGACGGGATTTTGCTGCTTCCGCCGTACCTGGTGAACTCCGAGGCGGCAGGACTGGCTGCCCACGCCGAAGCCGTATGCGCTTCGACGAATCTTGGCGTCATCTTCTACAACCGCGACAACGCGATCATGGATGAGGCAACGCTGGCAAAGCTCTGCGAGCGGTGCCCCAACCTCATCGGCTTCAAGGATGGCTATGGCGACATTGAACTGATGACGCGAATCTATGCGCGGATGGGAGATCGCCTGACCTATATCGGCGGCCTGCCGACTGCGGAGACCTTTGCGCTGCCGTACCTGGAGATGGGAGTTACAACCTACTCGTCTGCGATCTTCAACTTTCTTCCGAAGTTCGCTCAGGAGTTCTACGCTGCTGTCCGAGCGCGAGATCGGGAGAAGGTCTACGCCGGGCTGCGGGAATTCGTTCTGCCCTATATCGGAATCCGCAATCGGCGGAAGGGATATGCCGTGTCCATCGTGAAGGCCGGGATGAATGCGATCGGCAGGCCGGCAGGGCCAGTGCGCTCTCCGCTCGTGGATCTGAGCCAGGCCGAACTGGATGAGCTGACCCGGTTGATTGGGACTCTCAAATAATGACGGGCCCGGGCGCGTCGATAGCAGTAGAGCAAAGGCCAACACGCATCCGCTACATCATCGTGCTGATGCTGTTTGTCGCCAGTTGCTTCAGCTACGGCGACCGGGTGATGCTGTCGATCGCAGGCATCAGTTTTTCCAAAGACCTGCATATGGATGCCGTGAAGCTGGGGTATCTGTTCTCCGGCTTCAGCTGGGCATACGTTGTGGGACAGCTACCGGCTGGCGGCCTGCTCGATCGTTTCGGATCGAAGCGCGTGTATGGGGCAAGTATTGTCTTGTGGTCGATCTGCGCGTTTCTCGCAGGATTCGCTGGTTATCTGCCTGCCGCCGCCGCTTTCCTCGTCATCTTTGGCCTGCGCCTGGTGTCAGGACTTGTGCAGTCGCCGGTGTTTCCCGGCAATGGGCGTATCGTCGCGAGCTGGTTTCCCACGGCGGAACGCGGACGAGCTTCGGCCATCTTCAATGCGTCGCAGTATTTTTCGCTTGTCCTGTTCGCGCCAATTCTTGGGTGGATTACCAGTAACTGGGGCTGGAAACAGTGTTTCTGGTTCGTGGGTGCAGCGGGAATCCTGCTCA